>Ga0209491_10010550_pt1 | contig 11065 bp, 11 predicted proteins | sample BON02_FD_187213 | JGI IMG/M metagenome (GOLD analysis project Ga0209491, IMG submission 187213) | Freshwater microbial communities from Lake Bonney liftoff mats and glacier meltwater in Antarctica - BON-02 (SPAdes) (version 2) | ecosystem: Environmental > Aquatic > Freshwater > Ice > Glacier...
CTCCGAGCCAGCCTAGTACATCTTAACATCAGCGGGTGCCAATCGATAAACAAGAGTGCAATCGACACCCTCATGCGGCTCTCCCACTTCCACCTTCCGAAACCGCAACGCATCGACAAGGCAGGACTCCGACTAGAGCTATGCCAGCAGGCAGCCAAATCCTTTCTTCGCGAAAAACTGGGCACGCTCGACAGCCTGGGAACGATGGGAGCCTTCACGCTAGGACAGGGGGGAGGAACGGGAGTCTACATGTTTGGACAAGACCTCTCAGCCAAGCACCTGATACGGTGGCTTAAGGAGGACTCGAAGCAAGCCTGGAAAAGAATATACCAGGCCACGAATATCTCCAACCACTTCCCGGGGGGACCCCCAATCGCACAACAACGCGACAACCCCTCCTGGGCAGTCCCCTTTCACCACTCGGCCAATCTATTCAACCTGCCCCAAACAGGCATGTTCCGAATGGAAGATCGCACTCTTCGGGTTCCTAAATGGAACTGTACTCTCTCAGGCGCTCCGCTAGAACCGGGATTAGAGGCACTGGACTCGACTGACTTTCCTCAAATCGCAACCCCCTGGTCGGACAACGAGACAGGGTTAATGCACCTGCTTTTTCCACGCCCAGACTCTCTCTGTCTGAATTTTGGAAGAACAGCAGTCTTCCAATGGAATGACCCAAACTCATCGACCCTGAAACACACAACGGAATGGCCCCAACGGATTGCCGGAGATTGTGCCTGGAGAAACAACCAGGGGGGAATCACAAACATGAAGATGGACTCCCAGCCACAAATGCCATACGCCATCTTCAGAAATATGAGTCCCCACTTCGACAGCCATGCCAACAGCGGGATCCCCGGCATGAAGGGATCGGCACACCAGTTTTACAGCGGCAGAATGAACACTGATGCAGACGAAATCGACCATCAATTGCTCCAACTCCTCCACCTCCTGCCACACCTACAACGTAATGATGTGGGGGTCGACAGGAGATGAGCTACAGACGCTGGCGAGAGCCATAATGAACAGAACAGGACGAAGCCTTTCTTCTAGCCTTAACCACTCAACCACTCACAGACTGACCCACCTGGCTGAAATACCACTTCAACAAGAGAGACGTCAATTCAGCATCACAGCGGCGACTGTAATAAACATCTTATGCAAACCCGACGTGAACAGCCCAAACAAGGCAGACAAAGCGCAAGCAGCCCCCTCGACAGACTATCTGGGACACCCCATAGGTCAACCCGGACGCACTGGCGTTGATAACTGGGGAAACTTGAAGAGATCAGAGACGGGCTGGGGCAACTGGTTTGGCATTATTGCGCAGGTATGCAAGGCATGGAATGAAGCGGCACAGAAACGACGAAGTAACCCTTCACACTTCACAATACATGACTGGCACGGGGTCTTTGAAGACTGGGAAACCTATGTGGAACGGATATTTAGAGAAATCAAAACCTCCTACAAAACCTATACAAAGCTGCACAGTATATATGTAAGTTACGGAGCCATACAAAGTAAGACAAAAGCACACAAACTCATCAACCTCCTATGTGACCTGGTCCCAACACTAAAAAAGCTAGATATGCCTGACACTACAACGGAAATTGGGCTACAGGCAGCAAAGACACTGGCGATGCGAGGACTCCGTCTGTGAGACATCATACAATTGGTCACTTGGCTACACGGCCTGCCCATCACAGGGGCAAAAGATTTCTTCGCTTTGATTAAGGACTCCCCCCGAGCAACAGTAATGCACGACCTGGAAGGATGTGAACAAATTGCACTTCTCAACCTAATCACACAGGGGTTCCTTCCAGAAAGACAACTCCAACGACATGGAGGGCACCCGATCAGGGAACAGGTACTTCCCTTCGTCCTGATATGTGAACGAGAATTGTTCCCAAGTCTTACATACATGATAACACACATCCATGAATGGGCGGAAAACATACCGAGGAACACAAAAAACATCATTACCTATGACCGACTGCCCGACAGCGAAAATGGGAACGGCCTATATAGGACCCTACCCCGCCAAACGTCGCACAATCCCCACCTCAGACCCACGGTGAAACGGGGGATCTTCGACAACCCATACGCGCACTTGCCAGGAGAGCAACCATGCAAAGACTTGAAACACGATGACCTCCTGGAACTATTCGGACATGACGAGGAACGGGGATTAAGTGAAATATTGCTAGAGCAAGGCACCGAGATCGAGGTCAAAACTGAGGATGAAGAAGGAGTGACATTCTGGATAGCGGGCAAAGTCTCAATCTGTCATGTGGGATCCCTGGACTTCAGGGCCGTGTTCCCAGGCAGTATATTAGACAAGGGAATCTAGAAACAGACACGGAGCAGAGCTGACATGGATGTGACATGGCGTCTCCCCCTTACACTGCGGAAAAGGCAACCAGCAGTACACATGATACTCAATACACAAGGATACACACCATGGCACCACCCTCAACACGGCTCACATTGGCTCAGACTCCAACCTCGAGGGGCATGGATCTACGGGAGCCACGTACTGAAGGACGACGAGCAGAATAGGGTGTATGGATGGAGCAAAGCTTTTTCTACCATAAATATGGGTTCCAAACGTCTGTGCAGACAGGACTTTACCATGAGCTTAGTTATAGAAAACCACATGACCAATGAGGACCTCGGACCAGAGGCATCCAAACAGGAATGGACCGACTTTAAAACCCTTCAAGAACAGCTCAGATGGTGGGAGGAAACGATATACTCCCTGGGCCACCCAGCAAAGGAGAGAAACAGATGGTCTCAAGTACCCCCGAGGGTACAAGATAGGAAAAGCCCATGACCACGACACTGGGGCCGGACTGGAAAGGGGGAATTGCGATTTATTGCGATTTTTTGCGATTTTTTGTATCCTGCTTCCAAGCAGGATACCCCGTTAGGATGTTCACGAAAGACAAAGGGGCCCCAGAATACAAGAGAATGGACAAGCTAGTCAAACGAGACCAGCTTTGGACCAGACGATATAAAAGAAATATTCTGGGACCGAGCCAGGGCCACGTGGAATGCGTCATGACTTTCGCTTGCCCGCTGAAGGGACAACCAATGGTAGAAGTAGAAGGGAATTTCCTGACACCGGAGCACTACGTAGCCAGGGGAAATGGTACATGGTCCACCGCAGGGGAACTGACACCTCCCGGACTCGAATCTGCAATTCAATTAGCCAGTATAGTCTATAACATTAAGTTACAAGAAGGGAATTATATAGAATTAGGTAACAGAATCTACGCAGCCACTCTGGGAGCTCGCTTTGACACAGCGGGACCGGAGGAGGAACCCACATACTCAGAGGAAGATTCCAATATTTCCAAGACCTACCGGGGTGTTCCTCGGGATATATCCACTGGGCCCCGGGGGCTGCCTCAGTGGATCGTCACGGGATGCCCAGCTCCAAACGGCCAACAGAACCTCCCTCAAGAATAGGCACGTCAACACTCCCGGATAAAGATATTCTCGAAATCATCCTCTGCACACAACACGCAGATCAAAAATGGATTGATACCCTCAGCATGCTACGGAGAGTCCACAGCATATGGAATCACGCAGCTCGATCCATCTACCCGGAGTTCACTAACGACATCCCCCGGATACAAACCTTGGAGGAAGAAAATACTTGGAGATGAACCTTCTATCGCAAAAGAGAGAAGGTTCGAGACAGGATTCGCAGCCTGAGGGAACCAACAGACCCTTTGTTCACACCAACAGTGAGAAACATCTTAGATATACTCCGAATCTACCCTGCCACCCTGGACATCCAGGTAGAGGCCATGAAAGCACTCCAATGGCGGATATCCCATATAACCAAGCAGGATAACTATGAGCTGGAACATTTTGCGGGTAGATCCTACGTCAACACACTCTACTCCGCTCTCTCAAGACACATCTTGCGGCCTAACACCTACGCGGCCCAGGACCTCAATAGCCAAATCCAGGAACACACCGGGGTTACCCCCCGAGCTACAAGAACGCTCAACCTTGGCACCTTGATCCTAGAAAGTCTTGAAAAACTCCATCATCACTGCCCCACAGCAATACCGACCGTACTGAACTCTTTATGGGTACTAACGGCCAGAAGAAACTCCATGAAGAAAATGGGACAGGACTGGACGTTCACAAATCAGGCCGCCTTTATCCTACTATGAACCTCAGGGGGATACACAGCGAGGACTTGATCAGATTGGGAGATGACACGATAGAAAACCTCAAAACATTCGTCCAGAGCCACCTAATTTCCCAGGGACGCGTTAGATGAAAAGGAAAACCTATGCAGCCTGGAGTGGAGTTCAAGAGTCGCTAACCATGAACCTGTACGATATGATCATAAAACTCCTCAGAAACCAAAGCAGAAAGGAAACATTGCACCAAACAGAAATGCTGCAAGCCATTGCAGACTCGATGGAAGACACAACGCAGACCGAGGACGTGACCGTCCACGGCCTCAGCATTCTGCCAAAACTAGATATAGGACCAAACAGCTCCCCCCTGGATGGTGTCATACTCAGGGTCCTTCGAGCCAAATGGGACTTGATCGCACTTACCCCAAAGATGTGGACACAGGGACATCGACAGAGAAAAGCTATGCACACAGCCGGTGCACGTTTCAAACCCGATGAAACCGTCCAACTCATTCAACTCACGGCTGAAGTAATACTAAGACATCTCGGCCAAAGCTCTATCCAGCACACCTGCCGCCCATCAGAAGGAATCAGGGCGGAAAGCGCAAGCTTCCTCCAGACGGGCAGTAGATAGCTACGAGAATTGGCCATGGACAACATGAGCAACTGGAGCCTTATCAGCCAACTGACCATTGAACTTATCTTGAATACTATGGTCCTCAGACAGGAGGACCCAATCACTTTTGGAAACTGCATACATATTCTATACTTGCTAAGCTCGATAGAGGAGATAGGAGGCAAGATCAGAGGTCTCGGAGGAGCCGAAAAAAATATAAAACTTTTACCAAGACAATTCTCGGAAAAAAGGGGAGAAGACACCACACAAAGTACCTGCAACGTAAACAATAACAACCTCTGCTTCACCCGAAGCACCCTGCGACATCTCACAGAACCGGACATTAACGATCCCTACTATCCCCGGATTGGTACAGGAGCCAATCGGAGGAAGGTGCTTGAAACTCTACAGGCATGGGAAGGAGATGAAACATCCAAGGGCCTGACACTCCAAGTACTTTATAATTTGATGGGAGAAGTAGACAAGACGCACGACACGTCTCTACAGAACCACTCATCACACCCAGATATTGACAAAGTCATGGACCCACAACCAAACAGTGTTGGAGAGGACTCTGAGGGGCACAGAATCATCACACGAGCCCAGGGCTTAGTGTACAGACTGGAAATCGAAACACACACGATCGAACGAGTCATCCGGAACCTACAGAACCAACCTCACATCACCACATCACACAGTGTATGGGAATAAGAATCCTCCAAGCCCTAACACCAAGAAGATTCATTCTGGCTGAAAGAACGCCTGGGGAACGAGATCTGAAGTGGTCCCACCCCGTCTCGGGCACAAACTTCGACACACTCCCAGACCTGCTGCGGTATCAATAAACCCTAACGTATTGGCACTGTTATAAGACCACACGGCTGACAATGGAAGGAACAATCTCGGTCCCGTCCTCTAGGAACATCACAGAATTGATCCAGATGCTCCTGTGGAATCATCCCTACGTAGCTATGGAATCCTTCCTCCAAGGAACGACAGCCTACAACGAGACACGGGGTGCACGGATAATGATTCCCCAGAACACCACCATACGGGCCCTAGAATCGATAGCCCAGAAACCCACAATACATCTTCTACTTCCAAACTCGGAGGCAGGTCATTTAGATCTGACCCCGCGATCCAGAAGACTCCTACAGGATTAAAATACGACCGACGACGAACATATGAATCCAGAGGAGAACAGAGCATCGACCTGGAGCCACGATGGAGGCGAGATCTTAGGCAGTCTCGGAAATCAGATCATCGGCGGTCACAAACTTACTTACCCTGCCAACCCTACTCCCCCTGAACGGCTACGTGTCACGATCATAGACCATTGTATGAACCCACATACACCCTGGTTCACAAACACGCAGATTCTACCCCACAGACTTCGCATCTTAGGGAACCCCTACTCCAAAACCATAGGCCTCCAAATCCCCACGCAACAGGGACAAACATGCATGGACGCTATCCTACTTACACTACAGATAGTAAGATGCCAGAAAGAAAGAATACACAAGGAGAGTGAAGGAATCCAGGCATTCACGCCTGACCGTATAACCAAGGGAGGACTATGTTACCCCGGACCTACACAGAGCGAATCCACAGGCCTACTCAATGTCTCTCACTCATCCACTCTAGCAGCCTACATGAAACCGAATGGGCGATTAACGATGTTCTTGCCTAAAGAGAATAACACGATAACATGGGGATCGGCATGCCTGACCGAGGACACAGAAATCTGTATGGCGGACGGAACCTTCGCCACAATACAGAATTCCGTAGGCAAGGAGATATGGACGGATCAGCAGGGGACAAGGAAGATCAGACGGCTCCACAAGTTCGACACGCTCGAGACAGACCCTCCTCTTTTTGGAATTGGGGGTAACTGGACGACAGAATTTCATTTCATCTGGGGACGAATGGATTCCAAATGGCAAAGGGCGGCCGAATTTCGAGGGGTCAACAAAGCAAAGAGGAAAACCCCGAAGGGTCCTGTCTTTGCAGTGGATGATTACCTGACACTTCAAGGGGGCGTCCGAGCGGCAACTTTTGGAAACTGCCTCATAGTAGAACCACTCAGACAGGGATACACACAAGAATTTCGCTTCAAAATAAACCAGGCCCTGCGGGTAAGGGGACTACAGAAAGCACACACCGTTGAATGGCACCATGGGGGAGTAGGACATAGATTAGATGGCTCCCTAATCCTAGACACGGGGTGTATTAAACCTCCGCAACGGCCAACGATGGAACAAGAGATGGACAGCAATCCCACCAGCATATCCCACCAACCCAAGCAACGAGTATACCGGGAATGCGGCAGGTGCCAGAAACCAGATGCAAAATTAAAATGTGCATGCCTGGCAACCCACTATTGCGACACACATTGCCAAAAGGAGGACATGCCAGAACATAGACAGGACTGCACATATATGATCCTCAAAGAATTCGATCCCATCCAAAGTCAACTACAACTGCACAAGGCAACTCATGGAAAGTTCACAATAGAAGTCGCAAAGCAATAACTTCTATTAACTGAGACACACGTTAAACTCGCAGACCTACTCTGATCCTCAAGGCTTGGAACCAATCAGAAAGAATCGGAACGCCATGATCTACAAGCCCTCCAGAAGGTAGCCAGGCTTGAGAACCTAATATTCCTGGAAAAAAGACCCTCCCTGCTTTATAATCTACGGATAGATCAGGCAGCTGCGCACCAGGGCCTAGGCAGCCTATATCGGGACCAATATTCAATCCACAAAGCCTTGGAACAGCTAACTAAGGCCCACGATCTAACCCAGAAGCTCATCATCATTGAGAACTCCCCAGGTCAACAAGACAGACTTGGCGTCATTCTGAACACTCACGGAGAAATTCTCAATATACCTGATCAGTCCACACCTAAGGATATTCGCAAGGCCCCAGATAAACAGCAAAGGGCCGTAGCAATATTCCGCCAGCTGATGACGATGATTGCTTTTATTTCTTTCAAAAATAGTTTAGTACCCTTGTTGGAGGGTCTATGAAGTTCAAATTCATGAGAATTTGAGGAATCGGGTTTTAGACGGAATCGAACCGACGACCTAGGGATTGACAGTCCCTCGCTCCGACCAACTGAGCCACGCTTGCACGGAACAGACCACCATAAGCCCTTTATGAGAACAGACACTCCGCAACCTAATGGCAGCATTATTAGCCATGGCAGACATACTAGAAAGTCTAGAACTTTACAAAGAATCCAAAGAGGCAATGCGAGAGTCCCAAGTCATGGGCAAAAGAGCGCAGATCGAAAACAACACAAGCTCTCTACACCTGCATCAACGAAGAGCTGCCAGCACTGAAGAAGCGATGGACGCTAGAAGAGAGCTAGACGACCACACCTCAACCCTACACAAAGAGAGCTAGACGACCACACCTCAACCCTACACGTCGGGAGCAAGATTCGCCTACACGGCCTAATTAACCAGGAAATGAATGGAAAAAAGGAAACTGTGTTAGGACCTGCCATCAACAACAGGATCGGCATCCAATTACAGGGGACGAATCGACAGGTGAGTAACCGAATCTTCAACATACGTTATTGGGAAGGCCCGGAACAGGACTGCCAAACACTCTACGACAAGGTAGTGTCTAAGGCCCAAGTTGAAATCGAATTCTTAAGAGAAGAACTACAAATGCAAATCAAAAAAGCAGGAAATAAGCATATCGAAACGGCACTGGCGTGATACACACTATGGCTCTCCAATAAACCCCTAGAAACCACCCAGGCAGTAGAGGAATTCGAAGCGGCTATCCTGTTCATGACACAACGCGAACCCAGACACCATAACCGCAGAGAAACCGAGAAAGCCCGAGACATGGCCCTGGAAACAATAGCTCTTTTCAGAACACCGGACACACTGTCAGCCTGGCCCTACTGGAAGCCTCCCACCGCCAGATGGGAAGACAAAAGAGAAATGACGGATTTCTATAGGGAACTCCTGGCGATGACGGGGCGAGGACAGGAGGTCACAGTCACCGCAAGCACAATGCAACACGGACTACGCCGCCACGGTCTACACGACTTCAGCAGTCCCACACTACAGCCAGTCGACCAGACCACATTCACGGAAATGGCCTTCGACGAAATCGAACAAATGAAAAAAAAATCTACAAAATAGAGGCCACAAGCCCAAGACCAACATCATCAACCACCAAGCCTCAGTCATCCCCGTCCTCGGTGGGGGATGACACACAATGATGCCTTCAAACGGACCCCCCACCCCTAAAGGGGTGGGGGGTCCAACGTCTTCCCTGGTGTCAAGGGGGAGCGAAGAGGAGTGGAAGACAAAAATACCCACATGGGGACCCCCCACCCCTGGAGGGGGGGTCCAACGCCTCCCCCCACGAGAGAGGAGCCTCCTCCTACAAAGGGGGAGAGAGGAAGGTGGGACGAAGGGGAAGAATCCTCCCCCTACCCAAGGGGATTGAGGAGCCTCCCCCTACTCAAAGGGAGAAAGAGCAGCCTCCCCCTACTCAAAGGGGGAGAGAGGAGCCTCACCCCTCCCAAGAGGGAAGAGAGGAGGAAGGGAAGCAGGAGGGGGGGAGCAAGAAGGGCCGATCAAAAAAATCGGCACGGCGGGCCCACACGAGCCGGGAACTACGCATGTTAGACCCAAGCGAGAACCCCCCCCCCCAAAAGAGTACGACGACCCACCAGAGGAATAGACACAGATAATTCTTGTGAAGTGACACGGGAAAGCAACATGATCTGCCCCATCACGTGCGGATGCCGCAACTCCTTCCTGGACATAAAGGAAAAGACCCGGGTAGTGTCACATATACTTTGGGCCACACGAAAAATCCGGAAGGATGAATTGATCGCGAGCTTTGGCCTTACAGCAGCAATCACGAATAAGGACAAAATTTCAGAACTAAAACTTGCACAAAAAGAAAGAAACTCCGACCTCTATCGAACCAGCATACAATACACGGTCCTAAGAAATATTCACGGCAAAGAGGCATATCTAGTCCCCCCCCAGGATGTGGCCCTCCTCCTGAAAGATCGAATCAGCCCGAATCTACGAAAACATCTGAAACAACACAACGCAATGGAAGGATTAGGACAATTAGCCAACCACACTTGCTGCGACATCCACTGGAACGCCAACCTCGAAGTTGCAAGCATAGAACACTACGAGGAGACGGAAATATTGCCAATGGGGATCCTACGAGCCAGGAAAGACATCGAAAAGGACACGGAAATTCTGACACGATACTGGCACAAAGAGAAGGATGCATGGCAAAATATATTCGAATGCGAGTGTTGTGCCTGTACTAACCATACTGGAAATACGACCAACCCCCCTGAGACAGCAGACAGGACCGCCAGGGACGACACAGTTTCTACAACAGACCACACTCCCAGAGAGAGGCAGGACCTAGCAATGCCGGACCACGAACTCAACCAAGACCACTCGGCCAGCAACAAGCAGGAGTACCCAGAGTCAGAAATGGATGACTGGGACTGGGACGAGCTGGAAGCATCCCCCTTTAAGGGAACCACCTCCCCAATCCAACCACCGACAGAACTGCTTCCATCGAAAAACCAAGGGGCAGGAGGGGGCATCCGGCAAGATGACTACCCGGATCAGGAGGTGGACACCCTGGACTGGGAGGTTTTGGAACACCCCCCGGATAGAAACACTAAATCCAAACTGGACAATACAAGCCGACCACCCTTAAACCCCGCATGTGAACAGAGACAAGCACAGTGGTTCCTTTGCCAAGATACATGCGGATGCAAAAACTCAATGCCCAACCTCGGCGGAAAACCCAGGATTATCCAGGACTACGGTCTTTGTATTGGAAAGGTTGACCTCATTTCGAACACGCATATCGCCATGGGTGAAATCGCTGCAGTCTTTGGAGAGACGTCAACAGTATGGGATCAGGACGACGTAGACGAGTTTGACCGCATCGCCACACTACAAAACACGTTGGGGAATGCACAACAATTCGATTTTCATGTAAGTGGAAACGCTCCGGGAAACCAAGGCCACTTCTACATCATACCAAAGGAGGATGCAAAACTAGTATCGTTGGAAATCAACCCATCCCTCAGAAGATCGCTACAAAACAGATCTATATGGAAAGGCGAGGGACAACATGCGAAACATACGTGTTGCAAACGACACCAAAACGTTGAGCTACAATTCACCACGGTTCAAACAAGACAGGAGGACGATCTCGAAAATGGACTTAGCCCGGACAAAACGGACATGGCCGCAGTTTTAAGAGC
>Ga0209491_10010553_pt1 | contig 11062 bp, 13 predicted proteins | sample BON02_FD_187213 | JGI IMG/M metagenome (GOLD analysis project Ga0209491, IMG submission 187213) | Freshwater microbial communities from Lake Bonney liftoff mats and glacier meltwater in Antarctica - BON-02 (SPAdes) (version 2) | ecosystem: Environmental > Aquatic > Freshwater > Ice > Glacier...
TTAACAATGCCTGTGTGTATAATTTGTAGCTTTCATACGTCGCGAAACAATATTTGCCTTCCTCCCTATGCCACGCCATATGGAACCGTTTTGTTTGGCCATATTTTCGCTGCACGGCTTGAAGCATATCAGCCTGGAACCAAAAAAATACACCACCATCTGAACCATCTGGTACTCCGTAGCGAATCATGTCTTTTTTGTCTAGAGTTTCACTTTTTTTCCATACCTGCACAGTTTTTTCCGCACAATCATGCTCCATGCTTTTGCAATAGTGAATTATCTACTCACTATACCAATATGTATTCAAGTCTGTGCGAACCTTTTTCGTTTTTGAAAAAAAGAGGGTGTTCAATTTGTGCCTAAAAAGTGTTTTATTATATTCAAACATGTTACGATGGGGGGGTATTCTTAGTTGTATGAGCTCTGAATCGCTGTAATTACTCGTGCATATTCTTCTAGATCGCCAGCATCGACCATTTTCCACAGTTATATCCTCTGATCTAGCGTCATTTCTTTGCCCGCTTTCCGTCGGACTTGACAACATCAACGGCAATTGCATTCCCTTCAATAAACACATGTGGATGACCAGTATTGTCGTTTTCAGTGATGCTGAAGTTGCCTAATGCACCCTCCTCGTTATCAGCGTATATGCGATCTGACAAGCTAGTGCCATTATGGCAGAACGAATCCATGGTGACGTTGCGCAGAGGACAATCTGGGTATTGGCGCTTGCTGCATAGAATAGTGCGGAAAATCCGATTTCGAGTGTACACAGCTATGTCAATCCCGTCTTTGTGCAGAGTCCCATCCGAGTTGACCTCCCCCATTATTTTTTTCAAGGAAATGACGTAGTTTCTCATCGCGTTGCCATGGATATTGCTGAATATCACACCAGGCGTCACAATATGAAATGAATTTTTCATTTGCCCTTCTTGCGTCAAACGAGAGCCTTTGGAGATCTGGGGCACAGTCTTGACTTTGTAATAAACTTCCACGTCGTCACAAATCACTTTGCAGAGACGGATTATGTATTTTTCGGGGTCTTCCTCGCCGTACCACTCGACGTCGAGGAACAGACAAGCCGGTGTGTCCTGCCTTATAGTCTCAAATCCGAATCGTTTGTCAACCGGCAACTTTAACAATGCCTGTGTGTATAATTTGTAGCTTTCATACGTCGCGAAACAATACTTGCCTTCCTCCCTTTGCCACGCCATATGGAACCGTTTTGTTTGGCCATACTTTCGCTGCACAGCTTCAAGCATATCAGCCTGTTTCCAAAAAAATACACCACCATCTGAACCATCTGGTACTCCGTAACGAATCATGTCTTTTTTGTTGAGTGTTCCGGTTATTTTCAATACCTGCACACTTTTCCCCGCATAATCATGCTCCATGCTTTACAATAGCGGATTGTCTACTCGCTATACCAATATGCACTTGAGTCTGTGCGAACCTTTTTCGTTTTTGTAAAAAAAGTGGGTGTTCAATTTGTGTCTAAAAAGTGTTTTATTACATTCAAACATGTTACAATGGGGGGGTATTCTTATTTGTATGAGCTCTGAATCGCTGTAATGACTCGTGCATATTCGTCTAGATTGCCAGCATCGACCATTTTCCACAGTTCTATCCTCTGATCTAGCGTTACCACAGCAACGTTTTGGGAACTCATCACGAGCTTCACGTCGACTGGCATCACTGCATATTTCCCTGTGCCTTTCTGGTCGACTTTTCTGATCTCCACTTCAATCGCAGCTTGACCCATGCGGGGCAAACTAAGCTTGAACTTCTTGCCATCAGTATAGCACCGATGCCATTGCTGAGTGCGCCTCCTGGTGTCGGGATTTTCCATTTGCTTCTTCTTTGATTTCTTCACCCCGCCATATAAATTCATGTGTTTTCTACAGGCAAACTGCTTTGGGCCCTTTGGAAAAAGAGCCAGCGCCACGAAATCCTCACAACCCCGGCAGTACCGCAGCCCACTCCTCTCAGGTTCATGCTGATTACAGAGGGTGTCGTCATACACGCCATTTTTTGACAAAAAGCATGCCACGGGCAAGTGCTTTTTGCATTTTACGCAGAATCGCGCCTTGACAGGCAATACAGGCTCTCCGGACACGGCTTCCGACGCCATGGCTAGCGCGCAGGGGGTCTGAGATTTTTGACCCGACACACACGCCATTGGTTTATATTGATTTAGTTTCCTAAAAATGGAGAACCCACTTTTGTGTGTCCCTGTGTCTTTTTACCAGGAAAACTGGCGGCCTGAAACACATGTTCTCAACTATGGCAATGAGCGATTCCTCCGGCATATCATCATTGTACGCAGTGCTACCACCCTTTGGGGCTTTTTAGGAGAGAGGCCCCCCTCTCGAAAGGCCAGAGTAAGGTCGGACGGCACGCGGTACCATTATCCAACTGCACCCCCCATGAGGGCTTTTAGGGGGGGGCGGGGGCCCACAAGAAAGGCCATAGTCAGGTCGAGACAAATTACTGGTGGTTTTCCAAACTGTACTTCTCTGCTGCCACTCAAGACATCTGCAAAGTCCGGACACGGTGATGTGTCGACTAGCACAGGCTTCACTGTTTTCTGGAAACAACACGCAACTGTGATGATAGACAGAAATAAAACGACTTGCGTGTTTTTCCCGGTGCGCATTTGCGAAAAAGACAAGTATTCCAAAGATGTAAATACAAACAATTTATATAGTAATGTTCAAATTGGATGTACATCCATTGGCCTACACAGAGAAGTGAGTTCTCGATTTCTCAGCATTGGTGTACACAGAGAAGTGGATGTGAGCGCTCAAATTCACAGACTATCCACGCATTTGCGTATTGTAATGAAACAACACCTCGAAACAGTGGATATCCATGCATTTGCGTCGCATCAAGAGATGCCTGTTGCTGTACGATGCGTGTCTCCACGCCCACACACGTTGCTTTGTTTGCTCGAATCTGTCCTGCATATGTGCATATGAATGTATACACATTGACATGCAGCATAACTTTGCGTGCTTCTGATGCAACACTCCTGGTGGCACTCGCTGCCTCAAGGCATTCGCTGCCGAAGGCGATCAATCTGAGTCAGAGACAGAGTCAGAGTCTGAGACAGAGACAGAGACAGAGTCAGAGTCTGAGTCTGAGTCAGGGTTAGAGTCAAAGTCTGAGTCAGGAGGTGAGGCGCCCGAATCGTCCTTGGACGAAGCTGCAGCCTTTGGCGCTTTCTCAGAGGCCTTTTTCGACGAAGCTGCAGCCTTTGGCGCTTTCTCAGAGGCCTTTTTCGACGAAGCTGCAGCCTTTGGCGCTTTCTCAGAGGCCTTTTTCGACGAAGCTGCAGCCTTTGGCGCTTTCTCAGAGGCCTTTTTCGGCGAATCTGCAGCCTTTGGCGCTTTCTCAGAGGCCTGGGAGACAGGCCGCTGGCTCGCACCCCCTCCTTCACCGCCAACGGCACGAGCGGCAATGACGGCTTTGTCGCATTCAATAATCAGCAAAGCAGCGGCTCGCCGTGCCTTACCTTTATTGTGTTCGCAATCAAAGCGTATCTGAAACTCGTTACGCACGACCTTTGTTGTGGGTACCATCAGATAGCATTCGAGATGATGTCCTTCGTAACGCGTGTATCCCGTGCCCTTGTTCTTATTCTCATTGAACAGATTCTGCTTGAGAATAAGAGAGTCGTGCGCATTGTCGTAGGGCTGCACAAATACGACCACCTTGCTTTTGAGCGCCTTGGGCTCCCGTATGATATACCTCACAACGCCCATGGCGTCCTCGAGCTCTCCGTAGATGGCTGGCAGATTGACCAGGGAGACTGTGTCTCCCCGGCGAATCGGTGTGTTGCGAGTGGCAAAGCTGTCGAGATCCTGGAGCTCCTTGGGAATCGGCGACTGCTTCGCCAAAAGGGTTGCCTCTCTCCTGTCTTTGGCAAGCTTGCGCTTGGCAATGTCCAGGTCTTTGCGAGCCTGCACTCGCTTGGCCTCGCAGGCAGCGGCCTGTTGCTTGCGTTGCTCGAGCTGGTCCGCGTGCTGCTGTGCGATCACGGCTGCGCGCGCCGGAGCTCCAGCAACATGGATGCGCGCGGCCTCCTTCATTTCCTCCGTCTCCACCGCGACAATTTTAACTGGCCGCACCACCAGGACAGCGTGGAGGTGAAGCTGGGCCTCCTCCTTGGCGATATAGTAATTTCTCCACGGCACGTGCCTGGAGTTGAAGTACTTGTTGCTTCCGGGCAAGCGCTCAAAGTCGTAGTTTCGTGCGGCGGTTGCCAGCGCCTGGACGAGGCCAGCGTGCAGGTCGAGCACCAGAATGTGCAGCAGATTCGTGCTGTGTTCTCTACGCTGCGCCGCATAATCCCTGGCCGTCTTGAAGTCATTGGTGCTGTAGATGCCGCTGCCAAAGACAGTGTTTGCCATTTTTGTGAGCATGAGCCCCTGTGCAACGATGCTGGGAACACTCCGCACAGAGGTGCCGTGGAACACACGCACCGTGGGCGAGTCCTGCATCTCGTTGGTGTGTGCCCAGAACTGATGCGAGCTCGCCTTGTTGCGATTCTGCACCTGCTGGATCTCTGCAATTCCCCACCCCTCCTTGGCCATTTTCTCGCGTATGGCCGTGAGCATGGCAAACTTCTCGGTGTTGGAGAGGCGCATCCACAGCGTCTGCTTCGGGGGGGGCACCGTCTCGGTTGCCGGTGCGTCACACTCTTTCACGCTTGCAGGACTGGGCTGTGGTGCTGCTGGGGTTGATACTGCAACCTCGTCGTCGTCGCTTGTGAGGTCGAAATGTGATCCCACAGGAAACGAGTCACCGCTTTTGAACTTGCCGATCCGGACGTACTCACTGTCCTTGCTGCTGCGTTTCGACTTTGCACCACTATCCTGCACAGAAACCACCTTGTCACTCGACTCTCCACCTCCATTCGCATTGTGATTCGAACCTCCCACTGCAGTCGCGTCGTGGTTCGAGGCTCCTTTACCAGCCGCTCCTCCACTCGCCCGTGCATCATCAACAACACCAGCCGCTGCCTCTCCAGCACACACCTCCACAGGCAAGTTCAATTTTGCATATTCCACAGGCTCGATGGCAGACATGACGACGCCGAGCACAAAATTGACATCTTCCTCAGCGCAACCAGGGCCACCATACTCATTGTGCGCGTAAACTGAAATTGCCCCGTGTTCTTGATCGCCGGGCAACTTTTTCCAGTGGTCATACTCTGTGTATTTGAAGATGCCCTCCAACTTGCTAGAGCGTTCAGTCCGTGCTGGCGCACTTTCAACCGCTGTCGCCATAGTAGCTGGCAGTGGAAAGCTCGGGAAAATTTTGAGCGTGTTTCAAAGTTCGTTTCCGGCAAAGTTCGTTTCCGGATTTTTTTACGTGTGTGCAGCTTTTCGACCCAAATAGAATCGCGCGAACTCCAGCCAATGCTCCCCCACCACTCATTTTGCACCCCCCTGAGCCTGAGGCCCCTGAGCCTGAGCCCCGTGAGCCTTTTTTGTCCAAAAAAAACGAATTTCGGGGCAGTCTTTAGAAACGCTTGAAAAAAACCAACAAACATCAAAAATCCACTGTCAACACCCAAAAAAACATTTGGACGTGAGTCTGTTTTATCCTCCTGATGGGCCTCAGCCTCCTCAGCCTGAGCCCCCTGAGCCTGAGCCCCGTGAGCCTTTTTTGTCCAAAAAAACGTATTTCGGGGCAGTCTTTTAGAAACACTTGAAAAAAACCAACAAACATCAAAAATCCACTGTCAACACCCAAAACAACATTTGGAAGACGGGTTGCATCTCTTGGCGCGATGCTGCGTGGCATGTGTGTGGTGTTGCAGGATCTGCACAATCGGCCCGAGCTCAACGATCTTCGCGGGCGCGTTGTGTGTGTGCAAGCAGACGATCGCCTGGTTGTGCAGTTGGACAGGGGTGGCACGCATCTGTTGCTGCGAGCACATAATTTGCGGCAGTGCTTGGTGCTGAACAACGCGAATGTACTGACATTGGAATTCGTCCAAGGCACATCCGAGCAGGAGGTTACTGCTGTCGTGCATGATTGCTATCGCATACATGCTGGCGGTCCCGAGCTCGAGGTTTGTGTGTTCATCCGCCCGCAGAATGCACTGCCTGCGGAGCAAATGTCGGTTCAGAACAAAAATTTGCTGGTGCAGGCAGCTCGGCTCGAGAGCATGGGCAAATTGTCGCGTACCGCCCAGCTTCTCGGGTGGGTCGAGTCTGCGCCACACGTGCATGGTGTGACTGTCTACCAAAACCACACTTTGCGACTGGCATTGCTCCCGACCAAAGAGGTGTATTTGATGCGTACATCAGCCAACGTCGAGTATGCTCTGTTGCAAAAAGGAGAGAGATAGAAGCAGCCGGCGAGGGGTGGGGGTACACCTTTAATCTTGTTTTTTGTTCATTTTTAAAACACCCGCAAAACGTTTATATGTGTGCTTCGCTGCCTCGGCCGCCAGTATGATAGCAGGGTGGTGTAGCAAACGCGCATTCGTGTTGACAGTGCAACAGCTGCAGAGGATGCTGAGACACGTTTTCACCAGGTGTCTCGAGGCCCCCGGCTGTTGCATCTGGTGCAACCAGATGCCCCCGCCCCCCGCGCCCTGACCGGAGCGTGTGCTTTGTGGTGTCCTGTCGCGCGAACGATGTGCTGCCCGCAGTGCGGAGGATGTCGGGCAGCCCTTTTTGGACGCACATACTGTCTCGCACGTACACGGCATGCAGCAGGTCGAGGAGACACTCCACCACAGCAATGTCATGTGTTTATTGTTCAATGGTGCAATTTGTGTTGTGGGGACCTGTGGACACACCACGGCGGTCCACGTGCAGACCTTTTTTTGTGTGTGATTCAGTAGGCTTTGCCCAGAGAATGTGTTGGTAGGCCACTCAACTCAGCATGATGTAGAAATCCTGCTCATTTCCTTCACAACTTCTTCCTGTTCTTCTTCTTCTGACAAAATGGTATAGGGTGACGCAGAAGACCCCTTGGAATAGACAAGCGTGCTCACAACTTGTTTACGCCGTCGAACAAATGCAACGCTCGACCTTTTCATCCTGGCATATAAACTACCAATAGACGCCAAACAGGTATTTTTATGCGTGGTGTTGTCAGTCTCGTTTTCCATCAGAGCCAACCAGGTGTCTATCATGTAGCGCTTTTGCTAAAAACCCCACAGCACGCTGCCGTGCACATATTAGACGGTCGATATGTTTTCCTTATATGTAGCGCTTTTGTTACAAACCACACAGCACACTGGTGTGCACATACTAGACGGTCGACATGTTTTCCTTATATAGGAAGCTTTATGCAAAAAACACACAACTCGCGTGTAAATCGACTTTTGTTTGTTTTGCTTCTTCCTCCCGCCTCTGCAGGAGGCCTAGAGGGTCCTTTTAGGGGGCCGGGCGAAGGGGGTATGCATAGCTCACGTTTATTAAAAAGGCGAGGCTCTTTAGGGGTGTGGGCCAAAGGGCCCTACTTGGGCTTCTATAATGCACCGTGTACACCCGCGGTCATGTCAACAGCAGCGCTCGCAACGCCCGTGTTGGTTGTTTCTTGTGCCTGCCGCGGATACACAGGCAGTGCTTCTTCTTCTTCTTCTTCCACGTCTTCCTCGCCACACTCTATTGCGTCGAGATACGGGCTCGTATGCTCTCGTGGCAGGTGGCTGTAGGCCGTGAGATGGGCGTTCTGAGCACGGCGCGAAGGGGTGGTGTCTCCCGTGTACAAACTGGCCATGGCCGTCAGGTTATGCAGCGTGTTGGAAGTAGTTTCAAACGCCCATACAGGATGGTCTCTGTCCGTTTTTGACACAATGTTCTCGTGCATAGCAGCGTCTTGTATCAAGCCTTTCAATTCTTCGGGAGTGTCTGTGCGTGTCATTGTGTTGTGTCTGAATATCGCGACAAGAGAATGAGTGTACGGGGCTACAAGACTGTGGGTGGCAGCCTTTGCAGATAGAGGACCACCAGCACGTTCGTGCTGCGCGAGGTCAGAGGCCCTGTGGTATATCCTGTTGTAGAATGTCAGGACGGCACAGCCCAGCGCAAAGGACAAAACGCTGGGCCAGACCACTATAAAGAGCATGATCTCTCCCAGGCGCCACGTCTCCAACTCCGTGGTACTGTGGCGTATTCTGTGCCCGACAAAGGTGTTCTTGAACGCATTGAAATACGACACTGTAAAGTGGACACACAGATATTCACTCGGCAAAACTGCGTTGCCGCCGATCAAGAGCACGGTGGAGTTGATTGGGATGGACGACATTTGCGTCACGAGTAGGAAGGGGTACAACATGTGTTTGCTACGCAGGAACGCAACCATTTGTTGCAGAAAACAGGCATGTTCTGCCGGCACAGGCGGTCGCCGCCGCCTCCACTGCCTGGGTACAACACAGACGAACAAGGCGAGGATGATGCTCTCCCATATGCCGCTCACCAGGCCTCCTTGCCACCATCCATACAGGAAACCAATGACGGTCTGCGTCACGTTGATGAATGGAATGCACATGAGCGTGTGCACTGCCTGCAGGAGCAGCAACGAGACAATGACCAGCAAATCGTTCTTGTGCTTGTGAAAGTCGCGGACATACGTGGTCAGAAAAGCGACCCATTCGTCACGCGAAGCTCCATGCGGCAACCTCGGACTGACGATGAAAAATCCCAACAAACACAGAAAAATGGTCGCTCCAATGGGCAGGAGGAACTTCCGCACCAGGCGGGTCTGTGTGCTCATTGTCAAAAATTCTAGGCGTGCTTCACGACAGGCCGGGCCTCTCTTGTGCGATCGGGGCGCCTGAAGCCGTAAAACTTGTAGTTTCTCTGGAGCAAGTGTGCATATATATATGTTTCCACAGAAATGATCTGTTATACAGACAGCACATGGTATTGCCGCTGCTCTCCCTGTTCACCTTCTTCCGCTTATCCTCTCACAGGCCCTTTGTGTGAAGGGCCCCTCAGACTTACAGGGCCGGGAAGCCATGGACGATTTGTGTTTCTATTGAAGCAAGTGTGTATATCTCTAGACACTTGGGGCTTTTGCTGAGGTTACTCCCAAAGGCCGCTTGCTGAAGTTACGCCATAATAATCACAATTAGAATAACAAAGTATATCTAGTGGGCTCCCCCCCCCCACCCCCCCCACCCCCTCTCCCCTCACACGAGCAATATAAAAACATGAAATTATAAACAACGTGACCAAAGAAGCACGTCGAAGGCTTGACAACACAGCAGCTGTATAATATAAGTTGTACAACATTTCCCACCATCATCAGTGTTTGGCCTGTATCACAAGTGTTTGGCGTATCGCGAGTGTTTGGCGTATCGCGAGTGTTTGAGTATATCACTGGTGTTGGGCGGATCACTGGTGTTGGGCGGATCGCAGGTGTTGGGCGTATCGCAGGTGTTTGGCAAACACCAAAATGTCTGGCGCAAAACAGGGATTATTTGACCCTGAAGAACTTCGACGTGTTAATATCGCCTTTGTTGACCCGTTTTGGTTTGATAGCAGCAATTCCTTTGCCAGGGGCAAACACCAGGATTCCATGTCATTTGATCCTACAGCATATACAACACCGTACACATCCACACCGAACCCTGCAGCACAATTTACATTTACAAACACCCTCGAGTATGGCAAATTGACACCAGAGATAAATCAACCAATGTCACGCAGCTACACCACAGCATATACAACACCGTACACATCCACACCGAACCCTGCAGTACAATTTACATTTACAAACACCCTCGAGTATGGCAAATTGACACCAGAGATAAATCAACCAATGTCACACAACAGCTACAAGGAACGGTTGAGTACAGAACAAGTCATCGAAATCTACGCACATCTGCCACGCAAGGCCACAAACACTGCAAGGCTGCTGGCAGTCAAGTACGGTGTGACGTCCAAGGCCATCCGCGACATCTGGACCGGCAGGACGTGGTCGGCCACAGTTGGAATTGCGAAAAACAAAAAATACTCACACAAATAAGACATGTGAGCGTGTGATTTGAAGCAAGAAAGGGGGTCGAGGAGTACGACCCATAGTGCCCACATGAAGATCGAGTTGATTATAGACACACGGGAGGGAGCGCTGTTTGAGTGCGTGTATACAACGGAGCTGGGTGACAAACCCATCACGGTAGTAAAACAAGCGCTAGAGCTGGGCGATGTGCACATTGTCATGTACAAGGACGGCGCTATCGTCAGAACCCTGGTGCTGGAACGCAAGACACTGTGTGACATGGTTTCCTCCATCAACGACGGAAGATATCGAGAGCAAAAGGCCAGAGTGTTGTCGAATGTGGATAGCAAAAACGTGGTCTACATTGTCGAGGGCGACAGCCTATGCGCCAGCCTCGGACGTGACAAAAAGAACGTTTCGTCTGCATACTTGAATATGATTTTCCGGGACGACATACACCTCATCTTCACCAAGAATGTGAGTGAGACAGCAGGCCTCATCACCTCGCTTTGCTTGAAAATCATAGACAAGCCTGGCAACTATCTGTGTCGTCCGGTGGGAGACACCCCCGGTGGCGGCCAGCATCTTGTTTCGGGTGCCACCGACTACACCCGGTGCATGAAACTGAAAACGAAGAAGAACCTCAATATTACGCCGCAGAATTGCTTCATCTTGCAGCTGTCGCAAGTACCGACAATTTCCCACGTCATTGCCAAAAACATTACCGCAGTCTATCCCAGTATCGCAAAACTGGTTGCCGTCATGGCCCGATGTACCACAAGCCTCGAGAAAGTTAAGTTGCTGTCTAGCATTGACAAGGTGGGCAAAATCAAAGCCGCGAAACTCGTCGAATACATGCACTTGTAATACAGGCGAAAACACACACTTGTAATACAGGCGAAAACACACACTTGTAATACAGGCGAAAACACGCACTTGTAGGAGAGGCGAAAACACGCACTTGTAGCAGAGGCGAGATCACGCACTGTAGGCACACAGTTTTTAATAAACATTGGTCTGATTTCCTACAGGCCCTTTACGCCACCCTGGTTTTTGCCACCGTGTATGTAAAATGTAAATTCACCTCTAC
>Ga0209491_10010554_pt1 | contig 11062 bp, 9 predicted proteins | sample BON02_FD_187213 | JGI IMG/M metagenome (GOLD analysis project Ga0209491, IMG submission 187213) | Freshwater microbial communities from Lake Bonney liftoff mats and glacier meltwater in Antarctica - BON-02 (SPAdes) (version 2) | ecosystem: Environmental > Aquatic > Freshwater > Ice > Glacier...
CGCCCAAGGGCCAATGGCATCGGCGCCTCGCGCTTTCCCGCCGGCAAGTCCTCCTGTAGCCGGTCTCTGCGAGGCCGGGTTGGACGATCATTAGCCCTTGGACGCCCAACGCGGGGTCACAGACCCCACCTACAATCATCGGCTCATTCTGTCGCCGGTCTCTGCGAGGCCGGGTCGGACGGTCAAGATCCCTCGGACGCCCAACGCGGGGTCAAAAACCCCACCTACAATCATCGGCTCATTCTGTCGCTGTTACCTTGGCCCGGCATGGGAGAGGGATGCTGTGCGATGGGGGGGGCAAATACGGAATTCGTTCCCTGACCCTGTTTCCCCTGGGCACGCCCCGGTAGTGGCTTCACCCTTCTCTTCGAAGCTTGGGCGCTGCTGCTCGTCGATGAGATGGCCGTCAGCGCGGCTGCGAAAACCCTCGGTATTCAGGACACCCGCCTCTGGCGCTTGCTGAACCATTACGTGAACAAGGCCCATAGCGAGGCAGACTGGAGCGAGGTCGAACGTGTCGGCGTGGACGAAACAAGCCGCCGTAAGGGGCATCGCTATGTGACCTGCTTCGTCGATCTCGCGAGCGGCTTCCTTCTCTATATGACCGAGGGTCGGGACGCCGCGACGGTGGAGGGATTTGCGCTGCAACTCCCTGAGCATTAATCCAGCGCCGAAGCGATAAAGGAGGTCGCGATGGACATGAGCCAAGCCTTTCAAAGCGGTGTCAACCAACACCTGCCCAATGCGAAGAAGGTCTTCGACCGCTACCACGTCACGGCCCTGGCAGCCAATGCAACGGACGAGGTTCGCCGGGAGGTAGCCCGCGAGGAGGGCGGCTTGGAGAAGGGGGCGATGTGGTCAATGCGCGGAAACAAGGAGCGACTCAATGAGAAACAGCTCGAGCAGCGCGAGCGGCTTTGTCGGCAGTATGCGAAACTGGGCCGCGCCTTGAGTTGGCGGGAGTTCCTCGCCGACACCTGGCGATACACCACGCGCGAGGAAGCCGAGGAGCATCTCAAGGCGGTCTACTCGTGGGGGCGGCGATGCCGCATGGAGCCAATAAAGAAGGTCTGCGCCACACTCAAACGCCATTGGGATGGAATCCTCGACTACTACAATCATTGGACAACCAGTGCTGTAATGGAAGGCCTCAACAGCCGCCTCCAGTTGGCTAGGAAACGGGCCAGGGGCTACCGCAACTGGAAGAACTTTCGTACTATCGCCTACCTGATCGCCGGAGGCCTTAAACCCGGAATCGGGCTCCCCAACCCGTTACCCCAGTTATTTTGAGCACCACACGAAAAAGCGAAGCGCCACCCTGCACCGGAGCCCGACGCGGCTACCTTGCGCGAACGGCGGTCCGCAACAAGTAGCGGAGCTCTGCCCGAGCGAAGGATTGCACGTCATCGTCACATCGGGGGACGAGGAGCTGAAGGCGGCGGGAATCGTTTCGCTTTTCAAGCGCCCGGATCACCGGCCCGCCAGCTGTGGAGTCCGCTCATCACGCCGAAGGAGTCATAGGGGTGCCGTCGCGAGCAGGTGGCCGGCCCCCAATGGTGGGTGAGGTGACTGCGGGGGGAAGGTGCGTGTTAGGGCAGTGTTAGATTTGGAATTGGTTCCCTGACCCCGTCTCCCACGCTTGAGGCGTCGGCTCCGGAGGCGGACAGCGCGAGCCAATCGACACCGGCGGCACGAAAAACGAACTCGATGCGCTCTCCTGTCGCGTCGTTGCGGGCGGTGGGGCGGAGCCTCGATGCGTGAGCGAGGCACGAGCGGAAGCATGGAGGCGGAGCCGTGGCGCGGAGCGTCTTGCGAAGGCCGGAGGGCGTGGCACGATGGGACGGGGCGAGTGGAGCGAGGCTCTGGGAGGAGAGCTGCCGTCAGGCACCCCGGCGCATGGTGCCGCGTCCGGAGGCCGTAGCGTTCAAAGCACTGCCTACGGCAGGAAGTGTTTTAGTTGGCGCGTGAACCGCTCTGGAACGCCCGGAAGATCGCCAGCGGCCCTCCGAAAACGGTCAAAGCGGAGGCGTGGGGAGGTGAACCTTAAAAAACAACACGCCGCGAGGCGCTGACAGCGGCGCCGCAACGCCCGCACGCGCCGCAGCGCAGCGAGGGAGGAGAGGACGGCCGGCGTGAGGGAGCCACGACCGAAAGCGACTGCAAGGAGCGGCGACGGGAGAGGACGCGACGACCGCCGACGACACAACGAAGGGAGCGGCTGAGGGGAGCGATTGGCGTGCGAGGAACGAGCCGCCAGAGCCGGCCATCGAGACCCAGCGACCGCCCACCGAAGCACCCCCGCACGAGCGGAGGCGCGGCTCGTGCCCAGGGAGGAACGACCCGCACGAGGCGTGCCGCAGCGGCCGCTTCGCCCCAGGCCGGGTGGCCGTCGCCGCAGCGCCAGCCGACAGACGACCGAGGCGGGAGAGAGCGCAGATTCAAAATTCTAGGACCCCATCTCCGCTTTTCGCAGCGCGAAAAAAGCCGAAAATTATCGGAATCCGCGCCGAACCGGCGAGGTCGGGCTAGGTACCTGGGGGCCCCAATACCGCGCTCCATCTTTCATCACGCCACACGAAGCCTATAGTCACATATGTATCAGCGCCAGGAGCTGGCGCATGAAGATAAGCAACGAGATTCTGCTGCCCGTCAAATTCTTCCAACCTAAACTCCAAAACGCTAGGATGAAGAAAATTAAGAGAAGAAATCGATGACACTGCCTCCCTTCGCTGGGACGCCTTCTGCTCATTCGAAACTTTAAACTTTATTTCAGTGGATAATATTTCGTCGGCGTTGTCTTCGGTCACGTCCTCGGGTCGGGTCCGGTCGATTCGGTCAATCGTAGCAATCAGTGCGTCATATTCCTTTCTGTGCTGTTCCCGAAACTCAATCGCCTTCACATACGCGTCGGACAGCGCTGTGCTTACCAGGAGCTGATCCGTTCCATCAATCTTTCTAACTGCGTTCAATTCGTTGTAAAACAGATCGGGCACCTCAATGTCACCTCCAGAGAAATGGATTACGCTATCCGAGGCTTCTTTAAGATAGATCGTATGAGAATCTCTGGCGATGTTCAATCTTTCCAGATCTAATTCAATTTCGTTTCGCACCGAATCCGTCAAAGAGTCATCCTCAAAAAAAAGCGGCAGGTCTACGTCGGCGATGCTCGCTACTCCGTCAGCCCTAGGCAGACCTTTATCCCGCCTTCGGATTTCTTCGCGAAAGCGGGAATGTGAGGAAGTTTGGTCGGTAAATTTGTCCGAATCGTCTTCCGTCTGATGGTTCCCATTTCTCTCTTTCGGCGGGGATCGATCTCCGCCGAATCGAACCAGTAATAGAATGATCGCAGTGCAGACAAGCACTCCTGCGGAGATGACGATTATCATTTTCTTCATGGGCAAGTTCCCGGAGCCAACAACGCAGCGCCGTTCGGATTGGAAGGGCGTGCCGATAAGTATGAATTCAAGAAGTTTCCTTCGTGCATGATCGGTGCTGATAGAGCCCTATTGGGAACTATCCCCACATATTCGCCTTGGCACGAATTCACGCACGGTACCAGGCTAATTATAACCGTGCCGCACGTCAATCATCCATTTTCCCGCATCAGCATGTTCTCGTCTTCCCGCGCGATCGCTCATGCGCGATTTCGACCAGCGGATTTCGCAGCACCCGAGCGTCTCACTGCGAAAAACGGCACATCCGGCGCGCTGCGGGCACACGAATGCCCTGCGCCAACAAAATCTTCCCGGATCCCCCCGACCTGGGCGGGGCTTTCAGGGGGCGGCTCACGTCTTCACCTCGCCACGCTTCACTCCGGACGCGCCGAGCGCTCCGCAGGTTCTCCGATCAGGTCGTTCTTCAGGTCTCGTAAGACGCAGAGGTCTTCCCAATCGGCCTCCCGCATTCGCCGCGCCCCGGTCTTGCGCTTCAGACCGAAGCGCTCGCGGTGGCGCGTAAAGACATTCTCGACAAAGGCGGCGCTGCCAAACACTCCGCCGTCGATCAGGTAGCGAACCCGTCGGCGGATGACCTGCTTCAAGGGCAGCTTGCCGCCAAGCGCCACCTCGGCCTCGACCTCCTCGGGCGTGAAGCCCCGTCTCGGGTGCGTGTGGCTCTCCGGATTTTCTTCCTCGGGTAGCACCCGGACTTCGCCCTGATCATAGAGCCAGAGACGGTAGATCGGGGCAGTGGCTTTCCAATCCTCCTCGAAATCCTCTCCGCTGACCCGGGGCGAGTGCCGGAGAATGCGACCCAGGCCCATCCTCGCCCATCGGTTGCCGGCCACCGCCGAAGCATAGCCGCACCAGCGATAGTCCTCGACCCGGTCCACCATATCGGCACGGTAGGGGTTCAGATCAATGTAGGCAGCCACGGTCATCAAGGCCTTTTCATCGCCCTCGACGAGGAGGCTCTTGTAGCGCTCTTCCCAGAGCGTCCCTTTGCGACCCGCCCGGCGATTGTGCCATTGACTGAAACGCTGTTTCAGCTCTTTCATGAAAATGGAGATATCCCCCATGCGTCGCTCGTAGCGCTCGATGATTTGTTGCTCCCATTGGAGATCGCCCCTGGCGGCAGCGCGATCGAGCTCGTCGCGGACCGTATCGACGGTGGAGCGGTCGTAGAGATAGCCGAGGCGTTGCAGAAGGGTTTCGCGATCCAAAGCAGGCAGTTCTGCCCGATCAGGTTCCTCGACGAGAAGGTGGAAGTGGTTGGACATCACCACATAAGTGACGACGCGGAGACCCAGAAATGCCTCGAGCTTGCGCATGAGGACGACAAAGTGTTCCCGCTCCTCGTCACCGAGGATGAGCCTCCGGTCAACGATGCGCGATATCACGTGGTAGTAGCTGAGGCCGGTTCCTCGGATGCGAGATAGTCTCATGAGATTCTTGGATAATGTTCTGATGAACATTGATCTCAAGAACACTTTTTTGCAAGGGGAGAATTTCAAATAATTAACCTGTCACCAAGAATTGTCAGTCACCAAGAATTGTCACCAAGAATTTAGTAGTCACCAAGAATTTAGTAAGGGAGGAAGGATGGTGGGATGGGAGGCCCAACCCCGACTCTGTTGCCGGCCTCTGCGAGGCCGGGTTGGATGATCAAGATCCCTTGAACGCCCAACGCGGGGTCACAGACCCCACCTACAATCGTCGGCTCATTCTGTAGCCGGTCTCTCCGAGGCCGGGTTGGACGATCAATAGCCCTTGAACGCCCAACGCGGGGTCACAGACCCCACCTACAATCGTCGGCTCATTCTGTCGCTGTTACCTTGGCCCGGCATGGGAGAGGGATGCTGTGCGATGGGATTTTTTCAAATACGGAATTCGTTCCCTGACCCCGTTCCCAGCGCCAACGGATCGGAGAATGTCGCGGTCTTCGCCAGCATCGTCGAGACCGCAAAAATACGCGGGTGTTCCGCGCTTGATATCTTCGAGGCACTGCTCACCGAACCACCCGAAACGGCCCACGGGATGCTCTTCCCGGCGGCGGCGAGGGCGGGGTGAAATCGGCTAAACTGTTACCTTTCCCGGAATTCGTTCCCCGTTCCCCGTTCCCCGTTCCCCGTTCCCCGTTCCCTGACCCCGTTCCCAATAGTACAAGTTAAGATTAATCGAATTTTAATCTTTTCTTGGTCTATTCACGCGTACGCCCTGGCACAGTTCAGTCCGGCACGACGACGCTCAAGGCGGACGGCAGCACCCTGATGGACTGGGGCGTCTTCGCAACGACGTCCCCGTCTACCTGAATGTCGAGTACGGGATTGGTCCGGATCTCGACTGTCTCCACCGTCCAGTGCGTCACCGCTTCGGAGGCATCGAGGGCGGGTTCCTCGTCGCGCAGGAAGCGGTCGAGGCCTGTCATCTTCCCGGCCATCTTGACGATGAGGTCGAGATTCGCTCTTTTCAAAAGGAAGACGTCAAGCCGGCCATCGTTTACGTCGATGGCGGGAGCGAGCGTCAGTCGCCCTATCCCGACAGTGCCCGCATTCGCCACGATACAGGCAAAACCGGTCGCCCGGATGGTCTCCTTGCCGTCGAGAATGATCTCGTAGTCCGCCTCGGGGATCTCCTGCAGCCGTTTGATCCCGGCCCAGACGTAGGCTAACTTGCCGACTTGGTCCTTGAGCTCGCGGGTGGCCTCCTGCACGACCCCGACCTCGATGCCGCAGCCGATCCGCAGCAAAAAAGGATGCTCCCCCATCATGCCCACGTCGATACGGCGGGTCGAAAAATGGTCCCGGCAGACGAGTTCGCAGGCCCTTTCCAGGTTCGTCGGGAGCCGCAACTCGGAGGCGACGAGGTTCCCCGTGCCGCCACCGAGGATGAGCATGGGGGTGTCGGTCCCGACGAGACCGGCCGCCACTTCCATGACGGTTCCGTCACCGCCATAGACCGCGACGACCCCGGCACCGGCCGCGACAGCCCTGCGGGCGAGCTCGGACCCGTCACCGGTGCCGTGGGTGATGGAGATATCCCAGCGTATCCCGGCATCGCGAAAAGCCTGATTGAGAATCGCGAGAAGCGGGATGCGACGAGAAGGGGCGGGGTTCACGATCACATGAACCGACGCGGGCTTGCCATGTACCGTCGTGTTGTCTGACTTTATTGCCATCCGGGGGGATTCTTGGTTACAATGGAGCTACCTTCTCACGGTTTGGCCTCTATCTCCAGTGTAGAAGTGAAGGGGTGATCACCGTTACGATTTTGTCACAGCAGATCACTTTTCATCGCGCAAACTGCCTTGACTATTAGAAAGTTTCAAGCGTTTCCCCACTCCTGCCGAAACAATCATGCCCACCATTCTGATCGTTGACGACGAAGAAGATATCAGAGAATTGATATCGGTCACTCTCATGCGTGAGGAGGACTACAAGCTGCTCGAGGCCATCGACGGACTTAGCGCGCTACGGATTGCGAAGGATAAGAGGCCCGACATCATCCTCCTCGACCTCATGCTTCCCGAGATGGATGGTCTCACCGTCTTCCGCAACCTGCGTGAGGATGCCCGCACCAAATCCATCCCCGTGATCATGCTCACGGCACGCGGGAGGCTCGAGGAAAAGATCACCGGTCTCGAACTCGGGGCCGACGACTACATGGCCAAGCCTTTCAGCCCGAAGGAGCTCATGCTGCGAGTTCGCAATCTGCTGAGACGCACGAACCCGAATCAGGGCATCAGCGTGATCGTCTCGGGCCCTTTCAACCTCGATAAAAATGCCCTCAAGCTACTCCTCGACGGCTCCGCCATCGATCTGACATCGACCGAGTTCAAGCTGCTCCTGAGGATGATCGAGTCCCCCGGGATCACCCAGGAGCGCGGCGATCTCCTCAAGAAGGTCTGGGGCTACAGTGACCTCATCCAGACCCGGACACTCGACACCCACATCAAGCGACTGAGGGAAAAACTGGGCGAGCACGGAAATTCCATCGAAACTGTCCGCGGCGTGGGCTATCGTTTCCTCGAAGCGTGATCCCCATTCACGTCATTACAGAGGAGACCCCACTTTGGACGCCCCTTTCCCGATCATCATCCTCTCGGCGCTCGCGTTCTATTTCGCGCTGCGCTACCTGCGTCTCCGCAAGGGTGTCCGCGAACTGGCCGGCGCCCTCACCGCCGGCGCGGATGATCTGAACCTCACACTCTCCCCCTCGGCCTCGCAGGAGGATCTCGCCGTTCTCCGGAAGGCAGTCCTCAACACCATCAGCGAAGCCTCTCTCGTGCGCGACTCGGAACGGCGCCAGCGGGAGTTTCAGGAAGCGCTCCTCAACGAGATCAAAGATGCGATCTTCATCCTCGACCGGAACCGGGAGATCCGCTTCCTGAACCGGGCCGCCCAGCTCCTTTTTCCCAGTGATCAACCCTATCGGGCAAGGGCCTTCCTCGACGTCTGTCGGGACCACCGCGTCTACGATACCCTGACCCTCGCTGAAGAGATCGGCGCAAAGGTCTCCGAGAACCTCTCCCTGCGAGTCCATAGCGAGGGGAAAAGAGGGTTCCGTGAAGTCTCGCTGCTCATTGAGGCCGAACCGCTCTCGTTTGGCGGCAGCGCCGAGAACACCGGCTCCTGGCTCCTCATGAAGGACGTCTCGCGCCAGCTCGAGACCGAGCAGATCCGCCGGGACTTTGTCGCGAACGCTTCCCACGAGCTGCGAACCCCTCTCTCGATTATAAACGGCTACCTCGAGACGATGGACGACTCTGACGTCGATCTCAGCCAGGCGCTCTACCGCCGTGCCGTCCGCACGATGCGGAAACATGGCGAGCGCATCGCCCGGATCGTCGAGGATATGCTGACGATTTCAAAACTCGAGAGCGCGGCAGACCTCCTCAGGTGCGAGCCTTTCGACCTGCGCGACTCGCTCGATGACATGATAGGCCAACTCCTCCCCATCATCGAGCAGAACCACGCCCGCGTTACCGTGAAGACGAGTTCCGAGGAGCACTGGACCCTTCTCGGCGACCGCTTCTACTGGGACCAGATTTTTTTCAATCTCATCGAAAATGCCCTCAAGGAAAATCCCGACCCGGGACTCAAGATCACCGTCACCTTCCGTAGCAAAGGCGGGCGGTATCTCGTCACCGTCGCCGATGACGGCATCGGTATACCTACTGCGGACCTGCCTCTTATTTTCAAGCGTTTTTACCGAGTCCAAAAACATCACGCTCAATCCCGCGTAAAGGGTACGGGACTCGGTCTCTCCATCGTCAAACGCGCCGTCGAGGCACACCATGGGAAGATCGAGGTCGAGAGCCAGCCCGGCGTCAAGACCACCTTCACCATCTCGGTCCCCCTGCCTCCCCCGACAAGGAAATCTGACCGGCCTCTCGGCACAGAGTCAAAGGATGAGCGAGCCTAATCGCAGGCGACCTTGAGGCCCGCCCTCGCACCTCTCAACGCCGCGCCGCCATGAGCCGCATGATGTAGTAGAGGAGTTGCCCGATCGAGGCGATCGCTGCGACGGTGTAGGTCATCGCAGCCCAGAAGAGAGCATTCTTCGCCTTTTCGTGATCGAGTCCCGCAAGCGATTGGGACTGGTCGAGCCAGGCGAGGGCCCGCCGGCTGGCATCGAACTCGACCGGCAGAGTGATAACGGAAAACAAAGTCGTCGTCGCGAAGAGGATCACCCCGAAAAAGAGGACTGTCGGGCTCCCCGAGGCAGCGAGGAAGAGCCCCGCGAGAAGCACCCAGTTCATATACTTGCTCGAGAGATTGACTACCGGGACCAGAGCCGACCGCAACTTCAGCGCACCGTAGGCCCGCGCATGCTGGACGGCGTGCCCGCACTCATGGGCCGCGACCGCAGCGGCGGCCACATTCCTCTCGTGGAAAACGACATCGCTGAGATTCACCGTCTTTTTGAGCGGATCGTAATGATCGGTGAGCTGGCCCGGCGTGGAGATCACCTGCACATCGCTGATGCCGCTGTCCCGCAGCATCTTTTCCGCGACCTCGGCACCGGAGAGCGGGATCGGCCGCATCGAGTACTCTTTGAAGCGCTTCTGGAGCATGCCCCCCACCCAGCGGCTCACGAGCATCGTGCCGACAGTGATGAGGATGTAAAAAAGGTTGCCGCCGCCAAGTGCCATTTCGTTCATACCGATAAGAGTGCATTTTCCTTTGAAAACGCTCAAAAAAATACACGCCAATTCGGGAATCGGAACCGAAATTTCCAGCCGCCGTTCACTCCACCGGCGCTGCGGTGATCCAGCCGAGTGATCGGAAGAATGCGATCATCCTCTGCACGGTGTCCTCGTAATCGACGCCCCCGTTTCTCTGGAAATTGAAAAATCCGTGCTCCTTCTCCGGGTACCCCACCAGCACGGGAACGGGATCGACACCCGCCGCTTTCGCCTCCTCGACATACCTTCGGACCGATGCGAAAGGCACCATCGTATCCGCCTCACCATGAAAGAGGATCATCGGGGGATGCTCCGCAGTGATGTTCCTGATCGGGGAGATCTCGTCCAGTCTCGCGTAGATCTCCTCGCCCCACTTTTCCTTTACCCCGGGCATCCGGAGGTCGAGGGCCGGATTGAAAGCAACGATGGCGTCGGGCGTGTCACGCACGTCGGAGAGGGCATTCGAGGCACAGACCGCCGCCGCCGTCGCGAGATGGCCGCCAGCCGAGCCTCCCCCGGCAGCGATCCGCTCGGGATTGATCCCAAAGGTAGAGGCGTTCTCCCTGACCCAGCGAATCGCCGCTTTCGCGTCCTCGAACGAATCGAAAGGGGTGGACCGGTGCTTTGACTGGATCCGGTACTCTGCCGCCATGGCCACGAATCCGAGCTCGCTCAGTCGCTTGCAGTGAGGATCGAACTGATCGGGACTGCCTGTGGTCCACCCTCCGCCGAAAAAGAAGACGATGGCCGGCCGGTTGTCTTCAGCGGTCCAGTCAGCGGGACGGTAGATCCGCATGAGCAGCTCGGGGGCCTCTGTCCGGTAGGCCATCTCGAAATACGCGGAGTCCTCCTCGGCCGTCACCCGAGCGGAAATGACGAAGAGGCCAAGGATAGCGGTGAGCATGGAAAGGTGAAGTCGCATAGCGGTATCATGGCACCGCTACTCACTTTTTAGCAAGCAGGATGAAGGCGTCTCCCAATTTGCGCAATCCCTCATCGGATCACCACAGGCCGCTCGACCCAGCCCCGACGGACACCTTCGAAATCGATCCAGCGTTGCGCTTCCTCGGCGGTGCGGAACCCGCCCTGCGTCACCACCAGATTGAGACTGGACCCCGGAGAGGTAAAAACGGCACTCGGGATCCCTGCGCTGCCCAGCATCACGGCCAACTCATTGGCATTGGCGTCCCGCCGAAAAGCCCCGAACTGCACCCGATACGGCGCCTCCGGAGAGGCGGTTCGAGCCACCACAGTCGCGGGAACCGCTGCTGGCGACATCACCGCCGGCGCCTGACGCGCTCCCGGGAGAGAGACGGCGCTGCCCGCGTTCATCGGGGTGAGCTCGCCCGGACCGGCGCCCCCGGCCACAGATGGGGTGAGAACGGGGCGGGAGAACCGCGGATCATACTGCACGGCGGGGAACCCGTATTGCACCGGC
>Ga0209491_10010556_pt1:0-10000 | contig 11060 bp, 25 predicted proteins | sample BON02_FD_187213 | JGI IMG/M metagenome (GOLD analysis project Ga0209491, IMG submission 187213) | Freshwater microbial communities from Lake Bonney liftoff mats and glacier meltwater in Antarctica - BON-02 (SPAdes) (version 2) | ecosystem: Environmental > Aquatic > Freshwater > Ice >...
TATATATATATATATATATAAGCCCCCGTCCATATTTAGGCAGTGCCCCAATTTGGGCAAACACTGAAAAGTCGCGATTTCGGCGAAAAGCAGGTGCCAGCAGGCTGCTCGCACGGCACGTACGAGCAACAGATGGGCAAGCGGGGCAGAGGGCGGTTCTAGGGCGACCCAGGGCATGTGCGAGACGGGGAGACAAGCAAAGCCCAATCTCGAGTACGGCCGGATTTGGGCAGTTGTTGAATCAGAAATCGAAGCACCAAGACATCAGGTCGATCGACAGTGACCGGGCGCATATGCGAGCGGGGTCTGAGGGGCTGGGCACACCAACGGGCTACTCGGCGCACGGACTGTCGCCTCATATCGGCGCCGACGGCCGCCATGGTGGCACTGCGACAGCCTGGAAATCGGTGAAAATCGGCCATGTTTGCTGCCAAAATAAAGGCGGGGGCTTGCTATATATATATGTATATACATATATATATGTGTGTGTGTATGTGTGTGTGCGTGTGTGTGTAAATATCGGGTTAACCCGAGGCAAGCCAAGCATCTCGCACTTGGGGATACATTCCTTGCGGCACATGACCACCGACGTCGAGATGTCTCAGCGACGATTGCCCCTCTTCTGTTGGGCATCGCGTCGTAGCACGTCAGCCACATCTGCCACCAAGTTTTGGCCATGCTCGTCGCCGTGAACTTATCCTCGCACCCAGCAGCCAACACAGCTTTCCCAAAAGCCACGTCTGGCTTCCAGGCGATGAGGCCGCGCTACGTGAGGTCATGCTACATGAGGCCGCGCTACATAAGGCCACGCTACACGAGGCCGCGCTACATGAGGCCATGCTAAAGCCTTGCTACATGAGGCCACGCTACATGAGCCTCCTGTGCGAACTTTCGGAACAGAACCCCAGCACGGCCTCACATAGCGTGGCCACAAGAAGCGCGGCCTCATGTAGCGAGGCCTCACATAGCGCGGCTCATGTAGCGCGGCCTCACGTAGTGTGGCCTCATGCAGGAGCCCTTCGAACATGGTACGTGGATTGTTGTGCAGTGCGTATGCGCAGCGCGCCAGAAATTGGCACATACGGTGGTCCCGTTGATGGTGAAGATGAACTCGTCGTCGTCCGTGGAGCTGCAAATGAGCTCGAACCACACCAAGCCGGCGGTATGGTTCCCGATGGACGGCCATGCCTTCGCCATTGGCACGCGCTTTTCGTTGAGCAGCGGGTCTCCATACGTCATCATAAGGCAAGGGAACACGTCCCATGCACAGATATTCTGGACGCAGCCGCCGCTCCTCAAACAGCGGCGTGTGCAAGTCACTGGTGACTTCTCGGAGTAGTCGGGTTAACCCTTCCGGTCGTAGTGGGCGCACTGCTTCTGAGTAGCCGTTGGCATGCGAAAAGGTGTAGATCACCAAGTTCATCGCCGCGCCGAGCGCGCAGGTGCAGGGCTGTACCTGGCACTTCACGCGCTTTTGCCACCCACTTGTTGTCTTGATTTTGCGCAGCACGCCACGCCGTGCCAGGGCCGCGCTACATGAGGCCGCGCTACATGAGGGCATGCTACGTGAGGCCGCGCTATGTGAGGCCTCGCTACGTGAGGCCACGCTACACGAGGCTGCGCTACGTGAGGCTCTGTGAGGCCGCACTACGTGAGGCCTTGCTATGCGAGGCCGTGCTACATGAGGCCACGCTACGCGAGGCTGCGCTACATGAGGCAGCGCTAAGTGAGGCTATTTGAGGTTAACCCGGTAGGCCGCACTACATGAGGCCGCGCTACGTGAGGCTGCGCTACGTGAGGCCGCGCTATGTGAGGCCACGCTACGTGAGGCCGCGCTATACATCAGGCCCTACAATGTGAGGCCATGCTATGTGAGGCCGCGCTACATGAGGCCACGCTAAGAGATGCCACGCTATGTGAGGCCGCGCTATGTGAGGCCGCGCTACATGAGGCCGTGCTGCGTGAGGCCGCGCTGTGTGAGGCCGTGCTACATGAGGCCGCGCTATATGAGGCCGCACTACATGGGGCTGCGCCACATGAGGTTGCGCTACATGAGAGGCCGCGCTCTGCGTGAGGCTGCGCTATGTGAGGCCGCGCTATGTGAGGCCGCACTGTGTGAGGCCGTGCTATGTGAGGTCGCGCTTTGTGAGGCCATGCTACGTAGTGCTGCGCTACATGAGGCTGCGCTACATGAGGCTACATGCGGCTGCGCTACGTGAGAGGCCGCACTGCATGTTGCAGCGCTACATGAGGCTGTGCTACGTGAGGCTATGTCGGGACCCCTTGGCCTCATGTAATGAGATCGCGCTACGTGAGACCACGCTACATAGATGAGGCTTCGCTATGTGAGGCAGCGCAAAATGAGGCTGCGCTGCGTGAGGCTATGTGAGGCCGCACTACGCTATGTGAGGCCGCGCTACGTGAGGCAGCGCTACAGTACTACGTGAGGCTATGTGAGGCCGCACACACTACATGAGGCCTCGCTATGTGAGGCCTCGTTACGTGAGGTCATGAGGCCGCGCTATGTGAGGCTATGTGATGCCGCACTATGTGAGGCCTCGCTATATGAGGCCCGTGCTACGTGAGGCCTCGCCACGATGTGAGGTCACGCTACTTAAGGCCGCGCTACATGAGGCTATTGGAAACCCATTACGAGAGGCCTCGCTATGTGAGGCCGCGCTACGTGAGGAGGCCATGCTACATGAGGCCGCGCTATGTGAGGCTGCGCTATGTGAGGCCATGCTACGTGAGCCCGCGCTACGTGCGGCCGCGCTACGTTAGGCCATGCTACGTGAGGCCGCGCTATGTGAGGCCACGCTATGTGAGGCCGCGCTATGTGAGGCCGCTACGTGAGGCCGCGCCACGTGAGGCTGCGTTACGTGAGGCGCTAGGCCCTGCTACGTGAGGCCATGCTACATGGCTGCGCTTGGGTTAACCCGAGGCCTGAGGCCGCACTATGCTACATGAGACCGCGCTACATGAGAGGCCGCGCTACATTAGGCCGCGCTCCATGAGACCGCCCTATGTGAGGCTGCGCTACGTGAGGCCCTGCAACGTGAGGCCATGCTACGTGAGGCCGCGCCATGCTATTTGGAGCCGTGCTATGTGAGGCTGCGCTATGTAGGGCCGCGCTACGTGAGGCCGTGCTGCGTGAGGCCGCACCGTCTGTGTGAGGCTGTGCTATGTGAGGTTGCGCTATATGAGGCCGCGTTACATGAATGAGACTGCGCTGCGCTATCTGAGGCTGCACTACATGAGGCCGCGCTATGTGAGACCGCGCTATGTGAGGCCGCGCTATGTGAGGCCGTGCTACATGCGGTCGTGCTACATGAGGCCGCGCTACGTGAAGCCGCGCCACATGAGGCCACGCTGCGGCCCGCTACGTGAGGCCCTGCTACATGAGGCCATGCTACATGAGGCCGCTCTCGGGTTAACCCGAGGCCTCGCTCTGTGAGGCTGCGATATGAGGCCACGCTATATGACGCTATTTGAGGCCGCACTATGTGAGGCCTCGCTATGTGAGGCTGCGCTACGTGAGGCCGCATTACGTGAGGCCACGCTAAATGAGGCCGCGCTACATGAGGCTGCGCTACGTGAGGCCGCGCTATGTGAGACCGGTGAGGCCGCGCTACCTGAGGCCGCGCTACGTGAGGCCGCGCTACCTGAGACCGCGCTACATGAGGCCACGCTACGTGCGGCCGCGCTACGTGAGGCCCTGCAACGTGAGGCCATGCTATGTGAGGCCGCGCTACATGAGGCCACGCTGCATGAGGCCTTGCTACATGCGGCTGTGCTACATGAGACTGCGCTACATTAGGCCTCGCTACGTGAGGCCGCTCTACATTAGGCTGCACTACGTGAGGCTATGTGAGGCTGCACTATGTGAGGCCTCGCTATGTAAAGCCGCGCTACATGAGGCCTCCCTACGTGAGTGAGGCCGCGCTACATGAGGCCGCTCTACGTGAGGCTATGTGAGGCTGCACTATGTGATGTGAGGCCTGTCTGTGAGGCTGCGCTATGTGAGGCCGTGCTACGTGAGGCTGCGCGACATGAGTGAGGCCGCGCTGCATTAGGCTGCGCTACATGAGAAGCCACGCTACATTAGGCCGCGCTCCATGAGGCCATGCTACGTGAGGCCGCGCTACGTGAGGCCCTGCTACGTGAGGCTGCGCTACATGAAGCCACCCTATGTGAGGCCGCGCTATGTGAGGCTGCGCTACATGAAGCTGCGCTACGTGAGGCCATGCTACTTGAGGCTCTGCGCTACGTGAGACCACGCTATTTGAGGCCACGCTACGTGAGGCCGTGCTACATTATGCCATGCTACGTGAGGCCGTGCTACCTGAGGCCGCGCTACATGAGGCCGTGCTATGTGCGGCCGCGCTACATGAGGCCCTGCTACATGAGGCCACGCTACGTGAGGCCATGCTATATGAGGCCACGCTGCATTTGGCCGCGCTACATGAGGCCATGCTATGTGAGACCTCGCTACATGAGGCATCGCCATGTGAGGCCACGCTACATTAGGCCACGCTACGTGAGGCTATGTGAGGCCGCACTATGTGAGGCCTCGCTATGTGAGGCCGCGCTACGTGAGGCCTCGCTACTTGAGGCCTCGCTACATGAGGCCACGCTACATGAGACTATGTGAGGCCGCGCTACGTGAGGCCACGCTATGTGAGGCTGCGCTATGTGAGGCCGCGCTATGTGAGGCCACGTTACGTGCGGCCGTGCTACATGAGGCTGCGCTACATGAGGCCACGCTACGTGAGGCCGCGCTACATGAGGCCGCGCTACGTGAGGCCGTACTACGGGAGGCCACGCTACGTGAGGCCGTGCTACGTGAGACCGTGCTACGTGGGCCTGAGGCCGCACTACGTGATACTGCGCTACATGAGGTCCACACTATTTTAGGCCATGCTATGTGAGGCTGCGCTACATGAGAGACGGCGCTATGAGGCCGCACTACGTGAGGCCCTGCTACGTGAGGCCATGCTACATGAGGCCGCGCTACGTGAGGCTGCGCTACATGAGGCCGCGCTACATGAGGCCCGCGCTACATGAGGCCACGCTGCGTGAGGCCACGCATGTAGCGCGCCTCAAGCATGGCCCTAGTATAGCGCAGCCTCACGTAGCACAGCCTCACATAGCGCGGCCTCACGTAGTGTGGCCCCATGTAGCCCGGTCTTACGTAGCATGGCCTCACGTAGCAGGGCCTCTCACGTAGGGAGGCCTCACTCATGTAGCGTGGTCTCATGTAGCACGGCCTCATGTAATGAGGCCGCGCTACGTGAGACCGCGCTACATGAGATGAGGCCTCGCGAGGCTATGAGAGGCTGCACTATGCTATGTGAGGCCGCGCTACGTGAGGCAGCACTACAGTGCTACATGAGGCTATATGACGCTGCACGCACTTCATCAGGCCTCGCTATGTGAGGCCTCGCTACGTGAGGCCATGAGGCCGCGCTACGTGAGGCTATGTGAGGCCGCACTATGTGAGGCCTCGCTATGTGAGGCCCGTGCTACGTGAGGCCTCGCTACGACAAGAGGCCGTGCTACTTAAGGCCGCGCTACGTGAGGCTATTTGAGGCCCACTACACGAGGCCTCGCTATGTGAGGCCGCGCTATGTGAGGAGGCCATGCTACATGAGGCCGCGCTATGTGAGGCTGCGCTACGTGAGGCCATGCTATGTGAGACCGCGCTACGTGAGGCTGTGCTACGTAGGTCGTGCTACATGAGCCCGCGCTATTTGAGGCCACGCTATGTGAGGCCACGCTATGTGAGGCCGCTATGTGAGGCCGCGCTACGTGAGGCTGCGTTACGTGAGGCGCTAGGCCCTGCTACGTGAGGCCATGCTACATGGCCGCGCTTGGGTTAACCCGAGGCCTGAGGCCGCACTATGCTACATGAGGCCACGCTACATGAGAGGCTGCGCTACATTAGGCCGCGCTCCATGAGACCGCCCTACGCAAGGCTGCGCTACGTGAGGCCCTGCAACGTGAGGCCATGCTACGTGAGGCCGCGCCATGCTATGTGAGGCTGCGCTATGTGAGGCTGCGCTACGTAAGGCCGCGCTATGTGAGGCCATGCTGCGTGAGGCTGCGCTGTCTGTGTGAGGCCGTGCTATGTGAGGTCGCGCTATATGAGGCCGCGCTACATGAGTGAGGCTGCGCCGCGCTATGTGAGCCTGCGCTACATGAGGCTGCGCTATGTGAGACCGCGCTATGTGAGGCCACGCTACGTGAGGCCGCGCTACGTGCGGCCCTGCTACATGAGGCCGCGCTACATGAGGCCGCGCTACGTGAGGCCGCGCTGCAGCCGCGCTACATGAGGCCCTGCTACATAAGGCCATGCTACATGAGGCCATGCTCGGGTTAACCCGAGGCCTTGCTACATAAGGCCGCGCTATATGAGGCCGCGCTACGTGAGGCTATTTGAGGCCGCACTATGTGAGGCCTTGCTATGTGAGGCCGCGCTACGTGAGGCCACGCTACGTGAGGCCGCGCTACATGAGGCCGCGCTACGTTAGGCTGCGCTACGTGAGGCCGCGCTATGTGAGACAGGTGAGGCCACGCTATGTTAGGTCATGCTATGTGAGGCCGCGCTACATGAGGCCGCGCTACATGAGGCCGCGCTACGTGCGGCCGCGCTACGTGCGGCCCTGCAATGTGAGGCCATGCTACATGAGGCCGCGCTACATGAGGCCACGCAGCATGAGGCCTTGCTACAGATGGCTGTGCTACGTGAGACCGCGCTACATTAGGCCTCGCTACATGAGGCCGCGCTGCATTAGACCGCACCACGTGAGGCTATGTGAGGCCGCACTATGTGAGGCCTCACTATGTGAGGCCGCGCTGCGTGAGGCCTCGCTACATGAGGCCTCGCTACATGATGCCGCGCTATGTGAGGCTATGTGAGGCCGCACTATGTGAGGCCTTGCTATGTGAGGCCGCGCTACGTGAGGCCACGCTACGTGAGGCTGCGCTACATGAGTGAGGTCGCGCTAAATGTGGCCGCGCTACATGAGAGGCTGCGCTACGTTAGGCCACGCTCCATGAGGCTGCGCTACGGGTTTAACCCGATAGTGAGGCCTCATACTGCGGCCTCACATAGCCTCACGTAACGCGGCTGCGCTACGTGAGACCGCGCTACATGAGGCCATGCTACGTTAGGCCATGGCTACATGAGGCCGCGCTACCTAAGGCCGTGCTACATGAGACCGCGCTATGTGAGACCGCGTTACGTGAGGCCCCGCTACATTAGGCCGCGCTACATGAGGCTGCGCTACATGAGAGGCCATGCTACATGAGTGAGGCCGCGCTACGTGAGGCTATGTGAGGCCGCCACGCCTGGGGCAGGGGTTAACCGGAAGATCTGCCCTCTGCGGGTTAACCCTGAGGCTGCGCTACATGAGGCCGTGCTACGTGAGGCCGCGCTGTGTGAGGCCTTGCTACGTGTTCACACAACCTTCGGGTTAACACACCGGCCGCGCATGCCGCCGCGCTCACCCTGCGCAGTGGCTCGCGCCTCGCCCTGCGGTGGGCGCAGCTCGCCGCCGCGCGACGCGTTCTGACGTGGGCGAGGATCTGCTCCTCGAGAAGCATAGCGTCCTCCTCAAGCTGGAGTGGCTGTATGGCCAGGGCATCGCGCTGTGCAAGCACTATACACTGGCCGACCGGATCTAGGACTTGCAGTTCGAGGTGCGGTGCCACCTGCTCAATGCCGAGGAATGCCGCAGCGTCGAGTTCATGCGCGAATCCATGCGACTCATGTTCACCGGTGTCGAGATTGCCAACGGCGAGCTCGGCCCCTTCCTCGATCTCGATGGCTGGGCCGCCAATGTGGGCAAAGACATCAACAAGTACGACTTGGCGCTCTCGCGCCTGTACCGCAAGTACTGGGAGTCCGCCGCACAGCACACATGCCGACGCTGACGACTTGGTCCAGGTGGGACAGGCGTGCATCGAGTGTAGGCTGTGCAAGCCGAGAAGGATGAGAGCAACCAAGCTAAATCACGGGGGGCTCGAGATGCTCATCGAACGGAATGAGACGAACAACACAAATGCTCTGCGTGGTCTTGAGTTGATACTTCGATGGTGATGGGGCTGCTTGTGGGTGATTTCTTGAATTTGTGAGTGTAATATCATGTTTGCCTATGCTGGTTGTGTGGGTGGTTCTCTCTGCGTTGTATTTTGTTTTTATCTTTAGAATACTTGCGCTTAAGAGCGCCTTGTTGATTGTGCTGCAGCAGTACAGATATACCATCGCCATTGCACGCCCTTGAAAATTTCGGGTGAGACCAAGACTCCTGCTCTTGCTTCTGCGGTGCTTTTCTTCTATCGTCTCTATAATAGCAGGAGCAGTGGTCCTCAGGCCCTAGATAGGCTGCACTGCACTCATCACTCACTCAGCCAGCAACAAGCAGCCAGTATTGACGTTGTCAATGACCGCGGCGATGAAGTGGAACCATAAACAGACGGTTAGGGTCTCAGGCCGAGAGCTGTTGTGCTGAGGCCTCGCTACGTGAGTCCGCGCTACGTGAGGCATGTAGATAATGTACGTATGTAAAGATCGGGTTAACCCCTTAACCCTTAACCGTAACCCCTTAACCGCAGTCTCGCTATGCGAGGCCGCGGGCTAACCCCAACCCTAACCTCACCCTCTGCGAGGTGTGGTAAGATGGTGATGCGCTGCATGCCGTGTGCCGTGTGCAAGGACGACGTGGCTTTTGAGGAAAGGGCGCAGCAAGCAGGCCTTCATCAGTTTCATTAGCGATCAGCTCGTGCGCGTTGCCAAGTACCGGTCTCGAGGCGGCTTCATTGTAGAAGTGTCATCACCCTGTGTCTATTCCTGTGTGGTCTGTACGCTGTACGCTGTACAACTGCTGTTGCAGTCGCAGTGTGCTGTGTGTTCTCATGTGGCGAGTCGTGTCGCTGCTGCTCCGCATTGCCGACCGGACGTCCGCTGGTTTGTGTTTGTGATTTTTTGGGGTTAACATATTTGTATTTATGAGTCGCGCACCTCTGTTTCTGCCGAATGCGATGTGTGTGGGTGCTTTTTTTTCATACATCCCACGCGGCTGCTCTACACTCCACACCCGGCCTCGCATAATGCGGCCTCACACGTAGCGCGGCCTCACTTAGCACGGCCTCGCCTCATGTAGCGCCACCTCATGTAGCATGGTCTCACACAGCGCGGCCGCAGGTAGCGTGGCCTCATGTAGCGCAGCCTGGGGCACATAGTGCGGCCTCAAGTAGCGCGGCCCGATGAAGCGCAGCCTCACGTAGTGCGACCTCACGCAGCGCGGCCTCACGTAGCGTGGCCTCACGTAGCGCGCCGCTGGCTGTACCTTGCGTGGAGTGGGCGTGAGTGTGGGATGTGTGGGATGTATATGGTATATATATTTTATATATTTGGTAGGAGCTTCCATGTTGACGATCGCCTTTGGCGCCGTCGGTGGCGTGGCGGACCGCACACGCGCGTGGGTTAACCGCAAACAACGATGTGTGTGGAGCTCCATCTCCATGTAGAGCTGTCATAGTTAGTCGCGCCCCGTGCTAACCCAGACTTTGCGAGCGCCCCCCCCCCCCAAAAAAAACAAAACAAAAACTCAGTGATCAGTGCTAGTGCTGCGTATTAGACAGTAGACGTACCGTAGAGAGAGGGAGGGAGGCGTATTCCCAAGATGCCAAAACCAACCGCGGTCACGCAGGCGGACCTGTAGATTGACTTAGTTAGCTCTTTAATTAGAAACACCACAAGCAAACTACGACGCGAGCGCGAGGAAGGAATGACAGAACCCCGCGCGCATGGACACCGGACGGACAGGCACACCCACACAACAGAAGACACTGGGTATGGGTGGGTATGGGTGGGCGGGTGTTGGACAATGACGAAGATTGGCGGCCAACAAACAAAAGTCCTGAGGAAGGATCCCGTGTGCGCGTGTACGCGTGTGTGCTGGTGCCGCCGAATCTTTACAAAATACCAGAAGGTACC
>Ga0209491_10010561_pt1 | contig 11056 bp, 11 predicted proteins | sample BON02_FD_187213 | JGI IMG/M metagenome (GOLD analysis project Ga0209491, IMG submission 187213) | Freshwater microbial communities from Lake Bonney liftoff mats and glacier meltwater in Antarctica - BON-02 (SPAdes) (version 2) | ecosystem: Environmental > Aquatic > Freshwater > Ice > Glacier...
CACACACACACACACACACTCACACACACACACACACACACACACACACACACACACACACACACACACACACACACACACACTCACACACACACACAAACAAACACACACACACACACACACAACCTTACCGGTGAGCCACCACGATGGTCGTGCGCTTCTTGCAACCCATTTTGCACAAGTCAATGCATACCGAGATTTCTAACTAATATACAAAGACAATGTGCCCTACATTCATCTCCTACAGTTCCCCCTCCCCCTACTCCCCCTCCCCTTCCTCGTCCTCACACTTCTCTTCTTGCTCTTTCTCTTCTCCTTCCTCCTCTTCTTCTTCCTCCTCCTCCTCCTCCTCCCTCTTTCTACCCAAATAAGAGGGTCTCTCAATGGGCACTTGGGTCGTCCAAGTCAATTTTGCCTTCTCATAAATCTCCTCAATACTGCCAAAACACTCCCCCCCCTTCTCGCCCGCATATCCCGGTTCCAACTCCTCGACAACAAATCTCTTTTTATACAGCTTCATATACTCTTCCGTCACTCCCTCGAAACTCAACTCATTCACCTTTTTTAACCACCACCGGTAATTGCAAATCTCCCATCTATCACTCAAATGCCGTGAGTCTTTAGTAATACGACCCTTATTCCCCGCAAACAAATGCCGCGTCTCGCCGTCTCGGCAGCGAATGGCGGTATGAAAAAACTGCTGAGCAGCATCATGCACCCAAAGCTGGCCCACGGCGTGGCGTCCGTCGCGACCACCTTCGGGATCCACAATAGCACGCAGCTTTACTAACTCGCTACTAAATTGCGTATTTCTGCCCGAAGTCCGCTCATCACGTTGCGTAATTAGGTTCCTTATGTTCAAAAACATATTGAGCCGACTATTGAAGTACCGCTGTTGCGGCTCCCCGCTGAGCGTCAAAAACCCAGCAGATTTCCTCAGACAATGAACAAACTTAGGCGTGGGCAGCATAGTTAACGTCTCCACATAATTGGTACGTCCCAACCACCATTCCTGACTAAATTGAAGACTCCCTATATAAGCATATAACTCCTCTATCCGATTCGCATACCGATTATCCTCTGCTGCCAAACCCCGCCAGCGGAGTCGCCACCCAAAGCTAACATCATAATAGCCAGCAAATGCGGATGTATTGAGCAGTGGCCAGCGTGCCCCTCCGGCTTGCTCTCGGACCTGATTCGTGGCTAGCTGCTCTTCACGATAGGTAAACATCGCATCGCTTTCCCCTTCCATCCTCTTTAAACAGGCAATCGCATGTACGCCGAGCCCCGAGTGACCCCCCAGGCTATTCACAAACAGGACGAGGTCCTCCCCCTTGCCCACCGGGGCAGGTACCTCCTCTGTAGGGTCTGCGACAGGAATCCAGCCGGGGGCCGTCAGCAACTTGCCAACACTAATCCCTTCCTCCTTTATCACGTGCATCAACGCGGGGCAATGATGCGACTTCTCCCCCTTCAACACGGCACGGAAAAGCGCAACATGACCCCTCATCCTACCTCGCAGCACTTCGTTAGCCGTCGATCCCTCCGTCACCGTGGACCCCACATATGCTTGCAACACCCACGTGCCATTCCATCTTAACCCAGCGCGGAATGAGCATATAGACCAACCCGAACATGTACTTATCAAGATCGGGTAGAGAAAGTAGAGCAGGGGGGGAAGGCACCTCCACCACCGACACCCCCCCAGGCAATCGAGAATCCCTCGGCATAAACAGGGCAAGCATTAAAGCTCTCTTCCCTGCCGTCCCCCCAGGCTCGCCGTCGGCCGAACTGCATTCTTCGCCTTGCCCTCTTTATTGAGGGGGGGGGGAATAGGGTAGAGAGTTGTGCGTGAGTGTTGTGTATGTATTTGAGCGGCTATTTATAAGCAAAGAGAAAAAGAAGATACTGAGAAGATTCAGTGCGGGGAGCGGTCATGTACACAGACAAAAATAGACAGGCACCAAGTCGCTCCCTCCTTCATCCACCAACCACACGGCAACCTTCATCCTATTAACCTACCGCCAACCCCAGCAATTGTGCGTGGCTTTCAAATCCTAAACCCGCTTTAAGAAGTCTTGGGCCTCGGCAAAAGACGTGGCGGACAGGGCGCGTGTGAGAGAACGAGACTTTTTGATGACCTGGGGAGGGAGAAGAGACGGGGGGGAAGGAAGCAGAGGGTGAGAGGCTGAAGAAGGGCAGGATTTGATTGAGGGAAAGAAAATAAGACAACGACGCGACAGGTAAGAAGGAGAGGTGCAGTTCTCTTTTGACTATCCCGCCTCAAGCCCGTCGTTTCCTTCCTCGCCCACGCACCTCTTCGTACTCGGTCGGAGCTGCTAGGGTCTTGAATGCTGCGCCTTTGGTGGACATAACAGCAGCGCTTCTTCTGGGAGGAGTCCGCGTGGTTGTCGGGAAAACAGAGGTAGGAACTAATGCGAGGGCGGCCGAGACGGGCCGGTAGCAGGAGCAGGAGGAGCGGGTGGCAGCAAGCATCACCTGCGGTAGTAGTAGTAGCAGCAGTAGGAGCACGACGATCGATGAGGGAGGGTGTCTCGACTGGAGCCTCCTGGGCATGGCTAGCCCCTGGTCCCTGCTTCAGCTCCTTGTTCTTGTTGTTGTCGTCGTGGTGGTGACGGGCATGACGCTCGTGCTGCCTGTGTTTTATGTTTTTGTCGGTGCGCGTTTTAGAGTGGGTGCGTAGACGAGTGGGGCAAGTGGACTGCTCCAGCCAATTTGCTGTCCTCTTTACGCAAGCATTCACACCGACGTCCACCACTACTACCACAACAATCACAAGCACAGGCTCCTCCTCTTCCCTATCCCGCCGCCCGCGCTGCTCGGGAACGGAGCCCATCGTCGCAGAAGACGAAACTCTACCACCACCAGCCGACCTCGCCACCCCACGCCTCTTCCTCCTCCTTCACCACATCTCCAAGCGCCAAAACGTCCGCACACTTCTCACCTCCGCGGCGGCATTCGGGCATTGTGATGGAGAGCAATCCAAGGCCAGCCTCCTCCCCCCCCATCTTTCCTCCATCCCATCACTTGCACGTCCTTGTGCACACCGCAAATAAATGTGCCCGCGCTTCTATCACTCATCTCTTGCACATACACCTCCACAGGCGTGATTGGGACCCGCTTGGGCCGACGCCGTGCCTGCCTTGCGTCTTCTTTCCCTCCTTCCCCCGGCCGTTGCCCACTCGGCATCATTCACATCGCAGCAGCATAGTAGCTGCACCAGGCAGCGCCGCCGCCATGGAGCAGGCACAGCAGGAAGAACGGGTGCTGCACTGGCTGAAGAAGCGCGGCTACACGGAGGTGGCCAAGCATTATGAGGAGGACCAAGCGCACGCCGCCGAGGGCAGCACCGAAGAGAATGGGGAGGGCAGCGAGAGCTCCGCCGCCGCGGAGGGTGGCGCCCCAACAGACGAGCGCTTGTTGTGCAAGCGTATTGGGGAGGCGAACCAGAATGCGTTGCTCTTTCGCTCCGTGCAGCTGGCGGACCCCACGCTCTACCATCGAAGCTACAATGAACTGCAGACCTGGACATGCAACGCCCTGGAAGCATACAAGCCCGAACTCCTCACCGTGGCCTTCCCCGTCTTTGTGCACTGCTACCTCAAGCTCGTCGAACGCGGCCTGGTCGAAGCCGCGCGGGCTTTCCTCCAAACATGGGGCCCAGACCACGCCGAGGCCTACCAAATGGAGCTCCGGAGCTTGGCAGCAGTCCAGCGCCCCGACCAACTAACAGCCGGGAACGGCTTTGTCAAACGCGCCTTGACTGACAAATTTGTCCTTCGCCTCTGCAGCACAAGCTACCGCCTCTTGCAAGGTTTTTTGAGCGACCATAACCTTCTTCCGATCATGGAGATTTTGAACGAACGGGTCCAGGTCGTGATTGAGGAAAGGGCACCTCGGCCTCGTTTTGAAGTAGTCACTTTCCGGAACGATGGTGTGGCAGGGGCTGGAGGAGGAGGGGGGGGAGGAGGACGAGGAGGGGCAGGTTCACCACTTAAGGGCGGGCGGAATCAGATGACGCATGGGTTTACTGTTCGGTGGCGGGCGTTTCGACAGAAGGAGGGTGATGCCCGAGATGAGAGCAGCATGCCTCCTTTCAATGCCACGCTTTTTACCAAGCTCAACAAGCTTTATTTGAAACGCCGGCAAGAAATGGCGATTGGCACCGCGGACCCCAGTCGTCCTACTGTCTTAATGGGTTCATTAACCAACACCTATGACGGGTGCATCGTCGCGCGCATGACAGAGGACGCCACCCAACTAGCCGCCGGCTTCCAAGACCGCGCCGTGCGTGTCTTCCGCCTCGCAGGGGAGGGTCCCGCAGGAGGGGAGGGAGGGAGCAGCAGCAGTAGTTGTGTGCATGCGAGCACTGGTCCACTTATTTTGAGAGGGCATTCCCAACCTGTCTATGGGTTGAGCTGGGCACCAGAGCAGCAGCATTTGCTGTCGGCGTCGGGGGATGGCACGGTGAGGTTGTGGGACGTTGCGGCGTCGAGGAACGTGTGTGTGTATCGGGCACCGACGGATGTGCCTGTGTGGGATGTGGCGTTTGCGCCGGTGGGGCATTATTTTGCGAGTGGGTCGTATGATCGCGTGGCGAGGGTGTGGAGTACTAATAGGACCCAGCCGGTGCGGTTGCTGGTTGGGCATTATTCAGATGTGAGTTGTGTGGCTTGGCACCCGAATTGCAATTATGTGGTGACGGGCTCGTGGGATAAGACGGTCCGATTGTGGGATTTGGGGAGTGGGAGGTGTTTTAGAATGTATTCGGGGCATTTTGGGCCTGTGACGGCATTGGCGGTTAGTCCGGATGGACAGTTGGTGGCGGGGGCTGGGGCAGGAGGAGGCGGGGGAGGAAGTGGGGTGATTAGGATTTGGGAAGTGGCGTCGGGGAGGGAGGTGGCGTTGTTGAGTGGGCATAAAGGAGGGATTAATCGATTGACGTTTAGTCATGATGGGAGGGTGCTGGCGAGTGCGGGGGGGGATGAGACGGTGTATACGTGGGATGTGCATGGGGATTTTGCGAGTTTAAGGGCGTCCTTGCCCTTGTCGCCGCAGAGTCGGTTTTCGACCAAGGCGACCCCGGTGATGGATGTGGCGTTTACGAGGCGGAATTTGTTGTTGGCCTGTGGGCCGATTTCGCCTTAGGGTGAGGGTGAGGAGGGAGGGGGGAGGGAGGGGGGAGGGCAACGAACAGTGCTGCTTTTGGTTTTGAAGAATTAATAAATAGAAGAAAGAAACGATGACGATGCGTGAGAAACCCAATTAGAAAACACAAAGACCAAAGTAACTAGAGACATGGAAAAGACGAACAGCGTGAGCTTGCTTGTAAAGCGCAGATCTAACTCGAGTTTATCTTTCCATTACTTTCACCTTCTTCTTTTTCTTCTGCGCCCACTCACGCAAAATGCAAAAATGGGACACTTAATCAAAACCACACACACAAAAAGACAACACACTTCTCTATGCATACACGCGCTTTCTACCCCCCCAAAAACGCCCCACCACTCGTTCCTCCTCCCACCCTTCCTTCCCTCCTTCCCTCCCTCCCTTGAACCTAAGGACTCTCATACGCACAACTCCGCCCCTCCAAACTCCCAAACAACCCTTCCCAATCATTAGTCGGCACTCCCGTCCCCACCGCCTCCGCAATCACATCCAACGCCACATTCTTCGCCTTGGGCTGCAACAGTGCCTGCACACACACCTCCGCCACATCCTCCCTTGGAATTGACCTCGTCGTCCTCTGCAGTAAAACATCATCCACATCCAGCACGAACGCCTGTTGTCCCCCCGGCTTGTCAAGCAACCCCCCAGGATGCACAATCGTGTAGGCCATCCCATGTTTCTTCGCCTCCTGAATCAAGTACTTCTCCGCCTTGCGTTTCCACAACAAAATGTCCCCGCCCGTGCCATCCCTCCTCTTCCCAATTGTATTCAAAAAATTATCCGGTTGCGTCCCCCCCATGGACCCCAAAAACACAAAATGCTTCACACCCGCAGCAATTGCAGCATCCACCTGATTCTTCGCTCCAAACCAGTCCACCTCCTCCGGCTCTCCGCCGGGGGGAAACTTAAACTGAGGCCGGCCCGGCGTCTTACGCAAGAGCTTTTTGATCAATATTTTTAGGATGCTACCAAACAGAATTTTGGGCGTTGCACTAGTACAGAGAATGACAGACTCGCACCCTTCAAGAGCCTTGCCGAGGGCAACCGAGTCCATGACATCGCCAATCACGATTTGTTCGTCCGTGGCTCCCGCGGCTTTGCGGAGCTTGGCTGCTGATTTCTTGGAACGCACCAGCCCAATAGGTTGGAAGTCGGTTTTCGCCTGCAGTTTCTTGAACACCAAGGCACCCGTGCGGCCCGCTGCTCCGGTGACAAGGACCTTACGCGGCGCACCATCTAAGGACATGGTCGTTTGACACGTGCCGGCAGAGGCACCGAGCATGTACCCTTGTGTGGAGGGTGGTAGCACTGTTGTGGGTGTAGGTCAGTGCAGGGAGGGAGGGGGGTAAGGGGTCAGGATGGGGCTGTGGTAAAGCGGACGAGCAGGAAACAGGGATGAGGATGAATTGGGGAAGCAGAATGGATCGTCGGAAGAAATATATAGCCATCATAGGAACACTCTGGATAAAATACACTGTTGAAAAGAGCACAATGTGGCCCTCCTTGGCCGGGCTAGGGATCTGGACTCGCGGGGGGGGGGGAGGCCACGTCGTCTCAAGGGATCAACACCACACAGACAGAAAAACAGGGTGCGCAAGCACCTACATACGCAGACAACACAACCCGCCCCATCATTCACGACGAGGAGCAAGCAGGCCAAGGGTTGGAGTACTCTTTCCTTCCTTCCTGCAGCTCTCCAGTTTTAGACCGGGTCCGATCCCGTAGTAATGCACGTACCTAAGAGGACAAACCCCGCCAGGGCAACCAGTCCCCGCATTGCTCCTTGTGTGCCTGTGCTTGAGGTCGGTGTGTCTAAGGAAGGTAGATGAGGGCGGAGGCTGGGCGTTGCACAGTCAGGTCCGAAAGGGAGCACGGCAAAGCTTCGATGTGATGTGTGCTGGAGTTTCAAGTCAAAAGGGCAAGGAGGATGAGAGAAAAGGCGCGCCGGTGGTGGAAGTGGATCCAAAAGGAAGAGAGAAGACCAGGGAGAGGTGCAAGGCCTATGTTCTGCTTCTTGTCCATGCACACAGGCTTATGACCCTACACAGGTGAATGGGGAGATGGTGTCAAGGAAAGGTGGGAGGTCCTCGTTGCTTGAACTGTTGCCGGACTCAAGATTTGCGTGGTTGCGAACGCCGCCGATAGAGAGCAAGAATAAGGAAAAGGATGCTTTGCGTGCATGCATGATGCAGTGTGCTGCTGCTGCTCGTCCTCCTCGTTGTCGTCGTCGTGCTTGGCGTGGATGCGGGCATGGTCGAAAGTCCTCTGTCTTTATTCTGCCTGCTCCCCTCCTCTCCAAGCCACCCCACCGCACGACCAGGGATTGGACGCCTCCACAAGCACAACCACGACCGCAAGCCAGCGCGCGAGCATGGCGGGAAGAGGCCCTCGTGGTTGCTCCCCACAATAAAATCTAACCCTACCTTCCTTTATTACCCGCACACGCAGGCTACCGCTTCTCCTCCACCCCTTCACAACAATGGTCCGACAACTCTTCCTCCTGGCCTTATTGCCAGCAGTCGCCGTGGCCTTTATGGGTAAGCAAGGAAGGAAGGAAGGGAGGGAGGGAGCAGTAGGCAAGGATGCTTCTAGGCGTGTGCCCGATAAGACATAACCCTGCACGCACGCTCACATTCCCATCCACCACCCACACCACCCCCACACGCGCTCCCTCCTTCCCCACCCCTGCCTCCGCCTCGCCCACAGGCCCCGCCCGCATGCCAAGGGGGTAAGTACAACCAGTGGGATAGATGCTGCTTGCGTTGATGCGTTTTAGTAGTAGTAGTAGTATGGTCTCGGTCAAGAGGCAGAGTATTGTGTGGGAAGAGCTGCTATCCGTATAGTGGCAGTACTCTCCTTTCTCTTCCCCTGTCCCCTTACCCCCGGATCTGCCTGGAAATACTATTTGCCTACTGATTTGACGAACCTATGTGTGATGGAACAAACCTCCTCTCCGCAAATCTACCAGCACCAATCCACCCACTCACCCACCCTTTCCCTCTCTCCCTCCCCTCCCCATCAGTGTACGAATGATGTCGGACGTGATGGACAAGCCCAAGGTGAGCCCGGCCTTCTCCACCTCCCCCCCGACCGGCGGCGAGAGCAAGGGCGGGGCCTTGGTGCCCGTTAACACGCAGACGATCGAGACGAGCGCTGCGATTGTGGGGACGTCCGCGGGGATTGTTTTCTTGGGCCCGGTGCTGGGTGTGTTGCTTGGTTTGATCACCAACTACGCGGCCAAGGCTGATAATGAGGTGGGGGAGGCGGCGCGTGGCGTGGGGAAGACGGCGTTGGAAGTGTTTAATTACATCGTTAAGGTCAACAGCAAGTATCAGATTGGTGCTAAGGTGTCGGATTCGGCCTCTACGTTGGTGGCGAAGCTGAAGGAGAATGAGGGGGATGACTCGGTGGTGTCGAAGTTGGAGGAGACTTTGGAGACGACAAAGACCAAGTTGACCGATTTGGACCAGCAGTACGACTTGGTGACCAAGGCGAAGAGTGCTGTGGGGTTGGCGGTGGAGTTTAGCACTACGGCGATTGACAAGGCGTTGGAGTTGAATGAGAAGTACTCGTTGGTGGACAAGACGACGGAGGCGGTCAAGAATGCCGTGAACAAGGCCAAGGAGTCGATTTAAATATTTAAAAACAACTTCAAAACTTTTAAAAACAGAAACAAAGAAAGAGGATTGGATGTTTGTGTGTTGTGTGTGGCAGCAGCAGTAACAGCAGCAGGAGCAGGAGTAGAAGGGGGGAGCGAGAGCACCATATTTTTAGTTAGGAGGGGCCGCGTCCTGTAATTTTCGGGTCCTAGCCGTTTTCGTTTTTGTGCGCTCCTTCGTTCCTTCGTCGTGTTCTGTTGTTGCCCCGTGCTGTGTCAGAGAGTCCAGCCTAGAGAGAGAGTGTGTGTGTGTGTGAGAGAGAGAAGGAGGGGGAGAGGGAGAGAGAGTGAGAGCCGCGCTTGTGTGGTGGTGGTGTTTTGTTTTTATCCGTCCGTGCGACCATTGCATTCGAGATTATTCACTTTCTTCCTATCCTTCAATTCTTTCCCCCCTACTCCGTTTCACTCCTCCTCTTTTCCCCACCTCCTTTCTTCCTATAAAAATCCGTGTTCTGTATTGGGAGGGCTTTTTGGTGGTGCTTGTGTTTTTGTTGTCACGTCGACTCGTCTCTCGTGTCCCCTCCCTCCCTCCCTCGTCCTCGTTATTTATCAAAGTCATCATCATCGTCGTCATTTTAATCGCATTTTTTAGTTAAAAGAAGGAGGAAGAAAGAAAGTGAGGGAAGCAGGGAGCAGCGTGTCGTGAGAGTGACACAAAACAAACAGGATGAGATAGGAAGAGGGAGACGGGACAGAGGAGAACGCGAAGAGTGTTTTTTCCAAGGCAGCAACACAGATGGGTAGAGAGAGAGAGTCCACAAAAAGGAAGAGGCGACAAGCAAAGACTAGAAGCATCCGACCCCAAACCCTCTTTTTCCCCGCGCCACAGAACACACCCAAGAAAGAAGAAGAAAAAGGAATACAGAGCGCTTTTTTACCTTCCTTCCATTGCTTTTTGTTTGTTGTTTTTCTCCTTTTCTCTTCATCTCTTTTCGTCGTCTCGCTTTCCTGATCATTCGCAGACGGGCGCCTCGATCACTTTTCTGTTCCTTCCTCTCTATCTATTAAAGCCTCTTTTCTTGATCTTAACCCGGCATGAATTCAGAGACAGCCCCTTAATAAGCTCGCACTCTATCTTCTCTCTACAATAAAAGCTGGTTCCCGTCGCGGGGGGGGGAGAGGGGTGGGGCAGGTACAATCATGTGCCTCTTGTCGTGTTCCGGGCACGTGCCTGATCATGGCATCCTCATGAGACAGCCCCTTAGTAACCTCACTCTATTCTACTACCACTGGTACTTCTCCATCGCCTTTCTTTCGCCATCTTTGCGCGTTTCTATTATCTTATCGCAAATCCTTTTGTTGTTCCACTCAAATCTCCCTCTTCCACTCAAATCTCCCTCTTCTTTCTAACACTAAAATGGGTTCTCTCCTTTTACTTCTTCTTTCCTTTTCCTGTTCACCTCTTATTATTACTGCTGCTGCTGCTGCTGCTACTGCTGCTGCTCTGTTACGTATGCTAATCTGGCTGGTAAGGCTGGCGCGTGATTCTAACTGCACCGTTTTACTAACTCCTCCTCCTATTCCTCCTCCCTTCTCCCTTAGACACTCCGCAAGCGCTTCCCTCTCTCCCCCTCCCTCCCTCCCGCCCCCAACCCCAACACCCTCATCGTCCTTTTCATAATCCAAGCCAACGCCCCCGCCGCCTCCGCCTCCTCATCCCCCCCTCCCTCCCTCCCTCCATCCATCCCCCCCTCCTTCGCCTCCTTCCCTGCCAACCACTTCTTAAACGGCGTGACCCTCACCACCCCTGCTGCTGGTCCCTTCAACCCCCTCAAGACCTCTTCCTCCCTCACGCCCTCCTCCCCATTCAAGACCGCAAAAGCCGACAAATCATCCACCCATAAAACCGAGACACTCGCTGCCCGCTCTCCAAAGAGCTTCATCAACACCTCATTCTTCAATATCTGCCCCTCCTCCTTCCTCCACCCCAAATGAAACACTAACTGCCCCTCCTTCCGGTACACCAACTCATCCTCCCCCCTCAGATTCGTCTCAAACAAACTCCGATAATTATACAACTTCATCGCCACCTCCCCCTCCCTCCCTTTCTCCCTCAACAACCCCCTCATCCTCCCAAAAATCGCCCCCGTCAAATAAGCATCATACCCCGCCTCATGTGCAAACCCTCCCTCCTCCCCTTCCTCCCCCCCTTCCTCCCCTCCCCCCGCATATTTCTCAAACCCCTCCGCCAACACCACCTTCGGCCCC
>Ga0209491_10010564_pt1 | contig 11054 bp, 10 predicted proteins | sample BON02_FD_187213 | JGI IMG/M metagenome (GOLD analysis project Ga0209491, IMG submission 187213) | Freshwater microbial communities from Lake Bonney liftoff mats and glacier meltwater in Antarctica - BON-02 (SPAdes) (version 2) | ecosystem: Environmental > Aquatic > Freshwater > Ice > Glacier...
AGCTGACATCTCCCTTTCCCAACTGCGATGCAGTCGGAAACCGCCCCTGCTTCTCATCCTGATTTCCCTTCGCATTTACCCTTAATACACCACAATATCAGTTTCCTTCTGCATCGTTACGGCTTAGCGACCAGGCCGACGCCGGTGGGGCTACTGCCTACCGGACTGAAGCGACGTTATCAGGAGCGCAGGGAGGATGCAGACGGCGTGACAGACTGGAGGGAGCAACGGCGACCGCAGGGCTGGCGCGGCGTGTGCCGCAGGGGCGTGGGTATTCGTTGGAGTTGCGAACAGGACGCGTTGCAAAAAGTTAAAACAGTAAGGATTGACCCTGTTTCAGCGCCGCATCGCGACGCAGGGCTGGCGCGGCGTGTGCCGCAGAGGCGTGGTTGTTACGCGTTGTGAGCCGTCGGACGGAGCAGTTTGTCAAGGTCAAGACATGACGTCTTTTTGCTGACCCGGATTTCCCTCTTTGACACGTTTTCAGGCCTCAGGCTGGACAGGTTTCAATAAACTTACCCACTTATTTGGTCTACTATCAAAGTGATCATTTAAGCGGTCCACTACGTGTTCAGGATTCCACACAGCCGCGCACTCCATACTTTTAATTTGCTGGAAGGTAGCGGGCTCCTCCTCGGCTCCTGTGTAAGTAATCGAGAACGTGCCAGATATCCTATCCTTTTTAAAGAATGGCGGGGATTGATCAATTTGATCGGGAATCCGTGCATTTCCAACTACACGCCAATCTCCACCTGTGATGGCCGATTCCATCACCCAAACACAAAAGGCTACAGGCGAGGAAACGATTTCGTTGGTGGCTAGCGGAACACCACTGGCAACGTCAAAAAGGGCAACGAGCGGCGGGTCTAAAAGTTGAGCATAACCATACCTGCCATGGCCTAAGTCAATTTGGACAATGTCACCTTTATTTCGTTTCTGTTTGGTCGTCATCTATCCTCCAAATGCTTTCTTAGCTTCATCCAAATACTGCTCTCTCTTTTTGTTGGTTGGCGAGACTCCATTAATCGCATTACCCGACGTGCCTCCCTTAGACTTAGCTCCTCCTTGCGACTCAATCATCTGTTGCTCACGCCCACGAATCGCATCCTTTTTGGGCGAAGACTTGTCGAGTTGAGCAGGCCCGAAACCCTTATCCTTATCGTTCATATGGTGTGTTTTTCCATCACGTTTCGCTACATTTTGGGCATGTGTGCCGGTGCCACTCGTCCGCCCAGTGTAAACCTCTCCTGTTTTGGGATTCTCCTTGGTGTATGTTTGATATGTTTTTCCTCCCTCTCCTGAAGTTTTGGTCGAGGCCTGACTCTGAGAGTCAAGTTTTCCAGCTTTAGTTCCTTCGCTGGCCTTGTTGGCTGCACCATCAAGTCGCCGCTCAGCTTTGCCAGCTTGACCGGCTTTCTTGCTGACCTTTTGGACGACAGCACTCGCTTCTTCGGCAACCTTTTTAACCTTCCCAGACGGAAGAATACTCAACGTTGTTCCCGCGGCTTCTCCCACCGCAGCAACCATGTGGAGAGCCCCGATTGTTCCATCCAGCACACTATCGGCATTCCCAATTTCAGTCATGCCAGCGGCCATGTGATCGACCCCCGAGTTGTAGCCAGCAACTATGTCGTCACCTGCGGCCCCCATCACCACATCGCCACCGTAACCGGCAACATCTTTGAAGAATCCGCCAGCTCCACCGCCATCGGTAAATTCAAGACCAAGGAACGAGTAGTAACCTGTAGGATCGGTGAATCGAAGCGGATTCTTCTTAACGTAGGAGTAGCGATTATAACCCTGTAAGTTGTATCTGCCGTCGATATACGGATCTGCGCTCAGAAACCGACCGAGCAGTGGGTCATAGATACGGCCGTTCATGTGCACGGGCCTAACCAATCTTCAATTCCTCGGTGTCAGGACTTCAGCGCCGCTGAGAGACTAAATATTGCCGCGCTCATGCTAGCCCGTCATTGAAAGATTCTGTAAAATTCACCGCCCCACCCGGAAAGATTCTGTAAAATTCACCGCCCCACCCGGCTGCCCCTTTCCCCTCCTTCCCGTTATGAAGTTTCTCATTCCCGCCTGCTTTGCGCTCCTGAGCATCGCCGCCTTCGGCCAAACCGATGCGCCTGAACTACCACCGGGAGTGATCACGCCGATCAATCCCATATCGGTGCCTTTTGAGAAAACCGCCGCCCCCGAGCGTCTCACCGTCACCTCAGGTGATCGTATTGCCATCATCGGTTCCGGCCTTGCTTCACGCATGAATCACTTCGGTCATTTCGAGACCGAGATCTTCCTCAGATTTGCGACCGAGAAGCTCACCATTCGCAACTTTGGCGACGAGGGAAACACTCCCGCCTTTCGCCCGCACTCCGCCCGCATGAAAGAGGACCAATACGCTTTCCCGGGTGGCAAAGAACTTGCCCCCCCTGAATTCCAAGTCAACTCCCGCCCCAATGGGCACTTCGAAACCCCCGATCAGTGGCTAACTCGTTTTGGAGCGGATACGATCATCGCATTCTTCGGCCTCAATTCATCATTCGAAGGCCCGGATGGCGTGGAACGTTTCAAACGAGAACTCGCGGCATTCGTTCAACACACCCTCAGCCAAAAATACAACGGGAGGAACATCCCTCAACTCGCCCTCGTCTCGCCCGCAGCCTTCCAAGATCTTTCCGCGAAATATCACACTCCCGATGGCAAGACGGAAAACGCCAACATCTCCCTTTACACGAAAGCGATGCGACAGGTCGCCCAGCAAAACGGCGTGCTGTTTGTCGATTTGTTCGTCCCGACCCAAAAGTGGTATCAAGACCACCAGGAATACACGGTCGACGGGCTTATCCTCACTGAGTCCGCCTACCGCAAGCTCGCGCCTCTCCTCGCCAATCGCCTCTTCCCCCAAGCCAAACGTAACCACGCGAAGCGCGCGACCGTTCACGATGCCGTCATGCAAAAGAACTGGGCCTGGCTCAACGTCTTCAAGATCCCCAACGGCGTTCATGCTTACGGCCGTCGCTACAATCCCTTCGGTCCCGAAAATTATCCTTTCGAGCTGGAAAAAGCGCGGGAAATGACGGCTATCCGCGATCGTCAGATTTGGGCAACACTCGCCGGCGAGCCATTCGATCTCGCCGCCGAAGACGCCAACTCGTTGGCCCTGCCCCCGGTGGAAACCAACTACAAAATTAGCGTCAAAAATGGCACCGTCGAATACCGTCCCGGCGCGATCGTCGAGACGAAGATCAAGACTGCGCCCGGCTACAAAATCGAACTCTTCGCGGACGAAAGTAAATTCCCCGATCTGGCCAACCCCAACCAAATGGCGTTCGACAATCAGGGACGTCTCTGGGTCTCGACTATGCCGAGCTATCCGCACTACCGCATCGGCGATCCTCTCCCCAACGACAAGCTCCTCATCTTCGAAGATACCGACAACGACGGGTACGCTGACAAACAAATCACTTGGGCCGAAAATCTCCACATCCCGATCGGTTTCGAAATTACGCATGACGGCGTCTACGTCTCCCAAAGCGGCAGCCTGATCTTACTTCGCGACACCGACGGCGATGACAAGGCCGACTCCAAGGAAATTATTCTCAGCGGATTCGACGATCACGATACTCACCACGCCATCTCCGCTTTTTGCGCCGATCCCTCCGGCGCGATCATGATGGGCGAGGGACTCTTTAGTCACACCAACGTCGAGACCGCCTACGGCCCCGTGCGCGGCAACAATGGCGTGTTCTACCGCTACACCCCTCAGCGCAAAAAGCTCATCAACTACGCTCAACTCAAGATTCCCAATCCTTGGGGCATCGCCTTCAATGACTTTGGCCAGGACTTCTTCCTCCACACTTCCAGCACGAAGTTGACTTGGATGATGCCCGGTTCAGTCAAGCCCATCTATGGCGTGAACATTCAGGCTCCTGACCTCATCACGTCCAACCAGGTGCGCCCCACCTCCGGCCTCGAATTTGTCTCCAGCCGGCACTTTCCCGACGAGGTCCAAGGTGACGTTTTGCTCAATAACGCCATCGGCTTCCTCGGTGCAAAACAACACCAGATGATCGAAGACGGCACCGGATTCACAACCGAATACCGCCAAGACCTCTTCGTCTCCGAGGATCCCAACTTCCGTCCGGTTGACTTGGAGTTCGCCCCGGATGGATCCCTCTACGTGGTCGATTGGCACAACGCCTTGATCGGGCACATGCAGCACTCCGCTCGCGATCCGAACCGCGATCACGTGCACGGTCGCATCTACCGCATCACCTACCCCTCCCGTCCCCTCGTGACACCGCCCAAGGTCGCCGGAGCCTCGATCCCCGAGCTCCTCGAAAATCTAAAACTTCACGAATACCGGGCCCGCTACCGCACCCGCCGCGAACTTCGCGCCCACGACGCCGATACCGTCGTCGCCGCCGCCCGTGCATGGGCCGCGCAGCAGGACGACGATCGCTTAAAACTTGAGGCCCTTTGGGTGACTTGGGGCGCCGATCAGATCGACCAAGACCTCCTCGCCGAATTACTGAAATCGGACGATTACCGCGTCCGCGCCGCCGCCGTCCGCGCGGTCCGTTTCAATGAGCACCAAATTCCGTCGCAGCCGGAGTTACTCATGGCCGCGGCCAGTGATGTCCATGGCCGCGTGCGCCTCGAAGCGATCACCGCGGCGAGTCGACTCGACCGTGAAACGGGCGAAGCCATGCTGGCCGTCGCCGAAGCCCACGGGATCGATGACCAAATGTTTGTCAGTTTCGCACACGCCAAAGCCGCCCTCGCCGGCGAATTTCTACCCGGTGTCAATGCGAACACGCTAAAAGCTCCCTCCCACCTTGCGGGAGGTGACGCGAAGCGCTTTATCCAAGGCGCTGAAATCTATGAACGAGAGGGTCACTGCGCGACCTGCCATCAGCCGGATGGTAAGGGACTGCCGGATGTCGGCTTCCCTCCCCTCGCCGGCACCAAATGGGCCCTAGGTGATCCGGAGCGTCTCATCAAACTGACACTCCATGGCCTAATGGGCCCCATTGAGATTCAAGGGAGAAGCTATCCCGGCGTCATCCCCATGACTCCATTCGGCGGATTGCTCAAAGACGATGAATTGGCCGCCGTGCTCACCTACGTGCGCAATGCCTTCGGCAACAACGCCAGCCCCATCCGAAGCAACCAGATCAAGCAGGTCCGCGAGGACACCCGGGATCAAAAGGGGATGTATAGCCCCGCCGATTTGCTGAAAGAACACCCGTTCACCGCTAACGAAGTTATCCGCGAGTAAGGTCCCGAAAACGAAAGGTAGGGACGGACCGCTGGGCCCTCCGCACCTGCCCCTATGCCCCAAAGCCCAACCCACGATTGCGTGACGTATCCGCTTTTTGTGGGTCGAGCTTTACGCCCGACATTCCGTCGCTCCCCTTCAGTATTGCCAAACCCACCGTCAACCCACCCACCGACTAGATCAGCGTTTCGCCGGCAAGTGCGTCGTGATCACTTCTGCAACATGCGCGGCCTGAGCGGCGATGCCGTCTGGTTTGAAGTGAACGTCGCCAGCTTGCTCAAACGGCAGTGACGCGGTGCGCAGATCATTGACGGCGATCTCCGGATAATCGGCCAACACCGCCAGCGCGGCGGCGTTGTAGCTGAGTTCGGCTTCCTCAATCCGGCCACCCGATCCCGGCGGGACTTTGGTGGTGAGAGCGAAGATCAGCTTCGCCTCAGGCGCGGACTTTTTGAGATGGGTAATAATTCGACGTAAATTCGCGGAGTATTGCTGCACCGTCGCAACCAACGCGCCGTTCTCAAAATCAAGTTTCCCGAGATCGTTGACATATTTCAGATCGTGTAACCCGACATTGACGTGGATCACGTCCCAATCGAAATCCCAACGCCCGGTCAAATCCGGCGCCCGCATCGCAGATTCAAGGTCGTTGAGTTTGCCCACAAACGATCCCGAATCCCCCCCATTGAGATGGATCCGGTAGACATTCGCTTGTCCGCCCAAAGCCTTCCGCACTCCCGGCGTATACCCGATGGATATCGAATCGCCGTAAATGAGCACATTAGGCAATTCTGGCCGGTTTTCGACATAACTAAATGCCGGGCGACTAACGAGCTTCCCCGTCAAGGAGGCCCAAACTTGTTCCGCCGTCTCCGCCGCACCACTCGAAGCGATCAACCTACTCAAACCCACCCCGCAGACCAACAGCCGTAAAAAATATCTCATGACCGTCGATCGTGACGGAAAATGGACGTCAGTCAGCCACAAATTACGGCCCCAACTCGAGCGTCACCGCCTTCACCTATGCGAGGGAGTCCTTCGCGATACTAACCGGAGCCGCTTCGATCGAATAGGCTCCAGTTTCGGCGATATTGAGCGTGCCAAGCTCGTGCTGCTGGAAGGTCCGGACATTGTTGTGCCGCTCATGCTCATCGAAGGTCTGACGCTGCACTTCCCACAATGAGCCTGCCCCATCGGTCGTGCCTCGCACAACGCCATTGAACGTCGCAAGATCGCCCACCTTGGGGGCAAACTCACTGCCCGCTTGAGAATACTGCGCCGGGTATTCGATCAACACGCGAAATTTTCCTGGAGTGCGCCGGAGTAAGTCTCCCTCGACCCAATCACCTGAGGTCTTGATATCCGGCATAAAGATTCCTTTGCGAGTCGCAGTGCCGTAATTGTAGCTAGCGTTCTTGCTCGGCACGCGGGCGATGGCGGTAGAGAATTTCATGCTCTCTCCCCGCAATTGACGAAGGGCATTGTGAACCTCCGGTGCCTCGGAGCGTTCCAGGACCACGACTGATGCGACGGCGTTGGGTGCCTTCTCGCCGACCGCGATCGACTTGCCGTCAGCGATTTCGCGAATGGTGAGCGACTTCATTTTCGCACCCTCAAGGAGGTAAGCTTTTTCACTCCCGACGGCAGTCCCGGCACAATCAGTTTACCATCCTTCGGCCGATCAAAGACGTGCAGGTAAAGCTTGTCTTTGGTCATCTTCGACCATCCCCAAGGCAGATCCCCGAACAGCGATCTATCGGTCCCGTAGACGCTCTCGCCGTTAGCCTCCATCCACTCCCCAATACCGGACAGGGCGGTCATACTCGGTCTGCGATAATTCACCGTCTGGGCGCGGCCCAACATTCATTGGAAAATTCCCGCCCTTGGATGCAATTTCGATGAGCATACGGGTCAGCGGCTCCGGCAATTTCGCCGTCACAGGGTCCCCTTTTTAACAAACATCACGCCCATTCGTGATGGTGATATTGGATTCCCAAAATCCCGGCAAACCGGTCGAGGCCACTTATTGTTGCGGCGTGTAAAAACCACCGAACTTATCAGAGCCCCGATAATTGAAGATCAGGTCAGACTGCAGCTCCTTCATAATTTGCAACCGATCAAGAGAACCCTTTCGCACCACCGGGTGCTCGATGACCGATGACCTTGTTGCCCGCGGCGCCGGTCGGCCAACTGATATCATACCAAAGAATGTCGATCTTGCCGTAATTCGTCAGCAGTTCGCGGAGCTGTCCTTTTTGGAGCTCCGCAAATCGACTCCACAACTCCGGATCAGAATCGATGCGGCTCGCGTCATAGTCCCAATCATCTCGGGAAAAATACTTCCCGTCCGGATGGTGCCAATCAATGTGCGAATAGTAGAGCCCAACGGCCGGACCTTCCGCCCGAAACGCTGCCACTACCGCCTTGGTTAAATCGGCATTCGGATTCGTGTGATAAGGCACGATTGGATTGGTCGTCTTAAAGTCAGTTAATGCGGTGTCATAGTTGTTCACCCCATCGTGGTGCTTCACCACGAAGACCACCTACTTCATCCCCGCCTCCTTCGCCGATCGCGCCCACTTCGCTGGGTCAAATTCAGTGGGGTTAAACGTCTCCCCCAAATCGAAACGCTTGCTGCCGACTTCCTCCGACTCCTTGTTGACTGTCTTCCCAATGTAAGCCGCCGCCCGTTGCGCCCAGGACCACCTCACCCCAGAGTCCAAATCACCAGTCATTCCATTCCTCCAGCCGCTCCGGCTGCCCGTCGGGATCCGGTGACTCTAATTCTTCAATCGCGGACACGGCCTGCGCCATAAACGTAACCAGAAAGCCGAGCAGAACCGTAAAAAAGATAACTTTTTCAGCATCGGGATTAGGTCTGAAAATTGGGTAAACGCGGTGAAACCTAAACCACAAAAAACGGCGGGCCGCCATAGCGACCCGCCGCAAAACTACCTTGAACTAAAACTCCATGCGCACTGAGGCGATAACTTGCTTCGGCGTGTTGGTGTTTGCGCGAGCGCGCACCATAAACTCATTTGTGAGATTACTCACATTGAGGCCGAAGGTCGTTGGTCGGTTGAACATCTCGGTGCTGTAACGGGCAAAGGCATTGATCTGGATGTAGCCGTCCTCCGTCACGAGACGATTACCGCTGGTGCCGAACTGTTGAATCGGCCCCCATGCCTTAATGATACCACCACCGATACGCAGCCCGCTCAGTCCGCCGTGGTTAAACGAATACGTGGTAAACGCAGTCAGCTTATCCGGCGCGGCACCTTCCAAGGCCAGGCCGAGTGCCTCGGTCTGACTCACCACCGTGCGAGCGTTCAAGTGCGTGAAGCCCATCGTGATCTGCCAGTTTTCCGTCGCATTCAGGAATAACTCCAAATCAATTCCATCGCTGCGATCATCCGTGATTTCGCGATCGCTCTTGAAAGTCACCGGATTGAAGTCCTGACGCACCACGTTCTTCTTATCGATCAGGAACCACGCAATCGAACCGGAGAGTCGGCCGTCCCAGAGTCCGTCGATCTTGGCGCCGATTTCGAATGCCTCAGACTCTTCCGGGTCGAAGTATTCGTTGGTGTCACTATTAAAACCATTGGGGTTAAACGCGGTCGCCGTGTTGGCAAAAATCACCAAGGAATCGTTTAAGGAAAAATTGGCCCCAAGCTGATAGCTCGTATCCGAGGAGGTGCGCTTATCACCACCGGAACCATCCAACTGAAATCCATAACCGGTGATCTCAATGCGACGCAAACCGGCCAATAGTCGAAAGCGATCATCCATCATCGTCATACTATCGCTCACGAAAAGCGTGGCGACTTCTTCGAAGCTCTCCGCATTTTGACTCGTGCGAGCGCCAAGGGTGCGCAACTCATCACGCGTTGGCGCATCATCCAACCACAACGTGGCCCCGGCCAAGATCTCGTCCTTCGTCACTGAGTGGCGAAAGCTTCTACCTGTTTGCGTTTCCAACAAATTTAGAATCACCCGTTCACTTCCGTTGGTCGGACGCAGACGGTAACTATCGCCGTAGGCGCGATCATCAGTGTAACGCACCCCGGCGATTAAATTGTGCTTCACTCCACCCGTTTCACCGGAAATGAAGGCGTTGAGAGTGTGCGCATCAGTCTCGTTCTCGAATGCACCCGTCGTGTAGTTGGCCGAGACACTCTTCGCCGCGCTAAAGGTATTGTATTCGCGAAACGTGACATCGGTTTCCCGGTAACTCTTCGTATAACTATACTGCAAATTGATCGCATCATTCACCTTCTGAATCACGTTTAACTGCGCGTATTGATGAGTCTGATCAAACTCTGAGGCCTGCTCCGTTTCACTTGTCCAATGCCACGGCAAAAAATCATTGTTATACCGAGCCGAGCCTTCCGCTACCCCGCCTACAGTGTCAGCAGTATCGCCATCGCCATTCAAATCCGTTGGAATCAGCATAAACGAATAAGTTGCCCGATTTGTCGGCATTCCACCTTTGTGTGCCGTGCTCGCGATAAATCGAACCGTCGTGTTTTCCGCTGGTTTCCATTCCATCGATCCTGCCAAAAACGTGGAGTCATGAGCATCACTCCACCGCCAGCCTTCACTATCTTCAAAAGATCCCAGAATACGGAGCCCCACACCCGGTGCGATTTGTGCGAAATTCACGTCGATGTCAGCGCCATAGGTCGCATCTTCGCCGAATCGAGTCGTGATCACCGTGCTATTTTTAGCGCGCGGACGCTTACTGATCATGTTCACCAATCCTCCTGGATCAGATTGACCATAGAGCGTATTAGGCCCCTTCACCACTTCGATTCGATCGACTAAATAACGCGGCAAGTGATCGCCGCCCATCACTCCATCCAACAACACGTTACGGTTGCGAAAGCCACGCAAAGAATAGATTCCATTTTCGTTATTGATCTGACCGCGCGTCGTTTGCGTGACCGATGAATTAAAGTCCAACGCTCGTTCAAGGTCGCCCACAATCGCATCATCTAAAAACTCGCTCGTGATCACGTTAATCGTCATTGGAATATCCTTTAGCAGGGCATTCATGGCGGTGCCGGAAATCGAATTCGAAGCGAGGTACCCGTCGGTTTCTACCGAAGTAACATCAAACGGATCCAACTGAATCACGTCGACGTCTTGGGCATTTAAGCCAAGACTAAGGGATAAGAAAACGGCACCAAGTGCCGTGCGAAAAGGGGTCACCGAGGCCGTGCGAGCACGCCGGGGCAAATTGCCAAACACTGTCTTCATAATAGTGGATAGGGATTAGTTTGTTGGGGTCTTCAAGGATTGATGGCAGAACCATCGAAACTTAGCCGAAACGGCAGCGGAAATTTTAGCAAGTCGCGACCTTATCTCCAGTTAATCTATTAACCTCTTTACGCCACTTTTTCGCTCAATCCGAACGGGTCAGCTCAATCCAAGGGGTCGGACTTTGCACTTTGTTCGCCTGAGGCACTTAATAACGGGTTCCTCTGGTGAGCGCACTCCTGCACTTATTTTGCGCAAAGTGCAAAGGCCGCTTCCATGTCATCTTTTACACCCTCCAACGGTGAAAGCGTGGGTAGTGACTTATTAATTCTACTTCGTTAAATTAAGACTTGAATTTTCGGGTAAGAGAATCACCGTAGCAGAAGACACAAATTCCAGATTCAGGGGCGGGATTTGCGCCCGATTCAAAAAATAAAAACAATCGCACCAATGAAGAGACATCCACGGGAGGGATGGCCTCTCGCTTTATGAAGTTCTGCGAGGA
>Ga0209491_10010567_pt1 | contig 11049 bp, 7 predicted proteins | sample BON02_FD_187213 | JGI IMG/M metagenome (GOLD analysis project Ga0209491, IMG submission 187213) | Freshwater microbial communities from Lake Bonney liftoff mats and glacier meltwater in Antarctica - BON-02 (SPAdes) (version 2) | ecosystem: Environmental > Aquatic > Freshwater > Ice > Glacier...
GGGGGGGGGGGAGGAGGAGGACGAGGACGAGGAGGAGCTCAGGAGATGCTGGAGGCTATGATGACGGGGGCACTGTTTGGGGGAGGCGTGGCGGGATTGGGCTCGGCTTTGGCAGGAGGGACGAGGGGGGATCATCACCGGCGGGTGCTGATGGGCTCGTTGATGGGAGGGCTGGGGGGAGGGATTTTGGGGGGTCAGTTCCAGCAGATGATGATGGCGCAAGAGCAGGAGGATGCGGTCGATCGAATGAGCTATGAAGATCTGCTTAATTTGTTTGGGCCGGGGCATGAGCCTACGAAGGCCAGTGTGAGTTCTGTCTCGGCCTTGCCTGCAATCACGCTGAATGCCAATGATTTGACGCGGTTGCGTCGGGAAAGCTCGGGGGATTCCCGGGATTGCAGTGTGTGTATGGAAGAGTTTGGGGAGGGGGAGGTGACGCGTCGCCTTCCGTGTTTGCACATTTATCACAAGGCGTGCATTGACCGGTGGCTTTTGCAGTGTAATGCTTCGTGTCCGATTTGTAAAGTCCCCATTGCTGATGCCGAGGCACGATGATGAGAGTAAATTAAAATAGAGAGCGAGAGGGACGTTGCGGCCAGCACTAGGACTGGGGTAGGGAAGAGGAGGGAGGAGAACATAGAGCAAATACAAATGGGTGAAAAGGAAGAGGAGCTTGTAGTAGGGGGAAAGGGGTAGGATAGGAGCTTGTAGTGTAAACAGATAGAAACAATGCCAACAAAGTCAGTCAGTCGAGGTCTCGAGCAAATATTTCTTTCCTCTCTCTCTCCCTCTCCGCTGGACATTTTTATTTGTTCTTTCCTTTTCACTCTCATTATTCCTCCATCGTCTTCTCTCCCCGTGGCAACGGCTGCCGTTTGACGACGGGCGTAGCGGGGGCCGGCTCCCTGCAAGCATAAATCTCCTTGGCCCGATCCGTCGAACAAAGGATCAAGCGAGCCCCCTCAGCCCCCGACGACGACGACGACGACGACGACGACGCAAGCCGCTGCCGCAGCAAGGTCAACTTGTCATCAATATAACCACCTAAGCGGCCATAGCCCTCCTTCTTCCGCTCATGAAGCAAGTGCTGCAAAAGCGGCTGACGCTGCTGCTGCTGGTGCTGCTGTTGCTGCTGGTGCTGGTGCTGGTGGTGCTGCTGTTGTTGCTGCTGCTCGAAGGCGGCGGGGGAGGGGTGCAAGAGAAGGCCCAGGCAACGGGCGACGGCCTCTCCCCCTGGCCTTTGCACCGACGGCTCGGGCGTGTGCGCGGGACACCAAACTTGGACTAAAGGGGATTGCCGGATGTCGTGCAACAGAAGCGAGGCCTGGCTCGCGTTGAAGGCACAGGCAGCGTGGGCATAGAAGGAGCACTTGAAAAAATCACTCTCTGGATCATCGTGCCAACAAGGCACGAGCAAGCCCACGGACGAATCGCAGATGCCGCAGGTCGCCGCGTCCGCGGCCTGCCACTGGGCGGCGGCAGCGTCTTCGATGGCCCTGGCACACCGATGCTTTGCCACCAAGCCCCGCGACAAAAGGGCTACTTGGGCATTTGTGCCCGCCACGAAGCGCACCAGTCGGCGTGGCCGTCGATTCCACCCTGCCAACGCACACACCTTATGCACAAAGGCCGGCAAAGCCGAGGGGCAAGACAACGAGGACGGCGACGCACACAAAGCAGCAGCAGCCGCATCTGCATCCGCGCTCTCCTTCATAGCGTCGTCGTCGTCTTCATCTTCCTCCTCCTCGTCGCTCTCCTCCCATTCGTCGTCCTCCTCCTCCTCGCCCTCGTCCAGCACCTCGTCCACGTCAGAATCCACCATCCAAACCTTTATAAGCCCCCCGCCTTGTTGAAAACAGAGCTCACACAAAGGCGCGGGCACCTTTTTTCTCCTCTCGGTAGCCTCCTTGGCAACGCTGCAGAATTCACAAAAGAAATCCCCATCCGGGACCTCGGGCACGCCGTAACACTGCTGGTGAAAGCCCAAATCACATCGATCACAGTAAATAATCTCATTAACCTGAGCCTCGAATTCCTCCTGGTGGCAAATGACGCAGCAATCTTCGCGCTTGGCACGATCTCCCATGGGGCCTGTCGATTCGCACCCTGGTCGTGGCTGCCCGGCGGCGGCCAGGGCTTGGTTCTGCTCGTCATTCGCACCCGGCAGCGCCTGCTCGCCTTGTTGGGGGGGGGCAACCTCCTCAAAGTCGTCTTCCTCTTCTATGCCGTCCCATTTCGCCTCAATGCTGTGTGTAGGGGTTTTATGTAACAAATTGCCAAGGATGAGAAATGAGAATCAGCCACATGAGGATAATGGATGAAAGAAGAAAAGTTACGACGGTCTGGCATGGGTTGGGGATGTGTGAGGGGATCGATTTCTGCTTTGCAACAATGTACGTATTTCCTGACTGCTTGCGATTCGGGGGGGGTGGACGGGAAGGGGAGAGCAACGATGCTGCCTGGGTCCCTTGCGTCTCGTGGCATGATGGTCAACAAGTGTACGGTAAAAGCTGCAGCACCAGAGGTCCCCTAAGTTGATGCTGGGAGGCGAAGCAAGAGGGGTCACAGCAAGAGGGGGGGTGGGAGGTCGGTCAAGGCGCGAGCACTTACACGTTGGTCACCATGATGCTGCTGCTGCACGAGAGCGACGCCAAGGCAGCTCCTGCTCGTCGTCGTAGTGCGGGCGGACCGTTGGCTGGGCCTGTATGGGGGGGCAAGAATGGGAATGAGAAAGAGCCGGTGGGGGAACACCATGGACATGCTTGCACATGAAGAATTGCGTCTTTACCCTCATCCTTCCCTTCTCCAGCAACAGAGAGCGCCTCATCGATGGCCCTCAAGCGTTGACCCTCCATCTCTTCTTGGACTGCTGTTTCCTCCCGTCCACAGGTCTCGGTAGGCGTGCGCCTTGCCACAGTCAAATGTGCCTGGCTGCATAGCACTGCTACTGGTGAGATGCCGTGCTTGATTTAAAGTGCGTGCCTACGACTGGGGCGGGTGGTGGGGAGAGGCCAGGCCACACGAGAACGAAGAAGAGAGAGGGTGGGGCGAAGGGCTCTTGGCCTCTTGCAAGCCTGGGACGATGACCGAGACCACCACCACCACGACAGCCCACACGCTAAGGACTTGGTTGGCAGAGCGGGGCTGGTGCATCAGGCGGGTGGCTGTGGCTGCCTTCAGTCGTCGCCCCGGGCCTCCTCACCCCATCCCCTCCTCCCCAGCCTCGAGCTCACTCACCTGACCCACCACCACCTCTACCAACCCTACTTACTGACTAACACGCTCCCCCACCCCTCTTGTCCTCCACCCATCACAGGGCCATGGGTATTACTCGTGACTCGCGCCACAAGCGCCGCCACACGGGCGGGAAGCGGCCCTCCTACCGCAAGAAGCGTAAGTTTGAGCTTGGCCGGCCGGCGGCCATGACCAAGTTGGTGCTTGGCCACGGGGAGAAGCGTGTGCACGTGGTGCGCGGCCGAGGCGGGAACCTGAAGTTCCGCGCACTGCGCCTCGAGACGGGCAACTTTGCGTGGCGCTCCGAGACCCAGGCCAAGAAGACCCGCATCCTAGACGTGGTCTACAACGCCTCCAACAACGAGCTGGTCCGCACCAAGACGCTGGTCAAGAGCGCCATCGTGCAGATCGACGCCACGCCCTTCCGACAGTACTACGAGCAGCACTACGGCCAGGAGGTGGGCAGCAAGAAGAAGAGGGGAGCGGCGGCCACGGCGGCCAAGACTACCGAGACCGAGGCCGTCAAGAAGTCCAGCCACGTGCTCCGCAAGCTGGCCAAGCGCAAGGGGGACCTAGAGACGCACTTGGAGGAGCAGTTCACGTCCGGGCGCTTGTTGGCCTGCCTTACCTCCCGCCCTGGCCAGAGTGGCCGCGCTGATGGCTACATCCTGGAGGGGAAGGAGCTGGAGTTCTACCAGAAGCAGCTGGCCAAGAAGAAGAAGGGCCAGAAGTAAGCAGCAGCAGCAGCAGCCGCAGCGGTAGGAGAGATGGATGGTGCCGGGGGCCAAGTGACTCTTCTGGTGAGGGAGCAGTGGGTGCAGGGGAGGGCGGGGAGGGAGGGAGGGAGGGAGGGGGGCTGTTGGTCACTCTGGCTCTTGTCTCTCGTCTTTGCTGGGCGGTAGGCACATTGTTCTTTAGGGTGAGGGCAGAGAAGGAGAAGGAATGACTCACTCGCTAGGCGACGACGACGATCAACAACAACAACAACAACAACAACAACAACCAGAAGAAGAACATCAATAGCTCTGACAAGAAGACCCAACGAGTCAAGCTCGAAGAAAACGCTCTTTTGTTCCTCATCTTATATTTTCGGTCTTTTCACTGTTTTATTTATTTCCTTTTCTACACATGTCCGCGCATACGTACACACAGCAACCACAACAAAACCCCACACACATAACACCATGCGCTGGCAAGCCATCAGCACGCAGTCTTTGCGCTTCTTTTCTCACTCTTATTTTGTCACCACCTCCTCTACCCCTCCTCCTCCTTTTCTTCGCCCTTCTTATCTACTTTTGCCCTCTTTTTTTCTGGGGCCGCGTCCGCACTGGTTGTTTCGCCTTTCTCATGTCTTCTTTTTCCTCCTTTTCCTCAAGATCTCCTTCTTTCCCTTCCCCCTCCTTGCTGGTGGAACTAGGCCTCTTGCTGCTGCTGCTGCTTCTGGACGTCGTCCTCGCCTCCTCCTCCTCCTCCTCCTCCTCCTCCTCCTCTCCCTCCTTCTCCTCCTCCTCATGCGTGCCCTCTTCTACTCCCTGTCATTGATCATGGCCGAGAAAAGGAGGGAAAAGACGACGAGGGACGACAGTGTGGGTGAGCAAACGGCGACCAAAAAGGGAAGAAGACAACAATTTACGACATTTGATGAGAATTTTTGCTGCCTTTTTGGGGGGGGGTCACATCCATCCATCCCTTCCACCAAGCCTCCTCTAACTTACAGTGGCGCTGCAGGTGTGGCTTTTGGTTTTTCTACCCTTTTTCTTGCGCCCTCCCTCCTTCACTTCTGCTTCTTCTTCTGCTGCTGCTTCTGCTGTTGCTGCTGTTGCTGCTGCTGCTGTTGCTGCTTCATCCGCGGAGGCATCGGGCCGGGGTGGAGAGGAGGGCGCTGCTGCTGCTGCTGCTGCTGCTGCTGCTGGTTGCTCCTCAGCTGCTCGTGGTTGGGCAGGTTCCTGCGCCGCGGGAGGGGGTGGTTGCGTGAGCTCCTCCGCGGCGGCGACCCAGGCAGTGAAGATGTCTTGCGAGAAGAGGACGAACTCGATGTTTTGGAGGGGGGAGGTAGGGCCCTGATGTGGAAAAGGGGTGGGGTGTGTATATGTGGGTATTTATACGTTTTCCCCCTGTCTTCAATTAACAGAACTTGTTCGCAGGCTCTACGCACGCTCCCTCCCTCCCTCCCCCTTCCCCAAAGCTCACCTGTTCTTTGCTAAAGTCGAGACAAGTCTGGACAGCAATGCGGGCCGCTTTCGACGCCGGGTACCCGTAGATGCCACACGAAATGGCGGGGAAAGCCACCGAAGCCAGCCCTTTCCGCGCGGCCAACTCGAGCGAGCTCCGATGACTGGCCCGTAGCAACGGGGCAGACTCAGCGTCATTCTCGTACACCGGGCCCACCGTATGTACCACAAAAGACGACGGTAACTCAAAGCCTGGCGTGATGCGGGCTTCCCCCGTCGGGCAACGAACACCCGGCGTGACTTCGGGCACGGCTTTGCACGCGTCGTAGAGCCGAGGCCCTGCTGCTCGGTGGATAGCCCCATCCACCCCGCCACCGCCCAGCATCTGCTCATTCGCCGCGTTCACAATGGCGCCCACGGCAGCTTTCGTCAGGTCTCCCATCTTGATTTGCAGACGTGTTTGGTCGCTCAGCGTAAAGACGCGGGTCACGGCCGCCGCCGCCGCCTGGCCTCGACTCAACACCATTGTGAGGAAGAATAGAAGGAGAAGAAGGAGAGTGTGGCGGTGGCGGTGGCGGTGGGTGTGGGCGTCTGAAGGGCGCCTCGTCGTCGTTGTTTGGGGAAAAGCGGCGGCGGATAGTGCGCGCTGTCCCGTTATGGAGTGCCTGTGGTTGTGAGTGAGTGTGGATGAAGGTGGGTGTTGGGTGGTGAGGAGGGCAGAGGTGAAGAGGGGGGAGGGGAGGTAGGGGAGGGGAGGGGTTCTGATCACGGCGAATCGGCGAATTCCACCAATGAGAGGCCGCCATCCCTCATCAGCCCAACAATCCCCATCCCCATCCCCTCGGCTTCTTTGCGTTGTGTGCCATAGGAAGGGTTTTGATTTCATTGCTTGCAAGGCATAACACACAAGACATGCAACATGCAAGGCAGTCAAAGCGGCGCGGTGGTCATGCAACCAGCGAACTGCCATCGCCAACTCGCTCACTCTAAAATTCCACAACCGGGCTGCTCCTGCTCCTCTTCCCCCCTCCCGATTCAAACCCACAGAAGGAGCATGGCCGCGCACCTCTACAAAGGCGGCGCGTCCACTTCTTGACAAGGCAGCCCAACCAACCCCCACACCCAGCATGACTAGCGCGGGCAATGGCATTCGATTCGTTGCAGGGCAGGGCACGCGCAGCGCCGCACCCCTTATCATCACACGACGCAGGCACAAGAACAACCAAGCGACCGGGGGCGCTGGTTTGAATTGTCCCAACACATTCACAGCCCACACGTCCTCTCTCTAGGGCACTGCACACTGCACTGCTGCATGCGCCCTCTGTGTGTGTGTCCCCCTCCCCACGCTTGCCCGCATTGGCGTCGTCGTGTGCGTCGACCGCGACTTTCCACCGGAGTTCATCGGCGCTGCCCCCTTGCCCTTACAAACACAACTCAACTCATCCTTCCCACCACACCAACACACCACGCACACCACCACAGACAGACCAAGCAAGCAAAGACAATGGCTGGACGCGGATTGCTGACGGTGGGCCTGCTGGCCGCCACGGCCTCGGCCACGGTGTATTTCAAGGAGAACTTCGACGACAAGTGGGAGTCCCGGTGGGTGGTGCCCATCAATTGGAAGACGGCGGAGGAGATGGGCGAGTGGGCGCACACGGCCGGCGACTGGTTCGGCGACGCCAAGGACAAGGGCATCAAGACCACGGAGGACGCCCGTTTCTACGGCCTCTCCGCCAAGCTGGCCAAGCCCTTCTCGAACGAGGGCAAGGACCTGGTGCTGCAGTACGTGGTCAAGCACGAGCAGCGCCTGGACTGCGGCGGTGCCTACATCAAGCTGCTGGGACCCAAGTTGGACCAGGCATCCTTCGGGGGTGACACGCCCTACCAAATCATGTTCGGCCCCGACATCTGCGGCTCCACCCAGCGCACGCACGTCATTTTCAACTACCCCCAGGCCAAGGCCGAGGAGAAGAATCTGCTGATCGAGCAGGACGTGCCCACCCGCACGGACCAGCTCAGCCACCTGTACACGCTGCACCTGATCGCCGCCAACAACTCCTTCAACGTCCTCATCGACGGCGAGTCCGTCCGCGCTGGCGCCCTGGAGGGTGCCTGGAACTTCTCCCCCCCCAAGACCATCCTTGACCCGGCCCAGAGCAAGCCCGCTGACTGGGTGGACGAGGCGATGATGGTAGATCCCGAAGACGTGAAGCCCGCTGGGTGGGATGATATCCCCGCCACCGTGCCCGACGCCGAGGCCGCGCAGCCCGAGGACTGGGACGAGGAGGAGGACGGAACCTGGGAGGCGCCCATGGTTGATAACCCTGAGTACATGGGCCCCTGGACGCCTAAGATGGTGGCTAATCCTGCCTATAAGGGCGCTTGGGAACACCCTCACATTGCTAACCCTGAGTACTTTGAGGACCCCAAGCTGCATGCGCGCGCTAAGGAGGTGACGGCCGTTGGCTTCGAGCTGTGGCAGGTCAAGTCTGGCACTATGTTCGATGACATTATTTTGACCGACTCGTTGGAGGAGGCCAATGCTTATGCCAAGGACACGTTCTGGGCTAAGAAGGAGGGGGAGAAGGCCATGTTGGACGCGGCTGAGGCGCTGCGCGTGGAGAAGGAGAAGGCGGAGCGCGAGGAGATGATGAAGAACGCCGAGGCCAACGGGGAGGACATGGGCGAGGAGGATGGCGAGGGCATGTTCTCCGCTTCTGACATTGATATTACCGAGGTGGATGAGGATGACGAGGACTGGGAGGAGGACGAGGATGGGGAGGATGCGGAGGAGACTACTTTCACCGACGAGCTCTAGAGCGACCGGACAGGGAAAAGAGGAGGAGGAGCACTAGTGGGGGAGATAATGTGTTTGTAGCAACAAGATTGCCTGCCGTCGCCTGATCGCGGACGGGCCAGTCACAGCAAAGAATGTGTGATTTGGTGTGGCCGGTGGCAAGAGACGGTTGAACGGAAGGAGAACAAGGCGGGGAAACCGCATGGCCAGATAGAAAACTGAGAGAAGTTGGATAAGTGCGAGCCCGCCGCCAACAACAACTTCATTTGCGGGAGAATGAGCCCTTGGTCCAACGTGTGTGTGTGTACTAGAAGGCCTTTCCTCGGGGGGGGGTAAACGGAGGAACGAGGGTCTCGCGCTTCCCACTCCACCCATAGCACCCAAAATCAAAAGCCAAAAAAAAGGAGAGAAGAAGAAAGCGACCAAGAACCACATATAATCCTCCTTTTCGCTTTCTTATCGTTTTGTTGTGTTTTGCTTGCAATCTTGCAAATGGGCTGAAGAGCTCCCTCGTTTTGGCAATAATCGCTCATCAGAATTCGCGACGAAGCTCTTCAGTGCGTGGCCCTAGCGCCCACTTCTCGACGTGGGAAAGCAAGCGCCATGCCTGCAACAAATGTGCCTGCAGCCATCCAGCTCCCTTGTAGCGAGCCGGACGCGGTGGTGGTTGCTGTTGGCTGGCTCTCCCCACTTTACTAGCTAATCTCAACCCTTCATCATCATCATCATCATCACACAGGCCCCCGCACGACCCAGCACAAACAAGCCCCTACAACCGCACACAATGGGGCCCGCCAAGGTGCAGATCAAGTGGAACAAGCAGACGTTTCCGGACGTCCCGTTGGACATCACGCAGCCCGCCTTGGCGTTCAAGCAGCATGTCTGCGAGCTGACGGGCGTGCCCGTAGAGCGGCAAAAGCTCATGGGCAAGGGCTTGTGGAAGCTGGCGCTCAAGGACGACGAGGACCTTTCCAAGCTCACCGTCAAGGATGGGACCGTGGTCATGCTCGTGGGGACGGCGGACGTGGTCAAGGAACCCGCGGAGAAGGTGGTTTTCGTGGAGGACATGGCGCAGGCCGACCAGGCCAAGTCCGGTTCCATTCTCCCCGCGGGCCTCCGCAATCTGGGCAACACGTGCTACCTCAACTCCACGCTGCAGTGCCTGCGGTACGTGCCGGAGCTCCGACAGGCCCTGAACCGGTACACGGGCACGGGTGCCAACCAGCAACCCTTCTTGACGAATGCCCTCAAGGACACGCTGAATCTGCTGGACGGCACCACCGAGCCCGTGCCGCCCATGCAGTTCGTCATGCTCCTGCGCCAGCAGTTCCCGCAGTTCGCACAGCAGTCCCGAGGCCACTTCATGCAGCAGGATGCGGACGAGTTTTTGAACGAGCTGCTGACCTCGCTGGCCGCCAACCTGCGCGAGGCCTATGGGCTGCCCACGCTGGAGGATGCGGGGAATTTCGTAGACGCGCTGCTGGGCATGGAGGTGGAGGACACCCTGACCTGCGCCGAGACGGAGGCCGAGCCGGCCGTGGTGAAGCGGGACCAGGTGCGCAAGCTGGTGTGCAATATCCAGGGCGGTGCGGGTAGTGACGTGAAGATTAATTACCTGCACGAGGGCGTGAAGCTTGCGTTGGAGGGCACCATTGAAAAGCAGAGCGCGGTGCTGGGCCGGGACGCAGTCTGGAACAAGACCACGCGCATCTCGCGGTTGCCCCGCTATTTGTGTGTGCAGTTCATGCGCTTCTTTTGGAAGGCGACGCCTGACAGCCAGGACCATGCCGGCGTTAAGTGCAAGTCCCTGCGCACGGTCACCTTCCCCGAGACACTTGACATGTTCGACTTCTGCAACAAGATGCTCCAGGACCGACTGATGCTCACGCGCGAGAAGGAGGTGGACGAGATCCTGGGCAAGGGCCTCAAGAAGGATGAGGCGGCCGGCGACAATGCGGACGTGACCATGACCGACGCCGGGGCCGCCGAGGGGGAGGACGAGGAGGAGAAGGCGGCGCTGCAGGCGGCGTTGGCCATGTCTATGGCGGAGTCGGCGGAGGCGGCGGTGTCTCCTACGCCGTGCGGGCCCGGGTTGCCTCTGGACTTTAAGGGCATGTATGAGCTGTTTGGCGTGGTGACGCACAAGGGCCGGACGGCGGACGGTGGGCACTATATGGGCTGGGTCCGGCAGAAGGGCGACAATTGGCTGGTGTTCGACGATGAGGACGTGTCGGAGTGCAAGACGGCCGAGGTGCTGCAGCTTTCAGGGGGCGGGGACTGGCACATGGCCTATCTCTGCTTTTATCGCTTCAAGGGCACCGGAGGAGTCGAGGAGGAGAAGAAGGCCCCTGCGGCGGCGGCCGAGAAGTAAGTAGAGTGTGGCTAGTGCAGGCAGAAGGAAGGGCAATGGGAGATCAGAGGGAGAGAGAGACAGAGAGAGAGAGAGAGTTGAGTATATATACGGCAACAAGAACAAGAACTTCAAAAGCGCGCCGCTGTGCATGTTGTAGGGCAGGGGGAATGAAAAAGGCCTGGAAGGGCGTCAGGGTTAGCACCAGCACGTGGAGAAGGAGAATCAAAATCACGAGAAACGAATGTGGGTTCTAAAGATGGATGGCTGTGTCTCTTTCTTCCTTTTCGCTTGAAAGCCATCAAGACAAACCCTCTCTTCATCTCTCCTAGTCAGCTATCATTCATACGGACGTGAAAGAAACCTACTAGACTTTTCTTTTCTGTTTGCCCTCTGGCAGAGCACAAATACCATCGTTTCATTTCTCATTATATGCGCTGTTGTATTCTTATGTCTCCAAAGGGTCGGGGCTGGAAAGAGGAAGGGCTGTCCTC
>Ga0209491_10010569_pt1 | contig 11047 bp, 10 predicted proteins | sample BON02_FD_187213 | JGI IMG/M metagenome (GOLD analysis project Ga0209491, IMG submission 187213) | Freshwater microbial communities from Lake Bonney liftoff mats and glacier meltwater in Antarctica - BON-02 (SPAdes) (version 2) | ecosystem: Environmental > Aquatic > Freshwater > Ice > Glacier...
TACTACCACCACCACTGCTGCTGCTGCTACTACTACTACTACTACTGCTGCTGCTGCTGCTGCTGCTGCTGCTGCTGCTGCTGCTGCTGCTGCTGCTGCTGCTGCTGCTGCTGCTGCTGCTACTACTACCACTACTACTACTACTACTACTGCTGCTGCTGCTGCTGCTGCTGCTGCTGCTGCTGCTGCTGCTGCTGCTGCTGCTGCTGCTGCTGCTGCTGCTGCTGCTACTACCACTACTACTACTACCACTACCACTACTACCACTACTACCACTACTACTACTACTACTACTACTATTGCTGCTGCTGCTGCTGTTGCTGTTGTTGCTGCTGCTGTTGCTACTACTACTACTACTTCCACTACTAATACTACTATTACGACGACGACGACGACTGCTGCTGCTGCTGCTGCTGTTGCTGCTGCTGCTGCTGCCCTAACTACTGTTACTACTATACTGCTACTGCTACTGCTACTGCTGCTGCTGCTGCTACTACTACTACTACTACTACTACTACTACTACTACTACTACTGCTACTACTACTTCTACTACTAATGCTGCTGCTGCTGCTCCTGCTGTTGCTGCTGCTACTGCTGCTACTAATACTACTACTACTACTACTACTACTACTACTACTGCTACTACTACTACTACTACTACTACGACTACTACTACGACTACTACTACGACAACTACGACTACGACGACGACGACTACTCCTGCTGCTGCTGCTGCTGCCCTAACTACTGTTACTACTATACTGCTACTACTACTGCTGCTGCTACTGCTAATCGTATGCTCTTTGCTCAGGCGTCGCGTTGCAGATCGGCCTCCAGACGCAGGACGACGCAGATGCCGCCCAGGCCGCTGCCGCCACCAAAGCCGCCGCTGCCGTCGCCGTCGCCGTCGCCGCCGGAGCCGCGGCGATACCGGAAGGAGCTCAGGCGGCGATATCGGGGGGAGCTCAGGGCGAACAAGGTCGCCCCTGCAGCGCAGTGCTGCAGGCGGAGGGGGATACCGTGGGGGTGAGCGAGGGCGCATTGGGCGAGGCGGCGGCGTTGCGCGCGGCGCAGCCCATGGAGGTGGACTCGGGAGAGGCTGCGGCGGCAGAGGTACACAATGAGCAGGCCCTAGTTACACTGTAACAAAACGCGACGGCTAACGTGGAGGGAGGGCGTACAAAGGCCGTTATAATTGAAGGCGGCTAAATGGCTAAACAAATTAGGCCAACACAATTAGAGAACAAAACGGTTATTAAACGGTTAGTCTTTGTCCGCCATTTTGCAATGAAATGTACGCCCTCTGCTCGCGTCGACAATTTCTCTGTTAGAAAGGCAAACTAGGGCCTGCTCAGTATGCCCCCAGCACATGTCCCAGCGGAAAAGATGAGCCGACGGGAAGAGATAACGTCTGGTCCGCAATCCCGACCCACTTAAATAAACCTAACCCTTAAACTAAATCTGAGAAAGCCTCAGCACAGAATTGGTTCTCGAACCCAAATCTCTGAAATCCCCTTGGTAGATTCGACGGTGCACACCTTGTGTAGCGGGAGTATGTATTGTTCACACACAAGAAACAGAACCTCTCGATACAGGCGGCGGATGATCGGGACCTCTTTACCTCCTCCGATAGCCTCGCCTCCAACTAGAATCTACCCCATCGCTTTCTTTTGTGTATAGGGTCACATTTTGACCTACTCACTCCTCCCCTCGCCTGAACACTGAGGCGCATAATACATAATGTAGAGGACAAAAGACCACTATGCCAGTTGTCCTCTAAGCGCTTAGAGGACAACTGGCAGAGTGGTCTTTTGTCCTCTACAAAACATCGGCTTTCTGGAAGGCGCTTACCCGATTGCCGCAGAGTTAACAATGCTGCCCCCAGCACGTGTCCCAGCGGAAACGATAAGCCGATAGGAACAAAGAACGACTTGTCCGCAATCCCAACCCACTTTCTAACGGAAATGATCGGGGTCTCCCTACATCCTCCGATAGCCTCGCCTCCGACTAGAATCTACCCCATCGCCTTCTTTTGTGTATAGGGTCACGTTTTGAACTACTCACTCTTCCCCTAGCCTGAACACCGAGGCGCATAATACATAACAAATACACTAGCTTGCCCGGCTGCTTTTCTTAAAGGTGCCCTGCAACTACTAAGTAAACGCCATAAGTAAATTTGCTTTGCTCATGTACATGAGCGAGTTTTGTTGTTACGGTTTGTTGAACTTCTGACGGCGATCACCAGCGATTTACCCATGAAATCCGGAAGACCTCGGAACAAGCGTTTGACGAGTCGAAACTGAAACCGTCGTTCATTATGAGTCGCAGCACCATAGCAATTAGTACACGTTGAATCAGAGAAACGTCCTGGGAATTACTCAGTCGCACAGGGCACCTTTAACTACTCACCTTACCACGCCATCTCACCTCACCTCACCCCCGCAGATACAGTCGGTGATGAGGCTTTCTAACCTACCCGCCTGCTACCGTGTGACTACTAACCTTACCACACTACCTCAACCGTCGAATCTACCGAGGGGATTTCAGAGATTTGGTTTCGAGAATCATTTCCGCGCTGCGAGTTTCTCAGATTTAGGGTAAGAGTTAGGTTTACTTCAGGTGAAGAGTTCACCCGGAGTTGATCCGAAACCCCGCTCTGGTCCAATTCTGGATTCGACGGCCCACAGGTACAATCGCAGCGGGAGCGGACGCAGCGCGGCCGGGTTCAAGGTGCTTGTGCGACTGAGTATTCTAAAGACGTTTCTCTTATTCAACGTGTACTAATTACTTTGGTGCTGCGACTCATAATGAACGACAGTTTCAGTTTCTACTCGTCAATCGCTTGTTCCGAGTTCTTCCGGGTTTAATGGGTAAATCGCCGGTGATCGCCTTCAGAAGTTCAATAGAACGTAACAACAAAACTCGCTCATGTACGTGAGCAAAGCAAATTTAGTAATGGCGCTTTTTTTGTAGCTGCAGGGTACCTTTAACTCCCACCCATAACCCTTACCCTAACCCCTAACCCGAACCCTTGATCTCGGGTTGAACCCACAGCCCTGCCCATATCCCCACTCCTACTCCTACCCCTGCCCCGCCCGCCTCCTTGTAACTACTAACCTTACCACACCACCTCACAGATTCCAGCTCACTGCCCTCTCTTTTCAAAGCTTAATCCGCACTTACCACACACACACACGCGGACGCTCCTCACGAGGTCCGCCGCGACTAACGCGCGTGCTCAGCAATCATTACACAATCTGCACAGTGTCCACTGTCCTCGCGTCACCTCAACCCCCACAGGTACAGTCACAGCTGAATCGGGCGGCGGCGCGACAGCGCTGCCTCTGCCTCTTCGACATCTACTTGACGGCGGGCGGCGCGCTTGGGTTAGCCCGCCTGCCTCCGTGTAACTACTCACCTTACTGTAGAGGACAAAAGACCACTCTGCCAGTTGTCCTCTACGCGCTTAGAGGACAACTGGCATAGTGGTCTTTTGTCCTCTACAAAACATCGGCTTTCTGGAAGGCGCTCACCCGGTTGCCGCAGACTTATAAGAGGACAACTGGCATAGTGGTCGTTTGTCCTCTACACTCACCCTACGTGTTGAATAGGTATTCACGTATTCCTGTAGCGCAGCCATAGGAATACGGATAGCGTACTCCACCTGGTTTGCATTGTATATGACACGAATAGGGATTAACCCGACACATTCAAGGTGAATTTATTCACAAATCAGGCTGAATATGAATAGAATACCGTATTTTATTCTTCGTTGCACGTATTCAAAATGTAGGACACTCACCACACTACCTCAACCCCCACAGGTACAGTCGCAGTGGAAGCGACAGCGCGGCCTCCGCCTGTTTGGGCTCTACTTGACAGCGGGCGGCGCGCTTTGCCTGCGCGAGACGGTATGGCGACGGCTGGTGATGGCGCTGCACCCCGACCGCGGCGGCAACGTGGACACCTTCCAGCTGGTGAGCGAGCTCAAGCGCCAGCTCGACGCGGGCGAGCTGCTCACGGTGTGAATAGCCAACTGTGAATGCCCTACATGTTGAATACGTGCAACGAAGAATAAAATACGGTATTCTATTCATATTCAGCCTGATTTGTGAATAAATTAACCTTGAATGTGTCGGGTTAACCCCTATTCGTGTCATATACAATGCAAACCAGGTGGAGTACGCTATCCGTATTCCTATGGCTGCGCCACAGGAATACGTGAATACCTATTCAACACGTAGGGTGACTGTCCCTTGTAGAGGAAAAGTGCCGTACTATACCAAGTTGTGCCACCTTTCCTCTAAGCGCTTAGAGGACGGCATAGTGGGCTTTTGTCCTCTACAAAACATCGGCTCCTGGAGAGGCACTCACCCGAATACCGCAGGATTAACCACTTGCGGCAACCGGGAGGCGAACCCCGGGAGTCGCTGTTTTGTAGAGGAAAGTGCCGTACTGTACCAATTGTGCCACTTTCCCTGGAAGCGCTTAGAGGGGAAGTGGCACAACTGGTACAGTACGGCACGTTCCCTCTACATCCCCTTCACGGACTCACTTTAGAACTCGGTCTATCTGACCACCCCGAACTCATAAGTGGTCACCCGTACGGTAACGGTTGACAATCTCTCAAACCGTGACACAGCGCACCACTGCTGCGAAAATCTCCCCCTAAGAGGCAGGTCCTAGAGCGACCGATGTCGCTCTTCCGTGTAGAGCACAAAAGGTCGCTATGCCAGTTGTCCTCTAAGCGCTTAGAGGACAACTGGCATAGTGACCTTTCAGAAGCCATGCTCGGCTGTGTTGGAGATGAAGGGCAATGAGTCGAAGCTTCAATGGCTGCCCAGATGTCTGTCTAAACCCCGTCGGGGCGATTTACAGACACGCGCTAACTGCCGCTCGGGAAGTCGTTACTTACCCGAGCTACTAATAGCGCGCGCCTAAGCGAAGCTCGGCGGGCGGCCGAAACAGTCGCAACCCACACACGGGATACTGTGGGGGGAGGAGATCGTTCCTCAACAGTCCTCAGAGCGCTTAGAGGACAACTGGCATGGTGACCCTTTTGTCCTATAACCCGCTATATACCGCGCGCGCAAGCGCAAGCAGCAACATAGCGCATACATTATAAGTGATACGCAGATGGGGTTTTGTTGTAGCGTTTGATTAGTAATAACGGCCGTAACGGTCGTTTAAAAAGTGTCGAGGCGTTTGTGCCTTCGCGCTTGTTGTAACAAGCTGCACTAATGACTACTAATTGTTTTGGTGCTGTGACTCATACTGAGCGGCGGTTTCAGTCTCGACTTATGAATCGCCGGTCACAGCATGTTCTGAATTGTTCCAGTTTTTGACCGGCAGGTTTAACCGGGTTTAACCGAAGGCACAAGGCCTCGACACTTTTGCTTAGTGATTAAAATTGCATCTGCGTATCACTCATAACCCGCCACCACGCGCACGCGCAAGCGCAAGCAGCAACAGAGCACACACCCAGTGAGGCAGAGGCAGCTGCCCCGCTCCGTCCCTGCCCCTCTCGGTTACTCCCCGCCCCGGCGCCGTCGTCTACACTCTAAAAGAGATGGTTGTATCTCGATGCTGAGGTATTGGTCCTCCCTCCGGTATTCCTCCCTTAGGACGCTGTTTTTGTTGGCCGACGAACTTCGTCGCCAGCCTCCTTGTCGTGTTTCTATAAGTCAATCTACAGGCCTGGCATCTTGGGAATACCCGGCCCTCTCTCTACTGTCTAATGTGTTATATACTCAGGACTGCGTGGCGGCAGAGGTGGAGGCGGCGGCTGGCCTTTTACTGGAGGGGCCGACGGCGGCGATCGTTCGAAAGCTCGAGGCGGACATTCGCGCGCGGGCCGCTGAGCTAGGCATGCCGCTCCCCACCGGTATCTCATCGGCGCCAGGATTCGGGTATGTCGTCACGGAGCCCCCGCCGGTATCTCTGCGCCTCCCCTCCGGTAGCCTCCTCATCCCGCAGACGGGCGCGCCAGACGGCGCCAGGCTAGACGCCTGCTCTTCTCACCAGCATGTGTGTGTTCCGCTAGACGCGGCTGTTACTCCCTGTAACGTCTGTTGCACTGTAGGGTATGAATGGGTCTTATAGAAGATGCGTACGAAGGTATGGGCTTAGAGCTTCTTGAGCGGCCCTTCTAGTGGGTCAGGGGGGTATGCAGCTATGGCGCGCCGAAGGGTTTCAGAGGTATGCGTAGAGGACAAAAGGTCACTGTGCCAGTTGTCCTCTAAGCGCTTAGAGGACAACTGGCATAGTGGCTTTTTGTCCTTTACAAAACATCGGCTCCTGTAGAGGCGCTCACCCGAATGCCGCAGAGTTTAGCCCGCCCCTTGTGGCCTACGCCCCATTTGTACCCTTTAGGGTATACCGGCGTCGCGCCACCTTCGAGCGTTGTTAAGTGTTTGTGGGAGGTGTTCGTTTGGGGGTTTGGGGTGTTGTTCCTGTCGTGTGCGTGTGTGTCGGTGTCGGGGGTGTTGTTCTCTGTCGGTGTGTGTGTGTGTGTGACCTGTTGATGTTTTTACAGGGCAACATACCCGAATCCAGCGGCGTCCGAGGTGGAGAACAGCTCCGCTGCGCCCGCCCCACCCGGAAGTGAGGGTGGGCACGGAGGCGGTGGCGAGGGTCGTGGCGAGGGTGGAGGGGAGGACCGAGGAGAGGGTGGGTGTGGAGGCGGCCTGGTGGATGGGTCTGGCGCCGCCAGTTTCCCGAGCTGCGGCTCGTGCCCGCCGGCGCCACGCCACGCTACCGCTACATTGGTGAAAAGCTTATATATGTACATATAAAGATGTCTATATGTTTCGGACGAGGCTGCGCAGGCATCCCCGCAGAGGGCGATTCGGGTGCGGAATTTGATGAACTAATATATATATATATTTTTTTATCTCTCATGTCATACAACACACACACACAAAAGAGCAGGTCGCAGAGCGAGAAACATTGCCGGCGCCGAGGCGCTAGCAGTGGCCATCTTTTTTATTTTGAACAACACATACTCAAGCTATACAAGCGGAGCACACGGGCGAGTGTCCACTGGTACGGACGAGGCTGCGCAGGCATCCCTGCAGAGGGCGTATCAGGTGCGGAAGCTGATGAACTAGTTCTTTTTTTTTTTGTCTCCTTTTATTTGTTTTTGTTTCTTGAACAACACATACTCACGGTAGAGGGCGGTTCAGGTATGGAAGCTGATGAACTATTTTTTTATTTTATTTTTTTTCTCATATCATACAACTCACCACAACAGCAGAGCGTTTTTTTTTATTTTGGTCTGGCGCTGAGACTGGTATGGACGAGGCTGCGCAGGCATCCCTGCAGAGGGCGTATCAGGTGCGGAAGCTGATGAATTAGTTCTTTTTTTGTTTTTGTTACTTGAACAACATATACTCCCGGTAGAGGGCGTATCAGGTGCGGAAGCTGATGCACATTTTTTTTCAATCCTTCATAACGTACAACTCACACCACACAAGCTGAGCTCACAGCTCAAGAATCGCCCCGGCGCCAAAGGCGCCAGCGCGTGGCCAGAAGACCAAAGGTTGCATCGATTTTTTTAGTTTTATTCTCTTGAACAACACACTCACGCTACACAAGCGGAGCACACGGGCGAGTGTCCACAGGCGCCGAGAAGGCCGCCAAGCGGACAGAAGCCGTCACGGCGTAGGAAGTCGCGCTACATTTGAGTTAATTTCGAGTTCCTTCGGAGTTGCTTGCTCTGGGAGCTCGAGTTCGATTAGAGTTGTTCCTCTCGTTGCCCGCCTTCTCGCGCTGCCCGTTCCCGTTCCCACGAGCTAAAAGCGGAATAAACTCATTAACAAACTCGAGCTTGGTTGAATTTAGCCACGGGGGGATGCATCGAAGGGGAAGCACCTGGCCGTTCGGATGAACCCGAAGCTTTGGAACGATTTACTTTTTGGTTTAAAGGTGCCCTCCAGCTACTAATGAACCGCTATGGGTAAATTCGCTTTGCTCTTGTACATGAGCGAGTTTCGACTAAGAGTTTCGTTGTTTTGATTATAGGAAACTCGAAGTCGAACCACTTAGTCGTACAGGGCACCTTTAAAGGTGTCTTGCGCGCCTATAAGTAACTTTTGATCGAATCGCTTATAATCAAATCGATGGAACTCCTAGTCAAAACCCGCTCAGGTACCTGAGCAGGTCGAATTTTGAACAGGAAAGTTACTTAGAGCTGCAGTGCACCTTTATTATCTATGGTTGCCCTCCCGACCAGATGATCGCCCCTTGTCGATACATAATTGAACTAGCGTATACTAGTATAAACACCGTGTCATTGTAGAGGAAGCGTGCCGTACTGTACCAGTTATGCCACATTTCCTCTAAGCGCTTAGAGGAAAAGTGGCACAACTGGTACAGTGCGGCACGTTTCCTCTACAAGACAGCGACTCCCGGGGTTCGACTCCCGGTTGCCACAAGTGATTAATTCTGCGGTCGCTGTTTTGTGGAGGAAACGTGCCGTACTGTACCAGTTGTGCCACTTTTCCTCTAAGCGCTTAAAGGAGAAGCGGCACAACTGGTACAGTACGGCACTTCTTCTCTACAGACGGGGCTCGGGGCAGTGCAAGAGGCGGTGCGGTACTGGTGCACGCCGTCTCCTAGTGCTATTACTGCTACTACGACTATTACTACTACTTCTACTACTACTACTGCTACTGCTGCTATTACTACTACTACGACTACTACTACTACTACTACTACTACTACTACTACTACTACTACTACTACTACTATTACTACTAGCTGAGCCGGCATGGGAAACTCGAATCCCAATATTCCAAATCTCTTCTATAACTATGCGTCCATAGTCATCAATTCCACTTTGTACTTGCGCTCTCTCCCCACTCAAACCCGGACGGAACCGAATCTGAATATATGATGTATTACACATTTAAGCTGAAACGGAATCATATGCATACGCCTCTCGACCGCCTTGGCGTCTAGCCGCTGATGCCGGGCCTCTTAGCATAGGTTAGCCAGCCGTCGACCATAGCCGTAAGTTACGTTAGTCTAGAAGACTAGAATCATATGCGTTATTGTTTTCACCTTGCCGCCGATTTCCCACGCAGGGTGCTGAGCCGCCGTCTGCAGCCGTGCAGGCGACGCTGGTGCAAATGCAGGTGGTGTTGGCAACCGGCGTCTTCAACGGAGGCGACGTGGAGATGTAAAGTGGCACCGCTGGACGATGATGACGATGATAATAGATGATGGTGAAGGGGATGATGGCGATGATGATTGCGCATCGCGAGGAGCCGCACGTGACGTTGTGTGTAGTTGTGGGATATGTGCCAATGCGTGGTGTGTGTGCGTGCGTGTGCGTGTGCGCGCGTCTAGCGATCGGGTTATCCCGGGGACGCGCAGAACCCCTATAGGGCCCCTAGCGGGCATAAGGGAGGGTGCGGGTGTGGCGCGGCGATGTGCGCGATGAGATTGAGATTGAGATGCAGGCTGCGGTATTATGTATAGGGTTAACCCGACGACGGCTCGGGGTTAACCCGAGAGCGTGTCCGTCGGATCCACAAGCAGAGCAGCAGCAGTAAGGCCGAACGAAACGGGGCGAGTGAGCACAAGACGAAGACGAGTGGGCTTCACATTCACAGACGGTTTATAATACAATACAAAGGGGACACGAGCACTCACGCACAGGGAACTGATCTGGAGGGGGGCTAGTCGCATTCACATTCGAATATATGCATTATTATATGTCTATTATTGAGTTGTATGTGCTACGACTATGAAGGATTTACAAAAAAAAAACAAAAAAAACGACTTGGATCCACAAATTACAGATTAGGTAAATTTTGACCCACACTAGTTAATATCCCCCGTCCGCGTCCGTCATCGTCAAATGTAGTTCATTTTCGTCTCGAGATGTCGATGACTGTGACTGTGACTGTGCTGTGACTATTACTGTACTGCTGCAATGTGGACTTGGACTGACATGATATGAGATGTGAGATATACGTAGTGATCATATGAATATGAGTATATGAATCTGAGTCGTAGTTGATGAGAATGAGTTTTTTTTTGAATGCCGAATGCTGATGGCATTTTTATATATCATTGTCATTATTGGAGGGGCATAGGCGTCGCGGCGCTGGGCACCCGCGCGCGACCCGACCGCGACCCCTGCCCGATTCGAGCCCCCCAGCCCCAGCCCCAGCCAGATGCGCCCCCCCCCCCACACACCCACACACGCACGTAAAACCCAACAGACCGACGCCCCGCGCACCGACACAGCACAGCACGCGGTAGCACGACAACTGTAGCTGTAGCACAACGCACACAAAATATACAGCGATAGCGTACACGCAATTATTCGATCTTATGGTATCGAAATTCGAATGTACGAACGAGCAATCGTCGTCCGCTCCGCCGTCCTTTCTCCGCGAAGATGAGTCCTTGGCGCACACGCTCACTCTTCCCGGTCAAATTTCAAATCGCATGGTCGGTTTCCTCCGCGTCTTCAGTGCATTGACCCCTGCTTGCTGCCAAGGGCCACAGCGCCTTGATGCGCCCCTGTCCTATCCTACATCGTACCTACAGTATCAGATCCATCAGTCCCATCTTAAAGGGGTGAGTCGCACGTATTGCGTGTTGCGGCGTGCGAGTGCTTTGTGGTATCGAATCCCTACATCTACCTAGCAGTAGGAGCAGCGCCACGGATGAGGCGAGGCGTCCCAGATTCGGTTTCCTCATCAGCCGTTCGCTGGCCCTACTTGCTGCCGTGGGCCACTGCATTCTTTGAGCACTACCCATCCCATAGCCTACAATAGGTGTGGCCGAGAGGGCTTAAGGCAGCGGCCTGCTAAACCGCCAAATAAACAAGTTCGAAGCTTGGCTTTCGGGCTAAGGGGGCGTAAAGGGATCTCTGTCTGCTCACTGTCCTGTCCCACGTCATACCCCATCAGATCCGGAGATATCCCATCTGCTCTAGGTCGCCCCTCCTGCGAGCAGCAACGAAACAGACCAGGCAAGCGCGGCGCGACAGTCTCGCTCTACGCACAGCCATATATATATATATATATA
>Ga0209491_10010570_pt1 | contig 11046 bp, 5 predicted proteins | sample BON02_FD_187213 | JGI IMG/M metagenome (GOLD analysis project Ga0209491, IMG submission 187213) | Freshwater microbial communities from Lake Bonney liftoff mats and glacier meltwater in Antarctica - BON-02 (SPAdes) (version 2) | ecosystem: Environmental > Aquatic > Freshwater > Ice > Glacier...
ATATATATATATATATATATATATATATATATATATATATATATATATATATATATATATATATATATATATATATATATATCTATCTATCTCTATATCGATATCTATATTTATATATATCTATATCTATATATAGATATATATATATACAGTGTTCGGAACTCAATTGAACCGTTATACATACGTGAGCAAACAGTTCTAAACAATCCTGGGTTAAGTTCACTTAGCTCACTTATTGGGAGTGCCTTCGGCGGGTGCTCGTTTATAAACTAAGGCTGTTAAGCTTAGTTCACTTAACAAAGCTTGCTCGTGATTATGTGTTCATGAACAGCTGTTTATAAACTGTTCAGCAAGAATAGTCTAAACGAATGTAACGACCATGGCGGCGCTTACATTTTGTCTCCGGGCCGGCCGAGCATGGGGCTGCGCATACGCTATGCAATAAACGTGCGGCTGGTAATAGCTCCGATGATAGACTCTATTTTATTGAGGCTGTCAATAGCGGCTCTGGTTAACCGCGAGGGAGGGCGGTGGCGAGATGGTGCGAGTGGGGTTGGGGTGAGGTATGGTGTGAGGGTGTGGCTTTTAACTTTCAAGTTGTTTGAATGTTAGTTTGCGCTGCTAAACCCAGTTTATAAACAGCTCAGCTGTTTACTTAGCTCACTTAGGAAGTGGAGCCTCCTGGACCCCTCTGTTTATAGACAGACCTATTTATAAACAGTTTTCTTTTTGGCCCTTAACCTAGCTCAATAGGAATTTTCGATTGCGTTCCGAACACTGTATATATATATATATATACATACATATATATATATATTTATATATATATATATGTGTGTATATATATATATATATATATATATATATGTGTGTATGTATATCTATCTATTTATCTATAACTATCAATATATATCTATCTATCTAGATGTGTGTTTCTATCCATCTATATATCTCTATATTTATATCTATAGATAGATAGATAGATAGATAGATAGACAGATATAATCATACTACTACTACTACTAATGATAATAATACATATAGCCTTGCGGCTCCGTTGGTTACGAATCGGGTCGGTAGACGAGCAAGGGGTCGCTCATCCTGCCCTTTCGTTTTGTTTGAGCGGTGTTGGGGCTCCCCAGAGACGACTGCGATACCGCAAGGGAGGTGTCGCACCGCTTGGCCTTTACACGATATTGTTATTACCAATATTGTATTATGTATAGCATACAAACGGGAGGTCGGAAGGGGAGTCGTATACTGTCCAATAATCGGGCAATCGTATTGCACCAGGGTAGGCAATGCAGGTGGGCGTGGGTAATGAAAGGATGGTTGATTCATGCACAAGAGTTCGAAGTAAACGAATATATTGTAAAGGCCAACGCACCGCGTAGGCGCTCAACCGCGGTGCGTGGGCGAAGAGCGCGTCGAGGTCTGGTCGCGCGAGACCGGGGCCGGGGTCGTGGGCGGTGTAGAGAAGCGGGAGGAGGTCGTCGGCAGGGATGAGCCGAGAGAGATACCCACACGCCTGGGGTAGAATACAGCAGGGGAGGGGTGGGGGCTCGCTCCCGGCGCGCGAGTGGAGGCTAGAGCGCGGCTGGGCGCGGCCACCGCCACGCCAGCGAGGCGGCCACCGGCGCCCCTCGTGCCGCCGCACGGGCCCCAGGTAGCGCAAGTTTCGGGAATGGAGCCGTGCGTTTGGCGCGCCAGGCGGGAGAGGGAGAGCGTGCGCGCCAGCAGTTTCTCCGCGCCCGACTTCCAGAGCACGTAGGCGGTGCATTTGTACGAGAAGGCGGGACGCACAATCTCCGCGCCGGAAGCCGGGGCGTCGGCAGCCCCCGCGCCCGTGACCCTTGCTTCTCTCCGCGGCCAGCACGCCTTGCGTGCGAGATAGAGCAGGTCGGGCGGAGCCGCAGCGCCCGTCGCCACGAGCCCTTCCAAGAGCTGAATGGCGAGGGTCAACAGCTCCGTGAAGCCCGGCGCGAAGTCGGCGTCGTCCTCGAGGACGATGGCGAATGGGAGCCCGCTCTCGACGATTGCAGACCACACTCCATGGTGTGAGAGAGCACAGCCAATCTCTCCCCATTTGAGATCGCGGTTGTAGAACCGATAGGCGGAATCGGCTAGTCGCCATCCCGCGTAGGGCCGCACACCGCGTGCGCGCAGGTCGTCCCACCCCAAATCCCTGCCATCGACGGCGTCGAAAATGCGCACGCCCAGCAGCCCAGCGGCGTCCGTTCGGGCGAGCGCCGCCGCGCGCTTCGCTGGTCGGCGGCGCAGCGAAATCATAAACGTGGGCGGTGCGAGCCGCCGCCGTCGGTGGGTGCGCATGCAGAGCGCCGTGGCCGTGGCGACGAAGAGCAGAGCGGCGGCGCGCTCGGACATGGTTACGTGAACGAGTTGTATGGATCACCAGGCACCAGTATGGTAAGGGGTTCACGCCCGAAGGCACCAGCGGCTTGAAACGGATGGTGTGGCGCTTGGTCCTGGCGGGAAATGAGTTTGTTCACGTGAACTTAGCCCTCCCCAAACTAAACTGGTGTTTATTTGTTGGGGATGCACATTCCGCCTGTATTGAAGACGTCTGCCGCCATCCCCCTGTATCTCACCGTATCCTTGGTATCCCGCTCTGTATCCCTGTATCTATCTACATCTAGCCATTTTGCAGCAGATCCACTGCATCCCGCTGTATACATATCCAGCTGCAGCTGCGCAGCTGCCAGCTAGCAGCTAGCAGCTGTATGTACTTGGATGTTCTGTAAGACTTAAGACCGTAAGGTCCAGGAGCCCGGAAACTTACGTAAGATCTTACGTAAGTCTTACGTAAGTCTTACAGTAGTTTTGTTTTAGAGTTTTGTTTTTCTCTACACACGTACATACACTGAAACCATTTTTTTTTTTTTTTTTTTTTTTTTTTCTCTAAGATCCTAATGTTTTTAATAACGATTTGCCCCGACCCGTAAGACGTAAAACCTAAATAAAACCTTACGCCCGCGCGCGTAAAGTCGGGGTGACCTTATGTAAGTACGTAAGACCTTACGTAAGGTCTTACGGAACATCCAAGTGTATGTTTACAGGTATCCGTACGTATATCTAGTATCTAGCTGTAGCTGAGTAGCTGTAGCTGCTGTGTGCTTTGTATCCTCCGCTGTATCTCACTCACCATATCCCACCGCCTCGAAAATCTATGTAGAGTGTAGCGAGTAGAGTAAAGATTTCAAGCGCTGACCCTCCGCGACCCCCTGGACCTGGCCTGGGCCTGGGCCGCCTGGCCCAGGCCGGTTAGGGTTAACCCGGGTTGAGCATAGCTCTAGGCCGTTTGAGTGCGGTTGGCACGCTGTGGGACTGTGTTCCCCGTGTCTGCGGTGGTCGTCGTGGGGGCGGCTGTGCCGGCGGCGGTGTGCCGCTGCTGGGGGCCGCGTGCCCGTGCTGACTGTCACGGTCATCCTGGCTGGTCGTGTGGCGGGGAGGTGTGTCTACTCTCCTGTCTACGGTATGGGCCCACTGATCTAAGTTGCATGAATCGGTTCAAATGTTCAAAGGTGTACATGTGTACGGGCCTCAAGAGTATCACCTCACCTATTAGCTCCTATTAGCATCACAGCCTGTGCCTCCTCAGCGCTCGGGCAAACCCGGAGTCATCGCTCCGCATAGGCAAAACACATAAACGACTGGCCACTGCCAGTCACTGCTGATCCAGGTATATGCTGTAGAAAGATTCCCAGACGTCCGGCGTCGGTGGCCTCTCGAACCCGGATCCAGCCGGTGAAGTCACCGTAAATAACTCGTCCGCAAACCGTCAGATTTCTGTCTCAGGTTCAGCTCCAGGCCAACAGATGGCAGGTTGGGGTGCTCCTCAGCCCTCAGCGCGTGTTGCGAGTTGCGAGTGCACACGGCCAACTCAGTATACCAGCTCGCGTCGCGCATCTCGGAACGCGCACCAGGCCTTGGATTGCACGACGTCGCTGAGCGCGTGCGCCGAAACTGGGGATTCTCACGAGTGGTTGGTCGGGCGCGGGTCTGGTGTTGGCATGCGACTGTGGTATCGGGCTACGACTGAGCGCGCGGGACGCGCAGCGACTGTCCAGGAGTCGCGTGGACGGATCGTCGCCCCTAAACTGGGAGAGCGCTGAGGCACACCTCTTTATGAAACCTCCCCTCGCCCCTGCGCCAGGCCCTCCCCGCCTCACAGGGGCGCCTGGATCCCCGCGAGCAGAGTGCGCAACGCTTCGCGCTGCCTGATAGCAACGAGCGCCACCGAGACCAGGACGGCCGCGTTTGCCGCAGCCCCGTCCTGTGCTGCTCGCCACCACCGCCAAGTGCACGCGGCTCCGGCCAGGTTGGACGCCGTCATCAGACCCACAAAGGCAAATAGCGCAGGGCGGCACGGGGCGAGCAGCCAGTATCCGGAGCACGCTCCCGAACCCGCCTCGAGCGCGGCTACGCCGCAAACATACCAAGGGAGGGCGGCTCGCACGCGGCCCCGGCCTGCGCAGGCGTACGCGTGCCCGAGCACTGAGACGATGTGATGCACTATCAAGGCAGAGCGCATTTCCACTGTGGCGAAGTCGTACAGCATCGCCGCGCCGAACACGAGCGCGAATGCGGACGTGTTCGCACCGAGGCCGTGCCTGCTGCACCGGTCCGACCAGCGAGTCATGTCGCGCCCCTCTGCTGCAAATGCGAAATAGCATAGCAGAGGCAGCACCACCAGCTGGGTCGGCAGCCCAAAAGCGCAGCGCCAGCGTGGCGCCCGGCCGACGAGCTCCGCCCCCAGGGCACCGGTTAGCCACCGCCGCGCTCCCACCGCATAGATGAGCCATGCAAGGAGCACCCGCTCGGGCAGGGCGAGCCAACGGAGAAGTGACATCGCACGCTCTTGCACCCGCTCGGGCAGGGCGAGCCAACGGAGAAGTGACGCGCGCTGGTCGCAAATCGCCGCCATCGCGCGCGAACCGCTAGTTTCAGTTTCGTCACAACTACAAAGTGCTCTAGTTTCTAAATACATGTACGATACAAGAATAGTACTTTATGATAAGCTATTTCCGTATCAATTAGATAAACCTATTTGCGTGTTGCCTAAGTCGGTGTCGCTTCTTCTATTAAAAAGTGCACGCCGCCAACGCAACGGAAATGCGGTTAACCCGGCATTTCCGTTGGGTTCAACCCGAGGCGCAACGCCAACGCAACGGAAATGCCTGCGGCCTCGGGGCTGGACGTTTGGGTCGAGTGGGTCGAGGGCCGCACCTCCTACTTGGTCACCAGCGCGCACCATCGTCACGGGTACTGTGCCGAGGCATGCTCGATGGCGAGCGGAGGGAACGGGTCCATGGCATGCATCGACTCGGATGCAGCGAGCGCGTTCGCATGGGGCGTGACGCGCAACGCAACGGCCTACGGGGCGTGGTTCGGTCTCCACCTGCCCGTATCGGCGGGTATCGCAAACGCTTGGGAGACTGCAGTGGATGTGAGCAAAGGATACCCAACCCCGCCTCGGGCCTTTACCCACACGGCGCTCCCGCCCAGCAGCCCAGCGCACCACCAACTGTGCCGCGCAGCACCTGGCTGAGGCTCTCCCTCCCGCCCCCGCGCCGTGAACAGGGGTGCAACGCCTCGTTCAGCAACTGGGCGGCGCACGAGCCGCACAACGGGATCGTGCCCTCGCATTGCGCCATGATCGCGCCCACGGGCGAGTGGTGGGCGAGCCTCTGCAATCAGGCACGCTCGTGCCTCTGCGAGCGGCCGCGCACCACCGACCCGTTATTCGATGACGCGCGCGTCTACCTGAGCGCCTTGGCGGACAGCGACTTAACCTCGATCCGGCTTCGGGCGAGGCTCGTTCCGCTCCTCATCTCCCTGCTGGCCACCTGCCACTTCTGCATCAAGCTCTCCCGCTCCAGGCGCCGGAAGCTGCGCGTCAGGCCAGTTGCGTCGACGGAGGCCGCGCTGCGGCGCGCCGTCGCCAGCGAGAGCCTCAACCGCGCAGGCGCGGCCGTGAGACAGAGTCTCGAGGCCAAAATACAAATGTTCACGCTGCTGGTGCTTAAGGTGTGCTACGTCTTGGTGCTGCCCTCGTGCTTTTTTGTAGCTTCTTCCATGCTCAGCCCCGGCTACTCGCTCTGGCCGTGGGAAGAGGCCCCGCTGCAGTACAGATGGCTGCCGGTGCTCCCGCTACTTCCCGCGCTGTGGTTCCTCATCGTCCGACCCGTCGACGTCTCGTACGTCTTATACTTTGGCGTCTGGAGCTTCCTCAGCCAGTTCGTTGAGGCCGTTGTCCTCTTCGCTGCCTCCGCGATCGTCGAAGACAACGGCTACGGCTCCGCGCACGTTTTCCGCGCCGTCGGCGCCGTTTTTCTCCTCAACGCGCTCCTGTGCCTGCGCAGCGTGCTGCGCTACCCGCGCGGGCTGCATCCGCGCAGCGCCCTCAACCTCCAAATCTTGGGCTACCGCGTCTGCTTCAGCGTCGTCGGCCTGCTGGTCGCCGGCTACAGCCTGGTGCTGAAAACGATTGAGGCGCACCAACCCAACGTGCGCGAGCAGGAGGCGTACGACGCGCTGCTCACGATGGGCATCACCTGGTCAATCTCTGGCCTGCTGCTCATGGCGCCGCGCCTGCGCCTCTTCATGCGGCGCGGCCTCACGCGCCTGGGCTCGACCACGACCCAGCGGCAGGCGGCGGTCATCGCCGGGCTCATTGGCGCGGGAAAGCCAAAGGCCAACCTGTTGATCGACGCCGAGGAGAAGTTCCGCGCGCTGCCGTTTGCGCGCATGACGGCGGCCGACCTGGAGCGTCCCACCGCCGGGCGCAGCCCCGCCGCCTGCGCCGAGTGGGCGCGCTCCTTCCGAGAGCGTACGGTCCCGTGCCGGCTGGGCGAGTGCGACGCCTTCCTCTCGCACAGTTGGCAGGACGACGGAAAGAAGAAGTGGCAGGCGCTCAGCATGTGGGCGCACCGCTTCCAGCACGAACACGGCCGGATGCCGACGCTCTGGCTCGACGTGGCTTGCATCGAACAGTCGCAGGTGAACGAGACGCTCGCGCTGCTGCCCATCTTCGTCTCGGGATGCGAGCACCTGCTCATGGCGGCGGGGCCGACCTACGCGACGCGGCTCTGGTGTGCGATGGAACTTTTTACCTTTTTATTCATGGGCGGCGCCTCCGCCGAGTCGATGGCCGATTCGCTCTCGCGGATCGAGGTGCTGATTCTCGACGACAGCGCGGATAGCACGCGCTCGATGCTCGCGCTCTTCCGCAACTTTGACGTTCGCTCGGCGCTCTGCCACAAGCCCGACGAGCGCGAGAGCATGCTCGGCGTCATCGAGTCGGCGCTCGGTTCCTACGACGAGTTCAACTCATGGATGCGCGTCATCACGGACCGCGCCTTTGGCTTCAGCAAGCGCGTGCGCGGCTCGGTGCGCGTCGACCCAGAGGTAGGGTTAGAAGTCAAGGTGGAGTCGCCGCCGCACTCCCGGATGCGCGTGCTCAGCCGGAAAGGGACACCGACGATCGACGCCCCGGGTTTACCCGAACGCAGTGACGCCCGGCCACGCGGTGATGCGGACCAGGCGGGGGCGCGGCAGGGCGCGGTCTCGCCAGGCATGCCGTTCGGGGGCGACTGGAGGTCGCTAGCCAAGGGGCTGGTATCCTAGGACTTGCAGCCGACCGTAGAGTCTCGGGCTGCGGCGGCGCCGACTGAAGCTCAGCCCACGTCAAGCGCTGTCATTCTGGGAGTGCCTTAGGCCATCGTTCCTCGCCTCCCCTCTCCATTTTTTCCTCCGTCCCCGTTCCACTGAAGCTCAGCCCACGTCGAGCGCTGTAAATCTGGCAGTGCCGTAGGCCATCGTTCCTCGGCCCCCCTCTTCAATTTTTTCTCCGTCCCTGTTTGTACGGGGGTGCCTTAGGCCATCGTTCCTCGGTCCCCCCCTCCAAATTTTTTCTCGTCCCTGTTTGTAGAGTACATCCCCCTCCCTGGAGGTTGAAGGGTGATTTTAGTCTTGTAGAATTAGAATGTGCTTTTGAGGATTTCTCCCTCTGTTCAATGGGCAGTAACTGGAACTGGTAACTACACGTGGTTTGGCTGCTTCGTAGTAATACTCATATGGTCCCCCGATGACCGCCGGGGCCGGGGCCGGGGAGTTTATTCATTTTCATTTTCATTGATTCATTATATATATTATGCTATTTATAATCTTTTTTTGCTAAATAATTTTTGTAAATATAAATTTTATTAGTATTACAGTTACAGTCTGTTACAGTATATTATTACAGCAGTAGCAGTAAGCGCCTATAACAACTTATTAATATAACGACTTCATATACGTATAACAAAATAATGATCATGGTCATGGTCGTATACACTATGTGTACTTTTACTACTACCACCGCTTTCGCTTTCTATTTGCACACGCTCGCCGCTTTTTATAGCAGACTACTTAGCTTAGTAGACGCGCCCGCGCCCGCCGCCACGTACGTACTACTCGTATAGATAGTAGATAGTCTCCCACGTCCCTGCCTGCGCCCTGCGCCTATCTACCATCTATAGCCTATAGACAGCCTATAGCTATGGCTATGTTTATAGCTATTGAGCTATTATCTACATAGAATATAGATAGATATAGATACAGTAACAGTAGCAGATTACCTAGAGAGATAGCAGATAGTTAGTAGCATACGATAGATAGATAGTAGATAGATAGAGATAGAGATTATAATAGAGGTAGTAGTAGTAGAGATAGATATAGGGTATATAGATATATACGCTAAGATACGCTGGGTGTATGTGTGTGTGTATGGATGGGTGTATTATTAGCGCGTGCGCAAGAGCCGTGTAGGTGCAGAGCTCTATCTAGCTCTAGCTCTAGCTCTAGAGCTACTGTATGTATGGCGGATGTATTATAGGCTGTGTATCAGTGTGTGTGTGTGTGTATTTATTAGAGTATGTGCGTTCGTGTGTGTGTTTTCACTTTAAAAGTTTTCATATCGATGATGTTGATAAGTTTACTTTTACTTGCCCCTATACAGAACACCTAACACCCCCTCCCGATCTTGGTTGGATAATGTTCTGTAGCATATAGCATCTATAGCATCGGGGGATGCTATACATGCTATATAGTATACTACACTATAGTACTACACTCCGTCCTAGATGCAAATTTTGGTATTTGACCTAGTTTTTATTAGCATTAATTTAATTATAAGCATTTTTGGGCCCGACCAGGGCGTGGGCTAGCGCAGCCAGCAGCAGCACCAGTAATCGGGTCAACTCGAAATGGTTCAAATATCAGAAAAAAGTAGAGCTATGCTATATAGTACTGTAGCATCTGATGGAGGCTATATAGCATTGTAGCATGCTATATAGTATGCTACAGAACAACCAAGCTCCCGATCACCACAGCAGACAGCAGCCGGCCCGCAGCGGCGCACACCGACACGGAGACATCCCTGCTGCACCAAAAAGAAGGGTAGAGCCCGTAGACGGACCGCCCCAACCGATTTGGCCCATAGTTGGGCCACCCGAGCTCACCCCAGAGCGAGGGCCTGGGCCCGATGATGATGATGATAATGATGATGATGATGATATATGCGGCTCATACAAATCATTCATGTGAAGAGTTGGCCAAAAGTTGGAACGTTGGAGCCAACATGTGGGCGTCGTTGTGGCGCGAGGCGAAGCGCGAGGTTCAGACCACGGTGGGCCGACGCAGAGCCCGCTACGCTCCCAGCTCAGCAGAGACCGCACCGCCGCTACCGCCCATCGGCCGGCAGGGCATAGTCGTCGAGGAGTCGGACGAGCCCGACGGATGGGATGTGCGTGTCCCTCGCACTGGTCTCGCAGCCATAATTCGGCAGTGTTGTGGCTCAGCGGAACCGCACTGATCGGCCGCGGGAATGAGAGCTGTGTCCCAAGGGCAGGGCGCCCGCTGCGGTGCCCACGCCGCTGGTTGTGACTAACGCGGCCTGGCCCGAATTCAGCGCGCCGCCCCGTCCCGCCCGTGCACCTACTGAGCATCCCTCGGCCTGACGGCAGGTGGTCGAACTGCGCGAGGATCGCAAGCATCTCGCCGAAGTTGTCGGCACTGGCGACAGCGGAGGAGGCACGAGCGCCTATGCGTCTGGTGGGGCGTACCTGCGCGCCGGCGAGGCTGGGGCGTGCGACGAGGAGGACGAGGAGTACCGCCGAATCTGGAACCTGCCGCCGAGGCGCTGCACCGCAGGCTCCGGCCCAGCCGCCTCGGACGCTTCCGGCGGCGCGGCAGACGCGCCGCCGGCCACGACGCGCGCCGCGGCCAGTGCCGACGCCAGAGCCGCCGCGGCGGGCGGCGGACCAGAGGATGGCGGCGCCGGCCGCGGGAACACTACTCGGGGTGTTGACCTTTGCAGGCGGCAGGGCGCGACCGGGGAGCGGGCGGCTGCGAGCGCCACTGACTGCAGTGTCAGTTGCGTCGGCAGAGTCGCCGACGCCGCGGCCGGCTGCGGCGGCACCACAGCGAGCGCGGCGCGCGGGGCGGCTGCGTCGAGCGAGGGCGCTGCCGGTGCCGACGCGGGGAGGGCGGTGGCCGGCGGCGGCTACAGCGTGGGTGGCTCCTCGGAGGAGAGCGGGGAGCGAGACGCGAGAGGGGGCGCCGGGGCGGCTGGGGCCGGGGGCCGCAGGAGGGGCGCACCTCACCCGGCCGCGAGGCACGAGGGATCGGCGTGGGCGGCGCAGGAGGCGGCACTCGCTGCGGGAGCCGGCGACGGCCTAGGGGCAGGCGGCGCGGCGTTAGGCGGACCGTCCTCCGCCGGCGCTCCCCTCGCTGGCGGGCTGGTCTGGCTACCGCTGTGGCTCTGCACCTCTGGCGTGGGCGTGGTCTTTGGCGCTCTGCTCTGGCTCGCGACGGCGGTCAAACACGTGGGCCTGGGGCTTCTGCAGGCCAACAACCCTGCGCTCGTGATCAAACACGCGGCAATCGACCCAGTCGCAAGGAGCGCCTTTGTGCGGTGAGACTCACCCGACACTCCCGCCGCAGCAGCAGCTTCCGTATATGTATATGTATATATATATATGTATA
>Ga0209491_10010571_pt1 | contig 11045 bp, 10 predicted proteins | sample BON02_FD_187213 | JGI IMG/M metagenome (GOLD analysis project Ga0209491, IMG submission 187213) | Freshwater microbial communities from Lake Bonney liftoff mats and glacier meltwater in Antarctica - BON-02 (SPAdes) (version 2) | ecosystem: Environmental > Aquatic > Freshwater > Ice > Glacier...
CACACACACACACACACACACACACACACACACACACACACACACAAATGCACACACACACATACACACACACACGCACACATACGACGACTCATGTACCCCTGTGCAAACACAGGGAATCAGAGGCGCTGATTCTGTGCGTGCATCCTCGAATAGTTGCCTTGCTGGAAATTCAAAAGAATGACATTGGCAACACAGTCATGATTCTTGAACTCATGAAATGTACACTGGAGGATCACTTTGATCGCCAGAAGAGTGTATTTAGCAGTGTCAAATACCAGGCCCCTTCCAGGTAATCTAGACCTGCATATGATCATTTTGCAAGTTGCCACAAGTCTCAAATATACATATGTTCCCAGCGCAAGCCCCACCTTTTGTCTTCTTTTTCCACAGAGTCTACAAAATGCCCATGGTATTTGTTTTTGGTGCAGGTGTACAAAATGAGGTTGTGGAGAAGCAAGTGAAGCGAAGTGCCTGTTGGTAATACCACGGCGCAGAGGTTGGTAGGACACCATATTGGGGTGTCAGAGCGGGGGGCTTTTGGTTAACCCCCTGGCGCCTGCCTGGTGTGGACTTTTACTTACAGTGGTGTGTGTTTGTGGTGTGAGCTGCTGTGGAGTGCTTGATGACAGGGCATCAATTTTTGAGACTGGCATGTAATGTTGCCAGAATGGACTCAGCCAGCGCACGAGTTCGAAAGCATACAAGCACGCACACACAGACCCAACACTAACCACTACCCTCTGGCACTTCCTCAGCATGGTAAGCACTTGGGCGTACGATCTAGCGCAGGCCATCCAGTTCTTGCACGCCTTGACGCCCAAGTTAATACATCGCGACATCAAGCCCAACAACGTCATGCTTGATAAGGATCTCAACTGCAAACTTGGAGACTTTGGGCTGTGCAAGACAGTGACACACTCTCTGAGAACTAGCGCATCACGCGCAAGCGCACCTTCAACAGGCGTAGGCGGTTACATGATGACAGGTCACGTAGGCACCTACGGGTATATGGCTCCTGAAGTAGGCCCTGATGCTGTCGATGCAGATGGACAGTAAATACCCCTCAAACCCCCCCCACAACAATTTATACCTTTGCCGAAGTGCAATAATGTTTCCGTGATGTGGTTGGCAAGTCCATTTTCAGAAGAAAGTATTTGTGGAGGACTCTTACAAAAAAATGACCTGATCATTCAAACAGGCTACATTGCCACCAGATACATTCAGTGACAACTTAGGGGGCCTACACATCGTAGATACACGTGTACAAAAGCAGTATACGTACAATACCGCGCAAGTCGCCTCTTTTGATGGATACATGTGTCTCAAATAGATGTTGATATATGCGCAGAGACATTTATATATGCGTAAGGACACCAAATGTGCTTGACTATTGCTCCACATCAATGTATGTATTCTCAACAGATGTCGCTACGACGAGTCGTGTGATATTTTTTCTTACGGCATGGTCATTCACTTCATGTGTACTGGCGACCGCCCTTTCTCGTGGCTTCGCTGGTCCCTCCCCCCTTCCCCCCCCTCAATCTCCACGCCTCTCACTTTTCCTGCTCCCGCCCTTGATATCTCGATCTCTCTCTTACGGATGCATGCATTCCTGCCACTATTTTCTCCCTCTCCTCTTTTGTGCTGCAATTATGTCATCACCTTACCCCATCGTGAATACATCTTTTGACACGCTCTTCTGGAATTTGTGATGCAGCATGGCAGCCTATAACAAAATTAGAAATGGCGCACGCCCATCAATGGAGAAACTCAAAACACGATATCCAGAATGGATCATCAATCTTCTCTCGAAATGCTTTTTCCACAACCCCGTAGACCGGCCAACGGCAGTTGAAATAGTCGACTTTGTGCGCGTGAATCAGGCGCAGAAGTCGCTCGGTATAGGGGGTTCTGTCCTGGCAGTGTTGGCACGCCTGCCCCGCTCTATAAGGTGCGTGTGTTTGCTTGTGTGTATACTAGGGTATGTGTGTTGGGCTGTGTGTGCTGTGTGAGCTGTGTGCATTTCCATGCGAACCTCCTCAGAGTAATGCTATCTCTCAGACCCTCAGTGGCACGCGCATCCACACTTGTCACTGCAGGATACTGAGATGCAATCCTCCCCACACCATCCTCCGTACACCCCCCTTCACCTGCCTCTTCGTATGCAGTGCGCGAACAGGTAAAGACGAGGAAACACGGGCAGAATCTTCCGAAAGACGTCCTGCCAGCCAAAGAAGGAACAGCATATAGGAACAAGAAAGAAAGAAGGAATACACGATAGGTATAGTCGTCCCACGAGAGATTTAGGTAGAGTCGTTGCACACCAACGAATATGCCAGTGGATCAGAGCTTTGAGATTCTTCGACCGTGTGGCTTTCTCTTCCATCTGTCTCTTCCATCTATTCCAGAGCGTTCAAGTGTAAACCTCGAACAGTTTTTGACTTCGTATTTTTTATTTGAACAAACCGACAACCAAGTTCCGTAACTGTGAGCATAATTTTTCAAGTCCGCAGCTTCTGTTCAGTATGAACAAACCGACAACCAAGTTCCGTAACTGTTAGCGTATTTTTCCAAGTCCGCAGATGATGATGATTGCTTTTATTACTTTCAAAAGTAGTTTAGTACCCTTGTTGGAGGGTCTATGAAGTTCAAATTCATGAGAATTTGAGGTATCGGGTTTCAGACGGAATCGAACCGACGACCTAGGGATTGACAGTCCCTCGCTCTGACCAACTGAGCCACGCTTGCACGTGAGGTCAACTTCTGTTCAGTATTCTGCCACTCATGTGCAACCCACCATGTCGCACACCACTCGATTCTGCATGCTGCCTTTTCCCCACGAAAGAACACACTCAGATTTCAGTAACATGCCGACGGTGTGAAACAGTGCAGTGCTCAACGTTTGTGTTCTGAATGTATTTTTTTAGCCCTTTTTACAGAGAAATATTCTTCCACATATCCAGTACCGACTATATTGCAGAATACTACAATTGTTTTACCAGTTTGTTGTGGCAATGTCCTGCATTGGGAGAACGCATTGTGTCATTACGTTCCTGTGCTATGAGCCCACTTTCTTTGAGAATAGAATTTTTACTCTCGAGCAGCGGCTCGGAGGAGTGATACTCTCTGAGATACAGAGAATTTGGGAGATTGAGGTGCCTGCAGTGAGGCTGAGTGGAAGATGGAAGCAGGTCTACGGATGGTACGGGTTGTCTCTGAATTGTAGGCTCAATACATGGGCAAAGTCTCTTTTGTAAAAGAGCCCTCTGAGAAGAGTATCCTTTACAACAAAGACTTGATTTACGTATCGGAACCTGACATGTATATCTACATAGATATGTAGATATACCGATATATGATAGAATTACATAGATGTGCAGATATTTATGTAGACACATATACAGATTAAATATTCACACATACTTGAGGGGAGTGAGGATGCAAGAGCGAGAGGCCCGGCGAGATTAAGAGGGGGATGATGACACGGGCGCGTCAGATTACAAGGGTGCGAGGCACAGAGGATGTAATGCAGACAAGAATGCAATCTATGCAAATGTAGACAGTGACTGACATTACGTAGAACAGAACAAAAGGACATGACTGATCAGATTGCGTAAACATGCATATTGAATTGACAGACAAATAAGTAATGATCACGACAAGGGAAATTGGTACTGGCTCTCCTGATTCTTGTGATGAGTCTTCTGACCATTTCCATGCAAGTTCTTCTGTCTCATCAGCAGGACAAGGAAAATGCCATCTCAATGACTCTTCTATTGATTACAGCAATGAAGATTTTTGTTCAGATGGTTCCATTCGACATGACTGATGGATTTGGAAGGTATCGATGTCGCCTCTGCCAACATTGTTTGGAAAATGTGTATTGACAATGCTGATTCTTCCAAAAACTCCGACTCTGCCTCTTCATCTTCAAACATGGATCAAGCGAGTTCAGCACAGTGTAGCAAACAACATCTCAGAATGTTTGACCCCAAATTAATTAATGCATTAATTCATTAATTAAAACCGCGGGAGAAGCGCAGTTTCATCAACCCGCAGTTTTTGCTTTTGCGGCGTTAGCCACGAATTTGTTGGAAACGTGACATTAGTAGCGCGTCGGAGAAAGCATTTCTGGGCAATTTCTTTGGTTGCTAACCTCCTTCAAAAAAGGAGTTGTTTTAATACACAAGAATTCACTCGCGTCTTGTCAACTGGTGTCGTCATAGCGTCGAGTCATGCGCTCTGACGTGTCCATTCAAACAAAGTAATCTGGTCACTGTTGAGTTAACAGCCCACACATACACACCTCTAAATGAGACTCTGTATTTTCTCAAAGCTGTTTGCTCACCACCGTCACGGTCACGCTGAGTGACTCGGATTATATCAGTAGAAGCACTTCTATTCAACGGTTTCGGTTAATTTACAGGACTCCGAGCCGACGATCGCGGGTACGATTCTTTGCATTCATAACACGGGGTGCATGCGCACCCGGCAGTCTTCGTACGAAATCGTTGGAGACTGTAGCAACAAGGCTGGTCACAGGTATCATCGTTTTATTCTGCGTCTAGTTTTGGCTCGTAGGCGTGTAATGTTTATGTCACATGTGATGAAGTACGTTGTTTCTTATAAACTGTTTTGGAGTTGATTTGGTGTTGTGCGATTTCAAGTTGTATCTCACTAGCTTTGTTCTCATAAAGGGTGTGTTATTTGACACTTTCTATAGTGTTTACTTTTCAAATTGTGTCGTTGTGATCACTGAGTATTTGATTTCGAATCATTTTTAATACTAATGACCTGGTAAACTAAACAAGACACTGAAATTAAATACCCCACGGACAAGAGAGAGATTTTTTTATGAAAAACAATGCGCCACAGGCAAGATTTTTTTGTGAAATGAATGCGCCACAGGCAAAATTTATGTAAGAAAAGGTTGAGGCAAAATTTTTTTGACTGAATTCAGTCTCTGTCCTGTTGATGTAGTATGTAAATCATTCTTCACAAATTACAGGTCAGGACCTTCTTTGCTCAATTAATTTATTAATCAATGAATTAATAAATTAATCAATCAATTAATTAATTCATTACTTAATTAACCTTGGGCCGGCCTAGAGTATGTTTGTTTGCCCCACTGGTTCAGCGTCCATCAAAGAGACGCAAGCAAGTAAGTCTGCTCCCTTTGCTCAAATACGACAAGCACTTATAGCTAATTTTGAGGCAAGGCATACTGCGACTGCGAAATCGAAATTACTCAATCTCAATGTTGTACGAGAGTCAAAGAAAGCGTCCAGAGTAATGAAGAGTAGTAAGCAATCACTAAATGCCCAATCTGCATCACGGAACGCTAGTGCTCTTTTCAGTGGAATGGCTGCTTCTCTTTTGCAAGAAGAATCACTGTCTTCACAGTCCGCTACCTCGATGTTGACAAATATGCCCAATTTGCCACCTAGCCCAAAGGCGCTTGTGGGAGGGCTAGTCACTTAGAGAGACCACTCTGCTTTGCAATATCCAAAGAGTAATATCCTGTTTGTCTTCCTTTTCATTCTGGATTCTTTCCCGTAGGGACACGGGAGCAACTCATCACTTGATGACATGGCCTATGTCTTTGCAAAACATGCATCCTTCATATGAACACGTAGCATAATCAGAGTACAAGCAAGGCTACTGGTCAAGATTCCTTTTGGGGAATATCACTTGCCTATCTGATAGGAGGCCATCATGAGCCCAATGCAGCTCGTGATTTCGAAGACTGTGCACTAGTCCCTATTTTAATCTACTCAAGTGCCTAAGATGGCAATTGATTTCACGAGAATGATCAGCACCTGGTGTCGGTCAGTCAATTACTTAGCCAGAAGCATCCACTGGCTCTGAGCCAACAAAAGGCAAAAGTGACATTTTAGAGAATAGAGAGATCTAACAACTTTCCTTTAGTCTTCCAGCCTTATTCAGGTTATTGGCTAATGCGCCTGTTTGCACCTCCTCCACACACCAGCTTGTTGATGCCGACGTATGAAGCGGGAGAGCATGTGTACTTGCATGCCATGCCTCGGATCGGGACTGCTTCAGTACTCACTGTCATCAATCTTTCAGAACTTCACGTTACCATTGGCAACGTGTCGTTGCCATCCCTTCGCAGCCTGCACTGTTGATGTGACCATGTTTTTCAACCGCTAGACTGTCAGTGCTCTCGCCTTGGACCTCTCGCACTGTTCTGCACAGCCGACACCCTACTCATTACATCTTGCGTATTTTGCTTAGCTGACTGGCTGTTGGCGTATTTCCTGTCAAAGCCATCCCCAAACGTCACAGGCTCCTTCGCCTCCATGGAATTTGTTTGTAAAACAAATAATTTCTCAACATGAACTTTCCTGCATCCTGTCTTATGAAGTCCGCTGTCCATGTGCCGTAGAAACGCTGATGGATGCCGATCTTTTTCCCCTTTTCTTCGATATAAGTCTCCTTGAAACTCTCTTCATCCATATATGTACAATGTCGTAGAGCCGTTGCCATAGTCGGGTCATAGCTTACATCGACAAGTCGTCTTTGTTTGCTGACTTGATTCCAAGCTCCTGTAAGACGATCCTGGTGCTTGCACACCACCTCTTCAGCTGATCCTCGTTGTCAATGGGAATATCTTTGCTTGAAATAGCCTTGTCTGCTTGGATGTCGGCTTCTTCGTTTGTATGTTCTCCTCGATTCGCATTCCCTTTGAGCAGAAACATCGCTACTCCCTGCTACTGTTCTTTTTCTGAACTCTTTTGCTTCTCGTAGAATGTCTGCGTCTATTGTTTCCACTAACGTCGCTTTTCCGCCTTCACCTGCCCATCTGTTCGCAGCCTTCAGCAGCACTTGGTGGTCGTACAAATAAAGCATGGATTTTGTCACAGGGGTGCCGCATAACACTGTCAAGACAAAGGCCGCTAGTTCCGGACGGTTTGAGCTGGATCCTTCCTCTTCGCGTCCCACCTTCCTCTGCTGTATTTGCTTTCCCCCCCGCAAATTCACATATCCTGCTCCCATTTCCCCCCCTTGATGGTTAGATCTACCACCCGCTGTGTCTGTGGCTCGGTAGCCATAACCTCCTAATCTATCGATCTCTGTGCCCATCCAGTATTCCTGCTCTATACCTGTTCAGTCGTACTTGGTATTTGTGCTTTCTGCCCTACGCCCTTGCTGCTGTCAACAACACCCGATTTTTTTGGTTGTCGTGACATAAGATCTTTGTGAACCCAGCATGAAGCGTGATTCTCGCCCACTGCAATTTTGACATTGCTCTGCTTCCGACATGACCAGTATGGTACGCTCTGCTCGCGATATGCACTCTTTTTGCTTCCGTTGTTTTTTTCACCTCCTTCAGTTTCGTTTCATCATAGTAAGAGAAGATTTTTTGCCTGCTGAGCTCAAATGAGCGGATTTTCTCCGTCCCTTTTTTGGACTTGCACCACACCACCAGCTGTGCGTCGTACTTGCCTCTTCCAGCTAACTTTCTTTTTCTTGTTCAAATAGGCTCTCCCATATTACTACTTAGTCCTTCTTTTTCCCCCCAGAAGAGTAGATCGCCTTGCCCCGATGAATAAATGAAATGAGGGGCAGACGTATCGCCACTTCTCCTTCAATTCTCGTGCCACTGTTGATCTGCTGCAGTACTCGTAATACTGCCCATGTTGGTGATCTATATGCAGCTTGCTCCAACTCTCCTGTTCGATTAGTCTCCTTCCGAATGGTTGTGATCAGCGCCTGCTCGTGCTCCTGCTTTTTCAGAAAGTTCCATCCCCTGCAAATGATTGTCCATCCTCGTCCTGAGTCGAGGCATTTAATCACTGACAGTATCAGACTTTCCGTCATGATGATTCTCAATTCGTCCACTTGCTCTTCCCATACTTGCGACGAGTCTTGGATTCTGACGAAACCACCTACTGGAATCTGTTGGTCCAGGAACCAAGTCTTTCCTATCACCAGTGGCGTTTCTTGCTCGGGAAGGAGTCGAGGATCATCGCATGTTTCGACGCATGAACTTCGAACCTTTCTCGTTGATTGGGTTGCTGATGATGATTGGATGATGTGCTGAGTTTTGCCTTGAGGGCTCGATCTCTCTACTCCACTCTCTGTGCAGCATCATATGTGTCTTTTGAGGTTTGTTGTTGCAGCAGAACCGATTTTCATCCAAAATTATTGATTGATGTTGCTTTTATTACTCCATAAGAAATTGTCTAGTAGCTTTGCTGGAAACTCTATTTGCTCACAGTCAGTGTTTGCAGGCGCCAAATGATACGCAACTGAGTGGTCACGTGCAAATTGGCTGCTTTCTAATTCTCTGCTCTCTCCTCATGCTTTCCCCCGCCTTTCTGTTTTAAGGGAAAGCCCAATTGCTCCGATGTGAGCCACAACCATGTTGAATGGTCAACCATAACTCCATATTGAAAGTTGATTGCTTCTCTAACTCTGTCCATTATCACAATAATGTCGCCGCTTTGCTTGTCGTCTAATCTGCCAGCATACCTCGGATCTGTATGGGTGAAAATCATGCTGATCAGGGGCTGCTCTTGTTTTAAATTCGCCTTTCGGCCCCTTCCTTTGCATGTTTTGCACTTGCCCCCTCGATCCAGTTGCATCTTGTGAAAGGGTTTGCCAAGCTCCTTGACAAGCCTGCACTGTGCGCATTGCTTGCACAACGCTCGGCGTGTCAGAATCTGCCACCATCCAGCGCTCTCAAACTCTGGCTCGTGCTGCCCACTCCACCAGGAGCCTGTTAAGGGTAGGATGGGTGTATGCCTTTCGAATTTGTCAGCGAGCTGCCAGTCTGAAAGATGCTGCTAGCCTTTCCGGGAGAGCGTTGTGTAGTGGCAGTGCGTGTCAACAAAACAAGACAACCCCCAGGAATGATGATGATGATTGCTTTTATTACTATAAATAGTGGTTTAGTACCCTTGATTGAGGGTCTATGCGCTCAAATCTTATTATAGATTTGAGATTATGGTTGGTTCGCGTTCACATCTTTTGCTTTCAGAAGAAAAAATATGTTAAAGAAAAAAGCAGTTAGTCCAAGATCTCATCCCGCCTCCTAGCATATACATACGCATGTGTACGTTGTACATATATACGAATATATATATGCCGAGATTTAGTCCATCTGGATTTTTTGGGCCCTCCAGGTGTCTCATCCCGACTCCTGGGCTCACAACCGAGTACCCCATCTGTGCAGTGTGTGTGTGTGCGTGCGTATACACACATATACACCCACATACACTCCCACCCGCGTTGAAAATAGAGAAGACACAGACAACAACCCTATCTTTCCTTCTGTCAAAAATAACCCCACACGCCCAGCAACAAGTGCTGTTATAAACTAGCTGAACCCCCCCATCCCTGTTCCCCAACGCTAAATGAAACAAACTGCACATACATGCGCGCATACGCACGTCCTGTAGCGAGCGTGAAGCGAATATGTACGCTGATGTTCACAACATCTGTCTAACGTACACACCTGCACATGCATTGTGCTCAACAACACCTGTGAATGCATTTACACTCTCCGCAAAAAATGCATATGCACTCGTACATGCGCGCCTATGCAACGGCGCAGAAGCTTCTTTGCCATGAAATTTATTGCGAACTTATCTTGAGTCTTGCGCAAGCATCATGCAGGCTGTCGTTTGCCGCCCGCCCTCCTGCTGGCTCGACGAAATCAGTCGCCTGACGATGTTCGCTCAAGAAATCCGTCCAAATCCACGCTAGCTCAAGACACGGTCGACACTGCGGTGTTGCACAAGCATCATCCGATCATCCTCGTTTGTGCAGGTCTCATCCAGTTTGTCTATCGGTCGCACTCGCGCTTGGCCACGGAGTTTCTCCGTCACAGAAAATAATTTTCGCAATTTTTCGCGCGAGTCGGGGGGGGGGAGATGTGCCCCCGCCATCAATTCTTTGGGTGCTTGTAACATGGTGAGGGGGGTGGGGTTTGCCAACTAAGTCGAATCTAAACAGATGGAATCGAAATACAGCCTATCTCACCTGCACTGATATTCTTAAAAGCTCGAAGCAAAGCTCGAAGCAAAATTTCGCAGGTTTCTTTTGTCACGTTTCACTGAAAAGAGACCTACGAGCTTTGGATTCGAGCGCTTCAAGCTTTTGAAAATGTCACTGCAGGTGGGATAGGCTGTAGAATAGAATCCTTAAGGGTCTTTTTGTTCGAAATCAGCTTTTTTGATTAAGTCTTTATTCCTATGGGTTGAACACACACGACATTTTGGAAGAGCTCATGTGCATATTCTTCATAGAATTAGATCTATTGTCCGAGATGTGCTTCTATCATTTCCGTCTCTCTGTTCGTTTGCCTCACCGTCTCTCTGAGGGCAAGGTCTCTCGCTCTCTCTCATACGCACACACACTCACACACACGTAGACAGACAGACAGACAGACAGACAGACTCGCAGACACGTAGATAGACAGACAAACAGACAGACCGACATAAAGACACACAGACACGTAAAGAAGCCCGCGAAAAAAATGGTGAAAAGAAATCTTGTGGAGGATGAGATCTGCGGCCAAGCGCGAGTGCGAACCATAGACAAGCTGGATGAGACCTGCACAAACGCAGATGATCGAAGGATGCTGGTGCGACACCACAGCGGCAACCACGTCATGAGCTAGCGTGGATTTGGACGGATTTCTTGAGCGGACAGCGTCGGGCGACTGAGTTGGTCGAGACAGCAGGAGGGCGGGCGGCAACGACAGCCTGCACGATGCTTGCGCAAGACTCAAGATACGTTCGCAATTGCTTCCATGGCAAAGAAGCTTCTGCACCGTTGCTTAAGTGCGCATGCACGGGTACACGTGCATTTTTTGCGGGGAGTGTGGCATGCATTCAGACAGGTGTTCTGAACACCATGCATGCGCAGGTGTTTACTTTAAACAGGTGTTGTGAACATCAGCGTACACATTTGCTTACACGCTCGCTACAGGATGTGCATGTACGCTCATGTATGTACAGTTTGTTTCGTTTAGCGTTGGGGAACAGGGATGGGGGGGTTCAGCTAGTTTATGA
>Ga0209491_10010573_pt1 | contig 11045 bp, 12 predicted proteins | sample BON02_FD_187213 | JGI IMG/M metagenome (GOLD analysis project Ga0209491, IMG submission 187213) | Freshwater microbial communities from Lake Bonney liftoff mats and glacier meltwater in Antarctica - BON-02 (SPAdes) (version 2) | ecosystem: Environmental > Aquatic > Freshwater > Ice > Glacier...
ATTGGGTGTTTGTGCTCAGCGCAGCAGGGAGTGCAGAAAAGCGAAATATCCGACTGGGTCGAAAAAACCCTGAATTCTATGAAGTCTTGGAAGGCTTGGTAGAAGGTGAAAAGGTGATCGTATCAGGCTATGAGAACTTTGGGGATAATGAGATATTGGATCTGAGGTGATGTGGGGTGTCGGGTGCTGGATGTCGGGTGACCGGTGTTTGGTGTCGGATGTTTGATGACTGATGTCGGGTGCTGGGTGACGGATGCCCGATGTTTGATGACTGATGTCGGGTGCTGGGTGACGGACGTTAGATGACCGAAGTTTGTTGTCGGATGTTTGATGATTCATGTCAGGTATCAGGTGTCAGGTGACTGGTGTCGGGTGCTTGATGTCTGGTGACCGATGTAGAGTGTTGGATGTTTAATGATTTTGAAATTAAATAATAAATATATGGAAGAATATGTGCCTCATTTTAAATTTGAAAAGCTCCAGATCTGGCAAAAGGCCATGGATTTTGGGGAGGATATATTTAGTGTATCTAAAGCTTTTCCGAAGGATGAATTATTCAATCTGATATCACAAGCCAGACGTGCTGCTGATTCTATTGCTTTAAATATTGCTGAAGGATCCATCTCACAATCCAATCCTGAGTATAAAAAATTCTTGGGCTATTCTATTCGATCACTTGCCGAAGTAGTCACCTGTCTACATAAAGCAGTAAGAAGAAAATATATTGATCAAGATCAGTTTACAAAACTTTATGCGGAAGCTTTTCATCTAATGAATATGATGCAACCCTTCAAATCAAAAATCAAATCTTCAATCTAAAATAACAAATGACCGAGGTCCACACCACATCGGGAATCCGACACCCAACATCGGACAACTTAACTAAATAAATCAAATGATAGAAGATCAAGCCACATCGGGCATCCGACATCAAACATCGGGCAACATAACAAAACAAACGATCGAGGTTCAACCCACATCGGGCATCGGACATCAAACATCGGACAATTTTACTAAATAAAACAAACGATCGAGGTCCACACCACATCGGTCATCCGACATCGGTCATCCGACATCGGTCATCTAACATCTGACACAATTAAATAAAACAAACGATCGAGGATCAACCCACATCGGCCATCGGCCATCAAACATCGGACAACCTAACTTAACTAAAACAAATGATCGAGGCTCAAGCCACATCGGGCATCGGTCACCAAACATCTAACATTACAAACCCATGGAAAACATCATCAAAACCGTCAATCTACGCAAAATGTACTCCACTGAAGAAGTGGAAACCACTGCTTTGGATAGTATCCAAATTGAAATCAAAAAAGGCGAATTCGTCGCCATAATGGGGCCTTCAGGTTGTGGGAAATCTACGCTCCTGAATATCCTCGGTCTTCTAGACAATCCTGATGGAGGCGAATATTTCTTTATCGAGAATGAAGTAGCCAAATTCTCTGAGCGTCAGCGATCTTCTTTGAGAAAAGGAAATATTGGGTTCGTATTCCAAAGCTTTAATCTCATCGATGAATTAACAGTGTTCGAAAACGTTGAGCTTCCGCTTTTGTATCTGAAAATCCCCACTGATGAGCGCAAGACTCGTGTGGAGGAAGTTTTGGGTAGAATGAATATCATGCACCGTAGGAACCACTTCCCACAGCAGCTTTCCGGTGGTCAGCAGCAGCGTGTAGCCATCGCCAGAGCAATTGTCGCTAAGCCTTCAGTGATCCTTGCCGATGAGCCTACGGGTAATTTGGATTCGACTAACGGGGAAGAAGTAATGCGCCTTTTGGAAGAATTGAATAACGAGGGGACAACCATCGTGATGGTAACTCACTCTCCGCATGACGCCAACTATGCCCACCGAATCATCAATCTATTTGACGGAAAAGTGGTGACCGAGAATATCCGGGAGCAGTTTCATGTATAAAAGTCAGGAGGTAGGAGGTAGGGAAGTAGGAAGTTTGTTGCACTCAATTGGTTTGAAGTGTTGATTTGTTGGGTTTTGATTACTAATAGAAAATTAAAAATTTATGGATTTTAAATTTGAAAAACTTCGAATCTGGCAAACTTCCATGGCATTTGGAGAGGAAGTATTTGAAATGTCAAAGGCTTTTCCCAAAGAAGAATTGTATAACCTTACTTCTCAAATACGAAGAGCCGTTGACTCGATTGCATTGAATATTGCCGAGGGCTCCACCGGTAATTCACAAGCTGAATTCAGGAAATTTGTTGGTTACTCATTGCGCTCATTGGCTGAAGTTGTCACATGTCTTCATAAGGCAAAACTCCGTGGATACATTGACAAAGAACATTTTGACAGACGATATAAAGAGGCTTTTGATTTGATGAATAGCATTGCTGCTTTCAGAAATACCTTAAAACCAAAGCCCAACCCCTAACCCTCCAACCCCCAACTTCCAACTTCCCACCTCCAACTTCCAAACTTCCAACTTCCCACCTCCAACCTCCAAACTTCCAACCTCCAACTTCCAACTCCCCACCTCCAACCTCCAACTTCCAACTTCCAAACCTCCCACCTCCAACTCCCACCTCCAACCTCCCACTCCCCATGCTCCGACACCAACTTATACTCGCCTTCCGCAGCTTTATGAAGTTCAAAAAGATCTTCGCCATCAACTTATTTGGTTTGGCGGTAGGTCTTACAACAGTAGTCCTGATTTCGCTTTGGGTGAAGGATGAACTGAGCATCAATAGGTATCATGAAAAGATAGATCGGATTTATGCCGTGATGACCAATCATGATAACAGTGGTGGTATTGTGACTTGGGGAGCGACACCGGGTGATATGGCAGAAGCCATGAAGGCTGAGCTTTCTCAGGTAGAATTGTCTGCTGGTGCATCTCAGTTTATAGCCGGAGTCGCTTTTGGAAATGGGGATATAAAAATGGCTGGGTCAGGTCTTTTTGTAGATGAGGCCTACTTCGATATTTTCACTGTTGATTTTATAGCCGGAAACCCAAGTCAGGTGATGACGGGGATTAACAGTGTTGCGCTATCCGAGACGATAGCTACAAAGCTATTTGGCTCACCAGCCAATGCCATCGGCAAATCATTGAAATGGCAGGTTTTTGACTTTGAAAATGAGGTAGAAGTCACTGGAGTTTATCAGGATTTTGGGTCCTTGGACGTCGAAAAGCCTGACTATTTTTTATCATTTTCATATTTCAAGCAGATGCTTGGTGAAGGAGTTCACTGGGGTAATTTTAATGCTACTACTTATGTATTACTTCGTCCAGATACAGATGTAGCTGCATTTAATGCTCAAATCTCTGGTTTTATTAAAGCCAAAGAAGCGCAGAGTAACGTTTCGGTTTTTGTGAAGCCATACGGTGATACGTACTTGTATGGTGCTTATGAAGATGGGAAAGTCGCAGGAGGAAGGATCAGCTATGTGAAACTGTTTTCAGCTATTGCTATCTTTATTTTGATCATCGCCTGTATCAACTTTATGAATCTGACTACGGCCAGATCGATGAGTCGGTTGAAGGAAATTGGAGTGAAGAAGTCTATGGGAGCAAGTAGAGCAGGTCTCTTTGGACAGTTTATGGTGGAGTCGCTTTTGCTGACATTCATGGCTTTGATTCTTGCGATAGTTGCCTCATTTATAATACAACCATTTTTCAGTCAAGTGATATCCAAAACCTTGAGTATGTCATTCCAGCCTGAGCTAATCCTGCTTTTATTTGGGATTTGGTTGTTGACCAGCTTTTTGGCTGGAATTTATCCGGCTGTTTACCTCTCCAAGTTCAAACCGGTAGAGGTAATGAAATCCAATGTAAAGGGGAGTTTTGGGGAATTGCTGGCTCGTAAAGGCTTGGTCGTTTTTCAGTTTGCAATCTCCCTATTGCTGATCATTGGGATCTCAGTGATCAGTAAGCAAATGTCCTTTATTCAAAACCAAAACTTGGGCTATGATCAAAGTCATCTGGTTCAGATCAATGCTTCGGGTATTAATCCCAAACAATTAGATTCTTTTTTGGGGGAACTAAAGAAATCCCCTGGCGTGGAGAATGCCTCCAGTTTGAGCCATCCTTTGGTGGGATTGCGTAGTTCCACGATTGGTCTTTCATGGGAAGGTAAAAATCCGGATGAGCAGGTAAAGTTTGAAAATATGACTGTGAACATGGGCTTGATCGAAACGATGGGGTTTAAAGTGGTTGATGGTAGAGCATTTTCTCTGGACTTTGGAGAGGAAGATTCAAAGATAATTTTAAACGAAGCGGCAGTTCGGATCATCGGTCTTGAGAATCCAGTAGGCCAAATTGTCAATCTCTGGGGAGATGATAAAGAGGTGATTGGCGTGATTAAGGATTTCAATTTCGAGTCGTTGAAGGAAAATGTCAAGCCAGCTTTCTTGAAATATGATCCGGGTTTTGCAGAAAAAATCATGGTACGAATTGGAGCTCAAAATCAGCAAGGAAGCATTGCTGGAATAAATGAGCTTTTTGTAAAGCAAACTGCTCAACCTATGGATTATTCCTTTATGGATGCCGATTACCAGTCGCTTTATGCTTCTGAGCAGCGAGTTTCCAAACTGGCGAAATACTTCGGGGTGATGGCGATTTTCTTGTCCTGCTTAGGATTATTTGGCTTAGCAGCTTTCACAGCCGAAAAGCGCAAGAAAGAGATTGGCGTTCGCAAGGTGATGGGTGCTTCCACGATGGGTATTCTGACTTTGGTGTCCAAAGATTTCGTGAGGCTTATCTTGATTTCCATAGTGATCGCAATGCCTTTGGCTTGGTATTTTGCGAATATCTGGCTGAAATCCTATGCCTATCAAACGAATCTGAGTTGGTGGATTTTTGCAGGCTCGGGATTTATTCTGATGCTGATCGCAGTGATCACAGTAGGATTTCAGGCCTTTAAAGCTGCTTCGGCTAATCCAGTGGACAGCTTGAAGAGCGAGTAGGGTAGGATTTTAGATTGTGGATTTACGATTTACGAGGTTGAACTTAGCTTTCAGTATCTCAACTCGATTCCTATTCTCATTGACCGAAAAACCAATGAACTGTAAATACTCAGGCTTCGAATTAGTAAAATAGTGAATGAGGTTCCAGTCTACCTCGTAGATCAAAAAATCATAAATCGTAATTCAAAATCATGTTCACCAACTACCTAAAAATAGCATTTCGAAGCCTCATCAAGCGTAGGCTATTTACTTCTGTCAATTTGCATGGGCTAGTGCTAGGCTTGGTGACTTTCTTGGGGCTTTTTGTATACGTCGCCACCGAGTGGAGTTACAATGACTTTCACGTCAATGAGGATCGGATTTATCGAGTGGTCGTCAATTGACTGCTAGTCGTCTGCCTCGAAAATATCTTCAAAAAAGATAAAAAAACTTAGTTCCGAATAACTGCACTTGCCCAAAATAATAGTTCGTCTTAATAAGGAGTATGGTCTCAAACAGAATTATCTACTGAAATTTAACATTATATAAAGATCGAATTAGTCTTATTTTTTGCCTGTTCAAAATCAAAGATTTGGAAGTTTGAAAACTACTCCGTATGATTAAAGAATAATTAAATATTCACAGCCAAAAATAAGTTAATAATAACAAATTAACGATTGACCAGATGTGAGATTTAGTGGAGGATTAATAAATATTTGAGTATTGTGCGTAACCAGTATCAGTCTATACTATTAAGCATTGCAGGGATTTAATAAACAAAAATGTGCTGTACGTATATGGATTTCGTCAAATTAGAAAAACATGCCTACAAAATTTTCCAAAAAAACGATTATCGCCCAAAATTTAATCTACCAGCACTTACAGAATGTGTCAAAATCCAAGTCAGGGCAACAATCAGGGTACAGAAAACAATTTATACCATTCAAATCACAACTGCTAAACCTGATTAAAAATAATTCATTCTCAAAATAACGTTTTAGGTGGGGCGAGAATTGCAAATAGGGTTATTCAAGTAACTCCAGTAAACCAATTCATTACTCAAAGTGTAGACAATTTAAGAAGAGGTCCTATTGCTTCGCAGACAAAAAATGAGTGGCAAAAATTCAAAGATACAGTTAGTGATGTGTTTAAGGAAGGTAAAGGTATAACAAGTATTTTAATAAGATCCTTTGCCTTAAGACCTATTTTGGATATAACCAACGACTTGACTGAAGGATTTGAACAGTCAATAACAGATATTTACGATCCAAATGATCCTACAATAAAAGATCTGGCAGAAAATAGTACATATATGAATTCAATTAGCAATTTTAATTCTATCCGTCCAAAATTAAAGATTTATGGTGAAGTTAATAGTCCATCACATTTAAGGCTATTTCTTTCTACTATTACCTTTGATACAAATTTTACTAATTTACTCATTGGGTCCTACAATCAAATAGCAGTAGGGTATAAAGCTGCAGCTGAAGGTATAACTATTGGCTTCTGGCCTTTTTGTAACAGTTCTTGTAGAGATAGGCAAAGAAGGGAAAGAGAAGCATGGAATTCAGGTAATGATTATTTAGTCAGAGGATGGGAAATTGCTTGGAATAGATTGATTGGTGCCAGCGTATTAGAAAATTATACAGTTACTGAACCAGTATATGTTTGTAATGGCAGAGATCCTTTACAGTTTGCTCCTTATCTTGGAGGAGATGATTGTTTTGATTCACATTGCCATGACTGCGCTTGGGAATATCAAACTTTTACATCTCAAAGGTGGGTCAATCAATCTAGTGATGGATTTATTAAAAAATCATCTCAAGTTGGTTTACAGTCTAATTGGGGTGGAACTGAACTTCGTTTGGAAGGAGCTAACCATTTCGAAATGGGAATACATCCTAATACAAACGTTTTATTAAGAAATGTTTTTGATGGTAATCATGGTTCATTCTTCCGAATCGTTATAAGATGATAAATAGATTTTCACTGCGGTTCATAAATTTTGTATGTGGACTATTTTTACTTTTTTCCTGTGAGTATCATGAGGATTTTAATGAAAGAGTAAAAACTGATTCCAATGGTGTTATTATTGGAAAAGATCCAATTTGGGTACATAATGCAGGGAATGGAAAACTGACATGGCCAGGTATAGGTGCTGCTGTTTATGACAACCATGTTGTTGTGGCTGGCAATTCGGGGGTTGACGAAGATATATTATTGGCATTGGATCTTAATACAGGAATTGAGAAATGGAGGTGGGATGAATTTATGGGTGAATGGCCTGTTGGATCCTTTAACAGGAGTGAATATGGAAAAAATCAGAAAGATAATTTAATCATTCTCAGCGATGGGTTAAATTATATGTGTATAGATATTTCCAACGGTAAGACAGTTTGGAATGATAAAAGAAGAGGAATGGATATTACCCATGGCATTAAAGTACTTGGTGATAGTTACTATTATGGGTATGGAAGTCTTTATGATAATTTCCATACTCCGGAAATAATTAAAGGTGATGTTTTTACCTCTGATTGGCAAACACTTCTAATACCTCAACTGGACTCTACACAAAACTTCCAAAATGCGAATGGGTTTATAGGAGAGGTTTTATTGTTTGAAGATTCTGGAGATCTGATTATTAGTTTTGGATTTACGGAATTTTTTGATATATATCAGAACCAAGTCATCAATTATTTTTCATCTTACAACCTTACTAAAAGAAAATATATAATTGAGAAATTGAAAATAGGTGAAATAAGCTATACTCATGTAAATGCTAGGCCAATATTATTCGATGATATTATAGTATTAAACAGCAATGCCACATTTTATGGAATTGATAAAAATACTGGAAATATTATATGGGTTAAGGATGAGTTTGCTGTATTCAATGGGGATGGTATTTTTACTTTTGAAAACTATAATAATGAGATAATAGCAGTCAATTATGTTGGCCCCATTGCTAGGGTAATTAAAATTAATCCAAAGACAGGTAAAACTATTTGGGAAAAAATAGAAGAAGGAGGCCAAGCAGAAAGCATTCATTTTTACCGAGACATTCTATATTTTGTGGATAGAGGTTCGGGATTTTTGAATGCTTTTGATTTAAATACAGGAGAAAGACTATGGAAAATTCAAAGCCCTGACGAAGAAGCCTTTTCAGGTTATGGAGGCATAGCTATAATACCTTCTCAAGACAATAATTGTGGTAAATTAATTGTTAGCACATTTGTTAATACCTATTGCTTTAAAACAGAACGCTAAAATAAACACTTTGTATTCATGCAAATAATAATGACTAGAAAAATAACAATGACTAGAAAATTAAAGTTTACTTCGATTTTTATAATTCTTATAGCAATCAGTCAAATATCTTATGCCCAGGTTTACTTGGGAGGAGGAAGAGTCGTAAGTCAATTTAGCCCTTTGACGTTAGACGAACACTTGGGATTTGGAGCTATTGTTCAACGTCAGATTTATTTTAAAGAAAGTAAATTTTCGTTGACACCAACTTTGCAAGGAAGCTTGTTGACAGGTAGGCAATATTCTGCATTTTTACCAGAATTTTATACTACGGTATCTGTATCAACTCATATTAATTTTGATGTTATTTCCACCAAAAAGTTTAGAATTACACCATTTGTTGGACCTTCATTTATCTGGGCTACAGGACTGAATGCTGGAGGCGTAATTTTCGATGATGAACCAGTTAACTTCTATAGGCTTGGACTTGAAGGTGGAATGTCTTTAACTTATGTGTTTTCTGATAAATTCAGTGTAAAGATTATTCCATTATCCTACACTTGGGGAACAAAAGATTTTGTTCAAGGCAATGTATTAAGTTTACTTTTTCAGATTATGTAGAATAAACATGGCGCATAATTAAATAGATAATAGTTATGGAGTGTCTTCAACAATTTATCACATATGGAATAAAATCTCAATAATATAGATATTATAAATAGTTAATGTGTATTGAAATAAAGACTCAAGCCTTAATTATAAATTATTATATAGTTGAAAGTTTTGCGTTTATTTAATTTTTAAAAAAATAGTTGTCTGGTTTTTGGGATTGATTGTTGGGATTTTCGGTAGCTGTATTCTAGCAGAAGCTGATCGATGAGCTACTTCCGGGCGAGAAGTGGGATAAACTGATTTTGGGATTGGTGTTGTTGACCGTCTTGCTGATCATGTGATCTATTCTAAGCTACTTGCGAAATACAGTGCTGATATTGGAGAGCAAGGAACTGAATGTTAGGTTGATCTCTGATTTTATAGCTTATTTGATGTATCTGCCCAAGCGGTTTTTCGACGCCCGAAAAGTGGGCGATGTCATGGCAAGAATGGATGACTCCAGACGGATTCAACGGGCTATTTCCACCTTGACCACAGAACTCATGGTGGATATCTTTGTAGTCGTGGTCACTCTGGCGGCTGTATCCCTCTATTCATTGCCGGTGGGCTGGCTGGTGCGCTGTTTTTTACCGATTTACGCTGCGCTTATTTACCGCTACCATCTGCCCGGTTTAAAAATGCCCAGCAGCAGTTGATGTCCGGTATTCCAGTTCATAGTCGACTTTCATTGAAACGCTGTCGGGCATCGGCGCCATCAAAGGAGTAGGTCGGGAAGACGATTTTTTGAAAAAGAACAGGGGGACTTATGTGGACTTTCAGGGGAGGCTTTTCGGTTGGGACAGATCAGTAATCGACTGAGTTTGGTCTCACAGCTATCCGGAACCGTATTTTTAGTAGCTGTTTTAGGAACCAATTGCTATCTGGTTGCAAATCAGTAAATGGATCTTGGGGTACTGGTGGCCATCAGTGGAATGCTGGGGATGCTGGTACCTGCGGTGAACAAACTTACGCTATCCAATCTACAGATTCAGGAAGCTAAGATAGCCTTGGATAGATTATATGAGTTTGTACAGACTGTCGGAGAGGATAGGACGGGTGAAGACTCGATGTCTGAGGAGATTAATTCCATAGCAGCAGTGAACCTGAACTTTCGCTTTTCAGGCAAAAAGTTATTGTTGACCGGGATCAACTTTGAACTGAATACGGGGAAGCTTACCGTACTTTTGGGGGAATCAGGAGGAGGTAAAAGCACACTCTTACAAATTTTGATGGGTTTTATCCTCCGAGTCAGGGTGGTATTAGCGTCAATGGGCAGGATTCTTTTCAAAAACTTTCGAGTGCATCCTGGCGAAAATCCATTGGCTATGTCCCTCAGGAAATCAAGATTTTCAATGGCAGCTTGATTTATAATCTGATGCTGAGCGAACCAACCGAAAGTATTGAAACCGTTATTATGCTGAGTAAGAAGATTGGTATACACACATTTTTATGATCTATGCCTCAGGGTTATTTCACTCAGATGGGAGAGGAAGGAGTTAATTTATCCGGCGGACAGCGTCAGTTGGTGTTTGGTGCGGGCTTTACTTCAGCAGCCGAAGCTGTTGCTTTTGGATGAGTTTACCGGAGCGATGGATCGAAATACTGAGCAGACGATCCTCGGTTTGATTTTGAGAATCAAAGAAAAAATTCCTGTTTTTGTGGTTACCCACCGAGTAAAACCCGCATTGATGACCGATAAAGTATTGATTTTAGAGCAGGGTCGATTGATCGACTTTGGTAGCCCAGACCAACTTTTGGAAGGAGAAAATCTGCTCTGATCCAGCGTGCGGGATGTGGCTAATTTGAGGTGATGGAGTGAATTTTTTATCCCTGATACGTGATACTCCCTACTTGATTCTAATCTGGATGCTTGGCTCTAAATTCTTGATACCATGGTCTCGCTACTTAGTGTTTGGACGAAAACTTATAAATTTTTAATAATGAAGCATATACATGCTTAACCCATGGTTGAATAATTCAACAAATGTCAGTAAAAAGATACAAAAAAGCGGTATTTAGTGCCTTCTACGCTTGATTGGCAGCTATTATTCAACTATTTTTAAAGTGTAGATCAATTAAGGAAAAAACATTCGATGCGCCAACGATTCTCCCTGCAACAAACTTTAGGAATTACCCCCATAGCAGAAGTAGCTATCCCCAAAAACAGCAGGCATGAGCTGGCTCCGGTACTGGCCGCCCTGCAGCATATTTTTATAACCCCGGAATT
>Ga0209491_10010575_pt1 | contig 11044 bp, 5 predicted proteins | sample BON02_FD_187213 | JGI IMG/M metagenome (GOLD analysis project Ga0209491, IMG submission 187213) | Freshwater microbial communities from Lake Bonney liftoff mats and glacier meltwater in Antarctica - BON-02 (SPAdes) (version 2) | ecosystem: Environmental > Aquatic > Freshwater > Ice > Glacier...
TATATATATATATATATATATAAGCCACCTCCCTTGTTTACGTAAACACACAGGTGCTGCTTGACGGGGGGCGATACATCTTTGCTCCGGTGGACTCGGACCAGTGCATCATGGCCGACCTCGAGGGCGGGGAGCTTCCGACATCTCCGGAAGAGGTCCTCGCATACAACGCTGCCGCGGCAGCCCAATGTGCGGAGGCCGAGGCGTGCCTGCGCGAGGCGCTTGAGCTGAGCGAGGCATCGGACTACGTACTCCTCCAGCAGTGCGTTCTGACCAGCCTCGCCAACATGTCTTGCGATTCCGAACCGTTGGTGGGGCCGGCCGAGGCTGCGGCGCTCCGCGCGCGGCTGAACGCGCTCTACGTTCAGACGGGGAGGAACCCAGACACGAGCTGCACAATCTGCCTCGAGCCTCTCGAGCAGCCAGCCGGCGACGCCCCTGACGATGGTGGCTGCGGGGCTGCCGGCGGCTGCAACGACTCAGCAGTGCTCGTAAAGGTGCTGGGGTGTGGCCATCAGTTCCACCAGCGATGCCTCTCTACCTGGTGGCGCACACAACCCGGTAGAATGTGCCCCCTTTGCATGGGTTGACCGCGTCCGTGTGCCAGGGAGATTCTTACAGGCAAGTAGCCCAGCGTCGGGCTAAACGCTAAACCCGATTTCGAATCGGAGCGCAATCATTGGCCCTTTCTTGCAACGGCCGTTTCTTCGAGATTGGTGGCGTGCGACGAAGGAGACTCCGGTCTACTCCGCCGGGCCCCGCAAGGCTCAGGGACAGCTAGCTGCCGTCTTTCGTGACCCACCCTTTCCCCCAGAAGCCGTCAAGGCTTAGGGGGGATCTCAAAGGGGGGAGTCGCACGTGTAGCGGCGCGTGCGAGTGCTTTAGTGATATTTTCTGACGCTCTGACCTACATCTTTACCTAGTACGTAGCAGTAGGAAGAAAGCAGCTGTTTCGTTCTTTATTTCTCGAGATCGAGAGGAGCGCATCATGCATGAGCGGGGCGCGGGCGCGTGGAGAATCATTGCTCTTTTTCTGCATCTTCTTATATATAATATATAATATATGATATATAGCTACGGAAATGGCCGCCCAGATCGGCGGCCCGGTCCGGTGGAGTGTGGCCGCGCGGCGCGCGGCGCAGCACACACCAGGAAAACGCGGGCCGTATGTACTATGTATACCGTATGTAAGATTTTTTTTATTTTTTTAGTAAAAAATCAAGTGCGTAGCTATGGAAAAGTAATTATTATTGTTAGAGTGCAGCGAGTAGAAGTAATAATATAGCGAATAACGTAATCGTAATCGCTTAATAGCGTATCATAGTAATAGTAATAGCAGCACTCAGCAGCAGCAGCAGCAGCTCAGCAGAGAGAGAGGCAGACTGTGGCAGAGAGGCACACGCTGCACGCTGTATGACTGAGATGAAGAGCTAGCGGCAGCAGGTGGCTTAGGTGGTCGTGATTTAGTTATATTGTTATATATACATATATAATATACCCTATCTATACGCGAAAGGGTAAGGTAAAAGGTGCAAGGAGAGAGGAGAGAGGGCGGGGAATAAAACGGCCGAAAACCACGTTTGCGTTTGGTAAAACCATTTTCCGTTTTAACACAACACGTGATACACAGGTACGCGCACACCTGTTCTGTAGCACTCTCTACACCGTGCGCGATGATGGTGATGAGTGATTTGGCCTTTGCACGATGTTGTCGTTATTACCAATATGGTATTGTGTTTGGCGTACATAAGGGAGGTCGATGGGAGGGGTCGTATATTGCCCAATAGATAGCCGTGCAATAGTAGCTTGCAACAGTGTGGGCAATGCAGGCGGGCCAGAAGAATGAAAGAACGATTGACTCGTGCACAAACGACTAGAAGTAAAACAATCTCTTGTAAAGGCCAATGCGTGATGTGCATGATGGTGCCCGCCGGCGAACACCGAGATTAATCAAGCACAGAGCGCGACAACAGGTACAGAGCGAAGCCCCCCACTGGAGTGTATCTTTGGGATATCCCGCCTGTATCGCTGTATCTAGTTATATCTAACCATGTAGCTGCGGCTGCCGCACTGTCCCTAACTCTAAGTGCTCGGGTTGTTAACCCTCCTCTGCTCACCTCTCTACTCGACTCTCTACTCGAATCTCTACTCGACTCTCTGCTCGCCTCTCTGCTCGCCTCTCTGCTCGCCTCTCTACTCACCTATCTACTCGCCTCTCTACTCGACTCTTTACTGGCCTCCCTACTACCCGTCTCTCTACTCGACTCTCTGCTCGCCTCTCTACTCGACGTCTCTACTCGACTCTTCTCTACTCGCCTCCCTGCTCGCCTCTCTACTTGATTCTCTACTCGACTCTCTACTCGACTCTCTACTCGACTCTCTACTCGACTCTCTACTTGCCTCTATACGCACCTATCTACTCGCTACTCGCCTCTCTACTCGACTCTCTACTCACCTCTCTACTCACTTCTCTACCCGTCTCTCTACTCACCTCACTACCCGCCTTTCTACTCGACTCTCTACTCGACTCTCTACTCGACTATCTACCCCCTTTCTACTCGTCTCTCTACTCGCCTCTCTACTCGCCTTTCTACGCGCCTCTTTAACCAACTCCTTCCTCGCCTCTCTACTTGCCTCTCTACTCGACTCTCTACTCGCCTCTCTACTTGACTATGTACGTGCCTCTCTACTCACCTCTCTGCTCGCCTCTCTACTTGCCTCTCTACTCGACTCTCTACTTGCCTCTCTACGCATCCATCTACTCGCCTCTCTACTCGACTCTCTACTCCACTCTCTCTACTCGACTTTCTGCTTGCCTCTCTACTCGTCTCTCTACTCGACTCTCTACTTGCCTCTCTACTCGACTCTCTACTCGCCTCTCTGCTCGACTGTTTTCTATTCGACCCTCTGCTCGTCGCCTCTCCTCGACTCTCTACTCGACTCTCTGCTCGACTCTCTACTCGACTATCTACTCGCCTCTCTACTCGCCTCTCTGCTCGACTCTCTATGTGCCTCCCTACTCGCCTCTCTAATCGACTCTCTGCTCACTTCTACTCGTCTCTCTACTCGCCTCTCTACTCGACTCTTCACTTAACTCTCTGCTCGCCTCTCTGCTCGCCTCTCTACTCGCCTCACTACCCGCCTCTCTACTCGACTCTCTGCTCGCCTCTCTACTTAACTCTCTACTCGACTCTCTGCTCTCTGCTCGACTCTCTACTCGACTTTGTACTCGCTTCTCTACTCGACTCTTTACTCGCCTCTCTACTCGCCTCTCCTCACCTCTCTACTCGCCTCTCTGCTCGCCTCTCTACTCGCCTCTCCACTCGCTTCTCTACTCGAGACTCGACTCTCTACTCGACTCTTTAGTGACTCTCGACTCTCCTTGCTACTAGCCTCTCTGATCGACTCTCAACTCGCCTCCACTCTCTACTCGTCTCTCTAATCGCCTCTCTAATCGCCTCTCTAATCGCCTCTCTACTACTAGCCTCTCTACTTGGTTCTCTACTCGCCTCTCTACTCAACGCTCTACTGGCTCTACTTGTCTCTCTACTCGCCTCTCTACTCGCCTCTGTACTCGACTCTCTACTCGCCTCTCTGCTCGCCTCTCTACTCGCCTCTCTACTAGCCTCTCCACTCGCTTCTCTACTCCCCTCTCTACTCAACGCTCTACTAGCTCTACTCGCCTCTCTACTCGACTTTCTACTCGACTCTCTACGCAACGCTCTACTAGCTCTACTCGCCTCTCTACTCGACTTTCTACTCGACTCTCTACCCAACGCTCTACTAGCTCTACTCGCCTCTCTACTCGCCTCTCTACTCGCCTCTCTACTCGACTCTCTGCTCGCCGCTCTACTCGCCTCTCTACTCACCTCTCTACTCGCCTCTCTACTCGCCTCTCTACTCGCCTCTCTGCTCGCATCTTTGCTCGCCTCTCTACTCGCCTCTCTACTAGCCTCTGCACTCGTTTCTCTGCTCGCCTCTCTACCCAACGCTCTACTAGCTCTACTCGCCTCTTTACTCGCCTCTCTGCTCGCCTCTCTGCTCGCCTCTCTGCTCGCCTCTCTACTAGGCTCTCCACTCGCTTCTCTACTCGCCTCTCTACCCAACGCTCTACTAGCTCTACTCGCCTCTCTACTCGACTCCCTACTCAACTCTCTACTCACCTCTCTACTCACCTCTCTACTCGCCTCTCTACTCAGCGCTCTACTCACCTCTCTACTAACCTCTCTACTCGACTTTCGACTCGCCTCTCTACTCGACTCTCTACTTGACTTCTGCTCGTCTCTCTACTTGCCTCTCCACTCGTCTCTCTACTCGACTCTCGATTTGCCTCTCTACTCGCCTTTCTACTCGACTCTCTACTTTCTACTCGCCTCTCTACTCGCCTCTCTACTTGCCTCTCTACTCGCCTCTCTACTCGCCTCTCTACTACTAGCCTCTCTACTCGATTGTCTGATCGCCTCTCTACTCGCCTCTCTTCTCGACTCTCTGCTCGCCTTTCTACTCGACTCTCTACTCGACTCTCTACTCGCCTCTCTGCTCGCCTCTCTGCTCGACTCTCCACTCGACTCTCTACTCGATTCTCTACTCGCTTCTCTGCTCGACTTTCTACTCGACTTTCTACTCAATCAATCAATTAACCCAAGGTGGGTACGTAGCCCAAGTAGACTGCTACTGCTGTCACACGAAGCAGTGCTTCAGGTCGCAGGTCGAGGAAATTTGGGTTTATATTTGCTTCGAACTATAAATAGAAGCACAACTAGTCATCATATGTATCCGGTATCCGCTATATCCAACTATATATTATACAACTATATCCGACCACATCCGATGATATCCGACTATATCCCATATATCCCATCGTATCCCACCATATCCCACCGTGTGCGTGTGTGTGTCGTTGTCGGGGGTGTTGTTCTCTGTCGGTGTGTGTGTGTGACCTGTTGATCTTTTTACCATATCCCACCATATCGAAAACGGAATATTCCAAAGATACACTTCAGGGGGGGGCTGAGCGAGTCGCGCATCGCGCGTCCACACGCTTCCCGCAGGGTGGGTGGGGCGACGGGGTGTGGGGTGTGGGGAGGGTACGTCTGGCTCCTACTACCTACTATTACGTACGTCTCCCCAACCTTAAACCTTAATTAAAGGTCTTTGCCTGTGTATGTAGTTTATTGCTGGTGCTGGTGTGTGGATTTGTTTTTCACTCTGTACTGCTGTGCACTTGTGAAATGGAGATGGCGCCCGAACCCGGCGAGTTTGCCCCATGCCCATGATGGCCCATGCATGCCCCACATTTACACGATATTTCCATTACTAATGTGGTATGGTGTATAGCATACATACGAAAGGAGAATTAAAGGGGGGTCGTGTGATGCGCAATAGTCGTGCATTTGTATTTCTATCGTGTAGGCAATGCAGGTGGGCAGGGTAGTGACAGGTGACAGGATGGTTGACTCGAGCAAGGAAGCTTGTAGTGAACGAATATCTTGTAAAGGCAAACCCACATCGCACATCGATCGTGGATTGTGGAGGACTAGGACTAAGTAAGACAAATACTCTGAGATGATGGCAAGGCGGCGAGGGTGACCACCCTCTTGGGCGCGATATGTGCTCTCCCTGCCGGACTTCTTTCATGTTCTCCAGTTTCAGTTTCAGTTTTGGTTTTGCTCCCACTTCCCCTTCCCCTTCCTCTTCTAACCTCGCTCGTCGACTCGTCGATCGATCGATCGTCGATGTCGATGCGCTTGGATGTTCTGGTTCTGTACCTAGGTATATATATACCTAGGTAGGTATAAGGGTATACACCCTCCTCCAGAGGGTACATTCTCCGTACCCTGGGTATACAGTAGTGTAGCTGGGAATGTACCGTACGTACACCGTACACTTCTAAATACTAATAAAACAAAACTCCGTATCCATACGATAATATATACTATGATCTGCGTGTGGGGTCACGTAACCACGTGACCACGTAGCCTCGTGATCTAGGGTGTGGTAGAGCCCGAGTCCTTTTGACGAGGAGATATAGTTAGTTAGTTAGTTAATCAGTGTACGTAGAGTGCACATGATGCACATGATGTGCATGATCATGATGAGCAGCCATGTGATGTGCTGACTGCTGACTGACTGTGACTGCTGTGCTACTGCTAAAAAATCTCAGGGGAGGGTATATTTTACACTGCACCTAGCACCTATACCTATGTATATACCTAGGTATATAGCCTATACCCTACCCCCATGAGCAGGAGGGTATCACAGGTATAGATAGGTTACAGAACATCCAAGTCGATAAGTCGCTGCACGCCTCCCAAACTCCAAACTCAATTTTGAGCACTCGAGGCCGCTTCCGGCGGCGACGAGCTTTGAGTACATGGGGCCACAGTACGAGTACTTTCTGACCCTCGCTCGCCGCTTGCTCGCTAAGCCCCCAAACTCGGTTCCGTGTGCGTCCGTCGTGCGCGTGTGCTCGAACCAGATGTCTACAGTCTACAGTACTACTTTCCATGGCCCATATGCCCTCATTTTTAAGCGATCTACGGGGAGCTAGAGTACGTGTATACGAGTATCCCTACCTGGTATTCGTAGCTCCTTTATTATGCTACCAACTGGCCTGTGAACATCATCTTGTGAAATGCGGGCGACCTTTTTCGCAGCCGTGCACGCCGTCGCCGCGCTGCAGTTGGCGACTCCGACGCTGCACCACGCGAGCCTGCCGACCCTGTTCGGACCCGAGCAACTGCTCATTCAGCGTAACTTCCTGAGCCCAGAACTCGTTCGGGCGCTCGTCGCGGATGTCGGCAGCCTGCGAAAACGCGGCGTGACTCCGGATTCAGCCTCGGCGGCGCACGGCAGCGTGGAGTGGCTGAACCTGCTGCCGCAACCGCCCGCTGCGCACCGCGACGATCATCCCATCGGCCTCGCTGGCCGTGCGTGCCTCCTGCAAATCGTGGATGATATCAAGACTCAGCTCGAGTTGGGCTCCTCAGTACCGTTGGACGCTGCGCCAGTCCTCAAGTACGCCTATTACCCATGCGGTGGGCGTTACCAGCGGCACGTCGACGGCATGAACGCGGGGAGCGTCGCGCGTGAGTGGAGCATATTACTCTACTTGAATCAGGGCTGGAGCCCGCGCGACGGCGGCCATTTGCGCGTGTACGACGATTTTGGTGGCTACACTGACGTGGCGCCAGAGGCGGGCACCCTTGTCATGTTCAAGAGCGACGCCATTTCGCACGAGGTGCGCCCAACGACCGCCAAGCGGCTGGCGATTGTCGGCTGGCTGCACCGACACCAGACGCCGCCCGAGGTTGACGAGGAGGCGCTGACGCCGCTCGCGCGCGCGATCCTCGAGCACTACCGAGCGCAGGGCAAGGATATCAAGCTCAACACCTGACGGCCCGACGGGTAGACCTACTGTGAAACTGGTACGACTGTGAAACGGGACTGCGGCATCCTAAAGCCGACGCGTGTGAGTCGGGTTTGTTCGATATGTGATCGGATTAGGCGACTCCGCGGCGTCCGAGGGGTCGACGCTCGGCGAAACGGACAACGATGATCTTGGGGGCGACGACGGCGTCTTCGACTGTTAAGCGGTCGTTGCGCCGTTGGCCATTGGTCGGTTCGTCTGTGTCCTGTCTGTGACCTTGTTTTTGTCGTGTTGTGTGTGTGACCTGCTGTGATTTGTTTCTCTTGAACACGAGATGCGATGCGATGATGGCGTGGGCGCGCCGCCCCTGATCCGAGCAGCGGAAATAATAGTCGGACGGACGGACACAGGCAGGGTAGCATGGGGCACGGCGGCCAGGGCGTCTTTGTCTGAAACTTCGGGCGTGGGGTCGCTCAGGCCCCCGCATAACAGCGTCGCTTGCTTCGCACTCCACATGCTTACGCTCATTTCCATCTCCATCTCTAGTTCTCTAGTCTCTATATCTATAGTCCCTAGCAGCACTAGTAGTCATAGCAGCCGGCAGCCGGGCCGATATGATAGTATTGTCGTATTTTAACACACCCTTAGTTATATTGCGTGGGGGCGTATGTAGAGATTGTTCTCGCCTCGTCATCGCTTCAAGCCGCCGCGCACAGCAGCAGGGTGAACCCCTAACCCTTACCCCCGAGTTCCTGAGTTCGTTTTTGTTGGTGGCCGGGAGGTCGGCCAGGCACGGGGACGCCAGAGACGTCAGAGATGACACAAGATGACATGAAAGCTAGCTGCTACGCGCGACAAAGGAACCGGAGGGGGCACAGCCCCCAAACACCGCGGGGGGAAACACCGCAAGGGGGGAAACAGCCCACGGGGGAACCCCACCCGCCAACAGTTTTATTTGCGTATTTTAGGTTATTTTTGATATAGTGTTGTATGTGCGTCATGTCGTGTGTGTGTAGTACCATCAGTGCGTATCTATGTCTCTGTCTACTTCTACTACTGCCTAGCCCTACGCCCTACATGATGAATATACTATAACTTATAACTTATATAGTTATAACTTAACCTTAATCTCTAACACGCACGCCCTCTTCTTATTCTTACTCTTACAAAATAAACAATAAATTATCCACAATAAAATACTTTTATTATTATATAATATATACGCATACTCTAGCTATATATATAGTCGTGCTACGACCGCGCTACAATATTATATAATAATATTAATATATGTGTTTCTATTTCTATTATCTATAGGTAGTATATATTCTATAGGCTACTTAGGCTATAGTATAGGCTATATATAGCTGTAGGATATACGACATATAGAGCGCGCTATATGCTATATGCTATATATGGTGCTCTTTTATATACGCTAATAATACATGATACACGTATATTACAGATTATTATTATTATCATCCCAATTAGCTATAGTGTTGGTGTTGGTGTTGGCTCTACGACTACGACTGGCGACTGGCCACTACACTGGGTAGCCACACGGCCACACGCCACACGGCCACGGCCACGGCACGCGTGCGGCGGGCGGCACGACGCGCGCGCGCACGCAGTTCAGTTATTCTCTCGTCGCTCTCAGTCTTTAACTTTAACTTTATAAGTAAGACTTTAAATCTCCTTTAAAGCTCCAGTCCAACAGTAGGAGCTACAGACTACAACTACAGAGCCAGAGCGCCACGGCCGGCCCAGCTAATTATATATTATTAATACTATATATAAATATAATAATTTATTAATAATATTATATTACAACAATATACACAAACAGTACAATACACAAACAACGTCAACCTCGACAGAGACGCCTCCGCCTAGCTGTGTGGACAACAACAAACGTCGGCCTGCACACGGTGACGGAACACGTACACGCGCGCACTACTGGCGCTACACTCGTCCCCGAGGTGACCCCACGCCCACGCCAAACAGCACACGAACACGAACACACGGTACGCCCGTGCCCCTCTTCGCATCGCATCTGCAGCCCGTACGTACCGCACCGCCACGAAAACGCTCCCCAGCTCCTGCCGTGTTCCAGTTTCCACCTGCTGGGAGAATAAATATATGGATGAGATATATGGTGTGCCAAAACACGGCAGTGGACTGAACAACGTCCCGACGGCTTCGCTCGCTCGTCGCCGCCACGCGGCATCGTACGAGCCCCGCCGGCAAGTGAAGCCGCCGCCGCTATGCCCCGGCGTGTAGCTGCTCGGAACTCGTGCCTTAGAACTTGAGCTTGCGCACACCGCGCTGCAGCTCGTAGTACATGTAGGGGGTCGCCTTGAGCTCGACCGAGTCGGCGATGGCCCATAGCGGGTAGCCGCTGATGGCCGGCCGGTCGAGCGGAAGCTTGACGTCGTGCATCCGCCGCATATGCACGAACGCCATTTTGGTCACCAAAAGCGTGAGCTCGCGCGCCGCCGCGCCGCGCGATCCCGCGCCGCCTGGCAGGCCGAGGGCGGGAGCCGGCGCGGCGGCGTCTCCGACGAAACGGTCCGGGTTGAAGGCGGTGGGCTGGTCGTAAACGGAGGCGAAGAAGTGGCCGACGAAAGGCTCGGGGGCAACGAGGGTGCCGGCGGGCAGCGTGACGCCGCCCTCGACCTCGACCGCGCGCGTGAGCCTCAGCCGGTCGGGCCGCGCGGGCGGGTGCATCCGCAGCGTCTCTAGCGCAAAGGCTTGGAGCAGCGGCATCGCGTCGAGGATGGCTGAGTCGATGCCCACCTCAGGCTTGATCCCAGTCAGAGCCTGCTTCTGCTCGGCCACTAGCCGCGCGTCCCACTCCGGGTGCGCCTGCGCCATCGTGAGCATCGAAGTGAGGAGCGCCGCCGTCGGCTCGACCGCAGCGAGGGCCTCCGCCGCGCGCTCGGCGCCGAGCGCAGACTCGAGAGACGGCGCGCCGCCGCCGAGCACGGGCAGCTTGAACGGGAGACCAAAACCGCCCGAGATGGGCTTCATCTTCTCCGCAGCGTACTCCGCGTACGCCGTGCCCCAGTCCTTGGGCGACTCGAGGCCGGGGGCGGCCGGCAGGTCTTCGAGCTTGCAGCCGAGGAGCGCGGGCGAAGTCGCGCGGAAAATGACGCGCCGCATAGCCGGCAGCGCCTTGCGCACGCGAGGGTCGAGGAAGTCGTCAAAGCGGAAGGTGGAGAAGCCGCCCGTCTCCTTGAATAGCGGCACCCACTGGAAGAGGGCCGCGTAGCACTCGTCGTTGAACGGGCCGCACGCGCTGTCAAAGGCGGAGCGGCCATCCGCTGCGGATGACGTCAACGGGCCAAAGGGCTCGCGCAGCGGACCAGGCACGCGCTCGCCGGCTTCGGAGACGGCATCCGTCGCCTCGCCGCCGCCCACGAAGACCGCGTCGCCAAAGGCCCCCGTCGCAAACACGGGCCCGCTCTGGCCGCAGCAGTCCACGCAGAACCCGCGAGGGTCGGCGAGGAACTGCGACTCGTCCTGCGCGCTAGGCCGGCCCGGTATGGCCACGCCGCGCGTGCCGGCCACCATCATGCCCACGCCGCCGGAGCGCACCGTGACCGCATGTGATAGGTAAACAACGAAAAGTGCCATTTCCTGAACACTTTTTTTTTTTTTTTTTTTTTTTTTTTT
>Ga0209491_10010576_pt1 | contig 11043 bp, 10 predicted proteins | sample BON02_FD_187213 | JGI IMG/M metagenome (GOLD analysis project Ga0209491, IMG submission 187213) | Freshwater microbial communities from Lake Bonney liftoff mats and glacier meltwater in Antarctica - BON-02 (SPAdes) (version 2) | ecosystem: Environmental > Aquatic > Freshwater > Ice > Glacier...
CGCGCGAAACGCGACAACCGTATCCTTCGTCATGTGGCATATCCTTTTCTCTGCGAGAACTGCGGCGCGTCAACAACGCCTTGATATGCCACCCAATCTCCCCGTCACCAACTTTCAGCTATAGCTCCACTGTGCATCGCACAGCCGCTTGCGCCACGGCGACGCGCAACCGGAATTTCAGGGCCGGTTTTCCAAGTATCCGTGCCGGGTTTATAAATCAGGACCGTGTCCAGCGGCGTCTCGCGTGGGAACAGGCCTTTCATCGTGCCAAGCATCCAGATCTCAGCGCCGACGACCACGGGCTGAAAGTGATGAACCTCAATCGGCGGAGGGCTGCCGTGGGTCCATGCTTTGGTCTTTGGATCAAAAATATCAACGGGCTGCACGCGGCGGCCCCCGAAAAGATAGAACTTGCCGTCTAATTCAGCAAAACCACATTCGTGCCGACAATGTGGCGCCCCAGTGCAAGCAACAGTCGTCCACTCGGTCATTTGGCGCCCTTAACTAAAACGATTGCGAGATATTTGATCCTCGCGGGTCTAGGAGGGGTTGGGTGCATTATCTTAACGACATCGACACTGACTTCAATCAGGGTAATCACCACATTGGTGCGCTCGTAGAGCTTGGTGAGCACATGAAACAACAGCGCCACGCCCGAAGTGCAAAACGGCAGAGAGCCAAGTTCGTCGAGGTCGACGACGATCAGAAAACGATCCGGGGGATTGTTTTCCCGAGGAGGGGAGGTCGAGCTTGGTCATGGTTTCAGCGACCTGCCCGGCGTTGACCTTGGCCTTTTCCAGCCGATCAGGGCACTCCATTAATGCACTGAAATTTTTCGATTATTTTGGTTGCGGGGGCAGGTTTTCATAAATACTTGCCTTTGTCGCACGCAGACTGGATCAATCAGAAATCCATTGCAGCATAAGGGATTTTGCTGGCGAAACCGCTGTATTTTAACTTTATCGCGAACGCAAAGGGCAGTATCCTTTCAGGCAACCGCATGCGGCCGAAGCGCAGTCCGGAAATCGCCAACCTGCTTCCCGGACTTGACGCAGACGATCTTGCGCGCAGTCTTGCTGACGACAGGCAACCGGCCTATCCGGGCGTCGAGGATCTTGCCCAATTGATTGCAGCGGCCTAACAGGTCGTGGCGAGGCATTGAAGCGCGCAGGGGACGCAAAGAAAATGGCCAAAGTTCCGACCTCGCGCGTTGACAGGCTTTTGTCATCAATGGGTTACGGCTCGCGCAGCGAAATGGCGCAGCTTGCCAAAGCTGGCAGGATTGTTCTGGACGGAGCTGAGATGCTGGATGTGACCAGGCACCTTCCCCTTACGCCGGATTTATCAAACCGCATGCAGGTTGATGGCGAACCGCTTGATCCGGTCGCGGGCATGGTCATCTTGATGAACAAGCCCTTAGGGATGACGTGTTCGCACAAGGAGGCCGGCGCACGGGTCTATGACATATTGCCCGCGCGCTGGAGACGGCGCAATCCGGCGATTTCGACTATCGGCCGTCTGGACAAGCAGACATCCGGGCTGTTGCTGCTGACCGATGATGGCGATCTGCTGCACCGGGTCATCAGCCCCAGACGCCATGTCAAAAAGACCTATCGCGCCACACTGGCCCGTTCTATGGATGGGACCGAGGGCGACGTGTTCGCCTCGGGTCAGCTGATGCTGGAGGGCGAGGCAAAACCGCTTGCCCCTGCCGAACTTGAGGTGGTTGGCGAAACCGAAGCGCTGCTGACAGTGACAGAGGGCCGCTATCATCAGGTGCGCCGCATGTTTGCGGCGACTGGCAACCACGTCGAAACGCTACACCGCCACCGTCTGGGCGGCCTGTCACTGCCAGGTGGCATGTCCCCCGGTCAGTGGAAACTTCTGCGTGAGGAAGAGATCGACCTGATCTTTAGCTAAGAAGACCCACACGGCAGCACGAATTCACTGCCTCAAGTCATTCTCATTGCTATGGCGCTGCCGCGCAAAATCATCCCCGATTTCTTCCAGCGCGGACACTCAGGTCTCGCCATACGACCGCAGCATACACGACGGCCCTTTCTGCTTTCACACTGCTTCCAGACCCAGTAAACACGGCACTCAACACAGTTTCGGGAAAATCCATGGCGCAAAATGCCACCATTTACAAAGTTGAGCTTTCCGTCTCTGACATGGATCGCCACTACTACGAGACCCATAAACTGACGGTCGCCAAGCATCCCTCAGAAACGGATGAACGTCTGATGGTGCGCATCATCGCTTTCGCGCTGAACGCCCATGAGAATTTGGAAATGACCAAGGGCATTTCAACGGATGACGAGCCGGATATATGGCAAAAAAGCCTGAGCGGCGCGTTGGATGTGTGGGTTGCCCTTGGCCTGCCCAGCGAAAAGGTGATGCGCCAATCTTGCAGCAAAGCGGGCAAGGTGATTGTCTATCCTTACGGCGGCAGGACGGCCGAAATCTGGTGGGACAAGATCAAAGGCAGCACCACCCGTTTTGACAATCTGCAAGTGATCGGCTTTTCAGCGAACGATACCGACGCGTTAGCAAAGCTTGCAAGCCGCGCGATGAAGCTGCAGATCAACATCCAGGACGGCGAAGTGATGGTCAGTGTCGCAGATCGCATTGTTTACCTTACCCCGCTGAAATGGAAGAGTGCGGCTTAGGTTACAGGTGCTGGCGGCAAAGACGGATGCGAGAGCCATTGAGCGCGGCAGATTGCCGCCATGACGCTGGGTCTGGCAGACCCAAGTGCGAAGGCTATCCTGTATGACAAATGGCGTATCGCAGCCTATCGCCAAAGTCAGCCTTGACCTAGCGGCCTGATCAGGACCACATCAAAATGCCCGGAGAACGCAGCCAGAGATTTTCCACCGCATTCGAAACACAACTGCACTTTTTGCATTGTTGCAATCAGGCAGATCAAGGGATCACTGATCAATTAACAGGGCCGTCACATGCCGCAGGAGGCCTGTTTTGAAGTCAAATTCGTTGCCCTCGTTGTCACTGTTCCAGACCTTTGAAGTTGTGGCCCGGTGCCGCAGTTTCACGCTTGCGGCGGATGAGTTGTGCCTGACCCAAAGTGCGGTCAGCCGCCAGATCCGGGCTCTGGAGGATCAGCTTGGCCTGACCCTGTTTCGGCGTCTGCACCGCGCCATTGAGTTGACCGCAGATGGGCGACAACTTTGGGGTGCGGTGACCCGCGGTTTGGACGAGATTACGGGCTGCGTGGGCAGGCTTCAGGCCGTGACAGAAACTCCGCAAATTACGGTCGCAGCCTCGGTTGCCTTTTCCTATTTCTGGCTGATGCCAAGACTGGAAAAGTTCAGCGCCCTGCATCCCGATATCGACCTGAGGGTGCTTGCGACCGACCAGATGATAAGCCCGCGCCAAGAGGGGGTGGATGTGGCGATCCTGTATGGCACTGGCAAACTGGACGGGGTGCGGACGCAGCTGCTGTTTGGCGAAAAGGTCTACCCGGTTTGCAGCCCAGTTTATCTGCGTGACCACCCCGAATTGCGCACAGCGTCCGATATGCTGGACCAGACACTTTTGCACCTTGATGGCGGCGGCAATATCTGGGGCGCTGTCGATTGGCGGGTCTGGATGATGGCGCAAGGTCTGACAGGTCAGCCCGTGCGGCGCGGCGTGCGGCTCAACAGCTATCCGATGATCCTGCAAGCCGCCGAAGCGGGGCGCGGTGTGGCATTGGGGTGGAGCTATATCACCGATAAGATGCTGGCAGACGGTCGCTTAGTCTGCCCCGTTGATAAATCGCTTGAAACGCAAGCAAGCTATTATGTCAGCGCATTGGAAAAAGCTGCAGCCTCCGTCGCAACTGAAGCTTTCTTGGGCTGGATTATGGATGAGGTTGCCGAACTCGCATGACCACAGGGAATGCGTGTTGTGCAAATTGATCGTTTGCGTGTGCGTCAAAACCGGCGTCAAATGCCCCTGAAAATCCTGCTTTAGAGGCCGTCCATGTCAGACCAGACGCCGCACAGACCGATCCGCCGTGGCCGTGGTGCCGTCCCAGTGGGGCTGATGCCGCCGATCTCTCGCGGCATGGTGGGCGGGCGCTACCAGCCGCTGACCCAGATCGAGATGACCAATATCCATCACCTTGTGCTGCGGCTTCTGGAGGACTTGGGCCTGTCGCAAGTAACCCCCACGCTGGAGGCTCGCGCGGTGGAGACAGGGTGTTGGGTCGACGGTGATGGCCGCTTGCGCTTTCCCCGCGCTTTGGTCGAGGATGTGATCGCCCGGACCCGGCGCAAGTTCACGCTGCACGGCATCGACCCGATGCATGATATCGAAATCGGCGGCGGGCGGGTGCATACCGGAACTGGCGGCGCTGCCCCCACGATCATGGACTTTGAGACTGGAAAATACCGCGAAAGCACGGTGGCCGATCTTTATGACATCGCGCGTCTGGTCGACCGGCTGGACAATGTGCATTGGTATCACCGCTCGGTCGTGGCGCGCGATACCAAAACCATCCTCGATCTGGATATGAATACCACTTATGCCTGCCTGTCGGGCACAACGAAATCCATCGCCGTCAGCTATACCGACGCGGCCTCGGTACAAGCGGTGCAGCCGATGCTGGATATGGTGGCGGGCGGAACCGGCAAGCACCGCGAGCGCCCGTTCTGCACCGCTGTTTGTTGCCACGTCGTCCCACCGATGCGCTTTGCCACCGAAAGCTGTGAGGCGCTTGAGGCAGCGGTTCTGGCTGGCATGCCAATTCTGCTGGTCTCGGCGGGACAAGCCGGGGCGACGGCCCCTGCGGCCTTGGCCGGGGCGGTGGCGCAGGCTTGCGCCGAGGTGCTGGCGGGCCTGATCCTGTGCAATATCATCGACCCCAACTGCCGGGGCATCTTTGCCACCTGGCCCTTTGTGTCAGACCTGCGCACCGGGGCGATGTCGGGTGGCTCGGGCGAGCAGGCGCTGCTGTCTGCCGCCTGCGCACAGATGGCGCTGTTCTACGACCTGCCCAATTCAGTGCCTGCGGGCATGACCGACAGTAAGCTGCCCGATGCGCAATCGGGGGGCGAAAAGGGCTATACCATCTCGCTGGCCGCCCATGCCGGGGCCTCGATGATCCATGAATGTGCGGGCATGCATGGCAGCCTGATGGGCACCGCGTTCGAATCCTATGTGCTGGACAACGACCTTTTGGGTGCGATCCTGCGCACGGTCAAAGGGGTAGAGGTTAGCGAGGACACGCTGAGTTATGACGTGATCCGCGATGTGGTGATGGGGCCGGGGCATTTTCTCGGCCACCCCCAGACCTTTAGCCGGATGAAAACAGACTACCTTTACCCCGAAATCGCTGACCGCCGCAGCGTTAGCGAATGGCAGGACGCCGGTTCGCGCGACGCCCGTTCTGTGGCGCGTGATCGGGTGTCAAAGCTGTTGGCCGGCCATTATCCGCGCCACATCAGCGACGAGGTCGATCAACGCTTGCGCGACGCTTATAACATCGTCTTGCCCAGATCCCGGATGATCGCCGGGAATGGATTTTGGTAATATCCTGAAATAAAGGGGCTTTTCATGCAATCCCATGCAAAAGTGGTGATTATCGGCGGCGGTATGATGGGGGTGGGTCTGGCATATCACCTGGCCGAAGCGGGCTGGAAAGATGTTCTGCTGATCGAAAAAGCCGAGCTGACCAGCGGGTCAACATGGCATGCGGCGGGTCAGTGTCCGTCGTTTATTGGCAACTACAACATGGCCAAGATCCACCACTATTCCAACACGCTTTATCCAAGGCTTGAGGCGCTGACCGGACATCCGACCGGCTGGCACGGCTGTGGCGGTATCCGGCTGGCCACCACCGAGGAAGAGGTGGATTGGTTCCGCCATGTCTCTGGTTTTGCGGCCAATATCGGCTTTCACATGGAGATCATCAGCCCAGACCGCATCCGCGAGATCAACCCTTGGCTGACGACCGACGGCGTCTTGGCCGGAGCACATACCACGATGGACGGTCATGTCGATCCGGCCAGTGCATGCAACGCCATGGCGGCAGGCGCACGCCAGTTGGGGGCGACGATTATGCGCCACACCTTGGTGACGGGGATCAACCGTTTGGCCTCGGGCGGGTTCGAGGTGATTACTGAACAGGGCAAGGTTATCTGCGAACACGTCGTCAACGCGGGCGGCTGCTATGCCCGTGAGGTGAGCCGCTGGCTGGGGGTGGAAACACCTATTATCAACATGGAACACCAGTATCTGGTGACCGAACCCCTTGCGGCGTTTCAGGGCGCGGCCCCCGAGTTGCCAGTGATGCGCGACCCGGCGACGGCAGGCTATTATCGGCAAGAACAAAAGGCCGGTCTGGTCGGCATTTATGAGCATCACGGCGCGAAAGAGGCCTGGGCCTCGCGCGGGGGCAGCCCGGAGTGGCAAAGCGAGAATGAGTTGTTTGAGGGCGACATTGACCGCATTGCCCCCTGGCTGGAAAAAGCGCTGGAACGGATGCCGATCTTTGCCGCCGCAGGGATCAAGCGTGTCATCAACGGCGCTATTCCGCACACGCCTGATGGCAACCCACTGGTCGGTCCGGCGCATGGCGTGCCGAATTTCTGGCAATGTTGTGGCTCGTCGATCGGCATCGCGCAGGGGGCGGGCTGCGGCAAGTATCTGGCGCAATGGATGGTTCATGGCGACGCCGAGATCAACATGGCCTCGGTCGATCCGCGCCGCTTTGGTGCCTTTGCCGACGCCGATTATACCCGCGCCAAAAGCTTTGACGATTATCACAACATGTTTGAGACGCCGCTGCCGGGCCGTGAAATCCATGCCGGTCGCCCGCGCCGCGTCACCCCACTTTATGAGGTGCTGAGGGCCAAGGGGGCCGCCTATACCGAGGTTTACGGCTGGGAACGCCCCAAATATTTCGCCCCCGCTGGCTTTGTCGAAAAACTGCAACACCGGCGCAACAATGTCTTTGATCTGGTCGCCGCCGAGGCCTTGGCGGTGCGCGAACGCGTCGGCGTCATGGACCTGTCCAGCTTTGCCAAATTCGACGTGACCGGCCCCGGCGCAGAAGCGCTGCTGGACCGGCTGACCGCCAACCGGTTGCCGAAAAAGACCGGCGGCATCAACCTGACGCATGTGTTGTCGAATGCGGGCCGGATTGAGGGTGAATGGACCATCACCCGATTGGCCAACGATCATTTCTATGTGCTTTCGGGCGCGGGCAGCGAGCGTCAGGCGCTTGACCATCTGCGCGACGCGGGGCCCGATGTGACCGTCACTAACCTGACTGACCGTTTTGGCATGCTGGTTCTGGTTGGCCCGAAATCGCGGGAGGTTCTGGCCGCCCTGACCGACGCCGATCTGACCAACACATCCTTCCGTTGGCTTTCCGGGCAAGAGATCACCATCGCAGACATTCCTGTCCGTGCGCTGCGCGTGAACTACGTTGGTGAACTTGGCTGGGAATTGCATGCCCCTATGGGCGATCTCGCGCGGCTTTATCAGGCGATCTGGGCCGCAGGGGCGGCGCATGGCATCGCGGACTTTGGGGTTCACGCCATCAATTCCTTGCGCATGGAAAAGGGCTATCGCGGCTTTGGCGCGGAGCTGACCAATGAAATCACGCTGATAGAGGCCGATTGCGCCCGGTTTTATGCCCCCGGCAAAGGCACGTTCAACGGACGCGACGCGACCGAGGTCATCCAACAAAACGGTATCACAACACGCCTGGTCTACGGCGAGGTGGCCGCCACCGATTGTGATATTCATGGCGGCGAGGCGGTAATGCAAGACGACCGGGTGGTAGGGGTCTGCACCTCGGGCGGCTTTGGCCATGCAACGGGCAAAAGCCTGACCTTTGCCTATGTCGAACCCGATTTGACCGAAGGGTTGGAGGTCGTCATTCTGGGCGAACGGCGCGCCCTTACGTTGCACGCCGAACCGATCTGGGATCCGTCCAACGCGCGGCAAAAAGCATGACCGCCGATTTAATTGACCGGCTAAAGCCACAGAACGGTCAGCCCATTATGAAGGCCGTGGTGACAACTGGAAACGGTGGCTATGATCGGCTTGTTTACCGCGACGTTGCGCGACCAGTGCCCGCACAATCCGAAGTTCTGGTGCGCGTGCTGGCCGCGGGGATGAACAATACTGAAATCAACACACGTCTTGGGTGGTATTCCTCTTCTGTTACGGCAGGCACAGAAGGTGCAGCCAGCACAGCGCAGGACGACCCCACCCAAAAGCCAGACGGCGGCTGGAACGCCGCAACGCCTTTTCCCTTCATCCAAGGCACAGATTGCTGCGGCATCGTTGTTGAGGTGGCAAGCGATACCGATCAACACCTAATTGGACGGCGCGTTCTGGTTCGGGCCTGCATGCGCCCGGATGGTTTCTCGTCGCCCGACAATATCTGGCTCGGGTCCGATTTCGACGGCGCTTTTGCGCAGTTCGTCAAGGTTCCGGCGTGTGAAGTCTTCCCCATTGAGTGCGATTGGAGCGATGCGGAGCTCGGCACCATTCCTTGCGCCTATGGCACAGCTGAAAACATGGTCCACCGCGCGGGTATCGGCCCAGGTACGCGAGTTCTCGTGGCCGGAGCGTCGGGCGGGGTCGGCTCTGCTGTCGTGCAACTGGCCAAGCGACGCGGCGCATATGTGATCGCCATTGCAGCCTATGCAAAGATGGGTCAGTTGATCGCGCTGGGTGCCGATAGGGTCATCGAACGAGACGCAGACCCCTTGGCAGCCTTGGGCAAAGACTCAGTGGACGTCGTGGTTGATAATGTCGCAGGATCGCAATTCGGTGCGATGCTGGCGGTCCTTCGGCGTGGCGGCAAATATGTGTCTTCAGGTGCTATAAGTGGGCCAATCGTCGCGTTAGATATGCGGGTGTTTTACCTTAAGGACCTCACCCTGATTGGCTGCACCGGTTGGGATGAACCTGTCTTCCCCAACCTTATCTCCTATATTGAGCGCGGCGAAATCCGACCGCTTTTGGCAAAAACCTACCCTTTAGAAGAGATCATAATCGCTCAAAAGGAGTTCTCGAAGAAGGCGCATGTTGGTAATTTCGTTTTGATACCTCCGCATATCTGACGCAGTAGGAAGCATGGTGATCGTTCGTGTGACTTGAATTTACCATCAGACAGCCTGCGTCTTGCTGCCGAACCGAAAGGGTTGGCCGACTCGAAACTGCCAGACTATGGTGGGTTTAAACGCGCGATAAACCAAAAGGTCACCCGTACATGAAGGCCATCCTATACGAAAAGTATCAAACCGCCCCCAAGCTCACCACCTTGGATGATCCGACGCCAGAGACGCATGGTGTCGTGATCAAGGTTGAGGCCACAGGTGTTTGCCGGAGCGATTGGCACGGCTGGATGGGGCATGACCCGGACATAGACCTGCCCCATGTGCCAGGGCACGAATTTGCGGGCGTGATCGAAGCGGTTGGCAAGGATGTGGCCAACTGGAAGGTTGGCGACCGCGTGACTGTCCCGTTTATTTGCGGCTGTGGCACTTGTTCTGAATGCCACGCGGGGCATCAACAGGTGTGCCACAACCAGCAGCAGCCGGGGTTCACGCATTGGGGGTCGTTTGCGCAATACGTTGGTATCCATAAGGCGGACCTGAACGCAGTAGCCCTGCCCGAAAGCATGGATTTTGCCACCGCCGCCAGCCTTGGCTGCCGGTTCGCCACCTCGTTTCGTGCGGTGGTGGATCAGGGCAAAGTATCTGCCGGCCAATGGGTCGCCGTGCATGGCTGCGGGGGCGTCGGCCTGTCTGCGGTAATGATCGCCAGTGCGCTGGGGGCCAACGTCATCGCGATTGATATTGATGATGCCAAACTGGCGCTGGCCAAATCCCTAGGGGCGGTTGCCACCATCAATGGCGCGAGGACGGCGGATGTGGCGGAGGCGGTGATCGAGCTTACGAAAGGCGGCGCGCATGTTTCCCTAGACGCGCTGGGGCATCCGGTGACATGTTTCAATTCGATCCAGAATTTGCGCCCAAGGGGCAAGCATGTTCAGGTTGGTTTGATGTTGGGGGATCACATAACCCCGCAAATCCCCATGGCCAAGGTCATCGGCAAGGAGCTTGAGATTTACGGCTCGCATGGCATGCAAGCGCACCGCTATGGCGCGATGCTGGACATGATCAATTCCGGCAAGCTCGACCCTTCGCGCCTTGTCGGCAACAAAATCAGGCTGTCGGATGCGCCCGACGCCCTGATGAACATGGACAAGTTCCAGTCTGTGGGTGCGACGGTTATTACAACGTTCTGATGGCTTAATCGGCCCAACAAGGACCCGCCATGTTTGAAAAGGTCGAAGACTACCCAGTTCGCCTTGAATAATCTGTTCAGGCCGATGTGACAGCCTGATACGGGCGACGCGGGTGGTAGACTGCGCTCAGAATGGCAACGATAATCCAGGCAATCCAAGCCCGGAGGTGGGCCAGGATTTTACTGATGTTGTGTCCGCAGGCGCAGAGGACGGCAAAGAGGGTGTCGCTGATGGTGCCTTTCAGGGGGCAGCGTGATAGGCGGCCGTCGGTTTTCATGTGGCCGATCTAGGCTTCGATGGCGCTGCGTCGGCGAAGGTCGGCGATCAACCTTGGCGTCAGGCCGCGCCTTGTGCCGCTTATCAGGACGCGGGTCGCCTCTACGCCGTGGCCGCGATAGCCGCGGTCGACGACGGCCAGATCGGGGCGCTGGTCGGTCAGGATCGCCAATTGCACGGCGCTATGTGTATTTCTGGGCAGACGGTGTCTACTTCAGCCCGCGCATGGACGAGGATCGTCAATGTATGCTGGTGATTATCGGCGCAGACGAATGGGGCAACAAGGATGTGCTGGGCCTGATCGACGGCTTCTGCGAAAGCACCCAAAGCTGGCGGGAGTTGGAGCTATGCTTGAATTTGGGTAACGCGCATTCTCAGGCGGCGCGGTTTTCAGTGTCAGCGGTAACTTCGACACCGTCGTTGAATTTGATTCCTTCGATGACTTTTGGCAACTGGTTTCTGCCTTTGAGGCGCAGCCATTTTTTCGATGC
>Ga0209491_10010577_pt1 | contig 11043 bp, 8 predicted proteins | sample BON02_FD_187213 | JGI IMG/M metagenome (GOLD analysis project Ga0209491, IMG submission 187213) | Freshwater microbial communities from Lake Bonney liftoff mats and glacier meltwater in Antarctica - BON-02 (SPAdes) (version 2) | ecosystem: Environmental > Aquatic > Freshwater > Ice > Glacier...
TATATATATATATATATATATATAATTTATATACATCCTCGCCTGCTTCAGCTTCGCGGCAAGCGCCGACAGCGCGCGACTCCCGGTAGGCCGCAAGTGGTCGACTGGTACAGTACGTCACGTTTCTTCTACAAGCTTGCCTTAGGGCTACACGAGGTCGATCCTCGCCGGCAGCGCCCGAGCGGCTCCTTGGTTGGCCTTTACAAGATATTCTTTTATGTCAAAGCTTTTGCGCACGAATTAATACTATTCTGTGCAAACACCCCCATTGGTTGGGCACTCCACATTCTTCTTTTATCGGCAGTAAATTGTTTATCCCCGAACCCCCATTATTTCAATAAATACCGTTCAATATTGGTAATGGCAATATCGTGTCGAGGCCAACTCTTCGGTCCAAGGCAAACCAAAACTGGATGGCGGACGGCGGATGGGGAGGGTACGCACGTCGGAGGCGGAGACCCCACGCTCCCATATGCTCCAGCCAAGGAGCCAGCTCTAGGTCCGGTCAGTAGCACCTTTTCAGGGTACGTACGTATTTCTCCCGTCTGGGCGGTGGCACGTGGCACTGACTGGCGGGTGCAGAGTGCAGTGTAGAGTGACTTGTATGTGTCTGTGTCTGTGTGCTGTGTGTTCTCATGTGTCGTCGGTACGTCGGTCGAGGTGTGCTGGCCTGTGTAGTGGCTGTGCGTTTGGCCAGTGCCTGTGTATTTATTTTCTTATATATATATATACGCATATACATATCATATTATACGCGAGAATAAGAATAGGGTATAATAAGCTTAAGGATACCGGTGATACAGATATATACGGCGGATGAGGGAATGTCCCGCCATTACCATTACCAGCCAGTCAGTCAGCATATACTATACATCTAAATCTAAATATATGCATATGCACATTTTGGCGTATAATTTATAGTATAATACGAATACGTACTGTATCACTGTATCACCGCACAGCTCTATGCCTATGTACTATATGTACATAATATACTATATATATATGTGTGTATAAACAGTAACACGCGCGCGTAATACTACTGTATATATATACATATATATATATATATATCGTCGATCTATAGCTTTTTATATGTTTTTTTAATTGTAGTACCACACATACACATACTATTATCTATATCTATTATAACTAAACTTAAACTATATTTCAAGCTATACAGTACTATACATGATACACACACACTATACACTATGCATATACATAGCACGTTAACGTTAGTTATACGTGACTGAACTGTATAGTTATACTGTATATATGTGTACAATGTACAGTAACAGTAACAGTAGCTATACTGCATATCGATGAAGACCGAGACGACCCCGGGGACCGGGGACGGGCACATGATAGGGTGTAGGAAATCGAACACACGCGACCGCGCCGCGAGAAGACTGCAGGGGGCGGGCTCCCCAACCCTCGAGCCCATCGACTGCATCGAGAGGGCAAGAGCTCGCCAATCGCCAATCGCCAATCTCGGATATCCAATCGACACTCGAGGTGGTCGATGGCCGATGGGCAGCCCCGCGGCCGCGTGCGCCTTGACAGAGTAAATTGAAAGGTCGGCGCGCCATGACATCAGCACGCCGTGCCAGCACCAGCAACCGCAGCAGAGAGGGTGCACTACCGCCCACAACGTGTTCAACACGCAGCAGCACACGCGCAAGGGACCACCGCAGGGCCGAGACGGAAGGAGCAACGCGCAGGAGCCATGGGCGCCCAGACCACGGCCCCGCGCCGAAGAGTGCGCGCGCCCCGTCTCAGTTTTCGTCCAAGGGCCTGTTGAAGCCGCCGCGGCGGTTCATGTACTGGCGATACTTGCGCACTTCCTTGCGCCGCATGCCTTCGATCTTGCACCGCGGGTCGCCCGTGCCCTTGCCCTGCGTCGTATCGAAGCCCGTCGGAATTCCCATCGCTGCCATCATAGCCATCTCCTCCTCGTGGCTCGTATCCACTGCTCCCTCCTCGGGCTCCTCTTCCTCAGGCTCCTCCTTGCCGTTGCCCTCGCCGTCCATCTCCTCATCATTCACCGAGGATCCGGCTCCGTCAGGCCCGGCCACGGGAGCGCTATTCACGGGCCGGCCGGCTGGCGGTGGCAGCATGCCTGCTCGAGGCGGCGGTCCCGGCGGCGGCGGGAGGCCCGGCAGACCCGGCGGCGGCGGTAGCCCCGGCGGCGGCGGACCCGCGACTACGCTGCGGCTCCGGCTGCGGTCCTTGCTCCGGCTGCGGTCCTTGGACCGGCGGCCGCGGCTCCTGCTTCGGCTGCCCGACCGCTCCTCCTCCTCGCCGTCGAGGTCCTGGTAGCGCTGCCGATGGCCGTCGGGCTCGGCTCCCTTTTGCTCGTCGCGGCGCCTGTCGTGCCGTCCCCGGTGGCGGTCGCGCTCGCGGTCGCGGTGGCTGTGACGATCGTCGTCGCGCTCAGGTTTGTCCCGGCTGCGGCCTCGGTCGTGGTCGCGGGAGCGGTGGCGCTTCCCCTCATCTCGGTCGCGCCGCCGCTCGCGGTCGGCGTCGTCGTGGCGGTCGTCGCGCCGGCGGCCGCGCCGCTCGGGCTCTTCGTCGCTCATAGTGGCGCGCAACGTCGCGCCGAAATCTATTTGCGGACTCGGCGCCAACTTTTGGCTGTCAGACGGCGCATGGAGAGCCTGCTGAGTGCAGCCCTGGCGGAGCTCGACGCCGATGACGAGGGCGAGCAGCCGGTGGTCGTGGCCGCCAAGGCGGCCGAGCCGGTATCCGCAGCGCCAACGGGCATCGCTGCAGGCGCATTGGCCGAGCAAACCGCCAAGGCGGCTACGACCGGCACGCCGCCGGCTGGCTCGGAAGGGGACAGCGCCGACCAGCCAGGCGGCGGGCGGAGCGGCTGCACTGCCGCTGCTAGCAGCAGCAGCAGTGTGGCGGGGAGGCCCAAGGACGACGACTTTGAGGGGATGGAGGAGACCCTGGCGGCGCTCGCGCGCTCTGCCGAGACTCTGGCCTCGATGGGCGGCGAGTCCGAGGGCGACGAGAGCACGGCGATGCTGGAGATGCTCGCCAAGCAGCTGAAGGAGATCGGGATCGGCGAGGGCTTTGACGACGACATGGGCCTCGAGGGCCTGTTCGGCGGCGCTGGGGAAAATGGAGCTGAGGGCAGGAGGGCCGCCGCCGCCGGTGGCTCTGGGCAGAGCGACGGCGCGATCGACGGGCTGCTCGACGGGCTGGTCGGCCAGCTCCTCTCCAAGGAGGTGATGCTCGAGCCGATGCAGACGCTGCATGCCGAGTTCCCGCGCTTCCTCTCCGAAAAGGGCGGCTCCCTCTCCGCGGCCGACAAGTCGCGCTACGAGCGACAGCAGCTCATCGTCGCGCAGATCGTCGCAGCCTACGAGCACACGCCCAACGACACCGACAAGGTGGCGCAGCTCATGCAGGAGATGCAGGCCTGCGGCCCGCCGCCGAGCGAGCTCGCCGCGCCCGGCATGCCGGGCACGGACGCGTGCTGCATCTCGTGAGCTCATGGGTGGCTTTATTACAGTTGTCTATGGGCGTGTGATTCGGTGCAGGGTGAGGCTGCAGTGTGACGAAGAATGGCGTATCGTCGGTGGCGAGACGCGCGTGCTGCTCATGCGCATGCTCTATGTGCCCTCGCCTCGTCTCGCTCTTCGCTCTTCCTATTCCTATTATGGATTATGGATGTCTATGCCTATGTGCTACATGTGCATGGTGCCGCGTCCTATTCCTTTTCCAAGTCAACTCTCTATAGCAGTAGCACTAGGTCATATTACCTTGTGTTTCCAGCAGCAGCAGGCTCAGCAGTGCAGCAGGTTTTGCAGGTTTGGTTTGCGGGGCGGCGCATGCAGGGGGGGGCGGGAAGGTTTGGGTTTGAGGTTGAGGTTGAGTGTTGAGTGTTGGTGTTAGTGTTGAGTAGGAGTAGGTGGTAGTAGGTGACGTAGGTGGATGGAGGATGGAAGTGTAGATGGAGGGCGATGCGCGGTGCGTTCTCGCTTCTTGCCCTTGGGAGAGCAGTGAGTGAGAGAGACGTGAGATTGGGTTTGGGATGTTTGGGTGTCACGTGTCACGAGTCACGAGGCCGCCATCATCATAATCAATAATAATAATATAATAATAAGCCATCTGTATTGTAAACACGTATATTTTATTAATATAGTAATAAATGCAATAAGCCACAGCCTGACAGGCTCAGCCACACACGTTCCAAGCTCCACGATCCCGTTCCACAGCGCACAAAGCACAATCACAATAATAACAGCACAACAGCACAACTTTCAACCTCTGCTCTTCGACACTCACCAGCACAGCACCAGCACACACATACACAAACATAATGCACAGACATCAGATCAAAAATATTCACACCCCAAAAATGATGAGTAACGGATACCCAAACGCACAGCCGCACGCACACACACAAAACACTCGTCCGCATCGACCCCGACCCCCTCAAGTTTCAAGCCCTCAGACCAAGCGAACGCACTTGAAAGCCCATATCGGCCGCGACCGCGACGACGACGAAGATCAACCATCGACCACCAACAGATGACCCGCTAGAAGCTGGCTTGCGCGGCATGCCAGCCGAGAAGCCAGCAAGCCAACGGCTTTTCCAAGCAACAGAAATGCCGCGCCGCCCAGCCGACCTCGAGCATGCCGCGCAGGCCCGGCGCAACGTCATCTTCATGGACGCGGCCGTCCGCGACGTGCACCTGGATATTCACAAGCGCTCCAAGCTGTATAACTTCTCCAACATCGAGAAGGGCATCGGCGGCTTCGGCGTCGGCGGCGCCGACAACTTCGATACGGCCACCAACGGCCGCCGGGTGGCCAAGCCATTCGCTCGCCATTGCTTCGCACCGGTGCATCGGGCTTCCGGCGCCGTCTCCACCGCTTATACGCTCCATTTGTTGCTGCTCCTGCTGCGCGGGGGAGAAAGAGGAGCACCGCCGCCCCTGTCTGGCAGGCCTGGCTCGCCCGCCGCAGCGCCTGCGTGGTCGCTCATGGCGCCTGCCCTGCGTCGAGCCTCGACTTTATCCGTCCTCGTCCTCCGCAAACGAGAGGCCCCGCTTCTGCTCCTGCTCGCGCTTGAGCTTCTTGGCCTTCTTACGCTTCTCCAGCGCCACGCTCGCTGCTTGGCCTTCCTCCACATCGCGCTTCCTCTTGCTGATGGCCTCCGCCTCGAGCTCTTCGCGCTTGAGTCGAAACTGGGCGCTGGTCACCAGGCCAACCGTCTCCGCTGCCAAACGGGACTCCACCGCGCCCTCCTCCGCCTGCGAGAACCGTGCGTCACCCTCCAGCAGCGCCTGCGTCCAACCCGCAGCCGACATTGATGCTTGAGCAAGGTTCTTGACCATGGTCTTGTCAGCCTTTATGCTCTTACGTGCTTCCTTGAGCTCCACCTCCACCTCGTCGCGCTCCTTGAAGTTGGCCTGCACCTCCTCGAAGGAGCCCTTGCCCACGCCTAACCGGCGGCCCGCCTCGATGACCTGTTTCAGCTTCTCTTCGAGCTGCGCCACTTTGCCCGTGGCGCCCTTGGTCGTCGGCACGCAGGAATTCGAGTCGCGCTTGTGCGCAGCCATGGCCTCGTCCGACGCCGAACGCAGCTGCTTGCCGCATCGGTCGCAGATGCCACGACCCATGTCGTCCGTCGACGCCGCTGCAGGCGCCTCACAGCTTGCGCTCTTGCGCGGTCTCCTGCTTCCGTCGCGCGCCGGTTTTTCGACAAAACGGATTTTTTCTTCACGTGAACACTTACAGTCCCTATCTCCACATCATCATCATCATCTCTAGAGTACTGTAGAGTCACTGTAGATGCATTTGCATTTAGTCCCTATTTTGTATGTGTTGAATATGTATTCACGTATTGCGGTGGCGTCCTGAATAACGTATTCCACCTGGTGAACCCTGTATATGACATGGATACGTACCTAAACAAGGTGATATACATATATAAAACAGGCAAAAAAGGCACACATATGTACGTATATGAATATGTATAAATATATATATGTGTGTGAGCGTGTGAACAGACGTATATACACATACCACATATGTACGTGTACGTTGTTCTCGTATTCCTCGACCTCAAATATAGTATATAATATAGAGAGTTAGTTGAGCGTACGACGTACACGTAGTGTGTAGCGTAGAGCATATAGTCTAGGAAGGAGAGTAGAGCCAGGTCAACTCGTAAATAACTTATCTAGGACGATACAGTATTCAGTAGTTAGTATTCGGATTCGGCGCGACCGGCCGTCTCCACACCCATAGCCATAGCCACCCAGCTAAAGGTGAACACCACAAAAGCCAAACAAAGGTGGGCAAAGGTCCCGTTCTTCGACAACATATACACAGCTTCAACACGGCGGTCAGGAATATGCCCCGAGCGTGTGGAGGCTAGCGCAAGGGCCCCGTTCTTCGACAGAGAATGTGCACAGCTTCAACACGCGCAGTCAGGAACACGTCCCGAGCGTGTGGAGGCTGGCGCGGTGCTCCACCACAATGGCGCGGACCGCCGACCGCTGGCGCGCACCCGCCACCCTCTGCGGGCCAGCCACCACAGCGGCGTCCCACTGCTCCTCGGCGCCGACCCACCAGTCAAGCACTAGCCTCCCACTGTGCGATATTTTGGTCTCCACGCCCAGCCGAAGACCCAGGTACCCGAGCGTCCGTAGGTCCTCCTCGACCCGCACGCAGACCACGTCCCCGAAGCGGCACGGCTCGCGCGCGAACTGGCGCGCGACGTCGAGCCAGGTGTCGGGTGAGTGGCCGTCGGCGAGAAGATTGACTTCGTGCAGCCCGGGCCATTCACGCAGCAAGTCGAAGAGTGTGACAAAGTGGGCAGGGCTCGGTTCGCGCACGCCTAGCTCGTTCATGCGCCACGCGGGCGCGATGCGCATCGTGGGCAGCGAGGTCAGCCTCGGAAGCCGCTCGCGCAGGAGTGCTAGCACGTGCGCGTCGCAGGTCCAGACGCGCGCCGAGAGCCGCCCCGCGGTTGACCCGTAGAAAAAGTCGAGGTGTTCGAGCAGCGGGCAGCGCGACGCGACGCCGATTAGCTGTTCGTTGGAGCAGCCGCCACGCATCTCGAGGGACCGGAGCGCGGGCAGGCAGATCTCGTCCACCGGCAAGGAGCTGCTCGGAATGCTCGCAAGTTGTGGCGACTCGCCCGTCGTTGTGCACACCACGAGCGCCTCCAGCAGGGGCGTCCTGGCCAGCACCGTGCGAAGAGCACGCGCCATGCGGAAGGCATCCGACACCCCGGAGCCCTCGTCCTGCGCCGAGAGCTCTGGCAGGCAGCTGAGGTCCAGGGCCCGCAGCGAGCTGAGCAGCGCCGAGCCCTGTCGCTCCCACTCGCGGCAGACGCACGAGACCACCGAGAAGAGAGCCTTGATGCCGACCTGCCCGAGGATCTCAACGAGCAGCACCGTGGGCAGGTCGCCGATGGTAAGGGACATGGTGTGGAAGTGGTTGACGTAAGCTGACAGATCGCGCGCGCTTGGCCCGCAGTAGGTTCGAGTGGACCGGACCATTAGAAAGTGAACCGCTCTGTGTATTCACAGCAAAGCCACAGCAACTGTTCACAGCGCGAACTATTCGCGCCGAGTGCGACGACCAACAACGATGGCCACCGTATTGGCGCTAGCGCGGCGCGCTGCGCGGTTGCCAGTGCCACTGGCCGTGCGACCCCATCGCGCCTTGGCGAGCACATCCGGCGGCGCCGGTGCTGGCCGGCCGACGGCGTCGGCGTCGCTCGAGGCCGACCCCAACCAGAGCTGGGGCAACAACCTGCGCGGGCTCGGGCAGAACAACTACCTGGGCAAGATCCTCAACGCTCGCGTCTACGAGGCGGCCGTCGAGACTCCTCTGCAGCACGCGCCCGCCCTCTCCGCCACGACGGGCAGCCGCGTGCTGCTCAAGCGCGAGGACCTCCAGCCGGTCAACTCGTTCAAGATCCGCGGCGCATACAACATGATCTCACAGCTCTCGCACGAGCAGCGCGCGGCGGGGATCGTCGCCTGCTCCGCGGGCAACCACGCGCAGGGTGTCGCCTTCTCGGCCATCAAGCTGGGAATCGACGCCAAGATCATCATGCCCACGGGCACGCCATCCATCAAGGTTGACGCCGTGCGCAAGATGGGCGGGCAGGTGAGGACGGACCAGGCCAACCTGACGATTGCGACTATTAGTAGTATGGACCCCTTTCTAACGTAACGACTTCTTCAGAGTTAACGCAAATACCCATGTCGTCGTCTTTCAGCTGAAGACCATGCCGTTCTGGCTATTTTTGTCTCTCCCACCAGAACCCAGAACTCACGCAAACACCCCTTTCGTCTTCGACCAGGCCGGTCTGGCTATTCTGTCCCAAACTAACGCAAACACCCGTGTCGTCTTTTTCTAGGTGGTGCTGCACGGCTCCACGTACGATGAGGCGGCGGCCGAGGCGCACCGGCTGGTCAAGGTGGACGGGCGCACGCTCATCCACCCGTTTGACGACCCCTTGGTCATTGCAGGCGAGGACCGCTAGATTGGTAGGTAGGTAGGAAGTTGGTAGGAGGTAGGTGGGTAGGCAGATGGCTAGATAGGTAGGTTAGTAGCTTGATAGGTAGGTAGGTAGGTAGGTGGGTAGGTTACTAGCTTGATAGATAGGTAGGTAGGTAGGTAGGTAGGTAGCTTGATAGGTAGGTAGCTAGGTAGGTAGGTAGGTAGGTAGGCAGCAGGTAGGTAGGTAGGTAGGTAGGTAGTTTGGTAGGTAGGTAGGTAGATAGGTTGGTAGCTGGATAGGTAGGTAGAAAGGTAGGTAGATAGGTAGGTAGATAGGCAGGTAGTAGGTAGTATGTGATAGGTAAGTATGTAGGTAGGTAGTAGGTAGGTAGATAGGTAGGTAGGTAGTAGGTAGGTCGATACATAGGTACGTAGGTACGTAAGAAGTAGGTAGTTGCTAGGTAATTTGGTAGGCAGGTAGGAAGGTAGGTAGGAAGGCAGGTTGGTAGGTTGGTAGATAGGTAGGTAGGTAGGTTGACCCAAACCCCTCGGGTGAAGCCTTAACCCGATATATATGTATATATATATATATATATATATATATATATATATAGATATATATATATATATATATATATATATATATATATATATATATAGATAGATATATATATATATACATATACATATATATATATATATAAACATATATATATATGTATATTTGTATACATATATATATGTATATGTATATATATATATATATATATTATACATACATACATACATACATACATATATACATATTTATGGATATAAATATACATATATTCAACCCGAGGGGATTTTTACCGGGTTTGCTAGTTTCGACCGGGTTAACTCATTGGTTTTTTTTTAAACCAGGGTTGCTCTAAAACGGGCTATTATTATCATTGCATTTGGTTGCCTTTCCACACCAGATTCTCACGCCGGCGCCTTCTCTTGTTTTGTTCTTGTCGTGTGTTTGTAGAGGAGAAGTGCCGTACTTTACCAGTTGTGCCACTTTTCTTCTAAACGCTTAGAGGAAAAGTGGCGCTTAGAGGAAAAGTGGCACAACTGGTACAGTACGGCACTTCTCCTCTACGGTGTGTGTGTGTGTGTGTGTGTGTGTGTGTGACCTGTTTCTCTTCTCCCACGTGTCAGGCCAGGGCACCATCGCGATGGAGATCCTCAAGCAGACGACGGAAATATTTCTAGTATGATCATCAGTGCATTTGGTTCCCTTTCCACACCAGATTTTCACACCGGCGCCTTCTCGTCTTCGTCCTTGTCGCTTGTCTGGTTGTGACCTTGTTCGTGTCGTGTGTCTGTGTGTGTGACCTGTTTATCTTCTCACGGGGGGTTAGGTTAGGGTTAGGGTTAACCCGGAAGCTTTTTAATTTCATTATCAGTGCATTTGGTTCCCTTTTCAACCGGCGCCTTTTCACACGTGTCAGGCCAGGGCACCATCGGTATGGAGATCCTCAAGCAGACGATGGGGAAGATGTTTAGTTGTATTATCAGTGCATTTGGTTCCCTCTCCTAACCAAATTTTCTTGTCGTGTCGCGTGTTGTGTTGTTCTTGTCGTGTGTTTGTGTGTGTGACGTGTTTCTCTTCTTACACCAGATTCTCACACCGGAGCCTTCTCTGGTGTTGTTCTTGTCGTGTGTGTGTGTGCGTGTGACCTCGGGTTAACCCAAGAAGAGAAAGAGGTCACACACACAGGGTTAACTTTCAACCTTTCTTACACGTGTCAGGCCAGGGCACCATCGGGATGGAGATCCTCAAGCAGACGACGGACATATTTTGAGTACAATCCTCAGTGCATTTGGTTCCCTTTTCACAAGAAATACACAACACCCGCACACCTACACAACTATCCTAACCTATGAGTCTACTCTCGGACTACCGACCAAGCTTGTCTACTGAGTAGCCAGCTCAGACGACCGACTACCTATGCGACGGCCCCGCCTCACCAAATTCTCACACCGGAGCCTTCTAAACGTCAGGCCAGGGCACCATCGGGATGGAGATCCTCAAGCAGACGACGGGGAAGCCGCTGCACGCCATCTTTGTCTGCTGCGGAGGCGGAGGGATGTTAGCGGGAATCGCGGCGTACGTCAAGCGCGGTGAGCTGATCTATATATCTTTATCTATATCTAGATATAAATCTATCTATATCTATCAATATCTATTTATCTATATCTATATATCTATCTTTATATATCTGTATCTATCTATCTATCTATATCTATATATATATAGATATGCATCTATCTATATATATATATATATAGATATGCTTGCGGGAATCGCGGCATACGTCAAGCGCGGTGAGATACAGTTTTGTATATCTATATGTATATCTATATCTATCTAGTTATATATATATAATATATATATATATGCTAGCGGGAATCGCCGCCTACGTCAAGCGCGGTGAGCTGTAGTACATAGATACGGTTTTCTCTCTCTATATATATATATATATCTATGTGTATATATATATATATATATATATATATATATATATATATATATAT
>Ga0209491_10010585_pt1 | contig 11034 bp, 16 predicted proteins | sample BON02_FD_187213 | JGI IMG/M metagenome (GOLD analysis project Ga0209491, IMG submission 187213) | Freshwater microbial communities from Lake Bonney liftoff mats and glacier meltwater in Antarctica - BON-02 (SPAdes) (version 2) | ecosystem: Environmental > Aquatic > Freshwater > Ice > Glacier...
CAGCGTCGAAGAGCTCGACCGTGAATATGCGGAGCTTGAGCGGCGGCTGCGCGAGCTCACTCGCCAGCAGGAGAGATATCGGCGCGCCCAAGAGGCAAGCGTCCGGGTCGGCGCTACCTACGGCCGCATGGTGCGGCAGGTCGGCGGGTTCGCGCGGCGTGCCGCTGAAGGATTTGTCGTTCTGGGCGGTGCAATTGTTGGCGTGACGACTGCGGTCGCCAGTCAGACCGAAGAGCTCAATCGCAACGCGAAGCGCTTGGGCGTCTCGACCGAGTTCCTGTCGCAGATGCAGTTCGCCGCGGGCAAGTTCGGGGTCAAGAACGATGCTCTGGTCGACGGCCTGAAGGAGCTTTCTTTGCGCGCGGATGAATTCGCGGTCACCGGCAAGGGCCCGGCTGCCGAGGCATTCGATCGGATCGGCATCTCCGCGAAGGAAGCCGGCGAGCTGGCGTCCGACACCGCTGCGCTGTTCGCCGTTGTCCGGGACCGCATGTCCGAGGTCACGGATTCCGCCGCGCGGCAGCGCATCTCTGATGAGCTGTTCGGCGGCACCGGCGCTGAGCAGATGATCGAGTTCCTCTCGATCTCGCGCGCGGAGGTCGAGGCGCTGGGCGCGGAAGCGACGAAAGCCGGCGCGACCGTCACCGAGGCGCAGGCCAGCATGGCGCGCGATTACATTCAGAATTTCAACCGGCTTGGCAAAGTGATCGAAGGCCTGACGCGCACCGTCGCGAACGAGGTTATGCCAACGCTGACAAAAGCCTTCGGCGAGATCGGTGACCTGCTGATCGACAACATTGGCAAGGCGAAGGATCTGGGCGCCACGCTCGCCGAGGGCGTGAAAACAGCCATTCCGGCCATTCGCGATCTGGCATCCGGGCTTGGCAGTGTCGCGACCAAGGTCGGCGCGGTGATCCTGGGCATCAAGGATATCGTCGGCGGCTGGGAGAATTTCGGCATCGCCATCGGCGTGCTCATGGCGAGCGGCGCGATCTTGTCGTTCATCACGTTCATCGGCTCGATCGCCGGCTTTGTCGCGTCGATGGTCAGTCTTGGCTTGGGCCTGCCGATTGTCGCGAGCGGCGTGGCTGCGATCGGCGTGGCGCTGACCGCAAACCCGATCGGAGCCTCCATCGCTGCCATCGCGATCGGGGCGACGCTGATCATCACGAATTGGGGCAAGATCAAGGAGTTCTTCGCGCCGGTGCTCGAGTGGCTGGGCGCTAAGTTCGATTGGCTCATGGGCAGGATCTCTCCGCTCATCGAGGGCGCGAAAACGCTGGGGTCTGCGCTGTCGAGCGTGTTCGGCGATGGCGGCGATGAAGGCCAGGCGCCGCCCGTCACGCCTGGCGCGCGCGGGCGCGGCCGCAGGACGTCCTTGCCGGCTCAGGTTTTGGCGCCGCCAGGCTCGGCCGCCGCGGCGAGCGTGGTGACGACCAACCAGATCACCATCAACGCGGCCAACATGACGCCGCAGGAAATGGTGGCCGAGCTCGAGCGGCACCTGGCTCGATCGAAAGATGATGCGCTCTACGATTCCGCGACCAGCGCCGGGCAATACGGGGGCGGGCTATGATCGAGGTGATGCTCCAGCTGGGCGGCTATCAGTTCTCGATCACCTCCGCGGCCTATCAGGATCTTTCGCGCGAGGTCGATTATCGCTGGACTGCGCAGGAGCGGATCGGCGCGCTCGATGCGCTGCAGTTCACCGGGGTCGGCTCCGACTCGATGGAGCTTCGCGGCGTGGTCTATCCGTTCCATCGCGGCGGGCTGGGGCAGATCGATGCGCTTCGTTCCGTCGCGGCGGCGGGCGATCCGCTGACGATGGTTTCGGGGACCGGCGCCGTGCTGGGCCGATGGGTCATTCTGTCGGTTCGGGAGGGGCAGGCCGTGTTCGCCGCGCGCGGTCTTCCTCGCCGCGTGGAGTTCAGCCTGCGCCTGCGCAAATTTGACGAGGGGGCGCAGGGGTGACCTATTATCGGACCAAGGAAGGCGACACCGCGGACCTGATCGCCTGGCGCATCTATGGGCGGCAGGACGCCGGCGTGGTCGAGGCCATCCTCGAGGCCAACCCTGGGCTTGCTGACCGCGGGCCCGAGCTGCCCGAGGGCATGCGCCTGCTGATCCCCGACGCGCCCCAGAGGGCCGCCACAGCGAGCGTGCGGCTATGGTCGTGAAGCTCTGGCGGCCGATGCTGCGCGTGACGGTCAACGGCGAGGATGTGACGGCCGTCATCGAGCCGCGGCTGATCTCGCTGACCCTCACCGATGAGGCTGGGCTGAAATCGGACGTGGTGGATCTGATCCTCTCCGACCACCTGCCGGCAGCGCGTCTCGAAATCCCTGCCGCAGGCGCGGAGATTTCCGTCTCGCTGGGCTATGACGGCCGCATGCGCGAGATGGGGCTGTTCGTGCTCGATGAGGTGTCGGTCGAGGGTCCGCCTGACCGGCTTCGGCTTCGTGCGGCGGCCAGCACCAGCGGCGCCAGCGCCGGGGGCCGTTCCGCGCTGACGGCGCAGCGCAGCCGCAGCTGGGCGCTGGGCACGACCATCGGCGCGCTGGTCGCCACGATCGCGCGCGAGAATGGGCTCGTGCCGGCGGTCGCCGCAAGCCTGCGCGCCATCGCGCTGCCGCACCTAGACCAGCTGGACGAAAGCGACATCAGCCTGCTGACCCGTGTCGCGCTGGACCATGACGCGCTGTGCAAGCCCGGCGGCGGGCGCCTGATCTTCGTGGCGCGCGGCGAGAGCCTGACGCTGTCGGGCGCGCCCATGCCGCTGATCAAGCTGGCGCCGGGCGACGTGACCCGCTGGAGCATGTCCGGGCGCCAGCGCCCACTGGTGGATAAGGTCGTGGCGACCTATCAGGATCCCGTCGCGGGCGGCCCGCAGGAGGTTACGGTCGACGCATCTGACAACTCGATCGCGGGCGCCGGCGCGCGCGGCGATGAGCTCTTGGCGAAAGCGGCGCAAACCAAGCGCTTGCGCCGCAGCTATCCGACGAGGGAGGCCGCGACCAGCGCGGCGCAGGGCGAGGTCGATCGCTCCGGTCGCGAGGGCCTGAAGCTGTCGATCTCCCTGCCCGGCGATCCGGACCTGGTCGCGGAGTCGCGCCTGCTGTTGGAGGGGTTCCGTCCTGGCGTGGACCGCGAGTGGCTGGTGACCAGCGTCACCCATGCGATCGATGTGTCGGGTTATCGGTGTTCGGTCTCAGCTGAGCAGCCGGGGTGATTTGCGCACCTCCTATGAAGTGTAATCTGGACCCAGACGTGCTGTTCCCATGCAAACTATGCATCAAGAGGCCACAACCGACCGTGAGAAATAGCATTTTGCCGCAAGCGCTTTGCCGCAATGTCATTTTTCGTTCCTCATATGAGGCCGAAAAAATTATCGATCAAGCTGGCACGGCTCAATCGGCCGTCAGAAATTCTGGTTCGCGCCACCCGAGCTTTAGGTGCCCGACGATCCGCCGGCCCAGCACCTTGATGCCGAAATCCCTTTCGGTCGCCGCTCCGCCCACCAGTGCGAGGATCGCTCTCGCGCCGCTTGGGAATCGGATCGGCGGCTTTGCTGTTTTTCGCAGCGTCGGACAGGTATGCAGCGCCAGCTCTGCGCAGCCGGAATGGACCGGGCCTTCGGTGCTCATCCAATACTCGCCTATCCAGTCGCCTCTCGGAAACCACCAGCGCGCGGATTCGATCGTGACCTCTCCGCAGACCGTGCAGCGCATCTCGGCAATGCTGCGCCGCTGTCGCACCATGTGCGGCCGCGCGAAGATCGGACGGCCGGCTCCGGGCCTATGCGGCGACCAGAGCGCAAGGCGGCCGGAAACATGCCGGCAGGGCCTGACCTCATAGGATTCCTCGCCAGACCACGCTGCATTCCATGGCACGTCTGTTCCTATCTCGAGGGCCATTTTGCCTCCTGAGTGATCGTGGCCTGAGCATCAAGCGAAGCTGAAGCAGGGCCTTGCCGATTTTCTTGCCCAACTTGTAGGGTCGAAAATGAAGCAGAGACGCCCCAAATCAAAACGGGATATCGTCGTCAAACTCGGGCTCGCCGTAGCCTGCGCCGGCCGCGCCACCTAGCGGGGCGCCAGGGCCGTCGAAGCCTCCACCCGACCTCGCGCCGCCACCGCCTCGATCGTCGCGCCCACCGCCGTCCTGATCGCTTTCATTGCGGCTGTCGAGCAGGGTGATGGACCCGCGGAACGGCCGCACCGTCACTTCGGTCGTGAACCGTTCGGCGCCGCTCTTGTCCTGCCATTTTCGCGTCTCCATCTGGCCCTCGATGTAGACCTTCGATCCCTTCTTCAGGTAGCGCTCGCAGAGCTGGACCAGCGCATCGCTTGAGACCAGCACTCGATGCCATTCGGTGCGCTCTCGACGCGTGCCCGTCGCCTTGTCCTTCCACGTCTCCGAGGTGGCGATGCTCAGCGAGCAGACCCTTCCGCCATTCTGGAATGTGCGGACCTCCGGATCCCGTCCGAGGTTCCCGAGGATGATCGCCTTGTTCACGCTGCCGGCCATGGCTGGATCCCTTCGCTGGATGATTGCTTGGTTCCGATGATCCGCTCGAGCTTCTCAATCCTGGCGATCTCGAAGCATTCTTCGCATAGCGCCTTGCCTTCGTGCTCGTAGCACTGGGCCGGACCCTCGAACGGGTGGCACCCTTCGCACTCCACAAGGTATCCGGCGCGCATCCATTGGATCGTGTTCGGCTCTGGACCGAGACCTTCCCACGTCGCGTGCGCGGTGACCTCGATTTGCGCTTGGGGCTCATCCCAATTGCTCGGGTCGATATGCTCGCTGCACTCCATTTTGCCGCACTCAGGGCACTCGCAGCCGAGCGTGGCTTCATGCTCGAGGGCATATTGCCGGGCTGCATCCTTCGCGTCCTCTGCCCAAAATGCGTATGCGTGTTCATCATTGCCGAAGACCGCAAACCAGCGTCCTGCGGGCGCCGGCGCGGCTGCGGCCGGCGCTGCCGGCATAGCTTCGAGCTGCAGCGGGAGCATCTGGATCGTGGCCATCGATGCGGCTGTCGCCATGAAATCTCTGCGGTTCATTTTCCGTCCTTCATGAGTCGATCGGTCGAAAATGGGTTAGCCAGACGCATGAAAGGTCCTGACGCTCTGTGCGGACATCTGCAGGCGGTTAGCCATGGCAAAGCGTTGATAACGCTCAAATGTTGCGCTCCCACCCCAGTCGTCATGCAGCGCATCGCCGGGTTCGGTTCATCCCCGCGCGCGGGGAACAGTCCACGAAAGCGATCGGGCGCGGTGGTCGCGGCGGTTCATCCCCGCGTGCGCGGGGAACAGCTTGATGAGGCGCAGCACGATAGGGGCGACAGCGGTTCATCCCCGCGTGCGCGGGGAACAGGTCTTCGAATGCGCTTTGAGCCTCGCGGCTGTCGGTTCATCCCCGCGCGCGCGGGGAACAGGCGGACGTGATAGGGCGCGGTCCGGCTCTTTCCGGTTCATCCCCGCGTGCGCGGGGAACAGGGGCGCAGGAACGGAGGGCCACGGCTGCGATTCGGTTCATCCCCGCATGCACGGTGAACAGGGCCATCGCGTCCGGTCTCTCGATCGGCAGATCGGTTCATCCCCGCGTGTGCGGGGAACAGCCTTTCCCGGCAATCATGGCGCAGGCGTCCAATCTGGGGCGAGGACCAGTTTGGAGGCGTGCCAGCGCCTAGTTTGAAGCCGGTAAGTCTTTGGGGGAATTGGTGCACCCGACTGGATTCGAACCAGTGGCCTCTGCCTTCTGAGGGCAGCGCAGAGGGTAATGTTTTGCTTATGTGCATGGTTTAAACTCCTTTCGTGCATGGTGGCGGGTGCTTTGAATCAGTTCAATTTGGGGCGGGGACCAGTTTGGCGTCGAGAATCCTCAGCGCGCGAGAGTGATAATCAGGCGAGTGGTGGTAATAGGTTTCGCGGATCGTCTCGACCGAAGTGCTGAAATAGTCCGCAGCGTCGTGATCGGTCATCCCGCGCTGGATCGCCCAGGTGATCGCGGTGTGCTTGAGCGTGTGAGGCGTCACACCCTCCAACCCGGCGCGCTGGACGGCGCCGGCAAACGCCTTGCGAATATCACCCACCCGCGCGCCCTCGGCTTCCACCACCCACGAAGCGCCGTTCGCGCGCCAGCGGCGGCAATGGGAAAGCAGGCGCCGGGTCAGGCGCACGCGGCCGCGCCGCTTGTTGGTTTCGCGCTCCCCTGCCCCAGCCCGGTTCATCACGCCCTGGTCAACGTCAACCCAACCGCTCGACACGGAAGGGATGAAACCGAGGCGGCACACGGCGTCCTTGCGAGTTCCGGTGTAGAGGCTGACGAGGATGAAGCGGGCGAGGTGCTGGCCCTTGGAGCTGCGCCATGCCGCCCACAGGAGGGCCGCGGCCTCGTCCCGCGTCAGCCACCTGTCACGCGGTGGCGGGGGCGGCGGAAGCGTCACCTTTGCAGGGGTCAGCAGATACCCCTCTGCATGCGCGTAATTGATAGCGGCCTGCATGGTGTTCAACTCGCGCCGGATGGTCCCCGAGGACACCGGGTCGCCATTGGCCTTGATGCGCGTGCGGGCATAGCGTCGGCACGTCTCGCCCTTGACGTCGCCAACCATGAGCGCGCCCCAGAACGGCAGCAGCGCCGAGATGGCGTATCCGAGGCGCTCAGGAGCCGCGACGCCTGCGCCGTGCTCGCTCCCATAGATCGCCAGCACGTCTGCAACGGGCATCAGGTCGGCGCGACTGGTTTCTGCGATCGTGCCCTTCTTGCCGATGTAGGCGGCTAGCGCCCTTTCAGCCGCTCCGCGATCTGATGTGCCCGTTGACTGATCGGGGCAACCTGTGTCGCGGACGATCCAGACGTTCTTGCTTGCGCGCCAATAGAGACGGGCGCCTTTTGCGGCTCTCGACATAGCTTCACCAGCTCCTCCAATGTTTCAGGATCAAGCCTGACCGCCCGGCCCATTCTGATCAACATCCCATGCCGCTCTGCTGCGGACCGCAGCGAGCCACGCGGGACGCTGAGCTCCGCAGCCGCCTGCTCAATGGTCAATAGGGATCTGTTCATGCCGCTCACCCTTCGATCCATGCGAGCACGCGTCGATCGTGATGCTGCTGGGCGAGGCTGCGCATGTTGGCATCACCATCGATCTCACCCAGCATTTCGCTCCCGCCCTCATGATGCGCAAAGAGCAGCCGCGTGCGGCCGACCTTTTGTGGTGCGGGCCAGTAAAAACCGCCCACGCCATTCCCTTCCATGTGACCGGCTGGCGTGGCGCTCCATTGCAGCGGTCGGATGCGCACGGCTTGGGGAGCCTTAGTCCGATCCTTTTTCGCGCTGGGCGCGGGGATCTGCCCAAGCCAAGCAATTCGCTGGAATGTATCGATCACCCATTTCGGGATTGAGCTGCGGTTGATCGCTCGATGCAGGCCGCCGCGGGCCAGTCGCAGCACGTCGAGATCCGCCTGCGTGCGCTTGCGCAATTTCGCCTCGCCTTGCGCTTGCGCCAGCGCTGCGCCGGTGACCACATCGGCGCCCGCGCGTGATCCGAAGTGCGCCGCGTCCCTGGGCGACATTCCTGCCAGCTGGAGATCGTCGGTTCGCTCTGCCACGCGCTGGACCCTCAGCGCCTCGAGCGGGAGGTTGTTCTCCATCATTGCACCGCGCCTTCGGACCACGACCCGCCTTCGCCCAGCAGGCCGCGCATCATGAGGCGCGCTGCGCCCAGCGAGTCGTGGTCGCTTTCGGCAACCATCGTGATCTGGCGCCGTCCTATTGATTTGAGCTCGACCCTGGTGGTTGGAGCCGAAACCTCGAGCAGGGCCGCCTCCACGAAACTCTTGGGGATCCGGAGCTTGTACAGGCAGGTGTATGAGGTGAGGCCGCTGGCAAGCGCTCGCCTCGCGAATTCGAGCGGCTCGTGGATCAGCAAGGCCGCCCGGACAATCTGCAGATGCTTGCCCATGGCGCGCGCTGTGTCCAGGTCCGTTCCGCCGCGCATGTAGTGAGCGACGATCGCAGATGTCGCAGCGGTCGCCTTGCCTAAATCCGGATCCTCATTTTGCTTCCATACCTTCGCGACCTTTGAGTAGGTCACCCCGAGCTGGCGAATGGTTTCTCTCTTGGTCGAGCCGGCGCGCCGCAGGTCGAGGATCTGCTCGTCTATCGTGGCTTCCATGTGATGCTCCTTCGTCACATCATTGCAATGAGGGCGACGGCGAGGGCGAATGTGCCAACCAGCGCGGGGATGATCCACCATCCCGATGGCCATTGCGGTCCCATCAGGCCGCGCCTGCGGATTGAGCAACGGCGGGCTCGGCGTTCGCCTCGGCCGTGATCAGGAGATGCAGGCGATGGACCTGCACCTGTTCTTCCTCGAGCTCGATGCCGGCGCGGACCAGCAGGCCCAGCGCCTCAGCGCGCAACGATGCCGCTTCGATCAGCCGGCCGTCGCCAGCGGCCATTTTCGCCATTTTGCCCAAGTTCCGCGCGTGCGGCCGGTAAAGGTCGATTTCCATGTCGTGCTCCTGGTCAGATCGCGTCGATGAGGATGTGGAAGGCGGCGAACGTGGCGAGGATCACGGCGGTCGCCACCGTGGCGCTGGCGATCTGTGCCAGGGTGCTTTTGGCGCCGGGCTCAGCGTGCAGCCGGTCAGCAGTGCTCCAAGCGGCGGCGGCTATGATTGAGGCGGCTATCGCCATGGATTCCGACGCGGCAAAGGTCGCGACCCACCCAAAGGTCACGGCGCCGCAAGCGGTCCAGTCCAGCGCCCGTGCCATCGGCTGCCGCAGGAGGATCTGCAGCGCCATCCATTCGGGGCTCATGGCCAGCCTCCGACCCATGCGATTGCAGCCGGCCAGAACCAGATGCCTCCGACAAGGAATGCCGCGCTCGCCACATCGATGAGGGTCTCGAGGGGCCCGCTGGGCGCGCCCTCGATCGGATCACGGCGCTTCATGCCTGCACCTCGATGGTGCTGATCTCGATCCGCTCGACCACGAAGTGAGCGTCTTGGGCATCGGCTGCCATGTCATCGGTGATGCCGTCAGACTGGCCGGCCTGCATCGCGCCCATCGCGGCGCTGATCGCCTCGATCAAGCTGCGGTCCTTGGTGTCGATCAGGGTGAGGGTCATGGACGCCCTGACGCGGCGCCCAGCGCTCGGAGCGCTGGGCGTGTGCGCGAAGGGCCGCACCTCGATGTCAGCGCGCGAGAGCAGGCTGATGGGCGCGACAGATGCCGCGGACGCCGCCTGTTCCGCCTTGTGCGCGTCGCGCATCGCTTGGGCGCGCATGCGGTCCAACCGCACCGCCTGGGCGCGGCGGTTCGCTTCGATGTCAGTCAGCGGCGCGCGGCCGCCGGGGCGCTGGGCGCGGTGCTTGGCGGTCATGCCGCCACCTGCGCGGCGATCGTGCGGTCGATCAGCTCAAGCACATGCTCTTTCGTGCGGTGAGGACTGTCGTTCCACGCCGTGACGCTTTGAACGGGGTCCGTGAAGTCGTTGTCATCGCCTATCGCATCGTGAAGCTTCGGAATGATGAGGCAGCTCTTGAGGGCGATCCGCTCGAATACGCCTTTCCCGTTCCAATCCGAAACGCTCTTGCCCGTCTCGGCCGTCATGGCGGCGGCGGTGAGGCAGTAGCACGTGACCCCATCCACCTCGCGGTTGAACGAGCCACGCGTCCAGCCCTGCGCGATCAAGGCGCGGGTGGCGGTCAGGGCCGCGAGGGTGGCGTCTTGGGCCTGCGCCTCGCGTGGGTCTTCTGGGGTGTTGGGGTCGGCGTGCATGACGGTCTCCATCGAGAGGTGATGGAGATAATGCTAGCTGGGGATTATCCCATTGTAAATATGATATCGTCGTGGAGTGATCACTCCGCGGCGCGGGCCGTTGAGTTGTAGGCATAGGTGTCCCAGCTTGGCTTATAGTCGTCATCCAAGCCGCACAGCCAAATCCGCCGGCCAGTGCAAGCGGACGCGGGCGGCCCATTTGAGGCGGACGCCCCACATCGGATAGACGCCGCGGTTCAGCGAGATCAGATCGAAGGTTCCTGGCTCGCGGCCCGCCTTGACCTGCTTCACCCAGGCGAGGCCGCTTTCATCCTCGCAGACGCATCGATGGCTGAGGACCTCGGTGGGAACGCCAACAGCTTGGCGGGTGTAGAACAGGAGATCGCCGGCGGAATACACAGGCTCCATGCTATCGCCCTCCACCTCGACCGCCACAATGCCATGGGGGCCGAGGCCTGGCGGGCATTGCACCTGCGGGCCATCGCCCTTTTCATAGGCGTCGACCAGCGGGACCCGCGCGCCGGTCCCCACCTTTCCCGCGATGGCAATGGTGCTGTTCTTGGTCGCGCCACCGATGATCGCTCGAACATCAACACCCAGCACTTCGCCAAGCGCGACGGCAGCGTCTAGGTTAATTGACCCAGATTGCCCCTCCACTATCCCGCGGGCGACATCGTGTGTGATGCCCGCAGCTTCAGCCGCACCTTTCAGGCCTGGCTTTCGCCCAAGCTTGTCAGTTGCGGCGCGGAGGGCCTGTCGGACGATATCTCCTGTCATGGTGGGATTTTGCCCAATCTCAACAGATTGGCGAGTGGTAACAATCCAATTTACAAGTTGGAAATTTTCCCATAAACCAAACCCCATCATGAATGACCTCATCAAAGACATCCGAACGTTCTGCACCGCAGCAGGCATCAAGCCGACAACCTTCGGCTTGCGTGCAGTGAATGACGGCGGATTCGTTCCCCGCCTCGATGCAGGCGGCCAATGCCTCCCCCGCACCGTGGAGCGGGTCCGCGCGTACATGCGCGCCAACCCGCCCGCCGCCAGCAAGGCGGAGGCGCGGTCTGCATGACCCATGCTCTCGCCATGCCATCACCCTGCCCTGCGCCCAGCGCCATGGGCAGGAAACAATTCGGCGAGCACTTCACATGACCCTGCCTCGCGTTCAGGAGCCGGGGTCTCTCCATGAGGCCATCGCGGCCGCGGTGACCGCTGCGGGGCGCAAGCCTGTCGCCGCTGCGC
>Ga0209491_10010586_pt1 | contig 11034 bp, 6 predicted proteins | sample BON02_FD_187213 | JGI IMG/M metagenome (GOLD analysis project Ga0209491, IMG submission 187213) | Freshwater microbial communities from Lake Bonney liftoff mats and glacier meltwater in Antarctica - BON-02 (SPAdes) (version 2) | ecosystem: Environmental > Aquatic > Freshwater > Ice > Glacier...
ATGGATTTTGGGACATTCCACCGCGCAACACACCTATGAAACCTAACACTCGCCTTTCAAAAGATGACTGTGACCCCAATCCCAAACCTGACTTCCACCGCCGCTATCGTGGCATCGTCGGCAGCCTGGGTTACCTCGTCACCATGACCCGCCCTGATTTAGCTTGGTCATACTCTGAGCTCAGTAAATATGTCCAATATCCTGGTATCGCACATATGGCCGCTGCAGAACACGTTCTGCAATATCTCCGTGACACTTGGAATGAGTCTATCACATACACTCGTGGTTCTCCAAACCCTAATGAACTCTGGGGATGGGTTGACGCAGATTGGGCTGGCGATACCGATACTCGCCGTTCACACACTGGCTACATCCTTATGATGAATGGCGGACCTATCTCATGGAAGAGCCGTCGGCAAGACAATGTCTCGTTGTCCACATCTGAAGCCGAATTTGTCGCCGCCAGCCAAGCTGGTCAAGAGGCTCTCTATCTTCGTGAAACCCTCAAGGATTTTGGCTACCAACAACAACAAGCAACTAAAATTTATGAGGACAATTTGGCATGTGTTGCTATGAGTGAAAATCCAGTGCGCCGAAAATTCTCGCGCCACATCGACATTCGCCGCTATTTCGTGCGCGAACTGGTCAAAGCTGGTTTTGTCAAACTCATCCCCTTGCGCACGCATAAAATGGTCGCCGACGCTCTCACCAAGAGTCTACCTGCGCCCGCCTTCATCGGCCACCGCCGCGTCATGATGGGTCAAACGCCGTTTGCACTCAAATTTTTGCACTCTTAATGTGTTTATTTTGCGCGAGCAAAATAATTTTTTTCATGATTTCTCCCGGATAATATTTTTTGGATTGCACAATGTACTCTATGAAGCCCACATTGTGCATGGGGGAGAGCGACATATCATCCATCGACCACTTAGCCCTGCGAGAGTTCGTGAGCGGACCGCCTAGATACCACTTAGCTATCAAGGGAGTTCGCGAGCAGTTCGTGATTGTAGAACAAAATTCAGGACCTTAGAATTTTAGAATAAGGTTTCTAGGACCTTTACCACACATCTTTTTTAGAAGTACAGTTGAAGGATTCTTTTTTGGGTTGATCATCACGAGAAGCTACAAGAGCAAGAGCACGACGAGGTGAGGGTTTACCGTTGTTGAGAATAAAACTCACATGCACATGTTTCTTGTGCTCGGTCCTTCATGCTGACGGAGATTCCCGGCAGCGTGTATCGCTGGTTATGAGTTAACATTGCTAATTTGCAATTCCTTTACGCTCCCTTCAGATCTTTCGGCCACAAGCCTTAAGCACCATGGCCGCTGATCATTCTTCCGCAATCATGCCACTGTTTCCATTTCAAGCACCGCCCAACGCGTCGGATGCTACTCAATTCGATCCGAAGCTTACGAATGGCGCCATGTACATCTCTTTGGCGAAATCGAAACATCCTGAAAAAGCCCTGCACATTTCTCTTCTTGCCCTTGCAGGCACTGTCCAACGTCTGCATATCGCGCATTACGCAACGGGCGGACTTCTCGCTCCGACAGCGGCAGATATTGACGTCTGGATCGACGGCGCCGGTGCTGGAGCAGCTCGCATTGAACCGGACGCCGAGTTGACAACTATCCTTCCACGTCTCGTGGCAGCTGTCAATGCATCCTGTCAGCGTTGTAAAATTACCACGGCGGCTGAAAAGACACAACATCGACTGTCTCTTATGATAGACGCCAATCAGCTTCTCACTCTCTCCTTGATCGAGGGCTGCAGCAAGCATGACTTGCTTCGTCATGTCGCGTCACTGCCAGCTGCTGTGCACAACCGCAACACTTTTGGCTTTATGTCTGTTCAAGAAGTCACTGGTGCTGAAATGCTCATGATGAGTTTCTTCGACCTGTACAATTCAGCTTTTCGTGCTGTACAGTCTCGAGCATCATTCGTCGCCGAGGCTGGCGTCAAGATTTTTGATCCGCCAAATTTGGTATCGTCTTTCCAAGAGCATAAGGACAACACGCGCGTCCAATTCGACGAATTTGCAGCGTATGTCAAGACACACAGTCTGGACACAACTGATAAGCTTTTGGATCATCTCCACGCCAACAAGCTCGTGCGCTTCATTCATCAAGCTGCCAAACATCCTGACATGCCTACAGAAGCGCGCACAATTTACGGCACAACTTTGGATCAGATTGTTCAAGACCTGGCCCTCAAGCCCTCTCCGGCTACCACTGAGCGATTCGACGCAATATTCACGTCTCTTCTTACTAAGTTGAAAACGCACGGTGTGTCCGGCACTCTTTCTTCAGCTGCAGGCAAGACTACTCATCCTTTTGCCAAGACCGCCTTGCGCCAGGTTACCGACGAGCACCACAAGCGTCCAGAACGTGATTTGTCACGCGGAGAAGGGGCAGGTCGGGCTGGTCGCCAAGGACGCGCTGCCAAGACCACCGGGCCGAAGTTCAAGCCCGGTAAAGCAACGCCGGGGCGAAAGCTTCCGATTGCCGACAACAACACTGTCTGCGAATCTTGTGATTCACACGGGCATTTTGCTCGTGATTGCCCACACCGCAAACCGAACGCTGTTGCTGCGCAGAAGAAGCGCGACGCAGCATGGGTAGAGAGAACACAAACGCGCGAGCTTAAACAAATAGAGAAGCTCAACAAGGAAATTCAGCGGCTGCGCGTTTTGGGCGCAGCATCAGGAGCTGTCATGGGGAGCGAGGGAGAGGACTGGGAGACCGATGAGGACACACATGCTGCTAAGGGGGCAGTAAACCACAAGCGTTATTCTTTGTCTTCCCCACATTGTGTCATTCCCTCTCGATCTTATTTGCTCGCTGCCACTGCATCGCATGCTTGCACCTCTGACGTACGTCAGGAAATTGCAGTCCACAAGAGAGTTCATTTTCCACGTGTTCTCTCTTCAGCACCACCTATTGATCAACACATTGATTGTGCCTTTTTGTCATGCTCATGTCCCAAATGCGCGACCTTTAAGAATTCAAAAGGACTCTGGCTACTTTACGGTGCAAGCAACACCCCTTGTCAGAAGCGAGCAGGGTGCAAATGTGCACAATGTCGAAAATTCTACACATTGTCAGGGGACAAGTGGGATGAGGTGTCTGCGTCTCATTCCCTTTCTCGTGTACTCAAGCACACTGTCCCCACATTTGCCACCAACATCAACGTCCCTGTGCAACCACATCCCACTTTACACGAATCCACAGACATCCATTTGATTTCGTCTGGCGTGTCATTTTTGGATACACCATTTGGTATCGCCGTGCGATCCCCCGCCCACAATGACTCAGTGGTGTATTTGCGCAAGGGTGAATGTCAAATAGAAAAGACTCAGAAACCCGTAGAAAATATTTGGAAATTTGACACCAAACATTCAGACATCCAGCCCTTGGGTGCTGTTCTGGACACCGGAGCACAGCGTGGAGCTACTGGTACGCCTACTGAAATTCTGAGTCGGACAGGCACAACCTTGAACATGCAACCAGCAGTGGGAAAAGCACAGAAAATGACAGGCATTCTTATGGGGGCTGAAACCATTGATCAACATGGTAAATCTTTTATACTTGTCGTGCCGGATGTATCGGTGTATGACCCAGGCATGTCGGACAGCCTAATTTCCGCCGGACGCCTGATGGAGGCCGGGTACAACGTCAATTTCAGACTCCCCAGTGATGCCCTCACGGATGGTTTCGCTCCAATCACATTTCCTCTCTACGGGGGCAGTATTACCACCCCAGACAACCTCACTGTGATTGTCATGGAGTATTCAGGACACACCTGGCGATTGCCTAAACGCCGGACCGCCTTAAAATCAATCATACCCGTGACCATGTCTCTACCTGAAAACCATGAAGACATCTACCTCACAGATGTGTCAACCTGTAACAGCTTTGCAGGACTCGTCGATGACTTCGATCATGGCGATGAGGCTTACGTTCCCGATTTTCTTTCAATTGAACGAGTCGAGGGACGCATGCAGCAACGTTTTGAGCTCATGTGTCGCAACAGGCAAGAAGCGATGACACTACATCGAGCACATGGGCACCCCAACAATCGCACGCTTCTGCTCAATCTTGAAGCTAAGGGCATCCCTCACAAGCACTTGAAGCGCTACATTTTGGCCGTATCATGTGACGCATGCCGCGCGGCCATCGGCAAACGTGACAACAAAACGTCCACAGTAACTCTTTCGAAAAGAAAAGCCATGGCACAACAAAAGAAAACTGACAAGGCTGAACGTAAACACTCTGCTCAACAGAAATCCCTTTTGCAATCTTTTTCCAACTCCACTTGTTTGGACAAATTGGAGTTCAGTCCTATCACAGACACAGTGGATCCCTCATCCACTATCACTGAATCATTGGCACGTATACACAAATTCACAGCGTCCAGTGATAATTTTGACTACTCTACCCTCAAACCTTCCCTACCCTCTGTGATTGGGGGAGATAGGTCTGTCAACGCAGATGGGGCCTTCCGAAGTTTAAATGGCCCTCTTGACGGGTCCAATCTTCAACACGATCAGCCAAACATTACTCATTCACCTCCCAATACTGATCTTCGGATGGACTGGGCAGATGCCTGTAGTCTGGGACGCCTGCCTTCCCTCAATCGATACTTTCTTATGATACTCGACAAAGGCACTGAGTACTGGGCTACTTATCCTAGCAAAACACGAGGCACAGGGACTCCAGTCGAGCTGCTCAAACAATACATCACCACCACAGGTCGCACCCCTCGCTACCTTCGCATTGACAACGCAAGAGAATTCACTTCACAAGAAATGGTGGATTTCTGTTCTGATAATAACATCATTTTACAGCCAGTGGTCGCATACAACCATACTATGCAGGCTCGCGTTGAGGGCGCTATTGGGTGTTCAAAACAACACAGCCGAGTTGCCCTTGTGTGTGCCAACATGCCTACTCGATTTTGGCCAGATGCTACAGTCGACTTCACATGCAAGAAAAATACCCTGTGGGCCAAGCGTGACGACCATGGTGAGTTGTCAACTGCTAACGATCGCATGCAACCGGCTTTTGCGGGTTCCTACAAAACCGTCGCCATACCTTTCGGGTCTCGTGTGACAGGATATTTGCCTCGGGAGCATCCTTTGGTCAAGAACGGGTCTTTCGGAGATCGTTTTGTTGAAGGTATATACCTTCGTGCCGATCACGAAACGCCGTGCATTCGCATGTATTGTATCTCCTCAGAATCTGAACTACTCGTTCAGGATTTCAAATCATATCCTGATGAATTTCCCTTTCGGGATCCCTCGTGCTTGCTGCGGTGTACTCCAGCCATCTTGAAAGATTTGGCTCACATGCACATTGAAGATGCATATGACGACAAACTCGTCGCCGAAGAAACAGCTCTTCACATTCATACGCGTGCTCAAACACGAGCTGCCACTGCAGCGACGGTCCTGGACGACCACATCATTCCGATCGCCTCCTCGGATGATCGACCTGAACGGTCTATTCAAAATCAGGTGACAACTGCAAACATGCCTTTGGCTCATGCGTCAAAACGTGCCACCGACGAAGTTGCCCTCCAAGACAATTTGGCAGACCACACTGAGCTTGCCATCGCCCGAGCCTTTCTGCGACACTCGATTGAATTTGTTTTGCCTCCTCATTACAGACCCGATGTGGTGGGTGAGATGCGAGTCATCGGTGTCGACACCGAGAAGTTGACAAAGACCAAAGCGGTCTTGATTGTAAAATTCTTGACTCCACAATCCCTTAAAGATTCCACCATGCAGATGTATTGTACTAGTCTCGAACCCAAACGGGGTCTCGGCCAAGGTGCTGACTTTAGCGTCCTCACTGCTATCAGTTATTCCCTCCCTCACGCCAAGTCGTTACATGACATTGGAGTGCGTGCTATGTCTGCTGCAGATGTCACAAGAGCAATGCTTGCTGATTTAAGCAGTTTAAAAGGGGGATCTGTATTTGACGCCACTCAAGTGGACTCTTTGTGCAATGAGACATCAGAGCGCAACCCATTTGGCGACGGATGGAATCTCCGATCGGCGCGTGACCCAATCGGCTATACCAAAGCCACCCCTGATCCCAAACACCATGGCCAAGCCATGCGTAGTCCTATGCGGATAGAATGGATCAAAAGCCAAGGCCTTGAGATGCAAGGACTTTGGAGCCGCGGGGTTTTTCAGAAAGTTTTGCGCACGTCACTCACCCCTCAAGATAAAGTCTTCAGCACTCGTTTCCACTATAAAATTAAGCGCAAAGGGGGGGAATACGACAAATGTAAAGTTCGACTTGTTGTACAAGGTCAACACATGAAACGAAAAGGCGCCGACGGCGTTGGTGACTACGATGATGCTTTTAGTCCAGTTCCTGCAGCAAGCGGTTTTCGTACCATTCTCAGTCTTGCCACTCAACTTAATATGTACACTGATCATGTCGACATCTCCCAGGCCTTTGTACAAGGTGAATTGCTTCCAGGGGACGGTCACAATGGAAATGTTTACATTTCTTCTCCGCCGGGCTATGAAGAAGACCCTCGATACGTTTATCGACTCCTGAAACCACTTTATGGCATGCCGTCAGCTGCCCGCGCGTGGCACACGACGATGAGCGCTTTTCTTGAGCGCGAAGGCTGCGAAACTGTGGGTTTCGAAAAGAGCATGTGGCAAGTCGTCATCGACGGACACCGCATTCTACTTGGTGCACACATCGATGATTTCGTCATTGCTTGCGCCAATCGGCCAGTCCTTGACGCCTTTAGAACGCGTCTTTTGGAGGCCTTTGAAGGCACATATGAAGGCCCCCTAGAACACTACCTTGGCTGCGAAGTTGCTCGTGACACCATCGCCGGCACTACTACTCTTTCTCAAAAGCATTACGCCGAAGAGATTTTGCGATCATATGGATTTTGGGACATTCCACCGCGCAACACACCTATGAAACCTAACACTCGCCTTTCAAAAGATGACTGTGACCCCAATCCCAAACCTGACTTCCACCGCCGCTATCGTGGCATCGTCGGCAGCCTGGGTTACCTCGTCACCATGACCCGCCCTGATTTAGCTTGGTCATACTCTGAGCTCAGTAAATATGTCCAATATCCTGGTATCGCACATATGGCCGCTGCAGAACACGTTCTGCAATATCTCCGTGACACTTGGAATGAGTCTATCACATACACTCGTGGTTCTCCAAACCCTAATGAACTCTGGGGATGGGTTGACGCAGATTGGGCTGGCGATACCGATACTCGCCGTTCACACACTGGCTACATCCTTATGATGAATGGCGGACCTATCTCATGGAAGAGCCGTCGGCAAGACAATGTCTCGTTGTCCACATCTGAAGCCGAATTTGTCGCCGCCAGCCAAGCTGGTCAAGAGGCTCTCTATCTTCGTGAAACCCTCAAGGATTTTGGCTACCAACAACAACAAGCAACTAAAATTTATGAGGACAATTTGGCATGTGTTGCTATGAGTGAAAATCCAGTGCGCCGAAAATTCTCGCGCCACATCGACATTCGCCGCTATTTCGTGCGCGAACTGGTCAAAGCTGGTTTTGTCAAACTCATCCCCTTGCGCACGCATAAAATGGTCGCCGACGCTCTCACCAAGAGTCTACCTGCGCCCGCCTTCATCGGCCACCGCCGCGTCATGATGGGTCAAACGCCGTTTGCACTCAAATTTTTGCACTCTTAATGTGTTTATTTTGCGCGAGCAAAATAATTTTTTTCATGATTTCTCCCGGATAATATTTTTTGGATTGCACAATGTACTCTATGAAGCCCACATTGTGCATGGGGGAGAGCGACATATCATCCATCGACCACTTAGCCCTGCGAGAGTTCGTGAGCGGACCGCCTAGATACCACTTAGCTATCAAGGGAGTTCGCGAGCAGTTCGTGATTGTAGAACAAAATTCAGGACCTTAGAATTTTAGAATAAGGTTTCTAGGACCTTTACCACACATCTTTTTTAGAAGTACAGTTGAAGGATTCTTTTTTGGGTTGATCATCACGAGAAGCTACAAGAGCAAGAGCACGACGAGGTGAGGGTTTACCGTTGTTGAGAATAAAACTCACATGCACATGTTTCTTGTGCTCGGTCCTTCATGCTGACGGAGATTCCCGGCAGCGTGTATCGCTACTCTCACAAGAACAGAGTCTGCACTCTCAAATCAAAAGAGACATTCAAGAGTCTAAAACAAGCAGAGTATCTCTACCCTCATACGAGTGTACTCGATATCCTCTAAACTCTCACACAAGAAGACCCTATCCACTCTCAAACCAACAGAATCTGCACTCTCAAATCACAAGAGACAATCTTTAACATTTAACGAAGTAGAAACACTCTCTTCCCTTACATACTCGAGACACAACGAGAAGAGTCTCGACTCTCCGAGGAACAGAGCCTCCACTCTCAAACGAAAAGAGACACTCTCTAACGAATGGACTCGATACACAAAAGAAGAATCTCCACTCTCCAACGAACAGAGTCTCCACTCTCAAACGAAAAGAGTCACTCTTTAATATTAAACGAAGTAGAGACACTCTCTTCCCTCAAACGAATGGACTCGATACACAACGAGAAGAGTCTCGACTCTCAGACGAAAAGAGCCTCCACTCTCAAACTTGAACACGAAGAGACATTGCACAGTCTAAATCAAAGTAGATACACCCTCTACGCTCGAACGAGTGTACTCAAACCACTCTCTACTCAAACGAAAAGAGTCTCCACTCTCAAACGAAAAGAGTCTCCACTCTCAAACGAACGAGTCTCCGCTCTCAAACAAACATAATCACCAGACAACCCATTTTCACACGCACCACGCACGAAAATTTATCCACAAACTCAAAACTCTACTCTCAAATGACAAGTGTTCTCCAAGACAACCCACCCAACATTCACAGCCCGAGCTGTCATCCGCGGCGACGCAGCCCGTGCACTGATAGATTTTTGTGGAAAAAGTGCACCGCCACTGCCCTTCCATATACAGATTTAGTGCACTGCAACTGCCCCTCCACACGCAGATGTAGTGCGCTGACAGTGCCCGTCCCCACGCAGAGGCAGTAGCGCACCACTGCTCGCGCCCGTCCCCACACAGAGGACTTGGTATTTCGAACAGGCCCGAGATCATCGGAGCCGCGGCGCTGCGGCGCAACGACGACCCGCACGACGACGAATTTTGGTTTATCCACTGATTCTATCACACTGCAATGGACTACACGATACTGCAACACATTGCAACACACTGCAACACGCTGCAACATACTGCACGACGAATGATGTGCACTAACTTTACCCCCCCCTTTTCGTCGAGCGAAAAGCCGACGATGCGATGGAGCTCGAGCTCAGCCTCCTTGTCTTGAGATCTCTCGTCAGAAGCTCTGTGCACGTACATGCACTGAATCCACGAACTCAGGTCTTGCTCTCTTCGTCGAGCGAGAATCCGCCGATGCGGTCAAACTCGCGCTCAGACTCATTCTGTTAACGAACGCCTCCTTCTCTTGAGCTCTCTCGTCACAAAGTCTGTGCACCAACTCAATTCTTTCCCTCTTCCTCGAGCCACAAACCGTCGACGCGATCGAGCGCGACCTCAATCTCGTTCTGTTCACACACCCTGTGCCCCGACTCAATGCACTAACTCAAATTTTGCCCTCTTCGTCGAGCGAAGCCGCCGATATGGTTGAGTTCGTTATATTCTTTAACTCTGTACATGAAATGAATCCACGAACTCAGATCTTGCTCTCGAGCGAGAAGCCGCCGATACGGTCAAGCTTGCTTACTCATTGTGCTCACGAACTCTGACACGAACTGACTTCACCAAATCAATTCTCGCCCTCTTCATCGAGAGAGAAGCCACCGATACGGTCGAGTTCGAGCTCAGCCTCGTTCTGCTCTTTCAGCACGCTGTACTCGCGGTAAATCTTGCGGTTTCGTAGATACATGCACACCAGGCCGCTCAACAAAAGCGCAAACGCCAATGTCGCTACTGCGGCGATGAGCGCAATCTGCACATATGTATATGTATTATTATATACATGTATATACATACATATATATAAATGTATGTACATGTACGTGTATATTTATATATGTATGTATATATATATAAATATTCATATATACATGTATATATAATATATATATATACATGTATATTTGTATACATTTATGAGACCTCTCACATACACATTAGTCATGCCACACAGGTAAATGATTCACATCACACACATGAGCCAATCACATCATCAAGCCACACAGTTGAATGCGTCATGTCACACACATGAAAAGATCGCATCTGCCAACGTCGCTACTGCGGTGATAATCTGCACATACGTAAATATACACATTTGTACGTATGTACATATATGTACATACATGTATGTGTATGTATTTGTGCATATATATGTGTGTATATATTCGTATGTATATATTCACCGCGGCGATGAGTGCCATCTGCACATGCGTATATATTCAAATATACATATTTGTACGTACATACGCATATGTATATACATGTAAATGTATATATTTGTACATAAATACGTATGTATATATCCGTGTATATATATTCACATAAGTCATATATGTCTTCGGAAACCCACTCTATACAAAACATTTCTGAATATTACAAAAAAAAACCTTCGCGTGAGGAAAACAAGAACACACATCATTGGGCTCATGGCACTAATACCGCACTGGGACACTCGTGGAACCTAGCGGGTGTCGAACCCGGCAACCAGGAAGGACCTGGCTGCTAGGACCTGGAGCGTGTTCTGGTACGAATCAAAATGCCCCGTTTTGTTCGAGATAACGGTACAAATTAAACAAAAGAGTGGACACGGGGTCGAAAACCCGCCTCCAAGAAGATTCTGGTGCGGTGCATATGTGCATATATATATGCACGATACAAAACGTCCCGCAACATTACAAAAAAAGCAATATTAAAAAAAGAAGCCATCGCTTCTGCAAAACATTCGTGCATATCATGGGGCTCATGACACTTGTTTGTATATAT
>Ga0209491_10010588_pt1 | contig 11032 bp, 9 predicted proteins | sample BON02_FD_187213 | JGI IMG/M metagenome (GOLD analysis project Ga0209491, IMG submission 187213) | Freshwater microbial communities from Lake Bonney liftoff mats and glacier meltwater in Antarctica - BON-02 (SPAdes) (version 2) | ecosystem: Environmental > Aquatic > Freshwater > Ice > Glacier...
CAAAGTAGAGAGCTTGACTCCAAACGTGTGCCTTGCTTCGTCTTGGAGGGTTCGCATTACCAACCCAGGATTATGTCAGGTAGAAATTTTGATTACTGATTCCGAGGGCAACGAATATGAACTCATCAAGAAAATGCGTCGATACTTTTAGGGCATTGAAGTGAGCATTCGCTCTTAATGGATGTGGATAACAAATGCAGTGAAGAATCAAATCGGCTTACGATTTCGAGATGAATTGCGAACTATGCGACAAGAACGAACCACTAAGAGCGTTCGAGCTTGATTCCGGCTGGATACTTATTTGCTCAGATTGTGACCCTCGGTCTATGTGGTCTTTTTTCTGAGTCCGCGCGCCAACCCCACGCTTATCCACAAGTTTTTACGCAAGCTGCAAAATATTTGACGGCTCAGCTATGAGTTTGACTAAGCCGCCCTGGTCGAGTCGAGTCTGGTCTGAGCTCAAGAAGTCTTGAGTCAGGTGTGTCGTGTCAGGTAATCTCAAATCTCAGACGTCGAAGTTGGAGAATCATGAAAAAGTCCATCGCTCTTTTCTGTTTAGCTCTGTTGTCAGGAATAGGACTATCCTCGGCAAGTGCTGCCGGACCGTTAGCGACAACACGCGGAGCTGTTTAGAACCTTGGCGGCGACACACGGCGCTTAGCCAGCGCGTGAAGTTCGTCTCTAACTCGAACCTCGACTATGCCTAGGCGAGATCTGTCAGACGGTGAGAATCCAATAGCTGCAAGCCATGCCGTTGCTCGTGTTCTGCTGTCTTTTAGCTGAACAACAAGAGGATGAGTCACAAAGCTTCCATTTGGCAATTTATAAAAACGAGGTACTTCACCAATTGAGATTGCTCGGCGAATGTCTTCAGCCTCGTCGTGCGCCTGACATAGCATCGTAATTAAGTGCGAATCAGCCGCGGGGCTTAGCCAGGTCTTGCCGGCTGACCAAATTTGTTCCTGTGCGTGTTGAAACGTTTAGGGGGTAAGCCCTTCGGCATTGCGCGGTTGTGTACGCTTGCCAACCACGCCGTGCTTCCCGCAGGCCGGGGACGGGGTGTGCTACCCCAAATTGGCCTCAGTACAGCTTCTATGGCGATAAAGCGCCTTACCTTAAGCATTGGGTGATTAGCATCAAGTTCGCACTCGGGGGCGCATGGCGGCCTTAGCATCGTGTTCTTCTTGTGAGCTCTTGGATCGGTGGCAGCCTCCGCCGGCACAAGACAGAACGCTAAAACAGCAACTGACACAACCCCAATAATTAGCTTCTTCATGCTTACCTAACTTCCAGAACTTAATAGCAAAAACTTGTCGCTAGTAAGCCCGCCTCAAGGCGGTCAGTGCCGAATTGTGACCGAACTGTCCATTAAATGACTAACCCCCCTGCCGAAGCAGGGGGGTTAGTGGTTAGGTTTTTACTATTTGGAAAACGTGTTACTTGGTAACAACGCTCTTGGCTAGCTTCAAGACTCCGTCGACATAAATGTCAACCTTGATGGTCTTGCCAGTTGCGCCAACCACACGGTCATACCTCTGAAGTAGATCAGAAGTTACAACCTGAGTAACCCACTTGCCAGCGATCTTGTAAGAGACCTCTGAGCCAGCTGCGTTCAGTGCGTAGACAACAAGCTTGCCGCTGAAGGTTCCAACGTTCACAATGGTGTCAGACGAAGCTGCTGCTTTGCCAGTGGCAGTGATTGCAGTGGTTCCGGCGGTTACTAGGTCCTTGACGTCAACGTAGTCCTTGTCACCGTTCTGGTCGTATGACACGGTTACATTTACTGAACCGGTGTCATTTGAACCTAGTAGAACGCTGAACATCAACTCACCATTGGCGTCAGTCTTGTCTGGCAATGTGCCGAACACGATTCCAGCTCCCGTGTAGGTAACCTTGATCGATCCAGCAGTAGTGACAACACCGTTACCGAATGCGTCTGAAAGCTTTGCCTTTACCTGGAAGGTAGAAGCAGGCTTTACAGCAGCTGGCATGGTAACTACGAGTGAAGTACCTTCGCCAACACCGATTCCGGTGAATGACACCTTGACAGTGTTCGACACTCCATTAGAGGTGAAAGTGATGACAGTGTCAGTCTGCGCGGTGGTTGAGTAAGCCCAGATCTCGAACTTACCGGATGTGCCGGAAAGGAAGGTTAGGCTCCCTCTCTTGGCGACAAGCTGGTCTGTTGAGCTGAACAGGATGTTGCTAGGACCGCTCACTGTAACCGAAGCGCCAACACGAGCAGCCGAGGTTGCGCTGTCAATTGTTTGTCCGCTCAGTACTAGCTTGTTTTCGTAAGCAGGAGTAGCTAATACCTGTGTGCGCTTGTCAATTTCAACAAGTGCCTTCTTGGCTACTGCAATAGAAGAAACAACAGCTGTGGTTCCGTATAGCGTGCTGCCACTAGCTCCAACGTTGACCTTGAATGCCTTCGAAACTGTTGCATCGAAGTTATAGGTCTTAGTTGCAGACGCGATTACTGTGGTTCCGCTTAGCTTCTGTAGATCAACATCTGTATCAACAGTGGCCCCGAAAACTCCAGAGTCAGTAACCTTAATGGTTGCCTTGCCTGCAGTCAAAGTTACGAACTGAGATGTTGCGCCTTCACCGGTAACCTTCAAGCGGTAGGTGTCAGCAGGAGCTGCAGTAAACCACTGATCCATCACTGAAAGCTCGAGGTCATAAGACCCAAGAGCTGACATTGCGCGGGGATTAGCGCCTACAGATAGCTGGTCAGAAGTTGTAGCCATGTCAAAAAGACCAAAAGCCTGATCTTCCCAAAGTAGGTCAACATCAACAGTTGCTGCATTCTCGATAGTTGCTAGGACCTGCAGTGCAGCATTCTTGGAACCATTTAGTGCAGTGATTGTCGCGGTGACCTGACCATTTGCATCTGTCATAACCGTGTCAGTGGTTTTTCCGTTTACCTTGAAAGTGTCTGAGGTTCCCGACTTGTCCAGCGCTATAACTACTGGCCTGCCTGAACTCAGTGCTACTCCCGCAGCGTTAAGGGCTGTGAAAGTAACTGCAACGGTCTTAGTTCCGGTTAGTACCTTGACGGTGTTGACGCCAACAGCGGCAAAGCTCTTACCCTGAACCGAAGCGGTTCCAACTGTGGCTGCGGTTGCTGATGCAGTTGCAGCAGCGGTAACACCAGTTTCGGTAATTCCCGAAATAGCTGTGTAGGTAGCTCCACCGGTAGCAGTGACGATGTATGCCTCTGCAGTGTAGGTTTCAGCTCCAACACGATCGAGCGCGCCATCTTCGTTAGCGGTTCCATGAGTTGAAACAACGTAGTCGTCGTTGGCGGCATTAAGAGCAAGCGCCGCAATTGCGGTGGTTGGCCTTGTTGTTGCAGCTGCCATTGAGTACGTGAAGGTAGATGCACCTGTAACTGTCACTGTTGCGCCTACCACGTTAGCAATAACAACAGCAGCGTCTGCATTTGTGTCAACAGTCGCATTTGCCAATGTAAAGGTGATCTTGTCAGCTGAGGTTAGCTTGTGAGGGTTATTTGTGACAATTGAAACTACACCGGTTGTGGAAATTGCCATGGTGTCAATGTTGTTTGCCCCTGTGATTGGAGCAACAATGTCAGACCAGGAGTCGGCACCAACGTCGGCACCAGCTGCAGTCGCGGCTTCGTCAGCTACGTCCGCATGTAGGCTCACTTTGACAGTGAAGGTCTTTGTGACGTCATTCCATACTGCTGTTGCTACATCATATGGGGCGACTCCCTGGTCGGTCTCCGCATAAAGGGAGATCGCACTCGATGAACGAGTGAATTTGGCATTTAGGAAGTTCTTATCCTGAATGATTACTTGCTGACCGTTTAGAACTGGGGTTGTAGTTATCCCAGCTTGCAGGCTTACGGCACCTGCAACAGGGGTAAGCGCTGTGGTTGCAACAACTTCTGAAGGCTTAACGAAAGTGATGGTTCGAGTAGGTGATACTTTCTCAGTTCCATCGATCTCATCGTTTCCGTTGTTGTCAACCCATGCAGTCACGTTCACAGACAAGGTATTGCCTGCGTCGATGTTAACAATTCGAACAACCTGGTCATTGGCAACTGAGTTGGCTGCACCCTTCACAACGTATGAGTTGTCCGCAGTTGCGCGGGCAGATACATCTGCTGTACGACCGATGATACGGTTAGCACCCAAATCCATGGCTATTAAGTCTGATCTTGAGGCAAGAGCCGCATTAGCACCCGTGTCTGGAGTCGCCAGAGTAACCGTGTTGTTGGTTGCCGTTCCATCCAGAGTCACTGTTGGAGCAGATGAGGCGGCTACGAAAGTTACTGACCCTGCAGTAACAGACGTCAGAGTCCTATTGCCGTTTACGTCGCCAGCAGCAGCACCGTCAAGGCCAGCAATGGTGACTACGTCTCCGACCATAAGGTTTGTGGTGGATGGAATAGCCATTGTCGCAACGACTCCGACGAACGTAACAGCGGTGAATGCCTTGGTCAGCTTGAGTTCCGCTTTCGCGTTAGTTAGAGTAACGGCTCCAGTTCCGCCGCCAGCACCGACAACGAATGTGTCTGCGGTAGCTGCGGTGATCGCGAAACTAGCAGAAGGCCCAGCGGTTGTGCCAGCAGCAGCAGCAGAGCCAGTGATAGCAACCGTGTCTCCGACAATGAAGCCGTGATCCACGGAGGTGTAGTTGATCGTGTCGGCGCTTACGCTAGCGGCAGCACTTAGATTGGCGAAGTTTGTGTCCACTCCCACGTCATTTGTAGAACCGTTTATGTCTACGTCAACGCGTGTCCTGATAGAGGAATCCTCTACCAAAAACTTTAGGAAGCGACTGGAGGAAGTTAGCGACGCGTCATAATTAGCTTTTAGATCGATGAACTGATCCGACAGAACGGTGTACTCAGTGCCCGTATCAGGAGCAAGAGAGACCGACCCATCGTTGACTCCGGCTGCGAATGCAGGCGCGCTAGCGAGGCCTGAGGCCACCAGAGCAATACCTGCACCAAAAGCCAGACTCTTACGAGTCATGTTCTTAGTCATGTTTATCCTTATTTCTTGGTTTCCCCACAATCAATTGATTGCAGGCTGTAAGAGGTAGCTACCACCAACCAAGCAGGAGATAGATAACCCTTACATGAGTAGATAACCAGAGAGATGGCCTGTCAGTTACTCTCACGTGAGCAGGTATGGACGGACAATCCTATTACGTGTCTGGACTTTAAGGAAATAAGCGAGCCCGCGACCGATACCTTTATAGACTTGAATCAGACAAACTATCCAGACAATGATGATTGGAATTTAAAAAAAATGCCTGACTACGAGATAGAGCACACTGCAAAATTGATTGGATTATTAGGGGCAAGTACAAACGGCACTGAACTTTGCCGCCGGCTAGCAAGCGACGATGTGTTTGGGCCAGGAACAATCGGCGTGCAGCTATACGCGCTAACTAATGTTGGGGAATGGCTTCTACTTGGTTCCTTCGGTAAGTCAGCCTATGGCGGTCAGAAGCTAACCCAGTTCGATGAAAACGTGTTGAATCTGGCAGCAAGATCCAAGCAAGTAGAAACCATCGATCTTGAAGTCGATTCGGAGCCTGCCGAGGTGACAGCTTGTGTTTTGCTGAGAGACGACATACCAGTCGGTATGTGGTTGAGAGTTACAACACCCGGAACATACATTTTTAAACCTATGCCTTTGACCCTACGGGCGATCCAAGACGCCGGTGGTTTGTTTATGGATGCAATCGGTTTTAGGACCTTAGCCGCAAGCGAGGGTGCGAAGAATGCTTCTCCCGAAGACATGACTGAACGCCAGATGGCGATCTTGATCGATATGGCTCACGGTAAAACGAACATTGTTATTTCCCGAGAAATGATTTTGAGTGAATCAACGATCAGACAAGAGACAGTGAGAATCTTTCGAGCTATGAGTGTTGGCAACAGACAGCAGGCGGTGCTCAAGGCAGAGGCCCTAGGACTATTACCTGAAGGCATTGAGATTAGGGGCTAACCCCGCGGCATCAACGAGACCTTGATAGAGAAGTAAGGATCCGACAATCTGAACCCCTTTTTATGTACATGCATTTATGCGCAATCTCGAACTTACAGTTCTCAGCGATCCTTTTAGATTAGGTGAACAGACTCCGCTTTTCTGACTCTGTGAAAATGCTGGATGGACGGTCTGCTCTTTTCCTTCTTGAAAAAGAAAAATACAATCAGGCCGAACTCCAGTCCGAACTCCAGCGGCCTTTCATCGCAAAATTCTTAATCCGGGCAATCGAAGTCAAACCCGGCAGCCTTTCGACAACCCTTCCTGCAGTGACGAAATCTTTCATGCGCTCCCCCAGTCCATAATATTAAGTTCAAGCCTGCATGAAGCGCAGATCATCACGCATTCGTCGACTAAATCGTAGGTGGAGCAGTGTCGCCATTTTCCGCAGATGAAACAATCCATGCGTTGACCGTATGGGAGTTCTTTTTGTGGTGGTTTGAGTTATCCACAGAGTAAAGCCTGGGGGACCTTGAATGTGTCATTTTTAAACTCGGTGTTCGAACAACGCGTTCATGCCCGCGAGCGCCGCAGTGCCTTCCAGGAAGACACATGTGTCCTAACTGGCATAAGGCCTCAAATAGTCTCCAGCGCCCGCCTGGGGCCTTTAGGGGCCCAGGCTAGGAGTCGCTTAACAATTCACGTGAGTTTTTGCGCAACCTGCCCTTGACCAAAATACAGACCCTGCTACGGTCGGCGTCCACGTCATTAGGCCTGAAAGACGGTTGCGGCATAATTTACCGATTACACAAGACGTTTCCGATGACGCACTGGTCGCAAAGGTTGTTAGAAAAAATAAATATCTTTGGAATGGATGGCTCCTTTAAATCTCAGGCTGCCTGCAGGTGACTAATGCCAGTAACTTGGGGTCTCAGTCGCGAGCGCCGACAGGGCCCTTGGGCTAAAAATGATTATTAGAACGCACTCATCGCCACCGACCGCAGTGTACAAAACATGCAGGTGGACATACATTAAGCAGTCTTGTCCTCAAGGTACTAAAAACGATAACGTGATGGCCTTTTTTCGAATCATCATTACGCATCTAATGCTCGGTGCGGACCAAAGCCTTGTGCGTGATCACCTTTCAACGTAAGAGCCGTTCAATTTCATAAAGAGGCACCTTTCACAAAGGAGCTTGTGGTTGTCGTCCTTTAGTAGTTTTAGCGTTAGAGCCCCGTTGCTCGAGATTCGAACCGGCCCAACATTTTGGCGCCGCTCGCACTCTCGTGCGCCGCAAACCCAGTCTTTGACCAACGTGTAGGAGCCACTGTGTTTGCCCAAAGATCTGAACCCTAGCGAAAGAGCGTGCGCTTCATGGGGACCCCTTGTCGCCTTGTAGAAGTATCGAATGTCTGAGACTAAAAGCGCCAGCGACGGCTTGCGACAGTAGCAAATGTTAATGCCAGCGTTGCATAAGCCCCCATCTTTGTGAGCTAGTTCTGGGTGACCACACAGGCAGACGTGACCAGAATGTTCGTCTCTCTTCATCGCCTCTTGCCAAGCTCTTTGGCATTGAGGGCTTACCTCAAAATGCATCTCTAGATCACTCATGTTGCTTGGTGTCCTTTCCTGATTTGGTTCCGAACCAATGCCATCTTTTCCCCTCCAAAACTCCAATCCTCACCATCTTTGTAACGAAGTTCAGAATCAAATAGAAATATATTGTTTCTCTACTGAAAACAGTTGGGATTGGAGGATTGGAGCGTAATAGTTTCGCTTGGTCTACCAAACCCAGCCCTTGCCCTCATGGCCTGGGACGCCCTTCATGTTCAGGATGCAGGTCTCACATAGAAACGCGTTCAGGCAGCCCGGCTCATTGACGATAAGGCTGTGCTTGTCCATCGGCACAGGAAAAATCAATGGGTTCCCGGACGTACAGCTATCGTTCCAGCAGGCTGGCGCTTCCAACCAATGAGCAGCCTTGCCGACTTGTTTCAGCCTTTGCAGGCCTGTTGAGAGTGCGTGCTTGCTACCCAAGCCGTATGTTTTTCGCATGAAGTAACGAGTGTCGTTTGAGTACAGCACCGGCCGCTTCGCGACACAGGGGCAGTAATGACGACCTGTGATACACATAAGTCTTCCTCCGCCAAGGTCCTTATGCTTATTGATTGCGTGACCGCAGATACAAACATGCTTGCTCTGGTCGTAGCGATCCCGCTCACTTATGAACCTCATCACCGATTCCGAGTTGATGCCCAATAAGTCCATCGGTGAGTCTTGTTCTGGCGAGTCTGGGTTGAGTGGTGTCTCATGGTTTTCCATTAGATTGCGCTCCGTTTTCTATAAATTGACTGGTGGATGAATCTTTGTTACTTTCCGCTTCAGCCATCCAGATTTGATATTTTTCGATTGCTTCGGCTTGGATAGTTGGCGTTACGTGCGAATACGTGTCCATGGTTACGGCTATGTTCGAGTGGCCGAGTCTTTCTTGGACAACCTTTGGGTTGACTCCTGATTGCAATAGCAAGGTTGCGTGAGTATGCCGCAAGCCTTTGATTGTAATTTTCGGGAGTTGAGTGATCGCTTTTCTTGCCTTCACGACAAGTCTTCTCCAGCGAGCAGAGACGTCATTTGGGCCCCGTAAGTCTCCGTTAATTGTCGAAAATATATAAGATTCACGACCAACAAAGCCCGGGCCAAGAATTGCTCTCCGTACTTTGTATTGCTTCATTATTTCCATCGTTTGCGTATCTAGGGTTACGGCTCTGGACTTGTATGTTTTTGTTGGCTTGACTGTCCGGGCCACTGCCGTGTCCGCTGCCCTTCTGATTGACAGAACACCAGTGTCAAAATTTAGATCGGCCCAATTTATGGCGATGGCTTCACTTCTTCGAACCCCAGTCTCGGCAATTAGGTGCCAAAGGGGATATAGGTCATCGCAATGAGTGTCTTTAATCCATGCGAGAAGCCCTAAAAGCTGTGACCGAGATAAAACCTCATCCTCTTCTTTGATTGCCCGCGATCGCCTGGATTGACCTGGTGCACGAACACTTTTGTGCCGAACCGGATTAGAGACGATTAGCCCCTCGTCCTTGGCGCACTCGAATATTGCGGACAGAACCAGATGAATCTTGGAAACCGTAGCTTCTGCTAATTTGCCACCGAATGCCTTGGAATCTTTACGGCCCGAATCGCGAAGCTGTGCATAAAGCCTCTTGACATCACCTGGTTCCACTTGCGAAAGCGACCGGTGTCCAAAGTTAGGGTTCAGGTGCGCCCTTAGAATCTTTAGGTAGCCAGCCCTCGTGGATGCTGCAACGTCCAGATCATTCAGCCAAGTCGCTGAATAGTCTGCGAACTTTTGCTTGGATCCGACCGCCGGTCGTTCTAGGGATACTCGCCGAATTGCATCATCCAGCTCTCGCCTTGCTTCGCCTTGAGACAAATAGCCGCCCTTTGAGACTCTGCGCCTTGGGCCATTGGGGTCAGATGGGTCGACTGGGACCGACGCCTGCCACCTGTGCAAAGTCTCTCCAGATGTGTTCTTGTATGCGTAGACCGTTCCGTCTCCATGTCGTGGCTTACGCAACTGAGTCACTCACAGTAAAGCCAGCCTCTAACAGGTTCAGCAAGGGCTGCTTGAGAATCAACCGTTTCCTGCCGCCCATAGGAAAGATTGGTATTAAGTTTTCTTTGATCGCTCGACTAACGGTCTTGGTATCGACACCCAACACCGAAGCCACGTCTTTGATTGTCACCACGGCTCCCGGATAGTTCTTTAGTTCCTCGTACGTCATTCTTCTCCTTTGGCACCCTCGTTAGGTACAGTACCATTAACATTACATCTAATTTTGCCTTTTGTGGTACTTATCTCAAAAGAGGTGCCAAACTAGTTCAGTGAACGCAAAAATGATAAGTACCCAGAGACTGTCCAAGTTAGGTTCCTTCATCAAAGTCGGCGACCCGACTCCGTTCGGTTTCTTGCTCGTACCGCAAGATTTTCATTACGGCTTTAAGTTGGAATCGCTACCAGATTTAGAAGTGCGAGGAATATTTGACGGAGACAAGCTGCAAATCACACAGCTAAATATGTCGTCAGGAGAGGGAATCACAGCCACCCAACTGATCCGAATCAAACTCCCGGATCTTCTCAGGCTCATTGCCCTGGACGCCATTCCTGATTCCGGACACTGGGCGATTGGCGCCCACTTGTCAGATAGCCCGTTGGACCTAAAGACTGAGATTTATTCATACATAGCTCAGGCATATTGGTTTCATCATTTGAGCTGGGGTGCGCCGAGGCTATTCATTATGGAATTCATGGGCTGGTCCAGAAACAACACTAATTTTCATCTGAAAAAGATCTCCCAGACTCTCTCCCTCCCGTCTTCCAGGAAGAATAAAAAAGGAGCGGCAGATGAAAAAGGCTCAGATGGCCAAGTATTGAAGGGGCCTACAAGCTAGGCACATAGCATTTTGGCTGGATGCTTCCCCTTTGACTTAGAGGGTAGAAACCCAGTTAGCGCGCTAGACGACTAGCGAGCAAAACAAGTCTTGGAAATGGTGTTGGCGAATCCCGCGCAGGGCGTCTCCTAATGACGTTCTTCGGTGCTCTCTCGAATGAAAAAGAGTTGATTTCCTGGGACTGTCTTTGGGTCATTCGGATGCAATCTTTGAAATAGACACTATGTCCCTGAGGCCCGATGAATTCAATGTTATTTTGAGTCCTTCTATTAGGACGGAATTGCCTACATAGAGCATGGCATCTAGTTGCGGCTGCCCTCCGTCGTTTTCGTATGGGTAGTAAAGCCCTCGACCTGCCGGTGGCACGAGTGCCATCGCGCCTTCCCCATGATTAATAGCGGTGTCTATTGTGTAAACAATTACCCCGTTTCGGCTCCTTGTCGTTTTCTCGTCGTACTTCGTCTCTCTCCTTGATTCCACGACAACTGCTTTGGAATCACTTATCTTGATAATCGCTCCCTTGAGGTTGGAATCAATCTGATCAATTGGGTGAAGAGTCAACGACGTATCTTTCAGGGTAGACAAATCGCCACAGTAAA
>Ga0209491_10010590_pt1 | contig 11032 bp, 7 predicted proteins | sample BON02_FD_187213 | JGI IMG/M metagenome (GOLD analysis project Ga0209491, IMG submission 187213) | Freshwater microbial communities from Lake Bonney liftoff mats and glacier meltwater in Antarctica - BON-02 (SPAdes) (version 2) | ecosystem: Environmental > Aquatic > Freshwater > Ice > Glacier...
TATATATATATATATATATATGTGTGTGTATATATATATATATATATATATATATATATATATATATATATATATTATACATATAAAATTTAATAAAGCGTCCCCGTCCTACTCCTACTCCTATGGCCTCTTAATAGCCCACCCACAGCGGGTTACCACCCTGTTTCCACCCCAGGGTCGACGGCAGAGTCAGAGCTCCGCTTCGTGCTGCGTGTGCTAGCGGACCACTTTGGGCCGGTCGCCGAGGCTCAGGGGCTGGCCAATACCGAGGGGGGGGCGCGCGGCTGGAGTCTCGAGGTCGCGGGACACAGGGTGGTAAGCAGATGAGTTTTTACTAAGTTAAACCCCCCGCGAGACCCCCCCCTGCTCTATACCGAGGGGGGGTTGCGCGGCTGGAGCCTCGAGGTCGCGGGACACAGGTTGGTAAGCAGATGAGTTTTTACTAAGTTTAACCCCCCGCGAGACCCCCCCCCTGCTCTATACCGAGGGGGGGGGTCGCGCGGCTGGAGCCTCCAGGTCGCGGGACACAGGGTGGTAAGCAGATGTTAGTTTTTACTAAGTTTGACCCCCCGCGAGACCCCCCCCCTGCTCAATACCGAGGGGGGGTCGCGCGGCTGGAGCCTCGAGGTCGCGGGGCACCGCGTGGTAAGCAGATTTTCTTTTCACTAAGTTCAACCCCCCCGCGAGACCCCCCCCCTGCTCTATACCGAGGGGGGTCGCGCGGCTGGAGCCTCGAGGTCGCGGGGCACCGGGTGGAAAGCAGATTTTTTTATTTTTTGGTATATCTCTCATATCATACAACTCACACCAGAACAGCAGAGCGCAGAGCCAGAAACAGTGCCGGCGCCGAGGCGCTAGCAGTGGTCAGAAGACCAAAAGAATCATCGAGGGAGAAGGCCCTTTTACTAAGTTTAACCCCCCCCCCCCGAGACCCCCCCCCCCTCTGCTCTGCACGTGTCGAGCAGAGGCAGGGGGTTAATCCCTATATGCATATATATATATATATATATATGTATATATATATATATATATGTGTGTGTGTGTGTATATATTTATTTATTTATTTATTTATATCCATATATATATATATATATATACATACATATATATGTGTGTGTAAATATATCGCTCGGCTCGCCCTCTTTCTTGAACTTGTAACTAATAGCGTATGCTACCCCTCCCCCCCCAGGCAAGAAACGCTGTATCTCTTTGCATGCCCCGCCTTGCTCTCATGAGCAGGCTTAACCCGAGCCCCCTCCCCTACCTACTGTATATATGTATGTATGTATATTAATATGCAGCGGCACCAACACACGCGCGTACATGCGCACACAGGCCCACGGCGCCGCGCTAGAGCTCCGGCGTGTCGCAGACACCACACCTCACGGCGGTTAACCCGCCGGCAGGCAGTTTACATAGACCACCATAGGTCGTAGCCCTACTAGTCTGGGTGGCCGACCGTATATGTACAGTATAGCGAAGCCTCAATAGACCGCGGCTACTCTTCGTCGCATTACGGCTCCGATGAGCAGGCCCTAGTTTGCCTTTCTACTCGAGAAATTGTCGACGCGAGCAGAGGAAGACCATTTCATTACAAAATGGCGAATAGCCGTTTACTATCCGTTTTTTCTCTAATGGTTTTAGCCTAATTTATTTACCCATTTAGCCGCCTTCAATTATAATGGCCTTTGGTTTCCCTCACTCCACGTTAGTCGTTAAGTTTTGTTACAGTGAAACTAGGGCCTGCTCATTCTTCAACTACCAACCACTATCTCGCAGCTGGACACGGCCCACAGCGTGGCCTTTACAAGAGATTTGTTTGTTTTTTCTGGAATTGTGCACTAGTCAATTCTATTTATTATTAGTCCGAAACGCCTCCTTAAAGGTGCCCTGTGCGCCTAAGTGACACGACTTCGAGTTTCCTATAATCAAAACGACGAAACTCTTAGTCGAAACTCGCTCAGGTACCTGAGCAACGCGAATTTACCCATAGCAGTTGATTGGTAGCTGCAGAGCACCTTTAATTTCGCCCCCTGCATTTCGCGCAGGCACAATCTCGCGCAATGTATGCTTCTACCCCGACCCCCCTCTTGTGGGCCAGGCACCATACAATATTACTACTGGCAATATCGTCACAGGAGTGACAGCCGCGTCACAGAAGTGACAGCTGCGTCTAGCGGGACAAGTGACAGCCGCGTCTCGCGGGTCACACACACACACACACACATGCTGGTGCAGAAGATAGGCGTCTCGCCCGTGCGCCGACACTGGCGCGCCCAACAACGGGATGAGTCGATACCGGAGGGGGGGCGCGGAGATACCGGCAGGGGTCTCCGTGACGAATATCGTGTAAAGGCCAACCCACAGCGCACACAGCCAGCACTGCGGCCACCACGCATTACCACTTAGCCTTCACAAGATATTGTTTTACTTCAAAGCTTGATTGTGGGAGTCAATCATCCTTTGATTGCCCCCCCCCACCTGCAAAGCCTACCCTATTGCAATACTATTGCACGACCATTGCGCAGTATACACACCCCCACCTCCTTTTTATGCCATACACCATACAACATTGGTGATGGCAATATCGTGTGAAGCCCGAATTACCACCCAGAGGGTGGAAGACAACCCCCCGCAGACGCGCTGACCCCACTCAACCGGTCTATGCTCACTCCTCCACCAGCAGTCCAGAAACAGGCCCGGCTCGCACGCTAAGGTTAAAGGTGCCCTGTGCGCCTAAGTAAATCGAGGCAGCTTTTTCATAATCGAACCGTACTAATTGCTTCGTTGCTGTGACTCATAATGAACGACGGTTTCAGTTTTGACTCGGTCAATCGCATGTTCCGGATTGTTCCGGTTTCATGGGTAAATCGTGGGTAAATCGCTGATGATCGCCGTCAGAACGTGACGACAAAACTCGCTCATGTACCTGAGCAACGCGAATGTACCTATAACGCTTACCTAGGAGCTGCAGGGCACCTTTGACCCTAGCTCGAGCTCAGTGCTCGATCGGTAGTTGGTAGATAGTGCGTATCTGGTTACTGCTTGGCCTTTACAAGATATTCTTTTACTTCGAGTCGTTTGTGCACGAATCAATCGTCCTTTCATTCCTCGTACCCACCTGCATTGCCCACACTGTTGCAAGACTATTGCACAACTATTGGGCAACATAAGACACCCAATGACCTCCCGTGTGTATGCCATACACCATACAATATTGGCAATAACAATATTATGTGAAGGCCAAGTTACTGCCATATGCTGGGGTTAACCCGCTGTATGCTGTATATATAGTATACTTATTCTCGCCCCATAGGCATTGTTGTTAGCTAGAAGGGGCGTGCTCCCAACTAGACTAATATCAGCGCTGATATTAGTCTAGTTGGGAGAACGGGCAGTTTGGGCGATTGCACCCAGTCAGTCTCTCCGGTGAGGACACCTGTTTTGTTGTTAGCCAGGAGGGAGCTTCGCCCACTGGACTAATATCAGCGCTGATATTAGTCCAGTGGGCGAAGCTCCCTCCTGGCTAACAACAGGCACGAAACTCGGCTTCTGTTTGCGGCTCGCCTCGCTCTCTTTCGTTTACTAACTAGGAAGAGAGGGCCCTAACCTGGAACCTGGGACGGTGCGTGTGTATGTAATTAACGGCTTGATACACGGCTTGAGCACTACCTAACACCCACCGTCTCCGGGCTATAGGGCAGGGCCCGGCCCTTCTACCAATGTGCAAGCCGTTGTGAGTGCCGTTAATCACGTAAACATGCACCGTCCCGGGTTTCAGGTTAGGGCCCGACCTTCCTAGTGTACTTACTCTCGTCTCATAGGCACGAAACTCGGTCTCTGTTTGCGGCTCTCCTCGCTCTCTTTTTTTGACTAACTAATCGCCCATACTACTTTCTTCCAGCAGGTGCTACATTGTGTGTGTGTGTCTGTGCGTGTTTGTTTGTGAACTGTGCGTGCTTTGTTGTTGTGTGTGTGTGTGTGGTATGTGCGTGTTTGCGTGTATGTGTGTGTGTGTGTGTGTGTGTGTGTGTTATCGGTGCGTGTTTGTTTGTGAACTGTGCGTGGTGTGTTGTTGTTGTGTGTGTGTGTGTGTGCTGTGTGCGTGTTTGCGTGTTTGCGTGGTGTGTTTGTGTGTGTGTGCGTGTGTGTGTGGGTTGTGTGCATGTTTGTTTGTCGTGTGTTGTTGTTGTGTGTGTGTGTGTGCTGTGTGCGTGTTTGCGTGTTTGCGTGGTGTGTGTGTGTATGTGTGTGCGTGTGTGTGTGGGTTGTGTGCATGTTTGTTTGTCGTGTGTTGTTGTTGTGTGTGTGTGTGTGCTATGTGCGTGTTTGCGTGTTTGCGTGTTTGCGTGTTTGCGTGGTGTGTGTGTGTATGTGTGCGTGTGTGTGTGGGTTGTGTGCATGTTTGTTTGTCGTGTGTGTGTGTTATGTGCGTGTGTGCGTGTTGTGTGCGTGTGTGTTGTCTGTGTTGTCTGTGCTGTGTGTTGCGCGTGTGTGTGTATGCATGTGTTGACCTGAGCTCTTTTTTACAGCTGCTACGGGTTAACCCTTCATTAACTTCTAGCTACTAGCTTATACTACTCTGAGGATATGTTTACCCTCGAGAGACACCTCCCACACCAGGACAGTGCGGACACAAAGCGGCACACCGCCGCTGGCACCCCCCCCCCCCCCCCACACAAACACACACAGACGCGGGGAACACAGTCCCACAGCGCGCCAACCGCACTCAAACGGCCTAAGAAGGTCGGGTCCTAACCTGGAACCTGGGACGATGCGTGTTTACGTAACTAACGGCCCGCGAAACGGCTTGCACATTGGTAGGAAGGTCAGTCCCTGCCCTGGAAGCCGGAGACGGTGGGTGTTAGAGTGTGCATGCCTTTTCTTGAGCCGTTTATGCCGCAAAAACATACCGTCCCAGGTTTCAGGTTAGGACCCGACCTTCTTATGGTCCCATAGGTATTGGCCTTTACAAGATATTCTTTCACTTCAGAGCGTTTGTGCACGAGTCAATCATCATTTAGTTGCCCCCCCCCCCACATGCAATGCCCACACTGTTGCAATACCATTGCACGACCATTGCGCAATGAACGACCCCTATCCGACCCGCCCAGTGTATGTCATACACCAAACAATATTGGTAATGGCAATATCATGTAAAGGCCAACCTAGATACTACATGGCGAGGCCTCGCCGTTCCCGCGCATTGAGTGCGAGAGCGAGTGGAAGACAGTCCCACAGCGCGCCAACCCCACTCAAACGGCCTATGGTTAACTAACCCTAACCCTTAACCCTTGACCCATAGGTACTACAGCACCGCCGTTCGCGCGCATTGAGTGCGAGAGCAAGACACCGCCGTCGGGACGCCCCCCCCCCCAAAAAAACACACACAGACACGGGGAACACAGTCCCACGGCGCGCCAACCCTACTCAAATTGCCTATGGTTCCCCTAGGTACTACATGGCAACACACACAGATACGGGGAACACAGTCCCACAGCGCGCCAACCCCACTCTAACGGCCTATGGTTAACTAACCCTTAACCCTTAACCCTTAACCCATAGGTACTACATGGCGAGGCACTGCCGTTCGCGCGAATTGAGTGCGAGAGCAAGACACCGCGGTCGGGACGCCCCCCCTCCCCCCAAACACACACAGACACGGGGAACACAGTCCCACATCGCGCCAACCCTACTCAAATTGCCTATGGTTCCCCTAGGTACTACATGGCGAGGCACTGCCGTTCGCGCGCATTGAGTGCGAGAGCGAGTACGCGACGCAGCGGCTGAACGACGTGCTCGCGCGCGCGCTTAGGGCGTGTCGCCCCGTCGAGCGCTGATGATGATAATGATTTGGCCGTTACACGATATTGCCATTACCAATAGTGTATGGCATGCATCGCGACGAAGGAGGTCGGGGGGAGCTCTATATTGCGCAATAGTGTGGGCGATGAATTGGCTTTTACAAGATATTCGTTCACGTCGAGGCTGTTGTGCACGAGTCACCCATTCGTTCATTCCCCCCGCCCACCTGCACTGCCCATCCTGGTGCAATACTATTGCACGATTACTGGACAGTATAAGACTCCCCTTCCGACCTCCCGTTTGTATGCTTTACACAATACAATCTTGGCAATAACAATATCGTGTAAAGGCTAAGCGATGAAGCGGGGGTGTGGCGTGCCCAAACAAGGGGGGCGTTTACGAATACTAGTAGTAATTCCTAAACAAAGGCCTCAAACGAAATGAATATCTTGTAAAGGTCAAATGATGATATATTTAGGGTTAAGGGTTATAACCCTTAAAGGTGCTCTGTGTGCCTAAGTAATTCGAAACAGCTTTCTCATAATCAAACTGTACTAATGACGTCTCATTACTTTGACTTTGATGCTGTGACTCATAGGATAAAAGACGTTTCAGTTCCGACACGTCAATCGCTTGCTTCTTCCGAATTGTTCCGGATGCATGGGTAAATCGCGGATAAATCGCTGTCAAGAACTTGAAACCGAATTTCGCTCAGATACCTGAGCAAAGCGAATTTACTTAGAGCGGTTACTTAGTAGCTGCAGAGCACCTTTAACCCGCTTAGGGCGTGCCGCCCCGTCGAGCGTTGGCCTGTGCAGGATACCGTCACGACCAACCTTGTACGGTGTATGGCGTACTAAAGGGGGATCGGGGAGGAGTCGTTTATTGCGCAATGGTCGTGCAATAGTATTGCGATAGGGTAGGCTTTGCAGGTGGGGGGGGGGCAGTAAAAGGATGATTGACTCCCACAATGGAGCTTTACAAGTGAAACAATATCTTGTAAAGGCTGAGTTGAACGGTGATGATGATTGTTGTTGCAAGAGTTTGAATCCGATGGGGGACGCTCGGAGCGGGAGTGGTTCGCTGCGGGCAGTGTGGGTGGTCGACACCCAGTAGTCTCTCCGGTGAGGACTCCTGTTTTGTTGTTAGCTAGAAGGGAGGTTCTCCCACTAGACTGATTATATCAGCGCTGATATTAGTCTAGTGGGGCGAACCTCCCTCCTAGCTAACAACAATGGTGATGATATATTTACGAGGTTTTCGAGCGATCCCGGTCGAAAACTTCGCCACTTGACAAAACCCGGTCAAAACTAGCAAACCCGGTCAAGCTTAGCTGTTTTTTTAGCTGGGATTTCGACCGGGGTTGCTAGTTTTGAGGCGATTTGCTGATTGGTATTTTTTAGACCGGGTTTACTCTAACCGGGCTATATTTACCCCCAAGGGACACCTCCCCGCACCAGCAGAGTGCGGGCACAGCCCCCCAGCGGCACACACACACACACACACACATATATATATATATACATAGATGTATATCTATATATATATGTATGTATATATATATATATATATATATATATATATATATATATATATATATATATATATATATATATATATATATATATATATATATATACATATATATATATATATATATATATATATACCGCTGCTGGCACAGCCGCCCCCACCACCACAAGCACGGGGAACACAGTCCCACAGCGCGCCAACCCCACGCAAACTCAAACGGCCTATGCTCACCCTTAAAGAGGAGAGGGGTGCGAGGGTTGGAAACGGGCTTGGGTTAGTGATGCGGATGTCTTGACGCTGGTGATTGGGGAGTGTTCAAGTTCGAGCCCGGTGGAGCGGCGTTAGATCTGTGATCTGTGTGTCGCCCGTCCCCACGGGTTAGGTTTCACGTGCACGCCCGTCCCCCACGGGTTGTGTCCCCGTGTGAACGGGCGACACACAGATCACAGATCTAACGGCGGTGAGATCAAACGTGAGGTTGACGCCTTGGGCGTTATCACCATTTCTCGTGGGTGTTTTGAGCGCTGCTGCAGCAATTAGAAAACTCCCCCATACCATTCTAACCTTAGTTTCGTAACGCTTCTAACCCGGCGACCGACGCTGCTCCGTGCGTCCGCATACCGTACGCCGTCCGAGGCTAGCCCTCGGCGACGGTGAGGCCACGCGAGTCGCGCGAGCATAAGCGCACGGCACGATGTGTCTATAGAGCGGTTGAGCGATGTGCTCGCGCGCACACACTTTTCCGTCGGTCTCTTTTCATCGATGCCGCTGTGTGAGTGTGTGATATACGAGAAGGACTCCTCGGTGTGTGGCTCCCCGCGCCTCTGCCGACGTCGCGAGCGCCGCCTGATCGGGGCGCGCTTTGGCCGCCGTTTGCGTGAAACAATATTTGGGCGGGCTCGATGTTTGACCTTGCGGCATAGTTTGTTGCTCTCTGTGTGGGTTGACCCATCCGCCGAGCATGGAGGGCATGTCGCTCCGTCCACGTCCGAGCGCGGTGAGAGAGCGTCATCAAAAGCAAACCCACGAGGAGGGCAGAGAGTAGTAGATGGCTATCACCCTACTGCAAGGCTCAGGTTTACCCGAGGGTTAGGGTTAACCCGGGTTAACCCTAACGCTCGCGCAGTTGGCCTTGGCCTTTACACGATATTGCCATCACCAATATTGTATGAAATATATTGATATTGGCAATAAAGGGGGTCGGGTGGAAACAATCTATTGCGCAATCGTGTGGGCGATGAAGGATGAAGGGGTGGTTGGTGGGTGCCCACACAAAGTAGTGTAGATGGTTGAGAAGAAAAAAAAGACTATATAAACTATTGATGTGTGCACAAAAGCCTGCTCGAAAGAGCAAACGAACATCTTGTAATAAATTAAAGGCCAAGCGCGCGGAGGGCATGCCGCTCCGTGGAACGGTGAGGAGTTCCAAAGCCAGAGCTAGCCAGAGAGAGCGCGATCGTGCGTCGTGCGCGCAGAGGGCGCATGCATGCGTGTTACCCTGCGGCGGAGTCGGAGAGGCAGGGGTGGCGCAGGCACGAGAGGGGCATTGAGCACGAGTTCTCTCGTAGCTCGTAGCCCTGCAAGGGCATGGTGGATGTGGCAATGTGGGTACGTGCGGCTGCCCGTCTAGCTCGTCTATGCAGGTGAAGTGTGGAAGAATGAAGAATGTCGTGAAAGCGCGGCGGCAGAAGAAGAGGCCGCTTTTATAACGTGGTGTGAAGTGTCCGAATTTCTCCTCAAGCAACCAGCAATAAGTAGCAAGTAACAGGTCATAGCAGGCGCACAAGCACAAAGGCGCACACGCACAAAGGGGGGCGCGGTGGACCGCATATGACCATGGCGCGGGCGACGACACACGCAAAAAAAATATTATATCTCCGCTCTAGTCTGTCTGTGGTAAGAGCAAAGCAGCAAAAGCCGCGTATTTACACGTTTATATTTATAAACTCCTACTCGTCGGTTTCTAAAATTCGAACCCTAAACCTCAATCAGCGTAAACGGGGCTTTAATACTGCTAACGGCAATTATGAGCCGCGTGTCCGCGCACATTTTTTGTAAAGGTTCTTGTTCTTGTCATTTATCTTGAAGAATAATGGACCAACGATTGCCAACGGCCAATCTTTTCACAACTTCAACTTCAGCCGCATATATGTAAATGTGTAATGCAATTGCAATTGCAACCCCCCCCACACGCCCGCGATGCGTGTTTTTCGGAGCCGGAGGTCGGGGGAAGGTGTCCTGCTCTCCATGCACCATGCATCACCACCCCGCCACTCCACGTCCACGTGCTGACGTATTGACAGCGTGTGAATAAGTGCACAGGTGCACAACAGAAACAGACTGAAGCAGCGCAGCAATAGAGTAGAAGTGACAGACCCATTGAAAGCACAGAGTAGTGCAGGGTGCAGTGACAGTGAGCATATTCGGGTGGCGGTGGTGAGTCACACGGCAGGGCGCCTGTCGATGTGGCCACCTCGCGGCTCCTTCCACCGAGTACCGAGTAGCGCTCTCTCCCCCTCACGAGGTTGGCCTTTACGCGATATTGCCATTACCAATATTGTATGGTGTATGGCTTACAAAAGGGGGGTCGGGGGGGCGTCGTATATTGCGCAATATACGTGCAATAGTATTGCAACAGTGCGGGCAATGCAGGTAAAAGGGGCAATACACGGATGATTGATTCATGCACAAAAGCCTCGAAGTAAAACAATATCATGTGACGGCCAATCACGAGGACGAGGCGGTAGCGTTGAGCCGCCTCCCCGGGTTAACCCCTTCACCCTAACCCTTAACTGTAACCCGTGGAACGCGCTACTCAAGGGTTAACCCTTAACACCTCGTCCTCGTGAGGTGGAACGCGCTACTCGGTACTCGATGGAAGGGGGTTAACCCTAACCCTAACCCTAACCCGCGGTAGCGTTAAGCCGCCTCCCCGGCTGCGCCGCGCCGCCTGCCTTTGCCTGCGCGGCCGGCTTCTCCTGCTCTACTGCACTCGGCCTCAGAGCCAAAGCTGCGGGGCTGGCTTTTTCCATTGAAGCGACGAGTGCCAGCAGCCGCCTCTCCACCTCAGAAGTCAGCCGCGCTATGTCCGAAGTCTCTTCCAGAAGCACACGCGTCGCGCGCGTCTCGCGCCGGAGCGGCTGCCAAGGCGCAGAGTCGCCGTGCGTCCGCAGGACCTGCAACCGTAAACAGATCAACAGGTCACGCACACGGGTTCACCCTGCCGTAGAGACTACTGCAGGAGGCTTGACCACCGGATGGTGGGCTGTTGTGTGGGACTGCCTATCTTCACATCCTTTGATAGATAGATATATGTACAGACAGATGGATGGATGGATGGATAGATGTATAGGTGCCGAGTCGCCGTGCGTCTGCAGGACCTACGACGGTTGATGTGGGGTGCATCTTGGCCTTTACACGACATTGTTATTACCAATATTGTATGGTGTATGCCATATAAAGGGGAGGTCGAGGGGGGGGGGCGCGTATGTTCCCCCATAGTCGTGCAATAGTATTGCAGCAGTGTGGGCAATGGAGGTGGGTTAAGGGTTAACCCGACGGCGCCGAGTCGCAGTGCGTCCGCAGGACCTGCGACGGTTGGTGTAAAAAGGTCAACAGGTCACACACACACACATGTGGAGCGTGTGTGTACCTGGTTGCATGCGCGGCAACAGCAGATATATATATATATGTA
>Ga0209491_10010593_pt1 | contig 11030 bp, 10 predicted proteins | sample BON02_FD_187213 | JGI IMG/M metagenome (GOLD analysis project Ga0209491, IMG submission 187213) | Freshwater microbial communities from Lake Bonney liftoff mats and glacier meltwater in Antarctica - BON-02 (SPAdes) (version 2) | ecosystem: Environmental > Aquatic > Freshwater > Ice > Glacier...
TATATATATATATATATATATTTATATATTTACACACACACATATATATATATATACACACACATACATATCGGGCTAACACTACCTCCGAGAGACACCTCCCCACACCAGGAAATCTCTCGTTCGTGTGCCAACTCGTGGTCCAGGAAAGCTTCAGTTTGCGTATGCTGCTGTGGTTTCTGCCTTGCGTGTCAAGATCTTTCATTCATTTTGCGTTCACCTGCTTTAGGTGCGGGTCGTGCTCCGGGCCGTCGCCCTGGACCTTCGACATGCTGCGAAACGTGTAAAATGTATACATCTTAACATATGTGTATGTGTGTATGCACATGATGTATTTTCATGATGATGATTTCAACCGCCGAGAGACACCTCCCCAAACTTGAACATCATTCGTTCGTTCTCGAACCCCGACCCTCGTGGTCCAGGAAAACTTCAGTTTGCGTACGCTGCTGTGGCTTTCGTAGGGGCTTGCGCCCTTGCGTGTCCAGATCTTTCATTCATTCATTCAGTCGGGTTGACCCGACGTCTATATATATATATATGTATATGTATATATATATATATATATATATATATATATATATATATATATATATATATATATATATATATATATATATATGTATATATATATGTATATGTACATGTACATGTATATATACATATATATATACATACAGACGTGCTGGAGAAGACACATACACATATGGGTGTATCTCGATGCTTAGGTATTGGTCCTCCCTCCGGTATTGCTCCCTTAGGACGCTGTTTTTGTTTTGCCGACAAACTCCGTCGCGCCAAGTTTCCTTGTCGTATTTCTATAAGTCAATCTACAGGCATCTTGGGAAGACCCCGCCCTCTCTCTACTGTCTACAGATTCCAGCTCGCTGCCCTCTCTACTCTAGCTTAGAACGCACTCGCGACCATGTGCACACATACACAGTCGCAGGAGCTCCGTCGCGACTAACACGCGCGCTCCGCAACGAGACGGCGCTAAATGGGGAATGGGGGCTGTGAATGTGAAAAGACCGAGTGAGGGGAAAAAAGAAAACTCCCCCAGGAAACTCCCTAGCCCTAGGCCCTAGGGGGGTGAGTGGGGGCTAGCCGCCGGCTAAGACCCCCCACACACAGCACACAGCAACAGCCCCCCCCCTCTCTGCTGTGGAGCAGGCGGTTGTTAAGCTTAGAGAATGCGGTGACGGCTGAAATCTGGATCGCTATGGCGCAAAGGTGTTCACCCCGACGCGATGTAATATATGTAGCGGGATGCTGGGACTGCATGGCCGCTCCGGTCATTCACTTCGATCGTCTCCCTGCTGTTGTCCTCAGCTATCTCAGCATTCTGGGTGAGTCCTACTCCCCGGGGTAACCCGGGGTTAACTACCACTACTACTACTTACTACTACTACATACTTTGCTGCTACTACTACTTCTTCTTCTACCACTACTACTATTACTACTACTCTTACTACTACCACTACCATTACTACTATTACTACTACGGGTTAACCCGGGGGGTAGGACTCGGGTTAACCCTTGCGTGTCAAGATCGGGTTAACCCGAAAGTTGAGGAATGGTGTGGGAGCGCGCAATAGCGCTGGTTGGCTGAGCCAAATTGGTTGTGTACTATATCTATGTTGTCCCTGGATACATATGGACCAACTCCAAGTCATAGCCCAATACCAAGACATACCCCCCCCCCACACGTACACACGCAAACAGCGGGGTTAAGGGGGTTAACCTTTAACCCGCTGTTTGGGTTAAGGGCTAACCCTGCGATGGGTTAACCCCCCCCATCGCACACACTGCCTCACTCACTCGCGATCCGAACGTCACTCGCATTCCGGCTATCATTCTCTCCACGAATTCAGGCCCCTTCTCATCACCCAGCAATGGCGCCGCCTGTTCCAGAAACCACACCAAACAGCTGGGGTTCACCCTTGCGTGTCAAGATCTTGTATTCATCTCTCGTTCACCTGCTTCAATTGCGGATCGCGCTCCGGACAGACGCCCTGTACCCTCGACACACACACACATACACACACACACACACACACACACACACACACACACATATATATATATATATATATATATATATATATATATATATATATATATACATAGATATCTCTGTGTACGTGTGTGTGTGTGTGTGTGTGTGTGTGTGTGTGTGTGTGCATATTTACAGATGCATGAAGATGATTTCCACCTCCGAGAGACCTCCCCACACCAGGCCATCTCTCGCTCACCGAAACGTATAAACCCAGCCCTAACACTGGCGCACGCGTAAACAATACTCTACAAGTAACTAGGCCTTTCCATAGGGGAGGCTGTTCAGCAGAGTGCGTGCGAAGCGCGTCCTTAGGCACGCCACGCACTGCTAGCCGTGTACAATTTTCGTTCACCTCGGGTTAACCCGAACATAGAAACACAGCCCTAACACTGGCGCACGCGCAAACAATATTATACAAGTAACTAGGCCTTTCCATAGGGGAGCCTGTTCAGCTGAGTGCGTGCGAAGCGCGTCCTTAGGCACGCCATGTAGAAGTAGTAGCAATAGCAGCAGCAGCAGCAGCAGCAGTAGTAGTAGTAGTAGTAGGAGCAGCAGTAGTAATGGTAGCAGCAGCAACATCAGCGGGGTTACCCCGCATTAACCCCTACTACTACAGGTAGTAGTAGTAGTAGTAGAGACACTAGTCGAAGTAGTAGCAATAGCAGCAGGAGCAGCAGCAGCAGCAGCAGTAGTAGTCGTAGTAGTAGTAGTAGGAGGAGCAGTAGTAGTAGTAGTAGTAGCAGCAGCAACATCAGCAGGGCACTGCTAGCAGTGTATATAGATAGCGAGTACCTGCTTCCAATGCAGGCCGCGCTTTGGCCTTTACACGATATTGCCATCACCAATATTGTATGGTGTATGGCATTCAAAGGAGGGGTCGGTGGGGGGGCGTGTATTGCGCATTAGTCGTGCAATAGCATTGCAATAGTGTGAGCAAAGCAGATGGAAGGGGCAATACAAGGATGATTGACTAGTGCAAGAAAGCTTTTGAGTGAACGAATATCTTGTAAAGGCCAAGGTCGCGCGTCGCGCTCCGGGGCGTCGCTTTGCACCTTCGACATGCCGCGAAACGTGTAAACTATATATAGCTTTACATCTGTGTGTGTGTGTGCACAGAAACAAAGAAACCCAACCCGAACACCGGCGCACGCGCAAACAATACACTACACACGTAACTAGGCTACCCCATAGGGGAGCGTGCTAGGCAGAGTTGATGTATGATGAGTTTCACAACCGAGAATAACCCCCCCGCACCGACACAACAATACACTACACACGTAACTAGGCTACCCCATAGGGGCCCATAGGGGAGCCTGCTAGGCATTGTTGATGTATGATGAGTTTCACAACCGAGAATAACCCCCCCGCACCGACACATCTCTCGTTTACCTGCTTCAAATGCGGGTCGCGCTCCGGGGCGTCGCCATGCACCCTCGGCACATATACACAGCCATATCTATCTATCTATCTATCTATCTATCTATCTATATATATGTGTGTGTGTGTGTGTGTGTGTGTGTGTGTTATTTTGGCCTTCACACGATATTGCCATTGTCAATGTTGTATGTTGAATGGCACAACAGGGGGGGGCGGGGGGGACCACATATTGCGCAGTATTGATTTCAAAATACAACGGGGGGGTTGTAATAAAGGACGAGTCGAAAGCCAAGAATAGTATTGACCAGCGCACAATCCCCGAATAAGCAAACGAATCTCGTGTAAAGGCTAAGTGTTATTGTGTGTATCTATGGATGCATGATGAGTTTCACCCACGAGTGACTTAGCCTCTACACGATATTGTTTCACTTCAAAGCTATACTGTGGAGTCTATCCTCTTTTTATTGCCACCCCCCCACCTGCAACGCCTACCAGATTGCAATACTATTGGACGCCCATTGCGCAATATACGCCCTGCCACCGACCCTCCCTTTGTATGCCATACACCCATACGATATTGATGATGGCAATGTCGTGTAAAGGCCAACGAGTGCCACCTCAAACTAGAACATCTCGTTTACCTGCTTTAGGTGCGGGTCGCGCTCCGGGCCGACGCCCTGCACCTTGGACATGCTGCGAAACGTGTAATATATATACAGCTTTACATATGTGTGTGTATGCACATATCTACAGTTGCATGATGATTTTTCCACCCCCCGGGAGACACCTCCCCAAGCTAGAACATCTCTCGTTCGTTCTCGAACCCCGACCCTCGTGGTCCAGGAAAACTTCAGTTTGCGTATGCTGCTGTGGTTTTCGTAGGGCCTGTTCCCTTGCGTGTCAAGATATTTTATTCATCTCTCGTTTACCTGCTTTAGGTGCGGGTCGCGCTCCGGGCCGACGCCCTGCACCTTGGACATGCTGCGAAACGTGTGCCTGGGCTCGCCGGGGGGGACCGGCAGCAGCTGCGCACCGAAACGTTGCCTGTTGAAGAACGGGGGATTTTGAGATGCATATCGGGGGGTGGGGAGAGGAGCGATACATAGAAACAGTAGCGAGACACACAAAGCGTTCGGATTTAGGGTCAACCCTAACCCTGGAACAGGGGTTAACCCTAACCCTAACGGGGGATTTTGAGATTAATATCAGGGGGGTGGGGGGGAGGAGAAGAGCGATACATAGAAACAGTAGCGAGACACACAAAGCGTGGGACGTCAAATTAGTTATAAGTCCAACTGAAGGCGTATCTGCTGCTACTACTACTACTGCTGCTACTACTGCTGCTACTACTAGGACTAGTACTACTGCTGCTGCTGCTGCCACTACTACTACCACTACTACTACTTCGAGTACTACTACTACTCCTACCTTGACTACTACTTCTACTTATACTACTTATACAACAACTGCTGCTGCTACTGCTGCTACTATTTCTACTACTACCACTACTGAAGCAGCTGCTGCTACAAGTACTAGTACTAGTACTAGTACTCGTTATATGACTACTACCACTATTACTACTACTGCTACTGCTACTAGTACTGCTACTACTTCTACTACTACTACTACTACTACAACAGCAACACCACTTGCTACTACTGCTACTACTAGCACTAGAACTAGTACTATTACTACGAGTACTACTAGTACTAGCACCACCATCAATAGTGTACCTGGCGAACTCCGTCAACGACGCAGAGTCGGTTGCGAGAAAGATGGACTTGTTGGCGTGCTACTACTACTACTACTACTGCTACTACCACCACCACCACCACTACTGCTTCTACGATGATGATTGTATGCCATCATCCACCACTACTACTACTACTACCTACTCCTACCACTACTGCTACTGCTACTACCAACACTGCTACTACAACAACAACTACGACTACGACTCCTTCTCCTCCTCCTCCTCCTACTGCTACTGCTACTGCTACTACTAGTACTAGTACTACTAGTATTAGTACTACCATCGACAATATTTAGTAGGTGCTTCCTCACCTGGCAAACTCCGTAAACGCTGCCGAATCGGTTGCGAGAAAGATGGACTTGTTGGCGTGCTACTACTACTACCACCACTACTACTACTACTACTGCTACTACTACTGCTACTACTGCTGCTACTACTAATACTACTACTACTGCTACTAGTACTAATACTAGTATGAGTACTGCTGCTACTACTACTACTACAACAACAACACCTACTACTAATGCTTCTACTAGCACCACTACTACTAGTACGTACTATTAGTACTAGCACCACCACCGATAGTGTAGTAGTTGCTTTCTCACCTGGCGAACTCCGTAAATGCTGCCGAATCGGTTGCGAGAAAGATCGGCTTGTTTGCGGCCCGGGTTAACCGCGACTACTACTTCTGCTACTGCTACTACTACTACTACCACTACTGCTACTGCTACTAGTACTAATACTAGTATTAGTAGTGCTACTACTACTACTACTACAACAACACCTACTACTAACGCTACTACTAGCACCACTACTACTACTTCGTACTACTAGTACTAGCACCACCACCGATAGTGTAGTAGTTGCTTTCTCACCTGGCGAACTCCGTAAATGCTGCCGAATCAGTTGCGAGAAAGATGGGCTTGTTTGCGGCCCGGGTTAACCGCGACAACTACTTCTACTACTACTACTGCTACTGCTGCTGCTGCTGCTGCTGCTGCTGCTGCTGCTGCTGCTGCTGCAGCTGCTGCTGCTGCTGCTGCTGCTGCTGCTACTACTACTACTACTACTACCACTACTGCTACTGCTACTAGTACTAATACTAATATTAGTAGTGCTACTACTACTACTACTACTACTACTACTAGCACCACTACTACTAGTACGTACTACTAGTACTAGCACCACCAACACAGGAATAGTGTATTATTTGCTCCCGCACCTGGCAAACTCCGTCAACAGCACTGAGTCGGTTGCGAGAAAGATGGACTTGTTAGCGGCGAGCTGGGCGAGGCAGTCGAGAAGCGCATCCCGTTCACGGGGCACAGCAATGTTGAATCGGCACTTACTGGACTGTGAACAGGGGTGTGAAGAAGAGAAACATGTCACACACACAAACACACAACAAGAAGGTCAGCGGCAATCGGGTTACCCTAGGGCGGCGGCCCCAGCGGCACACGGGGGTCGGCGGGCCGGCGCCTGAGGCGGCCACTAGGGTCGCGGCGTCGACCCCCCCCCCAGCATCTAGATATATTCAAGGGAGCTCCCCTTAGGCTCCCAAAGCCACTCTCAGATCAGTTCCCTGTGCGTGTGCTCGTTTCCTCTTTGTATATGAACCGTCTGTGAAGAAGAGGCAGTCGAGGATCGCCTCCCGCTCCCGTGGCACGGCAGCATTAAAGCGGCACTTATTGGACTGTGAACAGAGGGTGTGAAGAAGAGTAACAGGTCACACACGGTGCATATACAAAGGGGACACGAGCACACATCAAGAGATGTGAAGAGAAGCACTCCAACACAACAGCCCACCATCCCGTGGTCAAGCCTCCTGCGACAGCGTCCACGGCAGCGTAGCACACTCCAACTGACACACCAGGGTGGTGGGCTGTTGTGTTAGAGTGCTTCTCTTCACATCTCTTGTGGTACCTCTGGGCACAGGGAGCTGGTACGAGAGTGGTACACACACAAACACACAACACGAGGGTGTGTAAACAAGGGCAGTCGAGGAGCGCCTCCCGTTCACGGGGCACGGCAGCGCTGAAACGGCACTTATTGGGCTGTGAACAAACAACAAAGAAACAGTTAGGACTTTGTTTCTTTGTTTCTGTGAAGAGGCGGCCACTAGGGTCGCGGCGTCGACTCCGCCCCCAAGCATCTAGATATATTCCAGGGAGCTCCCCTTAGGCTCCCAAATCCACTTTCGGATCAGTTCCCTGTGCGTGTGTGCTCGTGTCCCCTTTGTATTATAAACCGTCTGTGAAGAAGAGAGACAGGTCACACACACAAACACACAACAAGAGGGTGCGTGAAGAAGAGGCAGTCGAGGAGCGCCTCCCGCTCCCGGGGCACGTCAGCATTAAAGCGGCACTTATTGGACTGTGAGCAGAGGTGTGAAGAGCAGCGTATGAGGCTAGCGATACGTGGCGTGCCTAAGGGCGCGCTTCGCACGCACTCTGCCCAGCAGGCTCCCCTATGGGGTAGCCTAATCACTTGCGTAGAGTATTGTTTCCGCGTGCGCCAGTGTTAGGGCTGTTTCCTTGTTTCCGTTAATGCCTATTCAACGCATAGGGCTGGATAGAAGGGGGGCACAGAGAAGGGTGTACAGCGGGCTGGCGCGTAAGACGGCCGTAGGCTCGCGGCGTCGACTCCTCCCCCACACACCTAGATATATCCAATGGAGCTCCCCGTAGGCACCGAAAGCCACTCTCGGATCAGTTCCCTATGCGTGTGTGCTCGTGTGCTCTTTGTGTCTAAACCGTCTGTGAAGAGACATGTCACAACTAAACAAGTCATACGCAACCACAAACGACAAGAAAAAACTCAGAACGTCTCTAGTGGCTAACAACAAATCAATATTTTGAATCCCATGGGGCGCGAGTCGTTCACGGCGGGTAGTTTGGGTGATCGCACCCAGTCAGTCCCTTCGGTGAGGACTCCTGTTTTGTTGTTAGCTGAAAGGGCGTGCTCCGCACTAGACTAATATCAGCGCTGATATTAGTCTAGTGGAGAGCACGCCCTTCTAGCTAACAACAGAAACGAACACACAAACAACCCGAACGGCCAACGGCGCAACGACCGTTCACCAGTCGAAGACGCCGTCATCGCTGACCCCGGGCCCTCCTTCGGGGGTGAGCATAGGCCGTTTGAGTGGGGTTGGCGCGCTGTGGGACTGTACACCCCGTGTCCGCGGTGGTGGGGGCGGCTGTGCCGGCGGCGGGGAGCCGCTGGGGGCTGTGCCCGTGCTGTCCTGGTGTGGGGAGGTGTCACTCGGGGGTAAACAATCATCATCAGCCGCCCCCAAGGAAAAGCATTTGTCGCGCACCTGCGTGCATCCGCATAGACCGTTTGAGTGGGGTCGGCGCGTCTGCGGGGGTTTGTCTTCTGCCTTGGGGGTAGTGCGGTGTGGCCGCAGTGCTAGCTGTGTGCTGTGTGTGCTGTGGGCCATATCGGCTGCTGTGTGTGGGGGGAGTACCCTGCGGGGGTAAGCATATCACCATCTTGGTTACCTCTGACAGATTCTTCACCTGGGCATGAAGCATTCCAGGGGTTAACCTAGACGGTTTATGATACAAAGGGGACTCAAGCACACACGCAGAAGGAACTGATCCGAGGAGGGGCTTGAGAGGGCGTTCTCACAGAAAGCAAGAAACTGTTCTCACGGCGATAAACACAGCGATTTACGCACGGTTTACCCATGAAACCGGAACAATTCGAAACATGCGATTGACTCGGGTTACCCCCTCGTGCCCCCTTTGCACATACACCGTCTGTAATAACGATTGTCGCGCACCTGCGTCCATCCCTTGGTTACCTCGGACTGATTCTTCACTTGGGCAAGCAGCATTCCAGGGGTTAACCCACACGGTTTATATACAAAGGGGACACCAGCACGCACGCAGAAGGAACTGATCCGAGGAGAGGCTTGAGCCCCCCTCGGGTAAACCCAAAATCGTCTTCACAGACGGTATATACAAAGGGGACACGAGTTCAACCCGAGGGCTCAAGGGTTCACCCTTCGTTTATAAAACAGTCTGTAAGAAGAGAAACAGGTCACACACAATAGGAATCCATCGCGCACCTGCGTCCATCCCTTGGTTACCTCGGACTGATTCTTCACCTGGGCGTGAAGCATCCCACCGTCGCCAGTGCGCACGTGCACACCGAACGCCGACGGAGAAACAGGCATCCTGAAAAAAAAGAAAAAAAGGGTGAACCCTAACAGGTTCCTAGACAGTTGGCTCAGTTGTCGAGGTACACAGACGGTTTGTAATACAAAGGGGACACATGCACACACGCAGAGGGAACTGATCTAGAGGGGGGCTAGTCGAGCGAGTAAGAATCAGGAGGCACTGTGGCCCCCTGTGCTCAAAGCTCGTTGCCGCCGTAAGCGGCAGCAATCTGCATCGCTGTCGTAAGTGTCAGCGGCGGCGTCAAGGTACACACTAAAAAAGGGTCGGAACCTGTTGAGTGTAGCTGGTGCGAGAAGGACTCCGAGGCCGTGCTCGGTGTGCGGCTCCCTGCGCCTCTGCCGACGCCGCGAGCGCTGCCTGATCATGGCGCGATTTGGCCGTTGGCCGTTGGCGTGGAGAAAGATTTGGGCGGTAACGATGTTTGACCTTGCGGTATAGTTTGTTGCTCTCTGTGTGGGTTGACCCATCCGCCGAGCATATATACTGCCGTTTATAGTGCCGCCCTGTTGACTACTCTTAAACAATGCACACCGAACGCCGGCGGAGAGACAGGCATCCTGAAAAGAAGAAGACCCGCGGCCATCCTCAAATATATTATCTCCCGCAAGCAGAAGGCGTGGCAGGCTCTCCTTTTGGTGGCTTAGTTACTTGTAAAGTATTGTTTGCGCGTGCGCCAGTGTTAGGGCTGTGTTTCTTTGTTTCCGTTAGGGTGAACCCGAGCATTCCACCGTCGCCAGTGCGCACGTGGACACCGAACGCTGATGGAGAAACAGGCATCCTGAAAAGAAAAAAGAAAAAGACCCGCGTGACAACAAGTCGTGAGATGATGCGATGGGTTAACCCGATGAGGATCCTACGTAGGCAATCCGTGCAGAGAAAAAAGAAATCCATAAACCAGATTCTTTCGGGATAACCCTTAACCCGCTGGTTCGCACTGCTACCCCTATGAGGTAGCCTAGTTACTTGTGTAGTGTATTGTTTGCGTGAACACCGAACGCCGACGGAGAAACAGGCATCCTGAAAACAAAAGATCCGCGTTCTCGAACTGGCTCTACACTTCAGTACACTACCTTGCCTCTTCTTTGGTTCTCGCATGCCCACTTGGCCTGCTGCACTGTCTTCTGCCTGCTCGCACCTCTCGTTCTTTGTCTTTGATGTCTCCACCGCGCGGCGCACTTGTCGTGCTGCCTAGGCCGGTGTTGGTGCTTCTATGATTCAATTTGTTTAGAAAGACCCGCGTATACAAAAGTTAAAGGCAAGGCGGGAGCGCGCGGCTGGCGTGACGCGGGCGATTGCTCGAGCAACGACGGTGCAGGTTAGCCTTTACACGATATTGCCATGCACAATATTGTAGGGTGTATGGGATGGAAACGGGAGGTCGGAAGGGGGTCGAATATTGCGCAATAGTCGTTGCATATAGTGTTGCAACCATGTGGGCGATGGAGGTGGGAGCGGGCAATAAAAGGATGATCGATTCTTGCACAAAAGCCTAGAAGTGAAAGAATATCGTGTAAAGGCCAAGGTGCAGGCGGCGACGACGGCGGCGGCGGCGTCGGCGACGGCGACAGGCTTAGCCCATACAAGATATTGTTTTGTCCCTGGGCTTTTGTGCAAGAATCAATACTATTCTTTGCAGACATACCCTTTTAGCCCCCCC
>Ga0209491_10010596_pt1 | contig 11028 bp, 2 predicted proteins | sample BON02_FD_187213 | JGI IMG/M metagenome (GOLD analysis project Ga0209491, IMG submission 187213) | Freshwater microbial communities from Lake Bonney liftoff mats and glacier meltwater in Antarctica - BON-02 (SPAdes) (version 2) | ecosystem: Environmental > Aquatic > Freshwater > Ice > Glacier...
ATCACTGTTCAATGGAACCGCTACAGAGAGAGTGAGAGACGCAGACAGAAAGAGCGAGCGAGCGAGCGAGAGTGAGACCAGTGACAGAAAATAAAGCCCAATTTGCAGAAAATTTAATCAACATTTTTTCTTTATTATGCTCACATTCATGCGAAACTAAATAATATGAAAGAACCGAATCTCCTTCTCTTGCTGGTCTTTCTCTACCTCCTCTTCTTCCCGCTCCAATCCATACATAACATACTCTATGCGTTGCAGGTCGCTCTGGGCACAGGCTACGTTGATTGATTTCGCGAAGAGGCGAAAACGCCCCGAATTTCGGTTCTCTCTAAAGGTTGGTGTCTCATACCTTTTGCACATCCATATCGATATCATGCCGGTCTCGCAGCGCCGGAGGCAATGGTGCAAGCGGATTGCCGGCAAGCGTCAAGCTCCGCAAGCAAGAAATGGTGGCCAGACTGGCGGGCAGCATTGTAAGGCGGTTGTTAGCTGCCGAGAGAAGAGTGAGCGACTGGAGCTCGGACATACGGGGATGCAGGAACCGAAGCACGTTGTTGTCAAGAGTGAGGCGTTCAAGTGCAGTGAGGTCACAGACGCACGCCGGGAGTGCGCCCAGCTGATTCATGTCGAGCGCCAGACTTTTCAGACCGCACAGTTTCCCGAAACTCGGGGGCAGAGTTGTGAGGAGATTCGAGTCTACCCACAGCGCTGTGAGGGTGGTGCACTGGTCAACTTCTGTGGGTATGGTTGCCAGTTGATTGCGTGATAGCACGAGAACCTGCAATTTGGATTGCAAGTCGTCCCACGGCAGCAGGAGATTCTCAAGGCTGAGCCCTGATAATTCGATACTGCCGTGGGATTTGCCATACGCGATTTTGTTGAGGAAGGACAGGATGCTGGGCACACCTTGCTTGAACACTTCAGGCGGAGGGCACATGAGCTCTTGATTGTTAGTCAAATTGAGATCTACGAGCGTCGAAAGACGTCCAATGTCGGGCGCTAGATACACTAGTCGGTTGTCCATCGCGGAGAGCACTTTGAGTTTCGTGAGCGCCGCCATGGGCGGCGGCAGCGTGCTCAGGCGATTGTCGTTGAGTCCAAGATCGGTGATGGAGATCAGCGATGTAATGCCCTCAGGAATCATGAGCAGGGAGTTACCGGTGAGATTGAGCATGGTTAGCAGCGGCATCCGCAGCACCGAGTCGGGTAAAAATGACAGCTGCATCACAGACAAGTCGAGCGAGCCCGATGCGCGCGACGAGAGAAGCCGCTGCCGATAGGCTACACATTTGCTCATGCCCTGCGAGATCACTTCGAGAGGCATGAGTTCAGTCGTCGTGTGCACTGCACCCAACGGCATTACGATCGGCTGCTCTGTGTCAATCGTCAAACGGGTGAGGCCCGTCCAATTTTCGACAAACTCGAAGGGGAATGTTTCGAGAGGATTGCGTTCTAAGGCTAGTTCTCTCAGCCCCGACAAGTTGACAAAGGTTGGCGGCAGTGTGAGGATCTGATTGTCGTTGAGGATCAGTACCGTGAGCTGCGTCATGAGCCCAAGCGAGTCCGGCAGCTGCTGGAATAGGTTGTGGCTGATGTTGAGGTGGGTGAGCCGGCTCAATTCCTCGATGCTGCCGGGCAAAACGGAAATCTCGTTGTAGGCAAGACAAAGCGAGCCAAGTGTGCCATTCCCGTGGTGGATTTCCAGGGGAAATTCGCAGAGGCCCCGACGGGAAAGGTTGATATTATCATAGATAAGTCCAGACTGAATTGTGCGGAGATAGATCATGAGGCGCGAGATATTTTCATGCAAAAGTTGCCCTGCGACTTTCGACAAGTTCGGGTTGTCACGCAGATCCAGCATCACGAGAGAGACCATGTTGGCCATGTCACAGGCGAGGGTGACGACGTCATTTTCTGTGGCAGTGAGCACTTCGAGCTGCGAAATCACACAGATGTTGGGCACAATGTCCACCAATTTGTTCCGGTCAATATTCAGAGTGTGAAGCTCGAGACAGAGGCTCAGTTCGATCGGCACGTTGTTCAGAAGGTTGTCCTTGACATTCAACACTTTGAGCTGCGTGAGATGGCTAATCTGGCGCGGAATCAGCGTCAGGCCGTTGAAGGACAAATCCACCTCCCGCAAGGTGGTGACTTGAAGCAGCTGCAGAGGAACGGCTCCAAGATTGTGTCCTGAAAGCTTAGCCCTGCCGGAACCAACGGCAGAATTGAGCGCAGCAAGGAACTTGAAGAGCGCCGTCGTGTCGGCATCTTGCGCACACAGTGGCGCTTTCTCGAGCGGATTTCCGTACAGAATTAACTCGCGAAGCCGAATGGCCTCGCTTAATTCGGCCGGAAGATCATTCAGTTGGTTGTTGGACATGTCGAGCATTTTCAGGAGGCGGAGTTTGGCGATCGATGGCCCAATCTTGCGCACACAGTTGTCAGCGAGTTGAATTTCCCGCAGGCGCCGGGAATCTGTGAAGTCGGGCCAATCTGTGATATCGTTGCTAACGGCAGTTATGACGCGTAAACTGGCAAAACACGCCTTACCAGTCACGTCAAACTTTGTGAGAACGTTGCTGTTGATGTACAAGAACTTGAGCATCGGCAGAGCACCTTGGTTTTCGATTTCAATTTTGTCGATTTTGTTGTTGTTGAAATTGAGCTCTTCAAGCTGGAACAAGTGTTCGAGCGCCACGGGAAACTTGTCAAGCTCGTTGTGCTGCAAGTCAAGGATTTTTAGAGATTTTTTTAATTTGCCGAAATCTTCTGGCAGCACCTTGATCTGATTGTGTGTGGCAACAAGAATTTTGAGGTTGCCCAACATTGCAAGTGCTTCTGGCAACACTTTAATATCGTTGTGGCAAATGTGCACACTACACAAACTCTGCATTTTCCCGAGCTCATCGCGGAGATTCGCAATCGAATTTTGCCGTAGATCCAACGAAACAATTGTTTTGTAACTGGTAATCGAATCCTCTGACGGCAGGAATACACCCTCATCCTCATCTTCGTCGTCGAGCATTACTCCGAATTCCTCATCAGAGGAGGCAATGCTACCCACTTCTTGCTGCAATTCCTCATCCTCCGCTTCCTCGACCTCGCCCCCACGAATTTTATATCGCATGACCTGCGATGCCGGAATGTCCTGCCATAAGACAACCATCAGTTTCTGCATCTAAGGATTCAAAAAAAGTTCCACCACGCACGCGCGTGTGTACTCATCCAACTTTATGAACGCACATCTAGGACGCAAGAAGTGCTAATAAATAAATACTAACAGATACATACACATACCTCCTCATGCTCGAACGATCGATCATCATCATCTTGGTTATGGTAACGTTCAGCATCAACTTCGGCATGATCTCCCGCCAGCATGTCCGGCGCTGCCATCATAGCTTTCGCCTGCTCCTCTTTCTGCTCCTCCCGCCCTGCCTCATCGTTAACAGCATATGCTGCCTCCCGCCCCGCCTCCTCCTCCTCTTGCTCAGCAAAAACATTTCCATTCTCGTCCTCTCCACCTAACGCTCCAGCCGCAATAGCAGACACGTCGCCAGGCACTCTCAGCCCTCCAACTTTCTTTTCCACAGCCAATACCTCATCTGCACCCTCTTCGTCTGCTACCTCTTTTACCTCGGGGGGCGGGATGAAAGGAGCCCAGGAAGTAATTTCGAGTGGAATGTCAGTGAGATCGAGTCCACTGAGGTCGAGCTTACCGCTCTTGCGTCCGTTCCATGCACGCTTGAGGTACGTCACGACTGCCACAACACTTTTTACGGTGATGTCACGGGGAGGTGAAACGAGAATGTCTGAGGCGTCAAACTCGAGGTACTCGAGTTTTGAGAGCCCGCCTAGAGTGAGAGGCAGCCTTTCAAGAGGATTTCTGCCTACGTTGATAGATTTGAGCATGGGCATTGCCAAAAACATCTGGGCTGGGAGTGATGAGATGTGGTTGTTAGATAGCGACAACATGACGAGACCCGTAATCGTAGCCAACTCATCGGGCACCTTGTCGAGATTGTTATCATTCAGCGAGAGAGACGTGAGCGTAGTCGGTGTGCTAAGCGCCAGCAATGGAAATAGTTTCAGCCCAAATCCCGAGAGATCCAACTGTCGGTGAATCACGGCCGAGTAGGATCGGCGCAAGTACGAGAGAATCGCTTCCCGACCTGCTGCCACCACCTCAACTGGAGGTGATAAAAGTGTAGTGCTATCAACGTCAAGGACCACTTCTTCTAAAGTGGCCACAGCTCCGAGCGTAGCAGGGAGACGTACCATGGGCGTCTCTCGGAGAGACACCCGATTGAGCTGCTGCATTTCGCCAAGCCAGTTAGGCAGACGTTTGAGCGGATTCTGATCGAGCTTGAGGTAGGTAAGCGAGCTTGTCAGGTCGCGGATAGAAGGTGGCAGTACATGCAAGTTCATGCTGGACAGATCGAGGAGGCCTGACGCTGCGCAATCGGCAATACCGCATACATACCGGATGATTGCTTTGCCACCTGCCTGCACGACGTCGCGCGGCACATTGCCAAGGTCACTCGTCGGAACTGTAATTTCCTCAAGGTACATGAGTTTACCCAATTCCAGAGGCAACTCCTCGACGGCGTTGCCAGCTAATTTCAGACTTCTCAGCTGCGTGAGCTTGATAGCGACGGCAGGTAGTTTGGTAAATCGATTGTTTTCGAGATCGAGGGTTTGCATTGACTCGTTGCAACGTGAGAGGTTAGCCGGCAGCGACGAGATATTATTGAAGGCAACATGTAGCTCCGACAGCCGCGTACAGCACTCTGCAATGACTTCGTTGATGTTGGTCAGTTGATTGCGAGTAAACGCCAACACTGTCAGGTCGGTCAGCAGCGAAATGCTATCGGGAATTTCTGCGATGTTATTCTGGTTGAGACGTAAATGAGTGAGCGAAGTAAGAAAGATGCAAATCTCTTCGGGCAGCTCGTTGAAACGATTGTTGGACAGGTTGAGTGATTGGATCATCGTGCATCCTGGCACAAAGCGTGGCAAGAAGTCAAGCCCAGCATCGCAGATGCTGATTTCTTTGAGCGACGTCAATTGATTTTCATTTGCAGAGAAGTCGAAATCATTGAGATGCACGGGCGATACACGATCCAGCGACAAACGCCTTATGCCCGATAGCGTACTTGCTTCTAGGCGCAGGGATTCCAGTGACAGGTGCCCAATTTCAAGAATTCCCGTCTTTTTGGCGTTCAAAATTTCTCGAAAAAGAGCCTGCAGGGTTTCAATACCTCGGTTAACGATGACCTGCGACGGAAAGCCAGAATCGAGCGGATTACTGGTGACATCGAGGTCGGTAAGGCGAGTCAGCACAGCAAGCTCAGGCGGCAGTGCGACCAGATTGTTATTCGATGCTTTGAGCCGCGTTAGAGCCGATAACCTGGCCACCTCAGGCGGTAGCACTGACATCTTGTTGAAGCTGATTGAAAGTTCGGTCAGTGTTTCAAGGTCCGTCACCTCGATTGGCAGCGTCGAAAGGCGCCACTTACTCAACGACAGCGTGCGCGTGGGCAAGGAATCCTGCAGTAGACGCAAGTAGTTCAACGCCTGACTTGTGCCGCGAGAAAATACTTCGGCAGGGGGCGTTGTCACTTTATCTGGGTCCAATTCCAAGAGCATGCCGTGATCATGTACCAGACCAAGGCTTTTGGGAATACGTGCGATGCCATTGCCAAGCGCCATGATGCATGTCAGGTTGCGAGCAAACCCAATAGAGACAGGCAGAGCTTCGACTTTGTTTCCTTCCAGATCCAACATCACAAGATTGGATAAGTGGTGACACATTTCGTCGGGCAGCGATTTTATTTGGTTACGAGCAATAGTCAAAAAGGTCAATCCCGTTAAAAGCAGCACGTCCATGGGAAATGCTGTGAGATCGCGGTTGCTGAGATCCAGACTATGAGATCGCATGCTATCGCTTAGAGTCTGCAAGTAAGCTGTAACGGTGTCGTGATCTGTCTGAAACTGGCGGTCTGGACACACGATAGTCTCGGCATCAAACTCGAGATGTGTAAGATTATTCATCCCACCAATGGTGAAAGGAAGGTGTGTGAGCTCAGGATTGCCGTTGAGTCGTATCTTGTTAAGACGTTGGAGCTTTCCGATGTCGTCAGAGATCCAGGACAGATGGTTGTTAGTGGCGGACAGCTGGCACAAACTCGACAAATATGGGATGCAAAAAGGAAGTTCTTTGAACAAGTTGTCATCAATAAGCAGCATCCGCAAGGCGGTAAGCGCCGTGAGCGTCTCGGGCAGATCTTCAAGCTGATTTTTCACAACTGAAATGAAAGTGAGATCGGTTAGATGTCCCATTTTACGCGGCAAGTGTCGGATTTTGTTATCATCGAGCCGCAACCAGGAAATGTGCCAGTCTGGAAGGATCTCGTCGGGGTAGAAGCGTAGATCCTGCTGCAATACGTCCATTTTACCAGTTTGCGCACCCGAATATAGCGATCTCAAATATTTCATCAGAGCCTCGAGCCCATGACTTACGACATCTTGCACGTGCGGTCTTAATGGGTTCATATCAAGATTAAGAGTAGTGAGAGCAGTCAGGAGGCACAACTCTGGCGGCACACGCGAGATGCGGTTGTTAGACAGGTCTAGCATCTTAAGACCGGTCGATAATGAAAGGTCGGCAGGGATTTCCTTCATACCAGAGTTGCTGAGATCGAGACTGCCAACAATAGCCCCGTTGAGGATCTTGCGCAAGTACGAAAATATCGCGTTGAGACCCACTTCGCATATGTTTTGTGGCGGGAAGACCATTCGGTCGAGATCAAGCTCAAGCTTCTTGAGCTGATAGCACGACGGCAAATCAATCGGGAGCGAACGCACGTACGTTCTGTTGAGAGTGAGTGTCTTAAGATTTGTCAGCTGTACAATCATGGGCGGGATTCGTGTGAGAGGATTGTCGTGCAAGAAGAGATGCTGCAGCCCCAAAATTCCCATGACGGCCGATGGCAGTTGCTTGACGCTCATTCCAGACAAATCAAGCGTTGCGGTGGTATCAGCCAGGGCCATTTTCCTGATGTACTCGAGGATTCTGCGGCCTCCCTGCTCAGTGATGTCGGCGGGGATGGAGTCGAAGTTTTGACCATCCAGATGAAGAAGCTCGAGCTGCGTCAAACGTGTGAAATCGTCAGGTAGACGCTGCATCATGTTGCCAAGCAGTGACAACTCTCGCAACTCGCTTAACTCAACAATAGAGATGGGAAGCATCTCTAGTCGATTGTTAGACAGGCGCATGATGCGCATGTCCTGACACGCTGACAAGTCCGGGAGCACTTCGAGATAGTTGTCGTTCATATGAAGCTCCTGCAGAGAAACGAGATTTGTGATACCCTCTGGTAATATCGCTACACCGCACTGTCGCATTGACAAGATACGGATTTCTGTTAGTTGCATAATTGCTCGTGGTACATCACCGATAGAGTTGCCGTCGAGTGAGAGGCGCCGGAGTTTAGAGAGCCCGTTGAGTTTCTCGGGCAACCCATATAAGGTGTTGTGAGCGAGTGACAATGAACGGAGATTCTGAAGCAAGTTCATGGTCAAGGGCAGGGTTTTAATCATATTGTCGTCGAGGAGAAGCGACTCCAGCCATGTCATCTGGCATACCGGCTCAGGCACGCGCATCAGCTTGTTATTCGTCAGCGACAGACTCTGCAACGCCGTCATGCGCCGAATTTCTTTCGGCACGTCGCGAAGATCATTGCAATTCAAATTCAACTTGAGCAACTTTCCTAGATCGAAAACATCCGCCGGGATGTCTGAGAGCGACATGGACGTAATCTGGAGATTGCCAGCAATGTTGCCGTCGTGCCGTGCACGCAAATACTGTAGCAGCCACGGAAGGCTGCGTTTGCGCATGCACACGTCCGGTGGGGACGTGATGGGATTGCCAGTAATCGTTAGAGTCTTCAAATTGGTGCAGAAACCTAGAGTTGGCGGCAAAAACGTGAGTTGATTATTAGCTAATGTCAGCGTTTTCAAACTCAGACAATTTCCGATGGCACTCTGCAGCTCTTTCATACTATTGTTGTCTGCCTGCAGGTGACGCAACACGGTAAGTTCGCCTATCGATGCCGGCAACTCGCGCAACACATTCTGAGACACATCCAGACTTTCCAGCGCACTCAGCCTCGAGATGTCAGGCTTGATCATTTTTAGCCCACACGACCGCAAACTCACCTTGGTGAGAGTGAACGAGACCATGTACGGGTGGCAAGAAAACGACGCCATCATCACGCCCGAAAAATCTGCTGACTTTGTCGATGGTGCGTTGTGCAACCGTTTCAAGTAGTCTCGAACCGACTCGAGTCCTGCATCAAAGATGGCCGACGGTGGGAATCCCACGTCATTGTCCTCGAGTTCGAGGTCATGAAGCTTTTTCAGATCGCAACTTTGAAATGGGAGGGCTTTGATTACGTTGCTGCAGAGATTGAGGGTGCGCAGGTTCGATAGGCGTGAGATCCACGGTGAAACTTCGGTGATCATATTTTCCTTGGCAGTCAGGGTCATGAGGCGGGTGCAATGCTGAATAGCAGCGGGCAGTGTCTTGAATTGGTTTTTCGAGAGGTCAAGAAAATTGAGGTAGCAGAGTCTACTGAACTCTGCCGGCACAGTGGCCAGTTCGTTACTTTGCAGTCGCATTTCTGTTATATTGATGCATGCGCCTATCGCCTCAGGCAGAGATTCAAGGAGATTGCGGTCAAGAAACAGTTTTTGCAGACTCGTCAATTGCTGAATGTGATCCGTAATCGTGCGCAGGCGATTGCTCGACAAGATCAACTCAGTTACTACTGGCAATCGAATCACTTCGATCGGGAACGACGTGGCTTGCTGCCCTATTAAGACCACTTTGCCCGAACTCAGCGCTTTTGCCTCGAGCCTCAAAAACGCAACAACAGCATCGCTCTTGGTTTCATCGTTGATCACATGTTGCGGAGGTGAATGCAAATGCTCATTGCCACCAAGCCGAATTTTCTTCAATGTAGTGGTCTGAAGCAACTCAAATGGCGGAGTTACTAGCAGATTGTTTTCCACATTCAACGACGCGAGTTTCGCCATGAGAACCATGGCGGCAATGGGCAAGTCTGCCAGCTGATTGCTGGATAGGTCTAACTCTTTCAAACTAACTAATGCTGAAATGGTCTCTGGTAGGCTATTTAGTTTGTTATTTCTCACCGACAATATCACTAGATCCTTCAACTGATTCATGTGTGAAGGCAGTGTGCACATTCCATTATCATCAAGGATGAGAGTCGCGAGGCCGCGGATTGAGATCACTTCGGATGGTAGCGAAGTGAGATCCGATTGTTTGAGGTTCAGTGAATTTGAACGCGCAGCATTATCTAGAGATTTGAAATATGCCATGACCGAGCGCTTGCCCTTGTCAACGAAAGCCATGGGCGGCGAAATAACATTATTTCCATGCAAGTCTAGGATACGGAGGCGTGGCAACATCCAAATAGGGCCCTTAATTTCGTGGATTTTGTTGTTCTTACAGTCCAAAGTTGTCAATTCTTTGAGCACTTCAATCAGGGGAACCGGCAGGGCGGTGATCTCATTCTCAGCGATGATTAAATCCTTGAGCAGCACCCACTTTTGTATACACAGGGGAATCGTTTCAAATTTGTTCTTTTTCAGCGAAACTTTGGTCAGAGCCGTCAGACCTGCGAAGCTCTCGGGCAGTGCGTGCAGCTGATTGCCAGTAAGATCCATGGTCTTGAGTGATGTCAGGTCAGAGACCATTCCAATTTCGCGCAGCATATTACCCTCCAGATTTAAATGCTCTACATGTGTCAATGAAAACCACACGTTTTCATTCGCATACATCACCGGTAAATTTTGCAGCCCCATTTTGTCAAGCATCAGTGTATCCGACTCTTGCCCCTCTAAAATACGTCTGAGGTAGTCACGAACGTGGCGGCTAGCACTAAGATGTAATTCAGCAGCACTCATATCCCAGATTTCCTGGTCGACTTGCAAGTCTTTGAGAGAGGTGCGCCCACCGATTTCAATAGGCAGATACTTAATCTTGTTGCCCAGCGCGTTCAGACTTGTGAGCTTCTGGACTAGCGGAATTACAGTGTACAGTTCATCGATGCAATTGTTGGCAAGATTCAAACCGGTCAACCCTGTCATACTCCCCAAAAACTTAGGAGTAAACGGCAGATTGAATCCCGACAAATTCAACTCATTTGTTCTTAGCGTCGCATGTACCATGCTCAAAAAAATCCGGGTTGCGCCTGCCCCTTGCTCTACCACGGCCACAGGCGGGAGGTCGATATCGTGGTTCAACGTGGCGTCGAATTCGACCAGGTTTGTCAGGAGGCGAAGATTGAGTGGCATTCGTACCAGAGCGTTGCTAGTGAGAGTCAGGACTTGAAGAGACGTTAATTTGCCCATGGCCAGCGGCAGCTGCGCAATGCGATTGCGGCTGAAGCGCATGTGCACTAAACCCACAATGTCGCACAAACTCGGCGGGATTTCCGTGATTGCATTGTCGTCGGCTTCCAACTGTTTGAGCGCCGTCAACCCATTCAACGGTTGCGGCAGTGCCACCAGACGGTTGCCCGAAATTCGCAGCCGCACACAGTTTTGCAGTAGGATAATAGATTGCGGCAACGACTGCAGCACATTATTTCGCAAGTCTAAAAACGTAATTGTCGCCAGATCTCCTAGCGCCTCTGGCAATCTCACCAACTGATTGTTGGCGGTACGCAGCTCAGTCAACGCAGAGCATTCTTGCAACTTTCCCGGCAACGTGGTCACATAATTTCTGTCAATATTGAGAACAACTAGAGGCGCCCACATGTCTTCCGGAACAGTCAGATCGTGAAAGCCAATTCCTGACAAATCTAGACGGCGCGTGTAGCGACCGCGCTCTATCATTCGTTGAAAGTTGAGCAATGACTTGACGCCTTTTGCCACCACATCTTGCGGGGGAAACCGAATGTCACACCCATCCACTGACAGATTTGTCTGTAATATAAA
>Ga0209491_10010605_pt1 | contig 11020 bp, 6 predicted proteins | sample BON02_FD_187213 | JGI IMG/M metagenome (GOLD analysis project Ga0209491, IMG submission 187213) | Freshwater microbial communities from Lake Bonney liftoff mats and glacier meltwater in Antarctica - BON-02 (SPAdes) (version 2) | ecosystem: Environmental > Aquatic > Freshwater > Ice > Glacier...
TGTCTGATGGGGTGTCGGGTTGCCGAAGGTCGTCAACAGAGGTAGACGCAAACAGTGACGAGCCGGGACGAGTGTCGCCGAGCCCGAACGCTGCTGACTCATCAGCAGGCGCAGACATGGAGTTGGGCCCGCGCCGGGAGCTGCTAGTGCGCCCGCGCCGAGTCTTTATGATACTCAGCCTGCTCGCGATTTTGTCTTGAGACAGCGAAAGCTCGTCGGGGTCAAGCCCGGGCATGGCACTGCCCATGCCCCCCGCTGTGCGTGTGGGCACGCTTGCGGGAGGCTCTCTCATGATGTGCTCGGAGAGGGCCTTTTCGAGCGTCGGCACGTTAGAGTTGGCGTTAAACGTGCCCTTGAGGGTTTGGGCGGGCAAATGGTGTGCCGAGTGCGAATTTAGCAGACGCATGTGTGAGCTTGGTGAGATGCAGGCGCGCACGCTCTGCGGTGACATTGGTGGACTGCACACCATAGGGCTGCTATTAGTGAACCCCGGCAGACTTTCAAATCGCGTATCCTCTACTCCACACCCCCACGCACCCACCATGTTAATACCTCCCTGCGGCCCATTCTGGTAGCCGTTCTGCACATGATATACGTCCGTATCGTGAGGCATGCCGTTGAATCCAGCGGCGCCCTGCGCCGCGCGCCGACCGGCCGACGGAGGTCGCATACGCGGCCCAGAAGTGCCTCGAGTAAATTGGGTAGCGTTGCCACGCAGCTGATCTGCAGTCCCCATTGTATGCATTGCACTACTCATGGTGCCGTTCATGGCGCCACTTATTGCTCCCCCCATGGCGTGACCAACACGGTTGAATGAGTCGCGTCCGTCACTGGCACCCATGTCAGTGCGTAGCCCGTCCATCCAGAAAGGTTTGATGGGCTTCTGAATGTGTCCAAAAATGTCATGCGTGCTGCTCTCCTCATACATGGGCGAATCAGTGGTTGGGTATTGACGTCTACTGCGCGTATCCTCGGTGTTTTCTGGCACCTGCTCAAGTGCGCCGCCATTGCGGGGCGTGCCGCGTCCGCTGCTGTCAGCACCAGTGGCCATCCGCCGAGGCGAACGCACCATGCCGCCCAGACTCCCTCGACTTGCAGCACGATCGTCGACAGTCACTTCAGAATACAATGGCTGGTCGTCGGCTGCCAGCAGCGCACCCAGCTCCTCTAGATTCTGCTGTGATCCTCTACGACTACCCAACCCTATGGGCCCCACGCGCGGGCTACCCACTCCATCCTCTCCACCGCGTCTGCCTGAGCGGGGACTGTCTGTGCGCTCCATTGCAACACCTGTGAAGCGCATGGGGCTCGGGGCTTGGCCCAAGCCACCCCGATCGGCACGGCGTGAAGGCGATGCCGTGCCGACTCGCTCGCGTTCTAATGCCGCCTCATCCCGTTCGCCATCGCCCACATGTGGACGCAGACGATCTCGTCGCATTGGAGAGCGCGAGGGCTCCTGATCCCCTCCCCTGTCGCCAGTACGCGAGGCTCCGCGCGGTGTGCCAGCCCCGGACGTGCTCGAGGTGTCGTCGAGACCATTGCCACGCACAGTTGGCAGCTCCAGCATACCCTCTGCATTGAGGGTGGGAAGTTGCGGCTGCGTCAGACGAACTTCCAGTAAACGCAGCACTTGCCCATCGAGCGTTGGCAGCACAGAAAAGAAGCGATCGGCGCCCATAGCCGCATGCAGCAGCGCCAGCGACTCAATAGCGGTGAGTTTGACTTTTGTTTTTTCATCGTCGAGCAGCGGCGCAACGGCGCAGACAATTGCATCTAGATTCAAGCGCGGCTCAAACGCCAGTAGCCCCTGCATCGTTAACACTAGGATTTCTTCGCGCACACGCCAGCTCTCGTGACTCAAGTTGCCCAGCAACGCGCTGACGATACCGTCAGGGCCAAGCGCACCCATCATTTTGACCACAACCTTAGCATTGGCATGGCGCACCAGCGTTTTGTTGTCGCCCAATTTTTGCTGCAACTGTGGCATGAGCAGCACCTCAAATGGCCTGATGTCAGCGCCCATGAGCGAGATCAAATCTCCAATCGTTTGCAGCGCCGTGATTTCAATTTTGAAGTTCGGGTCGTGCAGCAGCGCAAGCAGAAATTCCATCAGCTGTGCCAAATGCGGTTGGATCTCTGCAGGACCATGCACGGCCTTGACAAGTCCCTGTAGCTCTTCCACAGCCAACGCACGCACCCGCCAATTGTTAGCATCTTGCAAGTCCTCCAGCAGCCGCGCCGGCACAAACGATAGACTCATACCCCCCAACCCACCAGCCTCACCGCCACCCGATTCTTGACTTTCTGCAGCCAATCCCATGTCATCTTTGTGAGTGATTTCCCCGACAATGTCCGCCTGCTCCTCGATAACAGCGACGGACGAAAGCTTTTTCGACTTGACCAGCTTTTGCAGGTCGGCAGGTAACGTCTCAACTGCTGCCATGAAAGCATCAGACGCGCGCGTGCGCACTGCCTCCAGCGCATGCATTGCACTTTTAGAAACCGCGGGTGACTTGTCGGCGAGTGCTGCCGCCAACGCTGTCACGACGACTTCTTGCAGCGTCAACTCCTCCATGCCAGTGGTGCGGTACTTGGCTGTGCTGTATATAGTAACAAGAGCAGCACAGCATTCGGCACGTTGCTCTTCGCTAGGGCTATGCTGGATGCACTCCGCGACACCACGCAGCAGTAATCGCACATCATGGTCCCGCACCTGCCAACCACCACAAAATTCTACCTTTACACATTGGCTAATACAACAGATTTCTTGTTGCTTATGTACTTTTTGTTGCACACACACACATTCGTCAACGCAGCACAACGTCACGTGCAACCTCAAGAGTACGCCACCACAAGTATATTCCTACATTTATGTGCCTAATTATGCTCCTCACGACATACCCATCGCCTATTCTACCAATTGAGCACTGAAAGTATCAGGGATGCACACCTTGCCGCACGCGCACATGGTCTGGACTGCAGCCTGCCGCACAGACGCTGATGACGAGCCCATTGCTTCAATACACGTTGGTAGCAGCACATCAAGCTCCGCAACAATGGCTTCCCCAAATTGCGTGGCTAGGTCAGCCATAAGCTGAACGAAAGGCGCACAACGAGCACAAAGAAAATTGAAGTCAGTACTTAGCCAGCACGTGAAGCGATGGCTGCCGCACGGTGATGTAAAAAATCAGCATGATGTTTCGCCTGGGGTGAATCCCGATGCTGTCCAATCATTCTGCGGCGGGGGTGATGCAAAAGAAACCTTGGTAAGAGAGAGTCAACCTGGAGCCATTTGGAGGCGATTCGCGAGTTTGGATCACTTGCACAGGAGCTAGCGGCGGAGAGCAGACGCGTGCGAAGAGGTGCGTCGGGCAGGCAGCCGTTGGCTTTGACAGCATCGCGGATGCTGTCGAGCGAATCGAGACGGTTAGAGGATTTGTCAAGAGTACGGAGCAGCGCTTCCAGCTCCGCCCATGCAGCGGGGGTCTGAGCACTTTCAGCCGCCAAGGGTGCGGCCATCAAAAATGACCGTCTATCCTACAGGAAAGACTCCATCTTTCCCCCCCTCTCATCATCGAGAGTGGTGATACCGTGTGTTCCTATCAATGACCAATGTACACGAACTCTTGAGTTCGTGGGGCGTGACCCTTAATCTTAAGGCTTAATTTCATATGTGGGTAGCCCCAAGCCTTTTTCGCTCATCGCTTTTGTGGGTAAACTCAAACAATTACGGTTTACTGTGGGTACTTTAGAAGCAAAACGCTTTTGTGTGGGTAACATTGAAACCAAAACATCTTTTTGTGGGAACCTATGTGACTTTTAAATTTTTCTGTGGGTAACTTTCAACAAAAACAACTTTCTGTGGGTAACCGTCAAAGAAAGTGACTTTCTGTGGGTCACACTCACGAAGGAGGGGGGGAAAAAAACGCACATTCACAAAATGTGACCACTCATCCAAACGAATGGTAATAATAATCCAAATAATTACGAAACATACATCCACTACCAACCCACAAATACATCACTTCATAACCACACTTCATCCTAAATACATTACCAAAAGACAACACACACTCAAAACACAAAAGACAAAAAGACAGCACACGCTCAAAACGCGAAACAAGACAAAACACAACAACATGACAAGTCATAATAAAACGACTCATTACAATCCCTACATCCACAACCAACGTAAAAATACATCACTTCCAAACAACATTCCACATCCTAAACACACTCCCAACATACAAATACATCCATTTCAAAACAACATTCATGTGTCCAAAGTCCATTGCGGGACGAACTCGAGTTCGTGGGGCGTGACCCTTAACCCTAAACTCGCGTCTTCTTCAAAAAAAACATTGAGGTCCTGTAAAACCCGGTGACCTTGAAAATAAATTGGAATGAACTACACTGAATCCTTGATCAGGTGCTTCCGGGATACCTTATTACTGTACACCACCTGTGTGTGCGTTCCTGGTGTAATTGGCGCGCTAGCTGTGTGGTGGCAAAGCACCAAACAATAAAATTGATCAAGTTCGATGCATTGCCATGTTTGGGCGCGCGGCAGCAGCACTTTATTTTGGGCGAAATTTCGGTTGATTTAGCCTTGGTCTTGGCCAAAGCAGTTAATTGCCTCAGTTTTGTCTGTTTGCAATCCTTTTGTTGCCTGTTTTTTTGAAAACACTAGGTGTGGTTTTCAGAATTTCTGGTATTCACTTGTTATTGTTTTTCTCGATCTTTTTAAATCTGTTTTTGCAAATCCAAATATATGTATATATACGTATATTTGGAAAATTGATTCAAAGTTTGCGGCCAACTCATCTTCACTTTCACCACCAGTGGTCTCTTTGACCAGTGACCTCGCCTTTCTTCCAGCCCACACCACTCCACACCCCCTCCCACCCAACCACACCCTACCACCTCATAACCACAACCTACCACCTGTCACTCAAGATCTCACACCCGACCTCACACCCTCACACCACAACTGCATCCCGGGCACACAACCGAATGCACAGCCTTCCAAGACAACGCTGAGTCAATGAGTGTCAACACCAACTGTGGTGGAGATGGGCAGTGCAGTACGCAGACGCACCTCGAACACTTGGAAGACAGACCAAGACGCGCTCGGGTGATACTGGGGGAGTGGTCAGACAACACTTGGTTGTGTCAATAAGGAAGGGGGGAGACCTCGGCGTCCGAGAATTACGGCCGTGTGTTCCTATCAAAATGACTAATGGTCACGAACTCTCGAGCTTGTAGGGCGTGACCTGTAACCTTTAAACTCGAAAAAACAAAAGCGTCTTCTTAATAAAAAAAATTCCAATAAAAAAAATTGAAGTCCTTGAAAGGTCACGACTCCCAGATGAGTCTAAACTCGTCAACATCCTGGCCAGAAGGTCCATTGGTTCTGCTCTGTTGTGGGGTCAACAGGCTCATTGGCTTCCTCAGTAGTGTTGCACGCTTCATTACGATTGCAATGGGAAAGGGTTGTCTGTGAGTCTTCGACCTCTCTGGCGCAGGAACTTTCTCCCTCGGGTTTTTCCTTCTGTTCTTTTTACAAAAACAAGTCTTGCTTCGCTTTTGTCATGTGTGGAAGAGGATTTCACATACCAGGGCCACAGTACCCACGAAATCTTACAATCATTCAGGGCCCTCACCAATGAGGCCGAACGAATACAGGACCTGCCGAGACACGGAGCCGCCAGGGCAAAAGCCCCTGGTTGTCAACAGCGTTAGTTGCTTGGCTTGTTCGAAGAGGAAGGAGAGGGGATTGGTGTAGCCAGCGACGTAGTCAAGGTGAAGGGTGAGGATCCGGCCACCCCAGGTTCTCTAAGAGGGGACAGGGTAAGGTGGTACGTCGGCGATCCATTTCGTGGGTGTGTTAATATTCTAGGCTACAGGCAGACAAAACTCCTTGACAGCACTAGGACATAGAGTTTGTTCTAGACAAACTAGAAGGCACAGGAAGTGAAGTTCAAGATTGACAAAGTGGATTCAAACAGATGAAGGAGAGTCAGACACAATAGCGGCTACCTATGAGTCATCAAACTCATAGCCCGGATTAACGCACCGGTGTTTATATACAATAAACAAACGCACAGTGCGCATGCTGGACTCCCTCAAGAATTGAACCTAACGATTTCAAATCAAGTCCCAGACTATTTGAAAGTCGTGTTCAGCAGTTGGGAAAACCTATGTAGTAATATGATAATTACTACTAGTAACCCCTCGTACCTAGACTATTAGGTCTATTCACGGTCCACACAAATGTCTCTACAAACGCACGTCTGTCTTTACAGTTGTGATAGGACCTAGAACTATAGGTCTACTCAACTAGAACCATGACTCACTATGGACTCGATGATTGTACAAACTTATCAAATATCAAATATCATAGATATTATGAATAGCTGGAGATCATTATTGATCTTCCCATTGGTTTTCCAATAAACAACATTATCTCTCTTATGAATAGCTTGAAGCCCCTCATTATTTGTAGCTTATACAGCTCCAAATCGAAAGACATACAATCACTAAATAGATGTAGTGACATCAATGAGATGCGATAGAGACAATCTCGAACACACGGAGAACAAATCAAAGTAGGGAAGCGAAGGCATCACAAGATGACCACAACGCTTGAAAATCCTACTAGAAGATTTGAAGGCGATCCCTCGCTAACATGAAGAGATCCAAAGTAGGAAAGCGAAGTCATCAGAAGATGGCCATTCAACGCTTGCCTCGAACCATGAAGGCTGTCATCTTGTAAAATGTAGGTCGTGCACGAGCAACAATCGAAAGGCTTGCCAGTGAGCTGAGGTCACCTGATTCGACAGAGAATGACAAAGCAAAAACTAATATGTATAGAATGTTCATTTAAATGAATATCAGAGCCAGCAAATTACAACCTTTGTGACCTGATGCAATAGAAGCATGTCGAAAATGAGTTTACCCAAATTCAAAGCTCTACTTGTATGCGAAGACAACATCACAAGAAATCATAATGCAAGCCTTGAGCTCAGGGTCGATGAAGAGTCGAATAATTTGGTACAGCCATAAAAATACAGCCAGAAGCCATTAGTGAATGCTGATATAGGAAGAGAAAGAAAAAGATTGGTGGTTGGGTATGTTGTCAGTAATATAAGCAAAGCAAAAAGCATTGACAGTTGTGATAGGACCTAGAACTATAGGTCTACTCAACTAGAACCCTGACTCACTATGGACTCGATGATTGTACAAACTTATCAAATATCATAGATATTATCAATAGCTTGACAGGGTGCATACTCCTTGGCCCACCTATGAGGAAACACCGGGACCGTAAACGATTCCCCAATATCAGTTTGATAAAACAAAGCAACACACACACGCAGTAGCCCTTTCGTGTCACGAAAGATCTAAAAAATAGTATCTTAAAATCGAGTGCGTGTCGACTACACGCGCATACCACGATACCTCCGCACATGTGACATGAACTGCGGGAGTGCCTTCGAGCTGGGTGCTTCTGGGCTTCCCTATTACTGCACTTCCCCTGTTTCCATTCCTTCTGTCGTTGTAGCTGTGTGGCGACAAAACCAAAAAAAAAAGAATTGATCAAGTTTGATGCATCGCCATTTTGGGGCTCGCGGCAGCAGCACTTTATATTGGGCGAAATTTCGGTTGGTTTAGCCTTGGTTTTGGCCAAAGCAGTTGGTTGCCTCAGTTTCATCTTGTTGCAATCCTTTTGTTGCCTGTTTTTGTTTGAAAACGTGTGGTTTTCAGAATTTCTGGTATTCACTTGTTATTGTTTTTCTCGATCTTTTTAAATCTGTTTTTGCAACAAAAAAGATACATATATATATATATATATATATATATCTTTGGGAATTTGATTTGCAGCCAACTCATCTTCGCTCTCACCACTAGTGGACTCTTCGACCAGTGACCTCGCCTTTCTTCCAGCCCACACCACTCCACTCCCCCCTTACACCCGATCACACCCTACCACCTCATAACCAAAACCTACCACCTGTCACTCAAGATCTCACACCCGACCTCACACCCTCACACCACAACTGCATCCCGGGCACACAACCGAATGCACAGCCTTCCAAGACAACGCTGAGTCAATGAGTGTCAACGCCAACTGCGGTGGAGATGGGCAGTGCAGTACACGCACGGACCTCGAACACATGGAAGAACACATGGAAGATAGACCAGGACGTGCTCAGGTGACAGGGGGGAAGGGGTCAGACATCATCTGGTCGTGTTCATAAGGGGAGGGGGAGACCTCTGCGAGTAAACATATTTGACTTCTGCCAACTCTTCTTCTCTCTCAAAGTTGTGCTTACACTGACTGTAGGTATTACATACTGGATGTCTTGTTTACACAACCGAGTGTGAAGATCCAATCTCGACGACCTTGATAGTCCTGGTTGTCACAATCACTCGCTTATCACTGTATTCTACATAGAACGCTACACATCTCACACAACACATCCATCTCAAGTCATTTTCTTCTTCTTCTTCGGGGTTTGAAGACCCCGTCTATTTACTAGACTAAGTGGATAACCCACATACACATTAATTGAACTCCAAAAAATGGAAAAGAAAAAGAAACAAAAGAGGCAAAACAAAAAACACAAAAAACAAATTCAAAAAATCACAATGATAGTAATAATAACAATAACCATTCAATTTCCTAAACCCACCACAAACAAACGGATACATCAGGTCTAACCAACATTCATGCGTCCAAGCCTGAGGTACATTGCAGGAGTGACGTTCAGTTTTGTCAAGCGCTTCCAGGCTTCCTTATTACTGCACATAGAGCTTCCAGCAAAGCTAGTAGACTACTTCTTACGAAGTAATAAAAACAAAATCAATCAATCACACCACGTGTGTGCGTTCCTGATGTAATTGAAGGGCCCCGGGCTAGCTGTGTTGAGGTATAACATCCAAACAAAAATGAGGCTTGAATCCATACCGGAAAACAGTCCAAACACGAGTAGACTCACTTATCGAGACAAAAAACTGGCAGACCCTCAATAGAGAACTGAATTTAATATGGTATTACTGGCTGCGGTTGCCGCGGCTATACAGGGAGCAACAGCCAACTGTCAACGTGTGATACCAGAGCAACAGCCAACCGTGACTGTCAATATGTGTATACACTGACAGTCCTTGAAGGGAGTACTACCCGGGGAAGAGATACACAACTTCGGCGTTCGTGTACCTGGGCCCCACTTAGCTAACTTACCTGGTGGTCATTGACGAATCTTGGAATGGTGTTTCAAGTCTTGTTGTGGTCAGGGCGAAGTCAGAACTACTTTGGTATGGAAAAAAAGAAACCCTCGGACCCGTTTTCAAAAAACAAAAATCCAAAGATCCGAAAAATTTGTCGGACGAATGTGTCCTTGATACTATGCCCTCGTGCCTGTGAGTTTGACCAATAGGTCGCCAGCATCAGATTGATTGATGTTGCTTTTACTACTTCGTGAAAAATAGTCTAGTAGCTTTGCTAGAAGCTCTATGTGCTGGAATGCTTTTTTTTTACGATTTATGAATATCAGGGGTTTTCCGACATTTCTTTTTTCCATTTTGTCCTTTTGTGTGTGTATGCAAGGCCTTTGTCTCTAATTAAAGCCTTTACTCTGCCCCTCTCAACCAGCCTGGGAAGCATGTAAGGCTCGGCGGTGGGGATAAAAACTCGAAAAGACAAAACCGCTAATTTCACTGTGTGAAACGCGTGTTTTGCTTTGTTTGGTCTGTTCGTTTGGTCTGTTGAGGTGCCACTGTACATTATTTGTATGGATTGTACAGCAGCAGTAGCCGCAGCCAGTAATACCATGTTAAATTCAGTTCTCTTTTTGGGGTCCGACTCTGAGTCTCCAGTTTTTGGTCTTGATAAGTGAGTCTACTCGTGTTTAGGCTATTTTTCGACATGGGTGGTCCAGTGGTGTCTCTATCCACGCCCCCTCTTCTAGGGATGACCATGTCTACGAGCGTCAGATCGTGGTCACTGGCTCCTGTTTTGATGTGACGTGTTATTTTTTCATTCGTGTTATCTACCACTTGGTATAGGAGGATGTAATTTTGGCTGTGTTTTCTGGTGAGGGCATAGCCAATGATGGTATCTCAGATCGTGTCAGCATTAGTTTTATAGATATGTGTGTAGGGGTGGGGTTTGTATTCTGCTATGTTCTTCTCACTTCCCTTGAGTACTACGAGTTCGAGTGTGTTTAGGAGGGTTTTGAGTCGTCTCCCTTTTGTGTTCGCAATAATGTGACTTGAGTTTCGACCTAAATTAAGAGTTGAGGTTAGGTCACCCTTGATGGGGGCCCACATTCCTTGTTCTGCGGGAATCATATTCCTTTCGTTTTTCATATCACCAAGGTACATCCAATTCCAGATAGGGTGGCACAGCATCTTGAGATTATTTCTAAAAACTTTCGATTTAGTACCAGGCGTACCAGGATTCCCATGGGTTTGATCATTTATTACTTGGTACTGATCGTAAATCCCATGGGCAGAATTCTGGTTCGTTGAAAAAGTTTTTAAAATCATCTCGAGATTTAGTGCCACCATATCTGAAATCGGTTGTAGCTATTAAAATCCCCCAGCATGATGTTAGCACTACCTGGTGTATGAGCGCTTACTGTGCAATCTTGTGTACGTCATAGGCTGTCTCGTGTGACGCTGTGAACACTAATGTATGTCAGCGTAAAGCGAACACTTTTGTTCCACGTTGTAAAACTCAAGTTCCACAAGCGCTTGTGCTGTTGAGTCGTGAAGTTGATTGTGTAAACTGTTAAGTGTAATGTGTTGTATTACGAACCCCAATCCTCCTCGGCCAGTTGTTGTTCCCGGGCCTATTTTCGACGGAGCTGGTATGAAAACAAATGTCCATTTTCCTATGGCATCAAAAGCTACGTTTTCATTCCCTGCTATCAAATATATATATACATATATATATATATATATATATATATATATATATTTATATGTGTATATATATATATATATATATATATAT
>Ga0209491_10010609_pt1 | contig 11017 bp, 9 predicted proteins | sample BON02_FD_187213 | JGI IMG/M metagenome (GOLD analysis project Ga0209491, IMG submission 187213) | Freshwater microbial communities from Lake Bonney liftoff mats and glacier meltwater in Antarctica - BON-02 (SPAdes) (version 2) | ecosystem: Environmental > Aquatic > Freshwater > Ice > Glacier...
CTCGACCCTCCCTCCCTCCCTCCCGCCTCTCATTTCCTCCCTTTATCCTTTCTTCCCTACCAGCACCACGAAGCTGGAGGTCACAAACTTTCTACTGCTTAATCAAAAAGTCTTCTTGTACCTGCAGGACTGCACTTGTCATCACGAGGGTAAGGAAGAGAGCTTTTCACAACTTTCGTCCCCTTCTTTTTTCCCCCTTATTTATTCTCCCCCTTCTTCCTTTGCCCAACCATCCTAGTCCACGCTTCGCATGTTGTTGCTTGTAATCTTTTTTGGGGCTTCTACGGGGTCTCCATGCAGGCGGGTCGACTGGTGCGCCGTGTTAAGAATTAAGTATGGGAGGGGGAGGGAGGGAGGAGATAAGGATGGGGGGACGAGTTGACATGGGTGGAGGGGGAAGAGGAGGAGGAGGGGGAGGGAAGTAGGGTAAAAGAAAGCGGGGGGGGAAGTGACACCAGCCAGATCTGCGTGGACGAGGCTTCGCTATTAGCCCTCTTTAGCACGCGAAGCACATGTTTGCAGTTTGTGGAGGGAGAAAGGTCATTAAGCAATTGCCACCGGCGGAAGATCGTGTCGTGTATATTTTCATGGTTGATCTACTGGCAAATCGAGTTGAGAAAATGAGCAAGGTGCAATACAAGGTGAAGGAAAGAGATGAGGGATCTAGCCTCGTACATGTTTGCATTATCGCGTTTGGCTTCCATTCCTCCGAGCAAACCTTTGTGTTGACTCCCAGCATCGAACAAGAGGTGGTTGCCTCCGGGGTGGAAGACGGCGGTCAAGCAGCGACAGTCATGTTGTCCGTATTGATTCTGGGTGAGAGCACGTACAACGGTCCCCAGAGCTTCGCTTCGATATTGGAGTTATGGAAGTTGTTAGAGATTTGTTTGACGGGGAACTATGAGGATACTGATATCTATGCATATGAGCAGCACTTCCTAGACATCTCGCCTTCGACGTGGCACAAAACAAAAGTGGAAAAAATCCAAGGAGAAACACCCCTCCCCCTTCCCCCCCTGGGACAGCGCTTCAGAGATGTCAGCAGAGAAATAGGACCTTAAAAACGAAAGCAAAACAAAAGTAGAGGGCAGAGAGCGAATGCAATTTGTTGCTGCAGCCGAAGCAAAAATGCAGACACACAAATACCACTTGTAAAATACAGGCGGCCACTCATGGGTGCCATCATGAGCCACCACACAATATGTCGCCCATTCGTTCTACCACATCTCCCCTCATTTACAGGTTTCTCCTTTCACTCCCAAAGCACGCACGCCTAGATATCTGGATCAGCATTCTGCGGAGGAGGTGGATGAGATGCTCGCGACCTTTCGAGAGCTAAGCCGGGAGTGGGGCCGCCGCGGTGGGCTTGAATCCAACCGGTGGGCGAACGAACAGGCGGCGAGTAGCTAAGAGAGAAATCATCGCTCTTAGTTTCAGTGCGGCTTGCATTTGCGTATCACTAAAGCTTGCTTGCTTTCCCAGTGTCATCAACAGTAGGGAATGAAATACATACGAGGAACGAGCTGCAAGAAAGGAACGACCACGAAGATAAGAAATAACCCAGAAAATATCATCAAGTAGCTAAGACAAAGAAGCGAAGAAAGAAAGATGAAAGATTTAAGACGAGGAAAACCCAAAAGCCAAGCAACAAGATCCTAGATGCTCTTTTCTTTTCCCTCTGTCACCATGGAAGGCGTTCCAGTGCGCGCTCACTTGCTGTGCGATCCTCCACATCCACCAGAGGTTGCCCTGTAGAAGGCAAAGGGGGCAAATACCTCACTCTCGGCCCTCTTCAATATCGATACGCTAGTCCCTCTCCTCCCTCTTTCCCTTCCCCTTCTTCCCTGTCTTCTTTTTCCTCTCCTAAGCTCTCTCCTTGCAGCGCTCCACCCGCTGGAGTGGTTGACGACATTATTCATGGCCATGCTCGTGGCTCTAGTGCTGCTCCTGTGGCTTGCCCACCTTGTCCTCAACGTTCGGTTTTCCAAGCCTAAGACATCGCTCACGAGTCGGGACGCCTCAGACCGTCCACTTATTATTTTGCCTGTTCCCCTGGTGCTTATCATCAAGCGTATGGCCATTGCTGAGATCTTGGTTATCCCCTTGCGCTGTCTGACTTTCCTCCCCACACTTCTCCCACCCCCGGCACGGCATTGTCAATCAGCCTGGATGCCTCCGACTACCATGCATCAGGTCTTCAATCCTTTTGTCTCGCCCCGCACGGGTTGTGAAGATGCTATCTTCAGCGGACACACTTTGCACGGCACCCTCATCAGGCTCATGGGTTTTCGCTATTTTTCCTACCACCGCTTCCTAGCCGCCTTGGCAAGTGTGAATCTGGCTCTTCTCGCGCTCTCCCTCATCATCTTTCGCTTCCACTACACTGCGAACGTGGTGACGGCCTTGTATGTGACGGCGGGTGGATGGTTTCTCCTACCGCGGGAGCCGCCGACACTGAACGGATATGGGTTGCATGCCAATGTAATGGTCCGCCCGACCAGCTCTTTGCCCACGGGCACGGATCGTCAAGTGGCGCATGATGTCCTGCAACATTTGGCCATCAAACCCAGGTCCTTGATTGGCGGGTAGGGGAAATTGGTGGGGGGATGATCGCGCTTGTTGTGGTTGTGAGGATAATGGTAGACTTGCCCTTGCGCGTAGTAGACGAGGTTGCGGGCGGCAAGATGTAAGTACTCCACTACACCAAAGCCCAGGAGCCACGGCCATTCATGCCGCAACAGAGCCCACTCGAGACGAAGCTGCCATTTCAGTTGGCGACGCGATTTACAGGTGCCTGGGAAAAGCGGGACGAGGAAGCGAAAGGAAGGACGTTGGCGTCGTTGCTGTGAAGGAGGCGAGGCTGGCCTTGGGAAGGCAACGTTGTGCTGCTGCGGTGCTGTCTGTTGCCTCTCTCCATATTCCTCTTCTTCCTCCTCTTCTATGATTTGTGGCAGGGACGGCAGGCGGGCCAAGGACGGCGGTGGCCGTGGTGGCATTTATGCCATCTGTGTGGTTTTGAGGGGAGTGGGTGGGGTGGTCTGTTGTGATGCAGGCATACACCTTGATAGCTGAGAAAGGAAAAGAACAAGAGCAATAGACTTTCTTGCATTTAGGCACATGCTTTGCGGTTGTCGAAAGAGAGCACGTGCCGTGCGCAGAATGCCTGGGAGGTCGACGAGACTACGAACTCCAAAAACTCACCTGAATTTGTGCATGAAATGCCACTTTTCCCGCACGCCTAGTGTTTTTCGACAAAATACTTTAATTTGGGAGTGGTAGCTTAATTTTCCATACAGCCACTCCTTTCCCAAGGGGTGTTGCTGGCGCTCTGGCGCTCTGCCAGAGCGCCTTTTTTGGGGAGAACACGGCGGCCGTTGCGCAACGGCAGGCCCATTCTTGCCCTTCTCCTCTTGCTTGCTTGCCATCTGCTGTGTGTGGGTGTGGGTGTCAGCCGTGGCCACGCGCGTGTCTGTCCTACACATCCCATGACTATGTGCATGCATACATCTCAAGCCAGTCGCGTGACCTCGCCGTGCTTCCCCCGCCCTGATTTGACACGACACTCCCCTCCACCCAACAACACACCCATACCCATCATCATCGTCATCCGCGCACTCACACACATACAGGCGAGAAGCCATGAGAGACAAGAACCCTCTGCACGAGGCCCCGCCCTTGCTTCACGTCATCAGTTCCACCGTGGTGCCGGTGCGAGGCGCCGGTAGCAGCAGCAGCAGCAGCTACAGCATCCTCAGTGGCAGCAGCAGCAGCGAAGAGGCCGTCCTTCACACCCTCCGCCTCCAGCACAACGGGTGGACCTGGCATGTGCCCGTCCACTACGCCCAGCTCAAGGACCTGGCCACGGCCCTCCGAAAATGGCGCTGGAAGACCTTTTTCTTCCGCAAGCTTGTCCCGCCCTTCCACCCCGCCAGCACCAGGCAGGAGAACGGCGCGCGGCGCGTGCGGCGGGGGGGTCGAGGGAGGACGCATTCCAAGGACGACGATTACGTGGACGGGTGGTCTCACTCTCATGCAGCCCCGGAAGAGGAGGAGGAGGGCGTGGAAGAAGAGGGCGAAGAAGAGGTTGTGGCAAATGCACCTCGAGGCAGCAGCCGTGGGAGGGGCCGTGGGCAGGAGCGGTGTGCCTCCGACAGGCACGTGCAGCGACGGGCAACCTCGGCCCCGCCTACATCAGCCGAGAAGGAGGGGGAGGAGGAGGAGGTGCAGATGGAGAAGGAGGAAGCAGAAGAGCCAGTCCCGCCTCTCTCGCTCGAGCACGACGACGCGGCAGTCAGGGAGATGGACCGAGAGCGGGCACGTTGGCGTCAGCGCAACGGCCGCCTCAAGCAACGACGAGCAGAAGCAGAGGGACATCGCCAGCGTCGGTGGGCCTACCTCTCGCACCACACCTCTTTCTCCTCCTCCTCCTCCTCCTCCTCCTCCTCCAAGGCCATGCCCACCCCCCAGATGAATGACGTTCGTTGTCCCCTGACCAAGGAGCAGGCCAAGAAGACGGACGCGGCCTCTGTGGCCCATCAACGCACCGTCTACGAGCATTACCTCCGGGCCGTGCTCGACGACGTCGTCAATCGCCACTGTCCCAAGCTCCTGGAATTCCTGCAGGTCTCTCCCCATACCTTTGATTTGGCCCAAGGCCCGTCGCATCGGGAAGGGCGGGTGCTCCGCTGCGTGTGGTGGTCGAGGGAGGATGAGTCGGCGGGGGAGGCGAGGCAGGAGGACGAGAAGGGTTTTGAATTGAAGGGCTTGCGGCCGCACGAGGGCAAGGCGGGTGGGATTTTAGCCTCGACCCTTGGAATCAACGGAGAGAAGGAGCGACGGCGTCTTCCTTCCTCGGCGACCAAGCTGAACAATGGATGGGCCGTCCTCAAGCACTCCTTCTTGGCTTTTTACAAGGACGGGGGCATGCACGCGCACTCCACCAGCAGCAGCAAAAGGAGCAGCAGCCGTACCAACAGCAGCGGCAGCGACTCTATCACCACCACCGTCATTGCCACCACCACCACCTCTCTGCCTGAGGCCGTCCTTTTGTTCGACACGGGCACCACGCTGCAAGCATCCATTTTTGAAGAGCCCACGCGCCTCATCCTCCGCAACGCCCTCTGGCATTTTGAGCTCGCCTTTGCGTCCCTTCTCGACCAACGTCAATGGGCCGCAGCCCTGGCCACGGTGCTGGCACAGTCTCCCTGGGTGGAGCGGAATCGGTTTGAGTTTACTCGCTCTCTGCCCATGTCGTATCTGGACGAGAGCTCGCAGAGCGCCGCGCAGTGGTTCGTGGACGGGGACGCGGCCTACCGCAGCTTTGAGGCCGCGATGCGGGGTGCCAAGAATTCTATCTTCTTGGCCGCCCAGTGGCTCTGTCCGGATTTGTATCTCTTGCGCCCGCCGCATCGCTACCCGCACTCTCGCTTGGATCGGCTATTGGAGGCCAAGGCGCAGGAAGGGGTGCAAGTGTACGTGCTCCTCTTTCAGGAGCCTTGGGGTGGGAACATGCTCTGGAACAGTCGGCAGACCCAGGCGCGGCTGATGAACTTGGCGCACGGGGGGCGGCTCCACGTCTTGTTGGCCGACAACTCGACTTTTCCTCAGGCCTGGACTCACAATGAGAGCCTCTTGTGCGTCGATCAGGAGCTGGTCTTTGTCGGCTCGGGCTTGTCGTTTGGCTTGGGCAAGTACGACACGCCGCACCATGTGCTCAAGGACGATGTGATCGTGGCACCGGGGCGGGGGGGGCGTCGGGAGCGGGGTCGCAGGGTGGGTGGAATGGAGGGTGGAGAGGAGGTCAGCGCGGCGGCCAAGGAGCGCAAGCCGGTGTGGTGCGGGCGGGACTACCACAATCCGGCGATCAAAGATATGTGCCAAGTCGAACTTGCGCACACGTCGGCCGACCTCCCCGGTCACGACCGCGGCTCTGTGCCCCGCCTGCCGCAGCACACGGCTACTGTCGCGCTGACAGGGGGTGGTTGCCGCGACGTGTGTTGGCACTTTATTAGTCGCTGGAATCTGGGGCGGGCTCGGGAGCAGGTGGCGCGCCAAGCGATCCCCAGCAAGCGGCTCCGGGAGGAGGAGTACCCCTTTGCCGTGCCGCCCGCCTTGTTCCCGCTGCACATGTGGCGCGTGGGTCCGGTAGCAGGCGGCCGGCAAGGCGCGTCGGTGGCGACGGCGGGCCCATGGCAAGGACAGCGAGGGGCGCACACTGGCGCGAGTGACATCATGACCCGCAAGACCGTCGCCCGCCTCGTGTTTGGCGCCAGCTCTTCCGTAGCGCTCCCCCCGCCGGTGACCGACGACGAGATTGGGCGGATTCCGACGGACGTCTTTGATGCCGTGGAGGCGGATGCGTCCAGGAAGGTGACGGAGTGGTTGCGCCCGCGCGGGGAGCGGGTGCGACGGCGGTTGTTGGAGTTGCAGCATGATGTCAACACCCTGACGCAAGCAGAGCTCCTCCAGTACCAGAGCATGGTCGAGACGCCTCTTGCCCCCACCCCTCGACGGCCCGGGGGCGGGCGTGGACGGCAACAGCAACAGCTGCCCTCGGTCCTGCCCCCCCTGCCCCCGGCGCCGATGAACGAGGACCTGTACGACGACGTTTTGCGCGGGAGCCAAGGCCGTAAAAGTAGCACCACCAGCAGCCAGCCGTCCTTCGTGCCCAATGACCTCAAGGACGCCAAGAGTGGTGCGCGGGCGCATGCGTCGTCCTCGTCCGCTCTGCCGTTCGCTCCGTCCAAGCAGCAGGTCCTCCTCATGGCGGAAGCTGCGAAACAGCGCGCCGCCGCTCATCAGAAGCATCGGGAGCAGCGACAGCGCGTGTACCAGTACTTGCGTCTGCGCCGGGCACTCTATGTGCGAGAGCTCGAGGAGGAAGAGGAGGAGGAGGTGTCGATGGGTCCGCTGACTAGCTGCCACTGCCGTGTGGTCCGCAGTTTGGGTGGTTGGAGCGGGGGCCTGCGCGAGCCGCAAACCAGCATTCTGGAGGCCTACGAGCAGGTGATTTCGACGGCGGAGCACTTTTTATATTTCGAGAACCCCAGTTTCATCAGTGGCTTGCGCGGGGACACCGACGTGACGAACCGGCTGGCCGAGGCCCTTTTGAACCGTATTGTCCAAGCACACGACCGCCAAGAGGCCTTCCGCGTCATGGTCCTGCTGCCGCTCCTCCCCGCGTACGACGGCAGTCTGCACGGCGCCACCAACACCATGCTGACCTCCGCCCTCTACTACCAGCTGACGTCGGTTAAGGCTTTGTGGACACGCCTGGCGCAAATGGTGCCACGCCCCGAGGACTATCTCCAATTCTTCGGCCTCCGGACCTTCAGCCGCCTGAACGGCGATGCCAGCAAGCAGCAGCTCCCGCATCTTATGACGGAGCAGATCTTTGTCAACAGTCGCTTGCTCGTATCTGACGATCGGTACGCCATTCTTGGCTCCGCGGCCTTGAACGAGCGCTCCATGTTGGGCTCAAGGGACAGCGAGGTGGCCGTGGTTTTGGAGGACACGGTTTGCGAGCCCGGTCGCATGAACCACTGCGGCTACCAGGCAGGGACGTTTGCGCGCTCCTTGCGACTGCGGTTGTGGGGGGAGCATGTGGGGCTGCTGGATGAATACGTTCAGCGTCGCGTGGTGGAAGCGGCCTTGGTGGAGGACCAGGCTGAAGAGTTGCTGGAGGACGCGCCGGCGCCCGAGGATGTCTACGCGCCCCTTCTCGACCCCACGGCGCCGGCTACCTGGGAATATCTCCGCAACGTGGCTCGCAAGAACACGGCCATCCTCGCGCACGTCTTTCCCCAAGCGCTGCCGGCCAACACGATCAAGAGCCTGGAGGCCTTGAAGCAAGTGACGGTGGATGGCGTGACCTTGCAGGCAACTCGAGATTTTGTCGAGTCGGTGCTCGGGGATGAACGGGCCCAGGAAGAGGAGGAGGCGCTTATGGAGGCCCTTTTGAACGAAGAGGAGGAAGCGAGCCAAGGGGGGGAGAGGGACAACGGCGAACGTAGCGCGGGCGGCCAGGCGCGCCGGGACGTGGAAAAAGAAAAGCTCAAGTGGCTGGGCCGTCTGCAAGGGCATTTGGTGCAGTACCCGAAGAACTTTTTGGCCGATGATTTGGCGTCCTTGCGTCCTATAAACGGACTGCAGGGGTGGACCATGTAACGAGAGAACAAGAGGAAACAGGGAGGGCGGAGTGTTGTAATCCTCTCTTGCCTGGGGCAGATGAGGAGGCGATGCATTTAAGGGAACAGGCGACGGTGGTGTGTGCAGTTTACAGTTGTAGTCAACAAGCAGAGAGGGGGAACAGTTTTTGGAAATAACAGGAAATAGTTTTGGGCAGTAAAAAACATCACAACGTAAATACATAAGGGAGAGCACACAATAAGTTCTGCTGTTTATTTTGTTTTCAACGTTACTATTTAGATTGATAGATCCTTGCGTAGCGGTTCCTAATTCTCCCGTAACTCTCCTCCATCCCGCTTTCCCTCCTTCGGCTTTTCTCAATTTCTCATCCCATCGCTTACATTCCAAAATGCTTCTTTGGCATTATCCTTTTCATGTTGTTTTTGTTTGTTTTCTGCGCTTGTGGCGCCACCTGATGCTTTCTCCCGCTTATTTTTATGTGCTCTGTCTGTCTCTTCTATCTTTATTCTCTAACGCGCACACGTACACTCTCTTGCTCTCTCAGCAATACACATTCATCACTCCCTTTACATTTTCATTCATACGTGCTTTGGCGTATAGGTATATCTGCCTGCTTGTCTATTGGTCTATTTGTCTGGTCGCGATTCCTCAATGTCTGTCTGCCGATCAACCTCTCGGCGTCAAATGGGTCCAAATACGAGTATGAAGGTAACGTACGCACTCCTTTCTCGTCTATCCTCACCTAAAATAAGTTGCAGACTTTAACTTTAAAAGAGAGCTACAGGCTCACTGACACGCAACCACACGCCCACGCAAAGTTCCAAACACTCACAAAAGGCCATCGCCATTATTCGCTCACCACCGAACTTGCGCACTTGTCGTTTCTGGAACACGAAATGAAATGGGAAAAGGAGCGAGCGAGAAAAAAATGTATACAGGGAGAGTTTGCTTTTAAGTGACAGAATCATCGAAGGTCTTTATCTCTCGATCTTCTATGCTGTGTGTCTATCTATCTACTCCGTCTCTCCCTTCACTCCTGCATCAGACATGGGCCTTCATTTGGTTATTGTTGAACCCTTCCTCCCTCCCTTCCTTCCTCCCTTCCGCGTGACTCGAAGGGGGTTCATTTATTAATTGTTTACGAAACGCAGATTTTCTTTCTCAACTACAAACTAGCTCATTGACACACGTAACGCCAGCTTCGGGACCCCTCCCAGCAAAGAATGTAAATAAATTATAATCAAACAAGAAGAAGCTTTGTGATCCATGCCAAGAATCTTGCCATGCCTTTGAAATAATCTCGGATCTAAAATCTCCGAGCTGAACATGCGACAAAGCCTCCAAGGTCATTAAAAACACAAAGCTCTTTACAATCACCCATGCTGGAGCCAAAGCGCCAACTCCACCACCCACCCACCCACCCACCCACCGAAAAAGAGGCGCCAAAATCACACACCAGAAAGGCAGCAGCTCGGGGCACATACACACATCGAAGGGAAAAGCAGCATCCCGCCAATCTCACCCCCCTTTCCCATAAACTCCCTCCCTTCTCTCTTTCCTCATTCCCGCCCTACTTTTGTTTACTTGTTTTTGCGCGCTTGAGGCCATAAAAGGGTGCACAAGACGGAGAGAGAAGACAAAGCTCCTCTATTGCTATACATGACATGATCCACCTCTCACCCTTCCCACCTTCCTCCCCCTCCTCCTCCTCCTCCTCCTCCCACCCCTCCTCCCCCTCCTTGTCCTGCATCTCCCCTCCCTCTTCCGCTCCCTCCCTCTCCAAACGATTGGAAATACATTATCTGCTGCTGCTGCTGCTGTTGCTGTTGTTGCTGTTGTTGTTGTTGTTGCTGCTGCTGCTGCTGCTGTTGTTGTTGCTGCTGCTGCTGCAGTTGGTGCTGCTGGTGCTGGTCCAAAAGCAAGCCCGGCGGCAACAGGGCAGACAGAAGCGAGGGAGGAGGAGGGGGAGAAGAAGAAGGATACAAAGACGAGCGAGAGGGCAGGTACATGCCACTGCCACCGCTGCTGCCACCACCGCTACCTCCCTCCCTCCCTCCCTCCCTCCCTCCCTCCCTCCCACCAAGGGATGAACCTCCACGCAAGTGCTCGAGCATGGTCAGAGGGACGCCTGTCTGCCCTGCTAGGTCGCTCAAGGACGAGGGGGAGGACGAGGAGGAGGAGGAGGTGGAGGAGGAGGAGGAAGTAGGCCGGAAGGAGGGAGGAAGGGGGGGGGCGTTGTACATCCCGACGTCGCTCCCTCCCTCCAGCCCTCGTTGTCGTTGGGCGTGGAGGGCCAAGAGCTCGCGGGCCTTGCGGTTAACCTCTCTGTGTGGGTTTAGGGAGGAAGGGAGGGAGGGAAAGGGGAGGGAGGGAGGGAGGGAGGGAGGGAGGGAGGATTGGGAAAAGTGAGAAAGTAGAGGCATTTTGATATGACGGACGGTACACAGGAGAAACCGCTTCCATTGAAGAATCAGCACAACCGCTCCTACCCGCTCGTCCCTCCCTTCCTCCCTCCCTCCCTCCCTCCCTCCCTACCTAAAGCGATCAAACGCCCCTTCTGCCGACAACACGCCCACCACGGTGATCCTCACACTTTTCCCCAAGCACTTTCCAAGGCGCCGGCCCGAGAGACCGAACACAACAGGGATGTCGTTTTCTGCGGCCAGAGACCTTAGGGAGGGAGGGAGGGAGGGAGGGAGGGAGGGAGGTGAGGTGAGACATAGTGATCATCAGATTTTCCCCCGAGCATTTTCCCAGCCACCGGCCCGAGAGACCGAACACAACAGGGATGTTGTTTCCGCCGCCAAGGACCTGCGGGAGGGAGGGAGGGAGGGAGGGCGGGCGGGAGATGAGCGATAGCAAGAAATAT
>Ga0209491_10010610_pt1 | contig 11017 bp, 11 predicted proteins | sample BON02_FD_187213 | JGI IMG/M metagenome (GOLD analysis project Ga0209491, IMG submission 187213) | Freshwater microbial communities from Lake Bonney liftoff mats and glacier meltwater in Antarctica - BON-02 (SPAdes) (version 2) | ecosystem: Environmental > Aquatic > Freshwater > Ice > Glacier...
CGAACTCGTCCAAGCTGGTGAAACAGCATTGAGAACATGTGTTGATTGCACGCCAGTTTCAACAACAAAGTCCATTTCGAGTTTCCCTGTGGGCACGTGCAGTAGTTGGGCTCGGACTCCGGGCCGTCCCTTTTCCTTAAAATCACGCGGTAAAACACTCGGGGCAAGTGCCTTTGCCTGATTCACCAAATACTTCTGTGAGTATTTCGGTAATTCGGTCCGGATCAACCCCAGCACGTCGTGCTCCTTGCTCGCTAAAAACCGGGGAAATGACCGGGCTACCCCACCGAATTCCTTGGCGCTGAATCCGGAAACCACTCCGTAGTCCTCGCGCCACAGTGAGGGGATGGCGGTCGGACCTATTTTTGCCCGGCCATTGACCGTCACCGTCAAGTGGACGCCAAGGAACGGATTGCGGGGATCAGGTACAGGGTAAATGTGACGCTTGAGTCGATCTGCCGGCCAATTCCCGTACCAGTACAGACCTTTGAACGGCAACATCCGGTAGTCCATCCCAACACCAAACCAGTGGGCAACCGTGTCTGCGTAAAGGCCCGCCGCGTTGATCAGGTGTCCGGCTGAAATCTGTTCGCCATTTTTCAAGGTGACCAGACCCGGTTTCGCCGCCACGACCTGCGCGCCCAGCAGAATTTCACCACCGCGATCACGCACCCGTTTCCCCAAAGCAATCACAACCTCGACCGGGTCCGCAACACCCGTGGTCGGTGACCACAATGCGGCGCCAACAGTTCGCGCGAGTGGCTCGAGTTCGTAAAGCTGCGACTCATCAATTCTCTCAAGCTCAACGCCGTTGGCTGCTCCCCGTGCGTACAAGGTTGCTAGCGCTGGCAACTGATCAGCCGATGTTGTCACCACCACTTTTCCAGTATTTTTAACGCGCACTCCAGTTTCTGCACAAAATTCTCGAAGCATTTTGTTTCCATCACGAGTCAATTGGGCTTTGAGAGTGTCCGGTGCATAATAAAAACCGGCGTGCAACACGCCACTATTTCGACCTGATGCGTGCAAACCAAGGTCGTTTTCTTTTTCCAACACGAGAACCGAGTCACTCGGGTTTACTTCCAACCAGCGATCAGCGAGAGCGAGCCCAACAACGCCCGCACCAACAACTACTAGATCAGCGGAACGTTTCACCCAGTAATCCTCAAATGTTGGTCAATCTTTGCCGCAAGCGCCGGCTCGGGTTGGGCACCAATCACCCGATCAACTACCTGCCCGTTGCGGACCATGACCAGGGTTGGAATTGAACTCGCGTCATAGATTTGTGCCGAGCGCGGGTTGTCGTCAACGTTGATCTTCACGACTTTGAGGGAACCGGCGTAGCGTGTGGCCAACTTCTCTAAAACGGGGGCAACCATGCGGCACGGTCCGCACCACGGAGCCCACAAATCAACCAGAACAAGTTGTTTGGTGTTCAAAGCGCCAGCGAGTGTGGCATCTGTTGTTTCCGCGATCCACGGCAACGCTTTCTTGCACTTCGCGCAGGTGGGTTTGCCTTTGCTCACTGCCGGTACGCGATTCTTCGCCCCGCAACCGGGACAGTCGGTGATCCGTGAATCGGATTGCTCTGCGGTGGGCATAAACCAAGGGTAGTTCACTCAACGCAGGGAAGGGAAACGACAACTTCAAGCCCGCCGAAGTCATCGTGATTAATAGCCGTGGCATCTCCCCCACATGCTCGAGCGCTTTCTGCCACCAAGGCCAAACCCAATCCACTGCCACCAGCGACGGAGCTCTTTCCTCGATAAAACCTGTCAAAGAGTAGATCCTGATTTGTTCCCGCATCAAGGCCCGGGCCATCGTCTCGAACACTCAACTCGGCAAAACCATTCACCAGAGACAGTTGAATATGAATCGAGGTCGTAGCGTAATCCAAAGCGTTACCCAGCAATTCGTCAACAATGCGCTCTGACGTTCCTGCCGGGACCAGCACCGAGCATTGCGCTAATTCACTTATGATTTTGATCCCTTGATCATTGGCCATTACTTCGGCAGCCAAGATCCGGTCGGCAACGATTGTTCCGAGTGATTCACTAATGTTTGGAGTCACCCCGGAGTCCGCTCGTGTTAGCGCAAGAATTTGATCGATGCGGTGCCCGAGTCGATCCACCTCCTCTATAGCAGCGTCGGCATCCGTTCGCACATCATCGCGTTCGCTCAGGTCAGAGATTGCTTCAAGTCGCAGTCGAATTCCCGTCAATGGTGTTCGAAGATGGTGCGAGGCATCCGCTGCAACACGGGAAGTACGAGCCACGATTCCTTCCAGCCTGGAAGCCGTCTTATTCAGCGCATCCGCCGCACGTTTAATCTCAGCCGGACCCGACTTCGCATCCGCCCTGGCGCCGAGGTCGGTGGACAGTTCTGCAACCACCTCGGTGAGAGCAATAACCGGTCGAGCAATTGAACGGGAGAGCAGCCAGGCAACGAATGCCGCTGCCGCGAGTACGCTTGCAACAAATAGCACCAACCAATATTGCGCCATTCGCGCTTGGGCATAAGCGTCACTTTCACTCAACGACAACCGAACCGCCGCAACAATTTCATAGTTTTGAACTATCGGTGCTGCAACGTATCTCAGGTCAGTTCCCAAGGTTTGCGAATAGCGAACGTCAGATGCAAGCCGGCCTGCAAGCGCATCTTGGATCTCTGGGCGTTGGAAAAACCGATCGAGCCCCGAATCGTCACTGTCGGCAACCAAGTTCGCCCCCGCGTCAACGACAACTACTCGAGCTCCTGTCTGATCCGCAACGGAGTTGGCTGTTTTCTGCCAATCAAAATCGGGCTCTGAGGACATCACGGATGCGGTTGCAAGAGTGTCAATTTGTAGTTCTGCAACAAAACTTTGTAACTCGTCATCGGTGATTACTCGCGCCAATGGAATCGCGAGCGCGAGTGACACAACGGCAACGAGGGTGCCCATAACAATAAGGAGCCTTTTAGTCACTTAGTCACCGTGAGTCCACGGGTCCGTGAATCTATAGCCGATCCCGCGAACCGTTTCAATGTAGTTCGGGTCGCCAAGTTTTTTACGCAATCCGGCAACATGAACGTCGAGGGTTTTCCCACTGCCGATCCAAATCGGATCCCATACCCGCGCGTACAATTCTTGCCGGGGAACTGTTCGCCCCGGCTCTTCCATCAGCACCGCTAGCAGTTCAAATTCTTTCATCGTTAAATCAATAGCGACCCCGTTCACGCTTAGGTCACGCCTGTTGCGATCAAGGCTGACCGAACGACTAGCCAGCGGGGCCTCCACAACACGACGTCGGGCGATTGCGCGAACACGGGCTGCCAGTTCACGGACGGAGAAAGGTTTAACCACGTAATCGTCCGCGCCAATTTCCAAACCAATAATTCGATCCATTTCGTCACCGCGCGCAGTAGCAATGATCACGGGGATGTCTGACTGCTTGCGAATTGAGCGCAAAACCGATAACCCGTCGTCGTCCGGCAGCCCCAAGTCCAGTATTACTAGGTCTTTCCCCGGCAGGGCATCCATTACCAATGCCGCAAGGTGAACGCACGTCGCGTCAATTCCATTGCGCTGCAGACCCGCCACCAAAGGGGTTGAGATTGCTGGATCGTCCTCGACCACGAGTACATGCACGAGACCATGGTGTCACGTATGCCAGCAAACTGGCGAATCCTTACCTGCACTTAACCTTGATGAACATTGCCCTAACCCTGACCGTGTCACTGTTGATCCATGAAAAGAAACAGCGCAATCGCAACAGCAGTCGCCGTAACCGGCGTAATCGTCGCCGGGTCCTTAGCCGGGGTGGCCATGGTCACCGCTACGGCCGAGACTTCCCGTCCAACTCAAACCCTGACGGTTGTTGCGTCGGGGCAACCTGACCCACAATTCGTTGGAGCTGAACTCCCGGCGCTCGACATCGAGCCCGCTGGTCCGACGTCAACTTCTACCCCAACTTCAACAAATTCCGAATCAAGTGAGTCAACTGCTTCGCCAAAGGCCACAACGATTTCTGAAAAGAGCGCCCGGGCCGCTGTCCAAAATGCCACCGAAGGCAAAGTGACCAACGTCGAAAAGACGGAATACAACGGAGTTAATGCATTTGCCGTAACGGTCTCTAGGCCTGACGGTTCGATTGTCACCGGATATGTCGACGCGTCAACTTCGATCGTCTTTGACTGGGTGGTCAATAGAGAAGCTCCCAAGGCGACAACGAGCACCTACCAAGACGACGACGATCACAATGATGACGACGACGATCACAATGATGACGACGACGATCATGACAAGGATCAAGACGATGACTAGTCCTACTTCCTCGAAGCCGGCTCGGAAAACTGGTGCATCGCGCAACTCAAAGGTGCTCTCAGCCAGCCTCGCCGTTGCAACCGGTGTCGGTGTCGCGGGCATGGTCGCGGTTCGCATGGCGCAGGATGCATCGGCACAGGACACGGTTCCTGTTTCGAGCGCAACACAAAGTCAAGACACAGGTGTTGCAACAAGTTCAGACGGGTACACCAAAGACCAACTTGACGCCTACGCTCAGGCTTTAGCAACAGAGGCCATCCGACTGCAGGACTACCGAGACCAGCTGGCGGCCGTTGCAAGCAACGTGACGAGCAAATCCGTAAAGCCGCTCGCCGCCCCGAAGGTTCAACAGCCAAAGCCAGCACCACAAACACAACAACAAGCGGCACCTCAGGCAAAGTCAAAGAGTTCTTAATGCCAACCACCGCGAACTACGCCGACACAACCTTTCGTGCCATGGGAAGTGACATGGAAGTCCAGGTGTGGGGTGATCAGGCATTAAGTGAATCACTCTGTGAAATCGCTGCCCTTCGATTGGAAATTCTCGAGCAAGCGTGGAGTCGGTTCAGGTTCGATAGCGAATTGAGTCGAGTTAATTCACTCGCAGGTATCGCTGCTATTGAGATCTCACCAGACCTCAGAGCACTGGTTAACGCGATGTTGCGCGCAACTGAATTGACCCGCGGTCTTTTCAATCCGACCATGGCACGCGTCATTGAGGCACTCGGTTACCGCGTTGACTTCTCTCAACACGGTGACTTTCACAGCGCTGAGACTCTTCCCACTTTCGCTTCGGCAAAAGGCATCACACTCACCGGGAAGGTTTTGAAGCTGCAACAGGGTATTGCGCTTGATCCGGGTGCGATCGGGAAAGGCTTGGCAGCAGATATTTTGTGTAATGAATTCATGTCAGCCGGAGCAACCGGGGTTCTGGCAAATATTGGTGGTGACATCGTGGTTGCCGGGACACCCGGTAGTGACTACTGGCGGATTTGCGTTGCCAACGAAGCGGTCCTAACCCCCAACGCAACCTTGGGCACGATCGAAAGCACCACCGGAGGTTTTGCTGTGGCAACAAGTTCAACAGCAAAGCGAACTTGGGGAAATGGCCTGCATCACGTGATAGACCCGCGCACTGGGACGGTCAGCAACACCGACCTGCTCCAAGCAACGGTAGTTGCGCAGACGGGCTGGAAAGCAGAAGCTTATGCAACCGCGGCCCTCGTTCTCGGCATGCACGAAGGAACCAAGTTCCTCAATGACCGCGGACTCACCCACTTTCTTGTCCCCAACAACAGCGTGACCCTCGAGACCATAAATAAAGACATGGGAGTGAAAGAAAATGCCTGATATCGCCTGGACCTGGCTGCTCATCCGCGCAAGTGGTGTCACCGCTTGGGCGCTGCTTTCGGTCGTGGTCTTTTGGGGAATCTTTCTCAGAACTCGACTACTGGGCACCAATGCCACGCCGGTGGCTTTGCTACACATGCATCGATGGGTCGGTTCCCTGGCACTTGTAGCCCTGGCAGTTCACCTTGGAACATTGCTCATTGATCCCGTTGTTGCTTTCTCGGTTTCTCAAATCCTGATTCCGGGTTCGGCGCCGTGGCAACCCTTCGCGACTGCCTTAGGAACAATCGCGTTGTATTTAATGATCCCGGTGTCAATCATTGGTCGCATTCGCACAAAACTCGGTAAAAAAGGTAACGCGTTTTTCAAACGCTCACATCTCATTGCCTACTTCGCGTGGCCGGTTGCCACAGCCCACTACATCTTCGCCGGAACGGACGCAATGGCCGAATGGTCGGTAGCACTGATCATCGCGACCAGTGTGACCTTGATCTTCCTGCTGCTTGCCCGCGGGTTCGTGCCGGCACCGTCCCGCAAGCGCCCCGTCACTTCTGTGCAAGCCCCCAAACCGATAGAGGTCTTGCCGGAACCCGATAGAGTGAGCGCGCTCACTTAGGAACCGCCGGCTGGCCACAATCAGGAGGAATTACATGTCGATTGAGTCTCCGCTCAAGGACCTCAACATCCTGATTACTGGCGGTACCGGCTCATTTGGCAAAGAGTTCCTTCACACGGTACTTACCGAGCATTCCCCGCGGCGGGTCGTGATTTTCTCCCGCGACGAACTCAAGCAGTACGAGATGAAACAAAAATGGGGCGACGACGATCGCGTTCGTTTCTTCCTCGGTGACATCCGTGACGCGGACCGACTCAAATTAGCACTACACGGGGTTGACTTAGTTGTTCACGCTGCGGCGCTCAAGCAAGTCGATACCGCTGAATACAACCCGATGGAATACATCAAGACAAATGTTCTCGGCTCAGAAAACGTGATTCGGATGTCGGTCGAAGCTGGTGTGAAAAAGGTTGTGGCGCTGTCAACTGACAAGGCTTCCTCCCCGGTCAATCTTTATGGCGCGACCAAACTAACCGCAGACAAACTTTTTGTTTCCAGTAATAACTACGGCAAGGCACGCGGCACGACTTTCTCAGTGGTCCGCTACGGCAACGTAATGGGCAGCCGCGGTTCGGTCATTCCTTTCTTCCGCACCATTGCGGCAAAGGGTGAACCGCTCCCTATTACCGACCTACGCATGACCCGTTTTTGGATAACGCTCCCGCAAGCAGTCGACTTCGTGATTCGTAGCTTCACAGATATGACCGGTGGGGAGCTCTACGTTCCACGAATTCCCAGCATGAAAGTGACCGACCTGGCCGAAGCAATCGCACCCGGTGCCGAACTCGTTGAAATCGGAATTCGCCCGGGTGAGAAGTTGCATGAGGAAATGATTTCAACAGAAGATGCCCGCAGAACTCTGTTGCAGGACGGCCGTTACGTCGTGTTGCCAACGCTCGCCGAGTGGGGCTTCGCCGATCCCGTCGGGGAACAAGTACCGGAGGGCTTCTCCTACTCCTCTGACACCAATGATCTTTGGCTAAGCGTTGAAGGTATCCGCGAACTCATGGCGCAACTCGAACTGTAAACACGTGAACAACGCAGCGCTGGGAATGGACGGACTGCTCTCTTGGACCCAAGCACGACTTGTCGCCCACGCTGCCGGTAAACCACTGCCGTTTGCAACAGCTCGACTTGATGAATCACATGGATCACTACTCGGTGACGCATTATTAGCAATTTCCGATGAACCAAGTGCGGACGTCGCAGAATTCGACGGCTACGCCTTGTGCGCCGCGGGGCCTTGGACAACGATCGATCTGGCACCCGACGTTGCCCTGCCCCAGCATTACGCGACAAAGTTACGGGCATTTGAACCGATCCCCCCGCACACCGACGCGGTGCTACCCACGTCTCAAGGTCAACTTCGCGAAATTCAGCCCGGTGAACACCAGCTCATTGCATTTGATTCACTCAATGGAACACCGGATGAGAATGCCCGCCCCGAATTTGGCTCCGGAATCATTCGCCAGGCGGCAATTGCATCGGCCGGTCGTGAGCTTGTCCCCGCCGACTCACTGATAACCCCTCAAGTCATTTCACTCGCAGCGGCAGCGGGTTACGACCATTTACGCATCTGCCGGCCACCCATTGTCAGCACGTTAATTATTGGTGCATCACTACTTGAACAAGGAACACCACGTGGTGGTCGAGTGCGCGACGCACTGGGAATCAGCATCCCCGCATTTGTCGGTGCACTTGGTGCCCGCGGTAATCCGCATGTGCGGGCACCCGAGACCCGGGATTTACTCCTTGAAGAAATTGAAGACTCACACGCGGACCTACTCATCACAACCGGATCAACCGCCCCCGGTGGTGAAAATCTATTGCGAAACGTGTTGCGCGACCTCGCCGCGCACTGGTTGATCGACGGAGTCACCATGACACCCGGCGCTCAAGTTCTGCTCGCACGACTGCCCGACGGAAAACTTTTGCTGGGCCTGCCCGGGGATCCACGTGGCGCCCTTACCGCTTTGCTGACCGTGGCACCGCCTCTTGTTGCTGGCCTGCGTGGGGCTAAGTGGAGTGAGAGCACCCAAACTGCAGTCTTGATTGAGGAAACTCCCTTACCGGAATACGCCGAGGACACCGCAATAGTTCCGATCAGAGTGACCACGAGTGCGGCCGGTCGCACCGCACAGGTACTTCACGCGAGCGGACCGGCCGGTTTAAACGGCTGGGCGAATGCGACAGACTTTGCGGTCGTGCCACCGGGAATGGGTTCCCCCGGTGACGTCGTCATCACACTTTCCGCCCTCGGAGGTTAATTTCAATGGCTGACCGGACCGCTGACACCGTTGCTGGCATGATTAACATCGTGCTAATCGAGGGCAACTGCCGTGGATGACACCAAAGGTCGCAGATACTCGCTGACGCGTGAGGCAACCGGCGATGACAACTCGGGTGAATCAATCCGCTCTTTACTCTTTCGCGGCAGCAAAATCAGCCCAATCCAGAACGTCACCTTGCGAATTGGTATCGCGGTTCTGGCACTGGTAATTACCGCACTAATTGTTTACTTCGAGCGCACGTGTTACGCCGATCGGGGTGTTACCGGTGAACTGACTTTGGTCGACGCTTTTTACTACGCAACCGTGAGCCTTTCAACCACCGGGTACGGCGACATCGTGCCGGTGTGTGAGTCCTCTCGAATTGTTAACGTCTTAGTAATAACACCGCTTCGCTTCCTCTTCTTGATCGTTCTGATCGGTACAACAATCGAAGTCTTAACCAAAAAAACTCGAAGTGAAATCCGCTCCCGGCAATGGAGGAAGAAAGTGGAAAACCACACCATCATCATTGGATACGGGGTCAAAGGTCGCAGTGCTGCTAAGGCTCTCCTCGACGCCGGTTACAACGCCAATTCGATCGTTGTCGTCTCACCCGATCGCGAGTCCTGTGATCTCGCCACGCGAGATGGGCTCGTCGCCTTCGTCGGTGATGGTCGCCAAGAAGAGGTATTGAAAGATGTCTCAATTGAGCGGGCCGGCCAGATCATTGTTGCCACCAACGAAGACGACACCTCGGTGCTGGTCACTCTCACCGCCCGCCGGCTCGCATCGGCAACCGCCAAAATCATTGCCGCGGTTCGTGAATCGCAAAACGCCGACGTGATGCGCCAGTCGGGGGCCAACAGTGTCATTCCAACTGCTGAATCAGCGGGACGACTTATGGGCCTTTCGGTCATTAGCTCTGAAGCAGGAGCACTGATGGAAGACCTCCTTGATTCCTCCCGCGGGCTCGAAGTTACCGAGCGAGCCGTGACCAAAGAAGAACTCAGCATGTCACCGGGTGAACTTAATGAAAAAGGCCAGATTGTTTTGGCAGTGATTCGCAACGGCATTACCCACCGTTTCTACACCGAAAGTATTCGTTTCCTTGAGCAAGGCGACCGAATGGTTGTCATTAAATACAATCGGGAAGAGGACTAACCATGTTCGCAATAACCCAAAAAGATTTTGGTGGACCGGAAACTCTCGAATGGTCAAAAGTCGCAGACCCAAGGCCCGAGCCCGGTGAAGTAATTATTGACATCACCGCAACCGCGGTGAACCGCGCAGATCTACTTCAACGACAGGGAAATTACCCACCTCCCCCCGGCTCCACCGACATTCTCGGACTTGAATGCTCGGGAACAATCGTTTCCGTCGGCGCTGCTCTCACCATGGACCGAATCGGTGAACGGGTCACCGCACTACTTAATGGTGGCGGATACGCCCAGAAAGTGGCAGTTCCCTTGGGTCAAGTCATGAGCGTCCCCGAAGGGGTCAGCGTTCTTGACGCCGGCGCTCTGCCTGAGGTCGCGTGCACCGTGTGGAGCAACCTGACCAAAGTGCTGCAGTTGCGCGAGGGAAGCACAATTCTCATTCACGGCGGTGGCGGAGGAATCGGAACATTTGCCATTCAGGTCGCAAAAGCACTCGGCGCCAAAGTCGCAGTGACCGCCGGCAGCCAAGAAAAACTCAACGTGTGCGCATCCCTTGGTGCAGACCTCCTAATCAACTACAAAGAACAAGACTTCGTCGAGGTGATCCGCGAGACCTGGGGTGGAGCCGAGAACATCTTGGACAATATGGGTGCCAGCTACCTCTCCAAAAATGTCGAGGCACTCAAACGCAATGGTCACCTGGCAATCATCGGAATGCAGGGTGGCACCAAAGTCGATTTCCAGATCGACCAACTGCTACGTAAGAACGCAACAATTAGTGCAACCTCACTTCGTGGACGCCCCGAGTCGGAAAAGTCCAAGATCTGCCATGAAGTTGAAAAGTTCGTCTGGCCCTGGATCACCGACGGAACGGTTAAGCAAGTGATCGACCGGGTAATGCCCATTGAGCAAGCCGGCGACTCTCACAAAATTCTCGAAGCCGGCGAAGCCACCGGAAAGATCCTGCTGCAAGTTCGTTAGACGAGTGATGCAATTCTGCGCATCAGGTACGGCGAAAAGTATCCGGTGTATTTCGCTTGCAGTTCGGGCTTGCGCCAGTCCATTCCGGTAACGAGTCCACGACAGGTTGACGCGCCGCACAGGCACGTGAACTCGTCGTAATCTGATGCATCACACATTGCGTAGTCAAATGTGAGCTCTTCCCCCGGTTCAATATCGCGCATGGCAACCAGCACCTGGGATCCGACCATCCCACAATTTGGCTCACACGCGTGGTTGAGCATGTCACCGGATTCAGGTGTCTCTCCCGAAACTAGATAAAGATCGTGATCAATTTGGATTGAGCGTCCCTGGCGGTCAT
>Ga0209491_10010611_pt1:0-10000 | contig 11016 bp, 9 predicted proteins | sample BON02_FD_187213 | JGI IMG/M metagenome (GOLD analysis project Ga0209491, IMG submission 187213) | Freshwater microbial communities from Lake Bonney liftoff mats and glacier meltwater in Antarctica - BON-02 (SPAdes) (version 2) | ecosystem: Environmental > Aquatic > Freshwater > Ice >...
CGTATGAGGGGTAATGGTAGTGTGTGTGTGTGCGTGTATGTGTGTGTGTGTGTGTGTGTGCGCAGATAGTGCAAGAGGTACCCAGTCTCTTTTGTAGAGAAGTTGGGCTTTTTTTTTCTCTGTATTCAGAAGGCGCAGCAATACAGGTCTATTTTGTAGAGATTTACAGGTCTCTTTTGTAGAGAAGTTGGGCTCTTTTTTTCTGTGTAGTAAGAAGGTGTGGCAATACAGGTTTGTTTTGCGGAGACTGATGCTTTTTTGCAGAAATGTGTGGCTGTAACGTGACATGCACGTCACGTTCCACAAATCTCTCTCTGTTGCCCTGTAATCTACAGGCGCGGCAATACAGGTCTGTTTTGTAGACATATACAGGTCTCTTTTGTAGACAAATTGGGCTCTTTTCCCCTGTGTAGTCAGAAGGCGCAGCAATACAGGTCTGTTTTGTAGAAATATACAGTTCTCTTTTGTAGACAAATTGGGCTCTTTTCCCCTGTGTAGTCAGAAGGCGCGGCAATACAGGTCTGTTTTGCAGAGATGTAGGGGTCTTTTTTACAGAGGTTCGTGGCTCTAATGTGACATGCACGTCACGTTCCGCAAATCTCTCTCTGTTGCCCTGTAATCTATAGGCGCGGCAATACAGGTCTGTTTGGTAGAGATATACAGGTCTCTTTGACAGAGATGTTTGGCTCTAATGTGACGTGCACTACGTTAAGAATGACTTGTGTCACGCATGAATGGCATATAGATGAATCATGTCACATATGGATGAGCCATGTCACATATGAATGAGTCATATCACGTATGAATGAGTCATGTTACATATGAATGAGCCATGTCACATAAGAATGAGTCATGTCCCACATGAATGGCATATAGATGAGTCATGTCACGTATGGGTGAGTCGTGTCATGTATTGGTACATTGCCTATTGTCGTGACTCGTTCATACGTGCCATGACTCATTCCATACGTGACATGACTGATCCATACGTGACATGACTCATCCATACGTGACACGACTCATTCATACGTGACATGAATCATTCATACTTGACCTGACTCATCTATATGTGACATGACTCATTCATTTGTCGCATGACTCATTGATACATGTGATATGACTCATTCATACGTGACATGACTCATCCATATGTGACATGACTCATGCATACGTGATAAGACTCATCCATACGTGACATGACTCCATCACATGTCGCATGACTCATTCATATGTGTGATGTGACGTATTGACACGTGTGACATGACTCATTCATACGAGTGACAAGACTCACTGATACCTGTGCCTTGACTCGTTGATACCTGTCACATCACCTTGATACGTGTCACATGACCTTGATACGTGTGACATGACTCGCTCATCTCTCTCTCTCTCTCTGCATGTGCCTTGACTCATTGATACATATCACCTTACCCGTATCAATGATACATATCACCTTACCCATTAATCTTTCTACTCATTAATCTCTCTCTCCCTCTGTCTTTCAGTTTCTCTTTGTCTATCTCTATCTCTTTCTCTTTCTCCTTCTCCTTCTCTTTCTCTTTCTCTTTCTCTTTCTCTCTCTCGCTCGCGCGCGCGCGCGGTCGCGTGCGCGGGCGCTTTCTCTCTCTCTCTCTCCTTCTCTCTCTCTCTCCTTCTCTCTCTCTCTCTCCTTCTCTCGATTGCTCGCTTGCTTTTGCACACACGTGCGCGTGCGTTCTCTATTTTCCTGTCTTTCACAGGCGATGATTACTTTTTCATTCCCGCCAGAAAAGAACATCGCGGCGTCGGCGGTCTCTTTTTTGGTACGAGCGTGACTGTGTTGCAGTGTGTTGCAGTGTGTTGCAGTGGTGTGTTGCAGTGGTGTGTTGCAGTACTCTCATCGTGTGCTGACGTCTTGGTGCAGTGAGACATGACTCATTCATAGCAGCCGTCAGCTGACGTCTTGGTGCAGCCTACTGCCTGGTGACTCATTCACGTGAGTCGTGCGACATGACTTATCCACACGAATTTATGTTTTCAGAGATTCGTGCGGATAAGTCATGTCGCACGATGTCACGGTGCGAATAAGTCATGTCGCACGACGTGATGTCGTGCGACATGACTTATCTGCACGAATTTCTGTACAACAACACTGCAGCATCAGAATTTGTTGTTTCCTAGGGTAGAGTGTGTCATGACTTCATTTTTGTACTCAAATGTACATATATATGTACACATATTTTGGTATTTGTTATGCTCTCGTATACTCAAAGCTCAAACGTGTATATTCATATATATGTATAGATTTTTGTTTGTTTTCGGTACGAGTGTGACGTGACTTATTAATAGGTGTGACATGACCCCTTTGAATCTGCGTAGCCTTGTTCGTGCGGGTGACATGACTCTTTCATACGTGCGGCATGACTCAATCATGAGTGTGACATGACTCATTCCTGCCCGCAAACAACATTTTTTTGTCTATTTTTTTTGTCTCGAGCCTCCAACCGTTCACAGCTGTGTTTGGCCTTTGCGAGACATGGCTCTGTGCCACGACTCCTCCATATGTGAGACATGACTCGTGCAAACACAGATGGGTTAACCACTTCGGAAGATCCACCAGAAATCTTGAGAGGTTTTAGAAAGGACGGTCTGTAGATATTTGGGGTTCGCTGGTATTATAACCCAAAAACTCAGAGGTACAAGGTATTTCTCTGCACTGTTTTCATATAACAAATGTGATGCTACTATATGATGGTTCACTGTTGGGTTTGTTCATGTCCATCAGGTCCTTGATGGTCTCTAAACTTCACAGTAGGCCGCGGATCCTTAGGATTCACACTAGCAAAATGGCAGTGGGCAAACAGACAGGAAGGAGATAGACCAATCCTACTCTTACCTGGCGAAAAAATGGTCAACCTGATGAACAGGACTAAAACATGATGGAAAGGAATTAAAAACAAAGGACCTATGAGTTTTATTCCTGTTGATCGTGTTTATGTTTATTTTTTCCTGTCCATCATGTTCACTTTTTTTTTAATGCTGCTCATCAGCTGCTCATCAGGATTCACAGTATGGCGCAGATCCTGATTTGTGTGTATGAAATGGTGAATAGTGTGACGTGACTCATCCATATTTGTGTCATAGTCATTGGTGTGTATGACATATATGTCGTCGGATATGAGACATGACTCATCGTGACATGAGCCATGTCATACACAAGAGACATGACTCATCGTGACATGATATGAGACATGACGATATAAGACATGACTCATATCGGATATGAGACATCACTCATCGTGACATGAGCCATGTCATATACAAGAATGAGGATGCGCGGCCGTGACGTGAATCCTGATGAGCAGGAATAAAACAAGCAGTGAACATGATGAACAGGAATAAAACAATCATGAATATGATCAACAGTAATACAAACCGCACGTATGAATGAGTAATATCTTACATTCGACGAGTCATGGCACATATGACTCGTGCCATGAGACTCATCGGATATGAGACATGACTCATTCATACGTGAGACATGACTCATTCATACGTGAGACATGCTCGTACAAAACACAGATGATTTGATCCCTTTGGAAAATGGCGCGGATTTTCATTCGTATGCGAGACATGATTCATCCATACGTGAGACATGACTCATTCAAACGTGAGACATGACTCATACAAAACACAGATGATTTGATCACCTTGGAAAATGGCGCGGATTTTTGTTGGTGTGTATGACTTGCTCATACACACGTGATACACAAGTCGTACACAAGTCGTACACACGTGATACACAAGTCGTAGACAAGCACGAGTAGAGTGCAGAGGGCTTTCAGCATTTGCAAGGCGCAACACAGCGTGCGTTTTCCGCAAGATAATTTAGGTCACTTTGTCTTGGGATTTGTAATTTCTTCAAAATATTCTGGAACTCAGATTATCGCCAGAGATTCCCACTCAAATCGACTGACATCTGAAGATACGGAATACAACCTTTCTGTGTATTAAGTTCCAACTTCCAATTTTAAGCTCTCTCCACTCCACCCGTGGGTTATGACTTGCTCATACACAACTCATACACTTGTGTATGACTTGCTCATACACAAGTTCGTTCGTGTGTATGACTTGCTCATACACAATTCATGCACAACTCTTACACAACTCATGACTTGCTCATACACAACTCATACACAAGTGTGTGACTTGCTCACACACAACTCATACACAAGTTCGTTCATGTGTATGACTTGCTCACACACAACTCATACAATTGTGTATGACTTGCTCATACACAACTCATACACAAGTGTATAACTTGCTCATACACAACTCACACACTTGTGTATGACTTGCTCATACACAAGTTCGTTCGTGTGTATGACTTGCTCACACACAACTCATACACTTGTGTATGACTTGCTCATACACAACTCATACACAAGTTCGTTCATGTGTGTGACTTGCTCACACACAACTCATACACAAGTGTATGAGTTGCTCATACACAAGTTCGTTCGTGTGTACGACTTGCAATGGCACGGTTTTTCGTTCGTGTGTGTGACTTGTGTGCCATGACTCGTCCATATATGAGACATGACCCGTACAAAACACAGATGATTTAATCACTTTGGAAAATGGTGCGGATCCGTTGCCTTTTGTAAAACAGGTATGTGTATGTGTACAACAAAGAGACCTGCATACACAAAAGGTGGTCTGTATTGATGAAAAGAGACCTACTTATTGGGCAAATCCGTTGCCTCCTGTAGAGCAGGTGTGTGTATCTGCACAGCAAAGAGACTCACACAAATGAAAAATGACGTGTATTTATGAAAAGTGACGTATATCTATGAAACGAGACCTACTTTTTGTGCGAATCCGTTGCCTTTTGTACAGCAGGTGAAAGGTGGCAAAGAGACGTAGGATGCCTTATCTTCATAGGTCATTTCCCACAAAGGAGTCCTATAATTTGTCACTCTTTTACGGAAAGAGACCTGCAATTTAAGGCATCCTATGCATCTTCGTCACCCTGTATGCGTATCTGCACATCAAGTAGACTCACACAAATGAAAAATGACGTGTATTTATGCAAAGTGACGTGTATTTATGAAAATAGACCTACTTATCACCCTGTATGCGAACCTACCTGCACAGCAAAGAGACTCACACAAATGAAAAATGACGTGTATTCATGAAAAATGACGTGTATTTATGAAAAGAGACCTACTTATCACCCTGTATGCGTACCTGCACAGCAAAGAGACTGACACAAATGAAAAATGACGTATATTCGTGTAAAGAGACCTAGTAAATGAGCGGGTCTGTTGCCTTGTGAATTGCATGTATGCGTATGTGTACAATAGAGAGACCTACATGAATGAAAAGTGACGTGTATTTATGAAAAGAGACCTACTTAATGAGCGGGTCTGTTGCCTTGTGCAGGGCATGTGTGCGAATGTGTACAATAGAGACACCTACATGGATGAATAGTGACGTGTATTTATGAAAAGAACCCTACTTGTCAAAAAAGTGACGTGTATTTATGAAGAGAGACCTACTTATTGGGCAGATCTATTGCCTCTTGTAAAGTAGGTAGTTGTAAAGTAGGTAGTTGTAAGTGCATAACCAGAAAACCCTATGCAAAAACAAAGTGACCCATATAAATACAAAGAGACCTACATAAATACACAGAGACCTACATAAATGCAAAGTGACGTGTGTCTATGAACAGAGACCAATTTATTGGGCGGATTTGTTGCATTTTGTAAAACAGGTGGAAGAGGGAATCACACATATGAATGAGTCATATCGCATACATATATGAGTCATGTCCCACATGTGGAAGAGTCTTGTCCCATTTATGAAAGTGTGATGTCCCACGCGCTGATGAGTCATGTCCCACATATGAACGAGTCAAGTCCCACGTATGAACGAGTTATTTCCACATATGAATGAGTCATGTCCCAAATGCTAATGAAGCCAAATTCAAAGATCAATGTATGAAACATGATGCAGGTATGACTGAGTCGTGTCCCACATTTGAAGAAGTCGTGTCGCAGATATGAAAGAGTCATGTCACAGGCATTAATTATTCGAGTCCCTCATTAAATGAGTCATGTCCCTCACATGAATGAGTCATGTCCCACATGTCAACGTGGGACATGTAGACATAATGTGTGTGTGGGACATGACCCATTCGACATTCATGGACATATGTGACATGACTCATATTTGAGACATGTCGACATATCGACATGAAATGTCGACATATCGACATGCTTGTCGACGCACCCACCCGCAAACCAGGTGGCAGCTAGGTTCGCGTGAGGTGTGTCCATGACTGATTTCATATTTGTTCTATGACTCTTGCATGTGAACGCTATGACTCATGCATATTTGCGCCATGACTAATACACCTGCGAACTAGGTGGTAGAGAGGTTCGTGTATGAATGAGGTATGTCCGTGACGCATTTCATATTTGTCGCATGACTCTTTGACGTGTGCGCCATGACGTATTCATATGCATACAATGACTCTGCATCTATAAATCAGGTGGTAGAGAGAGGTTCGTGTATAAATGAGGTGTGTCCGTGACTCATTCCATATTTGTTGTATGACTCTTTTGTGAGCGTCATGACTCCTCCTGCACATGTGTGCCATGACTCATCCACCTGTGAACCAGGTGGGAGGGGAGTCCATGTATGCATGAGGTGAGTCAGACTCATTGTTTACTTGAGTCATGGCGCACATGAGTCATGGCACACGTATGAGCCAGTCATGTCATAGGTATGAATACTTGGTGTCACACTTGGTGTCACACACACATGCAAGAGATATAGCAAACTATTTTGGTGGGAGAGTACTTCATGTATGCATAAGGTGAGTCAGACTCATTTTTCATATGAAATACACCTCATTCATACAAGAGTCATGGAACAAATCTCATATGAAATGCGTCTGACACACCTCATTCATACTCATATGGGGTGGCTACGATTAGCAGGCTCCTTCAAATTATAGGTCTCAGTTGCAAAAAAGCCCTATAAATGAGACTATATTCTGCAAGAGAGACCTATAATTTTAAGGCGCCTACTCATCGTAGCCACCCCATAGGGGTAATTTGAATGTGTATCGAGAAATTAGAGTTTCTGGATTTGGTGGAGTTGGGGGGGTTGCATTTTCAGTGGAAACTGTCACACGAAAAAATCCTACATACAGAAAAGAGGCCGTTTCAGAAAAGAGGCCAATTAAAAAAAAGTGGGAGAGGGAAAAAAAAGAGGTCCTGTATACATATTCGAATAGATCTACTGGTATATGAAAAAAGATAAGATCCACATATCATATATTTAGGTGGGAGAGGGGTCTATGCCTTTCTATTTGCACATTGCTGAGAAATGCAGAAAACTGGCCTTTGCAGACATGAAAAGAGAATACATGTTGAATGACAACGAGACCAACAGACATCTGCAAGTGACGAACACACATGCGAAAAGATATGAAAACAGGCGTACATATCCAATAGAAAAGAGACCTGCATACACATTCAATGAAAATAATGAAAACGAGACCAGCAGACATCTGCAAGTGACGAACACACATGCGGAAAGATATGAAAACAGACATACATACATATTCAATGAAAAGAGACCTACATACATATTCAATGAAAACGAGACCAGCAGACATCTGCAAGTGACGAAATCACATGCGAAAAGATATGAAAACAAACCTACATATCAAATAGAAAAGAGACCTACATATTATATATTCAGATGGGAAAGGAGTGCACGCCTTTCTACTTGCGCGCTGATGAAAAACAAACAGTACTGTTGTTAACAGACACTATGGGGTGGCTACGATTAGTAGGCTCCTTAAAATTATAGGTCTCTTTTGCAAAAGAGCCCTATAAAAGAGACTATATATTCAGATGGGAAAGGAGTGCACGCCTTTCTACTTGCGCGCTGCTGAGAGACACAGAAACGTGGATGAAAGACACTATGGCGTGGCTACGATTAGTAGGCTCCTTCAAAGTATAGGTCTCTTTTGCAAAAGAACCCTATAAAAGAGATTATATTCTGCAATAGAGACCCATAATTTTGAGGAGCCTACTAATCGTAGCCACCCCATACCAAACATGCAGCGAGACGGGCATATGTCTCTTTTGCAGAATGTCATCTCTTTTATAGGTCTGTTTTGCAAAAGAGACCTGTAATTTTGAGGAGCCTACTAATCGTAGCCAGCCCGTAACAAATATACAGCGAGACGGACATACGTATGACCCTGTAAGTATATTAAAAATGAGGAAAAGAGATGTAAAATATCTGAAAAGACCTACATATATTTAAAAGAGGTCTATATATATCTAGGTGGGAGAAGGGTTCATGCCCTCTTATTTGCACATTGCCGAGAAACGCAGTAAAGAGACTTTTACAGAGGCGCAGCGGCAGTGGCAGCTCGTGAGGCGTGGCCGATGTAAGTCACGTCACACACGTTACGCTGCAACACACACTGCAACACACACACTGCAACACACACACTGCAACACACACACTGCAGCGCAAACTCTGCAACACACACGCTGCAACACGCACACTGCAACACACACACTGCAACACACACACTGCAACACACACACTGTAACACACACACTGCAACACACACACTGCAACACACATCACATCACACGTCATCACTTCACTGCATCACGTCACACACTTTTTACATATATATATATGTATATGTATACAAGCAACGTGGTCTTTACACAGGCGCAGTGCGGCAGTAACTCGAGAGGCGTGGCTGATGTGAGTCACGTCACACACATCACGTCAAATATCATCCCTACCCTGTGAAACGTCACACAATTTTGACACATATTTATTTGTAAATGAAGGAGGTTGGGTTTTTGTATCTCTCCCCCCCTTCTCCCCACCTTTTTGCTCCACAAAATAGTTTGCAATGGGGTGGCTTCGATTAGTAGGCTCCTTAAAATTATAGGTCTCTTTTACAAAAGAGCCCTGTAAAAGAGACCATATTCTGCAAAAGAGACCTATAATTTTAAGGAGTCTACTAATCGTAGCCACCCCATATGTCTCCTGCATGTGTGTGTGACATGAAGTATTCATATGTATGACATGACTGGCTCGTACGTGTGCCATGACTCATGTGAACCATGACTCATTTACACATGCGCCATGGCTCATTCATGTGTGTATAACTGTATGTGTGTCTGTCATGACTCACAGACCTTGAAATCAATCTGTTGTACAATCACCGCGTGTGTGTCTGACGTGACTCATCCACGTATGTGTCATGACGTATTCATATGTGTGCCGTGACTCGTACCTTCGCGTGTTTTGACTCACAGTTCGTGTGTGACGTGACTCATCCATATGTGTGCCATGACTCGTGCCATGACTCGTTTATACTGCTGATGCGTTCACATGTGTGCCGTGACTCGTACATTCGCGTGTTGTGACTCACTGTTCCATGAATTCAATCTGCTGTACGATCACAGTGTACGTGTGTGACGTGACTCATCCATATGTGTGCCATGACTCATATATACTGGTGATGCATGCATATGTGTGCCATGACTCATGCATTGGCGTGTCGTGACTCACAGATCTTGAAATCAATCTATTGTATGGTCACAGTGTACGTGTGTCACGTGACTCGTCCATATGTGTGCCATGACTTGTACCATGACTCATGTATACTGGCGATGCATTCATATGTGCGCCATGACTCGTACAGTGTACGTGTGTGACATGACTCATCCATACGTGTGTCATGACTCATACATACTGGTGAAGCATTCTTGCGTGCTGCTCCATGACTTGTATATACAAGTATAGGTCTCTCTTGCAAAACAGACCTAGAAAACAGACAATATTCTGCAAAAGAGACCTGTGTCCGTCTGCTCCATGACTTGTATATACGCATGGACTCACAGATCTTGAATTTAATCTGCTGTATGATCGTGGCGTGCGTTTCGGGCTGGATGGGCAGGTGTGT
>Ga0209491_10010612_pt1 | contig 11015 bp, 10 predicted proteins | sample BON02_FD_187213 | JGI IMG/M metagenome (GOLD analysis project Ga0209491, IMG submission 187213) | Freshwater microbial communities from Lake Bonney liftoff mats and glacier meltwater in Antarctica - BON-02 (SPAdes) (version 2) | ecosystem: Environmental > Aquatic > Freshwater > Ice > Glacier...
GCCATTCCTTCACATTCCGTTCTTCGCGCTTGCACGCGAGCGCGTGTCCCCCTATCTCTACGCGCTTTATCAATTTTATCACAAATATGGATTACAAAACTCAAACTATCCAGGAACTCAAAGAAAAGAGCCCGCTCGCAAGCACCAAAAAGGCACTCGTCGGAATCGACGGCTTCGTCGATGTCATCGTACATCCGGTGGATCAGCGCTCCGGCCCCGGGGATCAGTTCAAGGCCATCCCGACCATCACCGCCTTTGCAAACCGCATCGGTTCCGCTGCGGGTAAGAGCGCCAACATCGAGCTGGCACCCATCGTCGAGAAACTCGGCGGCAATGGCCCCATCATGGCCAACGCGCAATCTGCCCACGGCCTCAACGTCCGCTACCTAGGTGCCCTCGGGCGCGACGCCATCCACCACGTTTTCCACGAATTCGCCGAAAAGACAAACGCCATCTCCATCGCCGACCCAGGTGTCACCCACGCTGCGGAGTTTAACGACGGCAAGATCTTATTCGGCTCCATGGCCAGCCTCGACAAGATCACCTACGAGCGCCTGTGTGAGTTACCTGGTGAGGATAAGCTGATCGAAGTTTTCAACGAGTCCGACCTCATCGTCTTGGTCAACTGGACGATGATCCCCTTCCTTACCGACGTATTCAATAGCTTCCTCGAAAAAGTCCTGCCCGCTTGTTCCAAAGAAAAAGAGCGCACCTTCTTCTTCGACCTCGCCGACCCCGAAAAGCGCTCCAAGACCGACCTGCTTGAAGTGCTCAGCGTCTTTTCCAAGTTTGAGCAATTTGGCAAAGTCATCCTCGGGCTCAACCTCCGCGAGGCCGAACAAGTCGATGCGCTGCTCGGGTTTGCGCCCTTGACCAACAGCCCTGAAAACCTTCAAACCATGGCCGCCCGTATCCGCGAGAGGCTCCAGCTCGATACCGTCGTGATCCACCCCGTGGCCGACGCAGCTTGCGCCACATCCGAAGGCACTGCTTACGCCGCGGGCCCCTATTGCGAAAAGCCAAAGATCACCACCGGCGCGGGCGATCACTTTAATTCCGGCTTCGTCACTGCACGCTTGATCGGGCTCAGCCCTGAGGCCGCCCTCACCGTGGCCGTGGCCACTTCTGGCTTTTACGTGCGCACCGCAGTGAGCCCCACACTCGACGACCTCGCTGAGTTCATTGCTACATGGTAAGGCTGCGCAGCAGCCATCAAGGACCGGCTGCTTTAGCTGCCGCGCGTCGATCTGCCCAACGTATAGGCTCCGCACGGTAGCTAAAGCAACCGATCCCAGTCTCTTCCAACTTCTCACTTCCAACTTCTCACTTCTCACTTCTCACTTCTCACTTCCAACTTCTCACTTCCAACTTCTCACTTCTCACTCGGCGCTAAGCGCCCCCCATGCCCGGACTATTTATCAGTTTTGAAGGCGGCGAAGGCTGCGGCAAGTCCACCCAGATCGCTGCGCTCAAAACACGCCTCGAAGCCACTGGACGCACCGTCCTTCAGACTCGCGAGCCTGGCGGCACCCCCCTAGGTGAATCCATTCGTCACCTACTGCAGCACGACGAGTCCGGCCACGGGATGTGCCCCGAAGCCGAACTATGCCTCTTCGCAGCCAGCCGTGCCCAACACGTCCGCGAGTTGATTGCACCCGCGCTCGCCGCGGATCAAATCGTGCTCTGCGACCGCTTCTTAGATTCGACCACCGTTTACCAAGGCGTCGCCCGAGCGATCGACGCCGAGAAAGTTGATCAAATCAATCAATTCGCAATCGGCACCACCCGCCCCGATCTCACCATCCTCATCGACCTCCCCCCCGAAATCGGCCTCGCCCGCGTCCACGCCCGCAGCGACGGACAGCTTGACCGCATGGAACAGGAGGCGATCGAGTTTTTTCAAGCCGTCCGTCAAGGCTACCTCAATTTAGCCGCAAACGAGCCCGAACGCTTCCGAGTTCTCGACGGCAGTCAGAGTATCGAAACGCTGGAAAACGAAATCTGGAATCACGTCGAAGCGACACTCTTGTCGCTTTAATTCGTCACGTAGCTTCAAAACTCTGTTTTGAGCATTGGTCGCTTGGCGACGAATGCGCCGAGGAAAACTCCGTGCTTACATTGACAAGTTTTCGAATCAGACTCAAAACTGAACTCTTGTGCGAAGCACAATCAATTACCGGCTGCTTTTGCTGCCGTGCGTCTGTCTTCACGCATCGACTCCGCACGGTAGCTAAAGCAACCGATCCCAGTCACTTTCACTTTCACTTTCACTCGGCGCAAAGCGCCGCAAAATCCCATGACCACTCAACCCACCTACAACTTCGACAGCTGCCCTGACCGCAAGGGCTACGGCAGCCTTAAATGGGACAAGTTTAAAGGTCGCGACATCCTGCCCCTTTGGGTCGCCGATATGGACTTCACCACCGCGCCCGAGATTCTCGACTCGCTGCAACAGCGTCTCGATCACGGCATCTTCGGCTACACCATTCCCTACGAAGCACCCATCGAAGCCGTAATCAATTATCTGGAGCGCCAACACAGCTACCGCGCCCAGGCCAGCTGGCTAAACTTCCTCCCCGGCCTCGTGCCCGCGATCAACCTCTGCTGTCACGCCTTCACCCAACCCGGTGATTCCGTGATGACCGCCACCCCCGTCTATCCCCCATTCCTCTCCGCGCCTGACTACGCCCATCGTGAGCTGATCAAAGTGCCCCTCTGCCTAAATGCCGACGACCAATGGACACTCGACATCGAGGCCATGGAGGCCGCCATTCAGCCTAATACCAAGCTCTTCGTCCTCTGCAGTCCGCACAATCCCGTCGGCCGCGTCTTCACCCAATCCGAACTCACCGCGCTAGCAGACTTCTGCGAACGCCACGACCTCATGCTCATCTCCGACGAGATTCACTGCGACCTCGTGTTCGACAAAAAAGCCAAACACACCGTCACCGCCACGCTCAACGAACACATTGCCCAGCGCACAGTCACGCTGATGGCCCCCAGCAAAACCTACAATCTGCCCGGCCTGGCTTGCGCCTTCTCCGTCATTGAAAACGCCAAGCTTCGCGCCCAATTCCAAAAAACGATTCGCGGCATCATTACCGAGGTCAATTGCTTCGGCTACGCCAGCATCACCGCCGCCTACAATCAAGGGGAACCCTGGCGCCAAGCCCTAATCACGTATTTGCGTAGCAACTACAACTTGATCAACGGCTTCATCCATTCCGAGCTACCCCAGATCACTTTCCGCCCAATGGAATCCACCTACCTCGCGTGGCTCGATGTCAGTCAACTCGGACTCAAAGACCCCGTCGGGCATTTCGAAAAACACGGCGTTGGCCTCTCCGACGGCACCCCCTTCGACGGCCACCAACACGTCCGCCTAAACTTCGGCTGCCCCCGCGCGCGCTTGGAAGAAGGGCTTGCGCGAATTCTCAAAGCGCTGCGCGCGAGTTGAGTGGTCGCGGCGAAGCCTATTAGACCGCACAGTTGCTCTGCGATCTAGGATAGCTGGGCACCGCTTATTTTCACTAATAGACGCTTATAAAAAACGTAGGACACGCTTCCAGCTTGCCCCATCCGCACTCAGGCTAGAAGCCTAAGCTACATTATTATTCATAAAAACGTCGTCCAAGTGCGTATTTCCAAGTCAGAAATTAACGGGGATTAACGAAATTAACGGTCAAAAATTGCGCCAGAGTCGACAAGCGTTTCATAGCGGTCTAATTCAACTACCATGCCTCCCCCATCCTCATTCAAATCACCATGGAGTCTATCAGAATAGATCGCTGGCTCTGGGCCGTCCGTGTTTATAAAACACGCAGCGATGCGGCCGAGGCCTGCCGCGGCTCGGCGGTGCGGCTCAACGGCACCATCGCCAAGCCCTCCGCCAAAGTGCGCGTCGGCGACACCATCGTCGCTCGCACCAAAGCACTCACTCGCACACTGCACGTCCTCGCCCTCACCGAGAACCGCATCGGTGCGCCTCTCGTGCCCGAGCACCTCGAAGACCAGACCCCGGAATCCGAATACGAAAAAGTCCGCGAAAAGCGGGCCAATGCAAAAGTCTTCAGCCACAAAGGCAGCGGGCGCCCCACCAAAAAAGATCGGCGAGATATAGAAAAACTCATCGGCGGAGATTAACCCCGACGCTGACGTATTTTTTTGAAAAATCATTAGAGGGCAAAATCATTTCACAAATCAAGCGCTTCGAAAATGGTAGCGCTGTGTGGCCCACACAGCATGCCTCGTTTGATGCCGCTACTCACAATCGTGCTGAGTGAGGCCACTCAAGCGCTACCCTCTCGACTCTTTCACCTTCACTCCGCGCTTCGCGCCGCCACCACTTGACTACTCAACTACTCGACTACCAACCCGAAAGCCCTGAATTACCCGAACCTTTCGCGGCACTCATTCGCGACGCAGACGCGCGCTGGGACAGCTTCTGGGCGCAAAAGCTCAATAAGCGCTACCCCCGCTACGTTGCAAGCGAGCCAGCTCAAGTCTATGCCGCGCTCAAGTTTGTGCGCGACGAAGGCCTCGCTCTGGGCGACCGCTTCATCGAATGGGGCAGCGGCTTCGGCGTGGCCACCAGTCTCGCCGCCCTGCTCGGCTACGAAGCCACCGGCATCGAACTCGAAGAGCGCCTGGTCGAAATCGCCGAATCGCTCGCCGAAAAGCACCGCACTGGTGCCGAGTTCATCCACACCAGTTACATCCCCGCAGGCTACATCAGCTACGAACACATCGGCGGCACCGACATCGTCCCCGACGACAGTTTCGGCCACGATACCGCAGCACCCCGCTACGGGGAGATGGATATCGGCCTCGACGAGGTCGACGTCTTCTTCGTTTACCCCTGGCCCGGCGAACAAGAAATGATGCTCAAACTCTTCGCCTCCGTCGCCAGCGAGGACGCCATTTTAATCGCCTACTACGGCGACCAAGAAATCTGCATTTACCGCGCCACCGGCGCGGAATAACGAATAGCGACAATCCGTAGCGATGTGACGGTCAGTCACGTCGATGAACCTGTTCTTAAAGCGTAAGATAGGTGCCTCGCTGGTCTCCCCGATAGCGCTTAACACAAGTTCCCCTTCGGGTGCTTCAGCCTCCGTTCTTTACCACGGAGGGATCCCTTTATGGCACATGAGGCTAAGCGAGAAAACCTGCAAGATACAGAGGCATCCGGTACTCTGAGAGACTAACTCCTTCGGCCATGACGATCTTTCGGTCTGCTTGAATCCCTTTGAACTGGCTCCGTCCTTTGCCCTTGCCACCGACCTCGAAGACAACGTTCTCCCCACCATATTGAAGGAGGAAATCGGGGGTCTTTTGCCCTCGCGTTGATTTCAAATAGTTCACATTCCGTCCTGCCTGACGCATCGCGAAGGCGAAAAAGTCCTCTCGCAGACCCCCGCGTACTTCATCGACAGGGCGATAGAGTATTCGAATAGGAGGCATTAGTAGGACTTTCGGCTCCTTTAATACATTCGTTCCCGCAGGGAAAATACGCTGCAAAATAAAGGCGTTCTCGAAGGCAGCGGCATATTGCTCCGCCTTATATTTAGTGATGCCCAAATTGCTCGAAAGGCTACTGTAGTTAATGCCATCCACTTTGGACCGACCGATAAATGCAATCATTCGGCGTAAAATATCCAATTCATCCACCCGCAACCGGAGAGAATTAGGGATATCCTTCGCAATAATCGCTTCCAAAGTGGCTTCGAGCAGGGGAAAGGGATTCGGTTCTTCCAATGCGAAAGGAATCAGACCCCCGGTCAGATAGGCATCAAAGCGATCACCTGTTCGTAAATAGTCGGGTGCAACTGCCCCTTCAAGAAGTGCGTCCAGCTCCAAGCGCGGTAAGGACTCGCCATGTTTAAACTCAAGATATTCACGAAAAGAAAAGTAGTCGAGAGAATGCAGACTTACCCGACGAGCCAGATCATAGACAGAATCTCTGATACGTAGCGCCACGGAACTAGTGAAGAAGATCCGAACATCTAGAAAATCATAAATCTGCTTCAGCGCTCCTAATCCGTGGTCAGAAAAGTGAATTTCGTCCAAAAAGAAACGCTTAAATTGGTAGCCCTCCGAAAGCTCTCGGACAATCGAAAAGAGATCGACGTCTCTCGGCAAAGTATCCAGCGAGATATAGATGGCATCTTCCGTCGATGCCGCCAACTGCTGCAATAAGATTGTCTTCCCTGCACCTCGTGGCCCCACAATTCCAATTGAGTGCCGCCCGACATCGTCACGGAGCTTAGTAAAAAGCGAACGTCGCAAACCTCGACGACGACCGAGTTGCTTCGCCCTTCGATCTAAATCAAGAATTGTTGAAATTGGCATATAGACTAATAATTAGACAAGGAGGCATACATCTTGTCAAATGGTTAATCAAAATGAGCGCGCAACTGCCCACTCTGAGTTAGTAAGAGTTCTATTTACCATACGCAAACAGGATTAACTTTCAGGCAATTCAAATTCAAACCTATTATTAATTTCAGTCTCAAAAGCTTAATCAAGATCTTCACTGATGCCATCCAACACGGACAGACAGGAGTGTCTGTCTTACGGGTGGGGATTAGTCGCATCGACTAATCCCCGGCCAACCTGCCAAAGACGTCGCTGGCGCGGCGTCGCTACAAAAAAACGACAAGATTGTCGCTTCTGACCCCATTTTAGTTTTCTTCGCCAGCGTTTTGTCACGTCGGCACGATCAGTTTGAGATCCGGGAACCAAGGCTTAAAATCTTTGGGGTTTCGAGTAATCAAACCATCAAAACGAACCGAAAATGCCCCAATCATGAGATCCGCAATCGGCCGTTTAGCTACCTTTTGAAGTCGCTTTTTCTGAATATAGTGATTCCACGCAGCATGCGCACGGCTTACATCTGAAGCTTCCAAGCCAACGTCATAATTCACTCCACACAGACTCAGGAATTCTTTTTGCTTCGAAAGGTCTCCCTCAAAAGCAGGGCTAAGTTCGATCATTGAGACAGGAGAAACCAACAGTCCCTCGGCCAGAGAATTGCGCAAGCACAAGGCCGAGCCACGACCAAAGTCCGGATCCGCCTCCAGAATATCGATCAATACGCAGGTATCGACGACCCAACTCATTCGCCGGCGCGGAGCTCCTTCATCCAATCCGCCGTAGGTCGTGCCGCCTCCTTGCGCACTCTAGACCCAAAACCTAAAGCGGCCAAAGGGTCAGGCTGCGCAGCCTCCACAACAATGCGCACCTCGGTCTCCGATACAGGTTCCCAACGTAAGCGCTGCCCAGGCTTTAGCTGCATCTGACGCCGGAGCTTAGCTGGCATAGACACCTGCCCCCGCTCCGTTAATATGCATATTTGACTACTCATACCAAAAGCTTATCATGTAAACTTATCATGTCAAGCACACGCTGCGCGTGTGAGGACGAATGGCTAATGGCTAATGGCTAAGGACAAAGCTTAACCGACGCCGAGCGGATGGGATCCGTCTTCGCCCTGCGGACTACGCCGAGGCACGGCATCTGCCCTCCCTGACCCCGATTCAAAGAACCGAGGCTACGAGAAAAATCTTGTAGCGATGCGACGCTAGTCGCGTCTCCGGCTCTCTGTGTAGCGATGCGACGCTAGTCGCGTCTCCGGCTCTCTGTGTAGCGATGCGACGCTAGTCGCGTCTCCGGCTCTCTATGTAGCGATGCGACGCTAGTCGCGTCTCCGGCGCAGGCCCACCCCTTCGTCGAGGCTACGGACGACAGGCGTTTTTTTGCAAAATAATTTTAGGGCAGAACGATTTTTCCTTCGGCGTTCTTGTCTCTTCAAAAGTAGCTTAGGCTTCTAGCCTGAGACTTCATCCGTCGCCAACGCGACGTATTTTTAACCACGGCCTGTCGTCCGTAGCTCATAGAGCGTAGGAGGGATGCACACGGATAAACACGGATCTGCTCACACGTTGGATTCTTTTGATTGTTTTTTTTACTGCTCCACTCTCCTCTGACCGGAGACTTGATCAGAGGAAACACGCTGGATCTATGCTACTTCCAGTCGCGTCTCTGCGAAACCGTCACGTAGAAGCGACAATCCTGTCGCTTTTCCCTCCGGCCCAGCCCGGCGGATGGGACATCCGCCCTCCCCATCGAAACACGGGTGCTTGCTTAAAAAACAAGGAAAATTGGACTGGTGCTTTTCTTCGACCCCATTTCTCTTCCAGCGAGCAGCGCGAGCGCCCCCTGCTATTCTCACTTCACTTATTTTTAGGAGACTCGGATTGTGGAGGACTGAAGGCGAAAAAGTATATGATACGGGAATCGACTAAGATTAACCCGGCGGCGACCGCTCACATCAAAATGATGACTTGTCGGCGCAGTCTGGATTGCGCGGATACACGCCTGCCACTCTTCCCAAAAGGCATTTGCTAAAACGGGTGAAATACTTTCGTAATAATCCAACACCTCGCGAATGTCCTTCGAAACGCTCGGGTGGAATACCAGCGGAATCATTTGCGCCCGACTTGATCGATTAATTCATTTAATGTGATCGGAGTCACAATGCCCTGATCTAGCTCCATATCCCTGACATCCACTTCCCGATCTGTCGGACCTAAAGTGCTACTTATACACCCTGTGTATTTTAATAACTCTGTGTATTTTAATAACTACAGGAAAAAAGCGACAAGATTGTCGCTTCTACGTTGGGGCACACTGAAGTGGCCCCGTCACTCCGCGCGTAGCGAGGCCCCCAGCGGGATCCCTATTCTGACATGACCACTTTTCCTCCTTGAAAATACCATGAGTTGAGGTAAGTTAATCTCATGAATGTAGAAGAGATTTGTCATCAAGCTCAGAGCTTGACGCAAAAAAAGCGAACGGAGCTTATCCAGAAGCTTTTAGAAGGATTAGGCGCTTCCTGTGACTACGACGTTAGTGATGATGAGGTTTTAGAGCGAATTAATGAAACTCGCGAGGGGCACGTGCAAGACATCTCTCATCAACAATTGATATCTAGACTAAAGCATTTGGAAGGACGTTGAAAGCGCTAAGATATCACCCCGCTGTCCAGCGAGATATTAACGAAGCGATGCGCTATTATCTAGAGCAAGCCACAAATGAGATCTCATTACAATTTTGGAACGAACTATCTAAAGGGTTTCATCAGATCCAGATAGACCCTAGTCACTCTCATTTTGATGATTCTGGCTTGAGGCGTTATAATTTAAAGAAGTTCCCATTTCATTTCCTTTACGAGGATCTTGAAGACCGTGTGCGTGTTCAAGTCGTGAGGCATAATTCACGTAGCCCAAAGTATGGAACAAAGCGAAACTGGGGAGCTAGGCGAATCGTGGAATGAAACTCCCCGCGGCAAGCAGCGGGGTACCAAAAGTCATACCGCCTCCCCACAAGTTTGCGCTAAAAGGCACCACCCCGTCTCGCTTCGCGAGCCACCCCTCCTCGCCAAGGAGGGGAGTTTTAAGCTCCTCCCCTGCCAAGGGGAGGTGTCTTAGCTTGCTAAGACGGAGGGGTATTTCTTCATGCGAAAACCGTCCTAAAATGGCATGCACTATATATTATAGCTCGCCGCAAGCGGCGGGGTATCTACCCAAATCGAATGAAATGAATAGGGGGTGGAACAAAAATGGTCTGCCCCGAATGGCACGAACTTAAGCGACTTTTACGTCGTTTTCTTAGATCGCCCTTTCAGGGCTCGATATCTTTAACCCATTGATACCTGGGGCTTTGCCCCAGGCTGACATAGTTTGCCCCGTTGGGGCGAGGGGCTTAAGTTCGTGCCATTCTGGTCTGCCCCCATCGCATCGACACCAACAAAGTGAAGATGGCGGAGCAAAACTGGATCCCATTTTAGTTCGTGCTACTTTCCGTAGCGATGTGACGCCAGTCGCGTCTCTGCGAAACCGGTCACGTAGAAGCGACAATCATGTCGCTTTTCCCCCCAGCCCAACCCGGCGGATGGGACATCCGCCCTCCCCATCGAAACACGGGTGCTTGCTTAAAAAACAAGGAAAATTGGACTGATCCCAATTTGCTTGGTGGCTCAACAAGACGAATGCGGTGTGGGCCACACCGCGCTACCGGTTCAGACCTTTTCCGAATTGATATCAGGATTGAAAATATGATGCTTCGGTAAATCCGGAAACATGCGATCTGCGATGCGACTCTCGGAAAAGAGAATGACCCACGCTGTCACGAAAATGATCTTCATATCTAATAAAAAGGACTTCTTTCTTTTGTACCAGAGTTCGACCGTTCCCTTAAAGGGTGCGATCTCACGCTTATAGAATTCGTGATAGTCTTCACCGCTTTCGTGAATGATGTTTTCCTCATCGCGAAAGATGATCGACCCAATACCGGTGAGCCCCGGCTGCACGTCTTGAATCTCATCTAAGATCTCAGATGGGATATAATCGCGCGTTTCTTTGGTCAACGGACGCGGTCCGACCACACTCATATCGCCAATGAAGATATTCCACAATTGCGGCACTTCATTCAGCTTTGTCTTCCGCAAAAATGCGCCCATCGGTAAGACACGGGGGTCATTCTTTTTAGTAATCGTGCCCGTGCCCAAATTCGGACTGTCCTTGAGCATAGTCGCGAATTTCATAACCCCGAAGGTCTTCCCACTCCGCCCCACCCGATTCTGCCGGTAGAAGATTTCACCCTCGCCACTAAAGCGAAGAAGGATGGCCAGCACGATGCCGACTGGAAGAAATGCGAGAATGGCAATGCCAGAGGAGATGATATCGAAAAGTCGTTTCATGAGGATGATGGGAGAACGGTGATGGTGAATTCGTTTTTTTAACCGCTTATCACCCCTTATCACACGCTTATCTAGCATGACGCAGCTGATCAAAAGTGGTTTTCTGGGTTTTATTATAAGCGTGTGATTAGCGGTGATAAGCGGTCTCCGCGATAGCGGTTCGGATGAGAGGTGACCCAGGCTCGGCTTTTTTGACCGCTTATCACCCCTTATCACACGCTTATCTAGCATGACGCAGCTGATCAAAAGTGGT
>Ga0209491_10010613_pt1 | contig 11015 bp, 9 predicted proteins | sample BON02_FD_187213 | JGI IMG/M metagenome (GOLD analysis project Ga0209491, IMG submission 187213) | Freshwater microbial communities from Lake Bonney liftoff mats and glacier meltwater in Antarctica - BON-02 (SPAdes) (version 2) | ecosystem: Environmental > Aquatic > Freshwater > Ice > Glacier...
CAAATGAATATGCCGACATGGTTGCGCAGGGGATACAGGAAGTAAATATCATAACGCCAGTTTCCGATCTAGGGATGTTGACCCCAGATGTTTTAAAGAAAAGTGTAGAAAAATGGAAAGATAACTGGGATCTGAAATGGGGTGGTAATAATGGGTCGCAAAAGTTTATGATCCCTGTTAATTTAGATTTTCTATTGGATTACGCCGTCCTGACAGATGATGAGTCCGCCAAAAAGTTTGTTAAAACTACACTGGACAGAATAGCCTGGGGAGGGGTCTATGATCATATTGCAGGTGGATTCTATAGGTATAGCACTGATTCGCAATGGAAGGTTCCACATTTTGAGAAAATGTTATATGATAATGCACAATTAATAAGCCTTTATTCCAAGGCTTATAAAGTGTTTAATGAGCCCCTTTATAAAAAGGTAGTGGAGGAAACCATTTCTTTTTTGGATAAGGAGATGAAAAATCCGGAAGGGGGTTATTATGCAGCCATAGATGCCGATAGTGAAGGTGAGGAAGGCAAGTTTTATGTATGGAAAGAAGAGGAGCTAAAGTCAATTTTAGGGTCAGATTTTGAATTGTTCGCCAAATATTTTAATATAGAGCGTTCCAATATTTGGGAAAACGGAACCTATGTTCTTTCAAGGACCACTGGCGATACGGAATTTATTAAGGAGAATAATATAGATTCGGAAAATTGGGAAACCTATCTGGGCAGATGGCAAGAGAAAATATTAACCGAGAGAAATAAAAGAATACGGCCTAATACGGATGACAAGATCATTACTTCTTGGAATGCTCTATTGATTACGGGCTTGGTGGATGCTTATAATACTTTTGGGGAGATAACTTATTTGAATAAGGCGGAGGAAGTGTTCCGTTTTATTAAGAAAAATAGTCTAGATAAAGATCAGTTGGTACACACCTATAAAAAGGGGAGTAAGAAGAGTGATGGATTTTTGGAGGATTATTCCTTTTTGGCCAATGCTAGTTTAAAATTGTACGGGTCAACAATGACTTCTACTTATTTGGATTTTGCCAAAAGCATGAATCAAATTGCAAAAACCAAATTTGCTGATGAAAATTCCGGCATGTACAGTTTCAACTCCAATAATGAACTAATTGCTAAAATAATTAAAACCGATGATGGCGTATTGCCTTCACCCAATGCCGTGATGGCAGAGAATTTACTCCTACTTGGTCATATAGATTATGATAAGGACGCCACACTTAAGGCGCGGTCTATGCTTTCGGCCATGATTCCCGTTTTAGAGGAAAATGCCTATAACTATTCCAAATGGAATTCCTTGTTACTCAAATCAGCATTGCCCTTTTATGAAATTGCCGTTGTGGGCGATGATGCCAAGCAGTTATTGGCAGAGTTGCAGCAGCAAAATTTGCCCAACACCTTAATAGTAGGAAGTAATAAGAGTAGTGATCTGCCTTTGTTCAAAGGGCGTTATGCCGATGACGGGACTTTTATTTATGTTTGTCAGGACCATACCTGTAAACTCCCGGTGGCTTCTACCAAGGAAGCTCTGGAGCAATTGAACAATTTCTAGAATGCTATTTAATAGTATAAAAAGGTATCATAAATTCAATTCCTGATTCTTTGGTTTATTTCTAAAGTAATTTGGGTGGTAATCTTCAAGAGTCAAATCTAAGGAATTGATTCATCTAATAACATATTATCAATTATTAATGGTTTTATGTCAAATTACATGAATTTTGAGGTTGTTTGGATAAAAAATTTTAATTTAAACTCTTTTTAAACTTATATTGAACTTCAAAATTAATTACTTATAGTATGCAGATAAAAGAATCCTCAGAAATTTATGATGTAATCATTGTCGGTTCAGGTGCAGGTGGTGGTATGGCTACAAAGCAGTTAGCTGATGCCGGCCTCAATGTTGCCGTTGTCGAGGCTGGACCGTTTTTTGATCCAGCAGACCCGAAAACCATGAACCAATTAAAATGGAATTACGAATCTCCAAGAAGGGGAGCGGGCACCACTAGGGCATTTGGCGAATTTGATGCCGCTTATGGCGGTTGGGAGATAGAAGGAGAGCCATATACCCGTGAACCTGGGACCGAATTTGATTGGTTCCGTTCACACATGTTAGGGGGACGTACAAACCACTGGGGGAGAATTTCTCTGCGTTTCGGACCTAAGGATTTTAAGGGGAAGACTAGGGATGGTCATGGAGAGGATTGGCCGATAGGTTATGATGATGTAAAACCGTATTATGATAAAGTAGATAAATTAATCGGGGTATTTGGCACGAATGAAGGCTTGGAGAATGATCCAGATGGATTTTTCCTTCCTCCACCAAAACCAAGATTACATGAGATTTTCTATATAAATGGGGCTAAAAAGGCAGGGATACCTACTATTCCGGGTAGACTTTCCATGTTGACCAAAAGAATTAATGCGGATCGCGGTGTGTGCTTCTACTGTGGGCAATGTTCACGTTCCTGTTCCGTTTATGCTGATTTCTCATCAGGAAGTTGTCTTATATTTCCAGCTCAAAAAAGCGGTGGGCGTGTTAAATTATTCGTCAATTGTGTAGTTCGGGAAGTGACCACCAATGAAGAGGGGAAAGCTACAGGAGTGTCATACATCAGTAAGGATGATAGAAAAGAGTATAAGTTAAGAGGCAAGGTTGTGGTCTTGGCGGCTTCCGCCTGTAGCTCCGCGCGTATTCTCTTGAATTCGAAAAGTAAACAGCATCCTAACGGATTAGGAAATAGTAGTGACGTTGTTGGTAAATACCTGCACGATTCTACCGGTGCCAGTAGAGCTGCTTTTGTACCTGCATTGATGGACAGAAAAGTGTCCTATAATGAAGACGGGGTAGGTAGTAACCATGTCTACTCTCCGTGGTGGGGAGATAACTCTAAGTTGGACTTTCCAAGAGGGTATCATATTGAAGTCGGTGGGGGTATGAGAATGCCGGGCTATGGTTTTAGTTTTAATCCTAATGAGTTTAATAAGTTTTTTGGGCTCAAAATTGGAGGTTATGGAGATAGCTTGCGAGATGATGTCAAAAAATATTACGGATCCGTATTAGGAGTTGCCGGAAGAGGCGAGGGTATTGCCCGTAAGGACAATTATTGTGAAATTGACCCTACCACAGTGGATGAGTTTGGAATTCCAGTATTGAAGTTTAATTACAAATGGTCAGATTTAGAGAAAAAGCAGGCCAAGCATATGCAGGACACCTTTGAGGAGATTTTCCACAATTTAGGGGCTGAACCGTTAGGCGATAAGCCAGGCAAAGACCGTGATTATGGGTTAGAAGCTCCTGGACGTATTATCCATGAAGTGGGAACCACTAGAATGGGTAATGACCCCAAAACATCGGTCACTAATAAATTCAATCAATTGCATGATGTGGACAATGTCTTTATTGTAGATGCAGGACCTTTTACATCCCAGGCGGATAAGAACTGTACTTGGACCATTTTGGCATTATCTTGGCGCGCCAGTGATTATATTATTGAACAATTAAAACAGAAAAATATCTAGACCATGGATAGAAGAAAGAGTATACAGACAATAATTCTTGGTGCGGGCGCATCTGCCTTGGCCTTTCATGGCTGTAAGACCGATGGAGTCGATACAGCGAACGAAGCCGTTGCCGCTGCCGATAACACCCATTATTTTGGCCGTACCCCTGAGGAATTGGAGCTAATTGAAAAATTAAATGCGGAACAGCTTTTTACCGAACACGAAATGGAAACCATAGCGGTGTTGAGTACAGTAATACTTCCTCCTAAAGGCCCCAATGGAGGTCCTATAGAGGCAGAAGTTCCTGAATTTATAGAATTCATGGGTAAGGATATCCCTGAGATGCAACTTACGCTTAAAGGTGGACTAATGTGGTTGGATCACAAGAGTAATACCGATTTTGGAACTGAATTTAAATTGGCGACCCTTGAACAGCAAAAGCAAATATTAGATACCATTTGTTATCACGATCCTAAAAAATCGTTGGAGGTGCAACCGCTTGAAATACAATTTTTCTATATGATGCGCGGATTGACCATTTGTGGCTATTATTCCTCCAAAGTAGGAGTAGCTGAACTAGGCTATAAGGGAAATACACCTAACGTCTGGGATGGTGTTCCTCAGGACGTGCTGGATCAGCATGGAGTAGCCTATGATCCCGAATGGATTGCTAAGTGTATCGATCAGAGTACTAGAAACGAAATCGCTACTTGGGATGACAAGGGGAACCTATTGACATAGGTATCCTTTTAAGGTGCTTAAAAATAGAAGTAATTTTATATAAGATGAAAAAATTACAGGTACTATGGCTATTTTTAATAGCCATAGTTTTTTTCGGATCTACAAATGTAACCGCACAAGAAGTTGGATTGCAATTGTACAGTCTTAGAAATCAATTCAAGGAGGATATTCCGAGCACTTTAAAAATGATCAACGATTGGGGTATCCGTATTGTTGAAGGTGGAGAATCCTATGGTATGCCAGAGGAGAAATTTAAAGGCTTGCTTGCCAAAAATAATTTAAAGGTGGTTAGTGTTGGTGCCAGCTTCGACGATTTAGCAAATACCCCGGAAGAGGTTATAAAAAAAGCCAAAAGTTACGGCGCTGCCTACGTAATGTGCGCATGGATACCGCACGATGGAAATAATTTTGGATTAGAAGACACTAAAAAGGCCGTTGAGGTCTTTAATAAAGCGGGAAAACTTTTAAGGGAAAATGGATTAAAATTGGCATATCATGCCCATGGATTTGAGTTTAGGCCCTATGGTGCTGGTACGTTGTTTGACTATATGGCGGAGAATGCGAACTATTTCGACTTTGAAATGGACGTGTATTGGGTGCATCACGCCGGCGTTGACCCCCTTAAATTACTTAAAAAATATCCTTCAAAATTCATTTTAATGCATTTAAAGGACATGGAAAAAGGCACCAAAAAAGATGATACCGGTCATGCAGATGTTGAAACCAATGTGGTTCTGGGTACTGGCGAAGTGGATATCGCCGGGGTGGTGGCCGAATCCAAGAAATTGGGAATCAAATATATGTTTATAGAGGACGAGTGTTCCAGAGTAGTGGCCCAAGTGCCAAAAAGTTTAAAGTATTTGGAGGGACTAAAATAGTCACATACATTTAATGTCCGTTTAAACTTAAACACAAAGGCCTCTATTTAGAGGCTTTTTAGATTATTTGACTAAGAGTGAATAGTCAGTTGAGGATTGGTTGGTAGAGCTTAAAATTGGTAATGAAAAAAATGAAAAGGATTTTGATAGGTTTTAAGGGAATAGCGCTTTTGGCAGCAACTCTTTTTTTTAGCTGTAAAGAAGTTACTGTAAATAATAGAGCTATTGAGGATATTGAAACTGAACTAGAGGTAAGGGATTCCGTAAAAATTACAATTGGGAAGAAAGATGAATTGTCTGTGGCCAAACTTAAATCCCTTGAGGGTCTGGCCGATACGCTTTTTGTTCGGTTGGCCGATTTCAGTAATGATTTTGTATATGACCTGCGCTACGCTACGGAAAACAACTTTTTAAAAGCCAAGGTTTACGATTGTGCGGAATGCTACACTAGGGTGAAAACAGCCCGAGCACTTCTTTTGGCCAATAAGGAATTTATGGGGAAAGGATTTAAAATAAAATTTTATGACTGTTATCGCCCAAATGATGTGCAATATAAAATGTGGGCCATAGTCCCGAATCCGCAGTACGTAGCCAACCCAGTCAAGGGGTCTATACATAATAAGGGTGGTGCCGTAGATATTACCTTGGTTACCTTGCAAGGCGTGGAATTGGACATGGGTACTGATTTTGATTTTTTTGGAAAAAGGGCTTATCATGATAATTTGGATCTTCCTAAATCGGTACTAAACAATAGGTTGTTGTTGAAGGAAACCATGGAAGAATATGGTTTTTGGTCCATTCGAACGGAATGGTGGCATTACAATCTTGGTACTGCATCTAACGATAAGGTGGCTAATTTTAAATGGGATTGTGATTGATCGGGGTCTTAGCTTTGGTCATTTAGATATGAGTTGCTCTTTTAAGAGGGTAGCTCAGGGCTATATTCTTGGCTGATTCAAGCGATTCTATTTAGCCTCTGTTTTAAGACATTCAATGACAATTTTGTCACCTTTGGAATTGGTGGTAAAAAAGAGATATACTTCCCCGCCGTCCTTAATTTTATATTTTTTCCTCAGGTCTGCCACGTTCATCGGAAAATTACGCACCGTAATATTAGCCTTGGCTAAGTTAAGTTTTTGGATTTCTTTTTTATTGAAAGGAATGGTTTTTACAATCTTAAACACACGTCCTGGAAATTCGATTAATTGGTTATTTGTGTATAAATGTGAGTGATCGTGTAGCTTGTATAAATTAAATCTGTTCCCAACGGTTTTAAAAGCTCCGGACTTTAAGATGGCCGAATTGGGCTCGTACAAATATTTCAGTGGATCGGAGAAGTTGGAAAGGGTCATTTTCTCTTCTCCCTGTATAAAATGGAAACCTTCCATTGTTAATCCGTTGAGATTTGCTGTTTTTATAAGCACTTTCCAATTGTGCCCCCGTTCCAATATCCAGAGAATTTCCTTGACTTCATTTTTAACGGAAATAATATGAATTTCCTTAACGAAGTCCAACTCCTTAAGACCAGCCGACAGATCCAGAAGGGGAGAGGTCTTTATCATGATTTTCTTGGCCTTCCCAAGAATGGCTTCTAGATTATCGGGTACATTAGGAAGGCAATCGGACAACAAAAAAACCTTCCCCTTGGCATCATGTCGCCGAGAGGGATCTATAAATACCCAATCAAAAACAATTTCTGAATTTTTTAAAAAATCTATTCCATCCTTTGCATGTGTATGGATGTTGGCCCTACCCAATACCTTGAAATTATATTCGGCTATTTCGGATAGTTCCCTATTCATTTCACAATGATGGACCTGTTCTATGCCTTGACTAAAAAAATAACTGTCTACCCCAAAACCACCTGTCATATCCAAAAGAGATTTTCCACTTAGCAACCCAGCTTTATATTGGGCGGTGATTTCGGATGAGGTCTGTTCTATATTCACTTTGTTGGGAAAGTAAATGTCAGGAGTGCCAAACCAAATGGGGAGTTTGTCCTTGCATTTGTTCTTGGCTTCAATTTGCTCCGCAACTTCTTTATTGGTTACACCCTTTAAATGCAGTGGTTTTAGCAAAATAGTTATAAGGTTGGTCCTCAAATGTTCGCTTATATAATCTTGAATTTCAGATGTTAAAATATTTTTATTCAAGGTAGAATTATAGATTTTTTGTAAGCGATTTTACAATTTTATTATCTGCGAAAAATTCCTTTAGGATTACCTTTATAGCGGTATAACCTGGTACGGCAATAATCATTCCCGTGACTCCAAATAGTAATCCCCCAATAATGATGATCAGAAAAATCTCCAAGGGGTGCGACTTTACACTACTGGAAAAGATAAAGGGCTGGGAGAAAAAGTTATCCACCAACTGACCAATGATAAAACCTATCATTACATAACCAGTCTTAGGTAAAATCACGCTACTAAAATCCGCACCCACATTACTGGTCATAGTTAAAACAGCCATTAATAACCCACCAATTATTGGACCCACATAGGGAATTAGGTTTAAAAGTGCGCAAAGGAAGGCGATGACTACTGCATTTTCAATTCCAAAGACGAATAGTACTATGGAATATATGACAAACAAGATCAGGATCTGAAAAACTAGACCAACAAAATATCTGGAAAGCAGATTCTTAATGGTTTCCATGGAATTTTGAAATCTATTTTCATTGTTTTTTGGAATAAGTGTAAGTATTGATTCCTCAAAAAGCTTACTGTCTTTTAAAAAAAAGAAGGCTATAAATAACACTGAAAACAGCCCTACACTAAAACTTCCTAATATGCCGATTACTGAATTTAGGAAATCTGGAATAATCCCAAAGTTAAAGTTCGAAAACAAATGTGAATCTTTGATGCTTTGTTCCAAATCTTTTGATTGAACGCCAAAATATTCAAGGAGCTGACCATATAGACCTTCAAAATTGTTTTGCAGGGCATCCATGTTAAGAAGAGATAAGTTTTGTCCCTGTTTAATTAACAACGGAACAAACAAAGCAATGACCCCGCCAACAATTCCTATAAGGAATATCATCGTTATAATAACCGCAATGGTGTTGTTGAATTTCAACTTTTTGCGAAAAAAAAGTACAATTGGGCGTCCAATTAAACTGGCCACAGCGGCTATGGAGATGTATACTAATACAGCGCTAATTTTGTGTAAGAAAACCAAAAGGATAACAATGGCTACAACAATTCCAAGTGCCCTTAAAATACCTTCGGCAATAGTCTTTGGTGTCATATATTAACTTTTAAAAACGTAGGAGATTATATTGGCCCCCATTTGCAAAGCCATTAGGCGAACCTCTTTGGAGTCGTTATGTACTTCTGGGTCTTCCCATCCGTCTCCGAGGTCGCTTTCAAAGGTGAAAAGTAATATCAGACGATTTTGATCGAAGATTCCAAACGCCTGGGGCCGTTTGCCATCATGTTCATGAATCTTGGGCAAGCCTTTCGGAAATTGGTATTGCTGCCGGAATATGGGGTGGTCGGCACCTAATTCCGTCAGTTCTTGGTCTGGAAATACTTTGGTCAATTCCTTGCGCAAGTAAGGTTCCATACCGTAGTTGTCATCTATATGTAGAAATCCTCCAGCCAATAAATAGGTTCTTAGGTTGTCCGCTTCCTCTTGAGAGAAATGTATGTTTCCATGCCCGGTCATGTGTAAAAAAGGATATTGAAAAATATTTGAGCTACCTACTTCAACAGTATGTGGTTTGGGATCGATCGTAGTCCTTAATTGTTGGTTACAGAAATTTATTAGATTTGGAAGTGCAGTGGGGTTGGCGTACCAATCACCCCCGCCTCCGTATTTTAAAATGGCAATTTCTTGGGCATATAAGGTGGTGGCCATAAAAAAATTGAAAATTAACAGGATTGCAACTAGCTGCTTCATGTACACTCGGAAAATTAAGGTATTCAAATTTAAGAATATTAACGAGTTAAAAAACAATAAGGAAAGGTATATCTCACTATGGCGTGCTACCGAGAGGTTTTATCGCAGCCTATTGTTTAACAAGTATTGTTACTAAAAGATGCTCTTAAGGAGTTTTTTGCAAGTTAATTAATGCTAGGGTGGTGCAGGCTACAATGGCGGCAGTTTCTGTCCGTAACCTAGTGTTTCCCAAAGCAACAGCTTGAAATTTGTTTTCTAAGGCCAATTTAATCTCTTCAGGAGAGAAATCCCCTTCTGGACCAATTAATATAGTAGTATTTTTATGGGCCAAGGCCGACTGTGATAGTTCCTTTTTTTTGTCTTCCTCACAATGTGCTATGTAGATTTCACCGCTTCTAGATTGTGTCATAAATTCCTTAAAAGTGATGGTAGGATTTAATTGAGGCAAGAATACTTGTAAAGATTGTTTCATGGCTGATTGGATGACCTTTTCCATGCGGTCCATTTTGATAACCTTTCGTTCGGAATGGTCGCAAATAACTGGCGTAATTTCATGAACCCCGATCTCTGTAGCTTTTTCCAAAAACCATTCGAAACGGTCGTTCAGTTTTGTTGGCGCAACCGCCATATGAAGTTGATATGGTTTTGGGGGTATTTGGGTTTTTGATATAATTTTAGCAACACACTTCTTGTGATCTGGGCTCAGTATTTCGGCTTCAAACCAAATACCCTTACCATTGGTAATTTGCAGGATATCTCCGGATTTTTTTCGCAATACCTTGGAAATATGCCGACTCTCATCAGTTGGAAAAATAAATTGGTCCGTGTTGTTTTCTAATTCAGGATGGTAAAACAGTTGCATAATTTTTGGATATTTCGATTTTGGGAAGACTTAGATTTAATGGTCGTATACCCCATTGTAATTACTGCCCATATAACTTCCCCATTTTATTTTTTGACTTATTGGGATATCTGTGTCTATTCTGTTTATTTGTAATCCATCAAAGGTATATGTTTGTTTAAGATTTGTACCATGAATATAAATGATATCCAAAAATCCATTATTGTCTAAATCTCCAACCCATGGCGTGGACGATAGATTATTGCCTTCCTAATTTAAATTTAATTTGATGGTTTCTTTTTTGGAAAAATCGATAATGGCCAGATCATTATAAAAGTATTTCATTTGTAGGCTATCAAACACTTGATAGTTCATTGGTAAAATCGCCTCTTCTTTTCCATCATTGTTTAAATCTACCGCTATGGGTGTGCTCATCTGATAATATCCCAACGAGTCCTTTAATTCTACTTTGCCATTTTTCCGTTAACCATAATTTGTTTGGACCATTCCAAGGTTGGCCACTTACCTTGGGCATAGGAGGTAAAAAAATCCGGAATGGAATCATCGGTGAAATTCCCTATGGCCATAGAACTATGGGCTTGGGTATCCGGTATGATCACGCTCCAAATGGGTTCATAGGTTTTACCATCAAATGCTAACATTCTACCATCAAAAGTATTGGCCACAATGTCATGAACGTCATCATCATTTATATCCACCCAAGCAGCGGGTCCAATGAACCCTGTAGCTTCTCCAGAGGCCAATTTAACGGAGTTGGATATATCACCTGTCATGATATCTTTTATAGAAGTTGCATACAGATTACCGGCTATGGTTTCTCCGCCAGTGCCATAGATTACGTTTGTAAATTCTTGGGATACATTGGGCAATACGGTTACGGACATATAGGTCTCCTTTCCATCAGGCATTGGTGCTTTCTGTATTAATTCACCATTTTTACTGTTCAAAATCACCAAATAGCCCACAGGCCTATCTGGGTCATAGGGTTCTTTTAGGACATTGCCTCCGTTGGATACCAAAATATCTTCCTGTCCATCATTATTCTGATCAGGAATAAATTGAGGATTGTAAAAGTTGAACCAATCTTTTTTTTGATTCTTTGGAGGTTTAAACC
>Ga0209491_10010617_pt1 | contig 11013 bp, 7 predicted proteins | sample BON02_FD_187213 | JGI IMG/M metagenome (GOLD analysis project Ga0209491, IMG submission 187213) | Freshwater microbial communities from Lake Bonney liftoff mats and glacier meltwater in Antarctica - BON-02 (SPAdes) (version 2) | ecosystem: Environmental > Aquatic > Freshwater > Ice > Glacier...
TATACACACATACATGTATGTGTATATATACATATATATATACACATACATGTATGTGTATATACATATACATATACATATATATACATACACATATGTATATACATATATGCATACATACAGTTATATATATATGTATATATACAGATATTTATATACACATACATATATAGATATACATATATATATATATATGTATACATATTTACATATGTATATACAGACATACTTACATATTTATACATATGTGTATATATATATGTATTTATACACAGATTTTTTTGTATACACACATATATACATGCATATATATATGTGTATATATCTATATACACACATGCACGTATATATATATCCTGTTTACATTTTTGTGAAAAACATAATTTTTCATCGTGGTGTCGCCCTTCCTTTCCCACCCACTTCTGAATTCGGTATGTGTGTGTGGGGAAGGGGAGTTCCTTTATTCCTGCTATGGGGTGGCTTCGATTAGTAGGCTCCTTAAAATCATAGGTCTCTTTTGCAGAATATAGTCTCTTTTATAGGGCTCTTTTGCAAAAGAGACCTGTAATTTTAAGGCGCCTACTGATCGTAGCCACCCCATAAGCGCCACATGATCGCCAAATAATCCAGAGTGTCCGGTGCATACCACCGCGTGCGTGCGTGCGTTCGTATGTGCGTGCGTGCGTACGTGTGTGCATGTGTGCGTGCGTGCGCACGTGTGTGTGTTTGTGTGTGTGTGTGTGTGTGTGTGTGCGTGTGTGTATGCGTGTGTGGTGTGTGTGTGGTGTGTGTGTGTTAGCATGCGTACGTACATACGTACGTTCGAATGAGAGCGCCTGCGTGTGGATGCTTGCATGTGTGTAACAGGTATGTTCACAATCTACGCATGCTGCAACAAGCAACAATAGGCTGTGTGCGCGAAATGAATAACAGCATGTTTCAAAGAATCTAAATCTATCAGACTAATTCAATTCATAATTCAATTCGCAAATACTTACGATCATTGTACTCGGCCTCTTCTCCCTGAAGCCCCCAGACGATAACCAAGTCACCCGGGGCGAGCGGGTCTTTCAAGGGGTCGGGTCCTGTTGCTGACATATCGAATTTTTTCGGGGCTTCTGATGGGAAAAGTCCATAGTATTCCTTTAGCTCGAGTGGCAGTAAATGCGCAAGCTGCGGGTCGGTGCGAGGCTGTGGAAAAATGATTGTGATTACGTGTGGGTAGAGACACACAAGCATACAGCAGGTACGAGGAGTAGGAGATGGGTGGGATTGCCATGTAGTCGGATACTTGCTAGCAGTACTCGGGAAAGGGTAGGTAGCAGCAGCAGATACCGCATATGCAAATCTTTGTTTTCACATATGTGAGCAGCAGCAGAACAGGGAAGGACACAGAAGAAAAGGGAGGAATCGAATCAAAAATAATCATTGCAGCAGCAGCCGAAGCAGGAGAGACCTGCCAGGTGACGCCCTTGTTGGATAGATCATCAGCAGGGTTTTTTTCGATTCCATCCGGGTTCATCTGTTCTCACATCCTCGCACACACGCAAGCACGCATGCACGCACGCACGAACGCGCAAATAGACACCCAATTAGTCGTCCATCCTACACACCAAGCCCACACGCACCTGCTTTCTTCCATCAATGCTGTACATCATCATGCATGCAAATACGTAGATAGGGCTTTCCCCATTGTCTTTCGCAAGTCCCTACTTGAATGATTATGTAGTGAGCGCTGCAACTTCAAACTCACCGGAGGGATTTTAGGCACCAGTGGGGGTGGTGGTCCGGCCACTCCCAACTCTTCTGGGGCATGGTGCCCATTGGGGCCGAAACTAGAGGTTGTGTTGGCCAGCTCTGCATGTAGCGCGAGCAGGTCCATCGGCGAGGCGGGAGACGCGTTCCGCATTGCAAAAAAAAGTTCTCCGCTCCAGAGAGTGGTTGACTGAGCAACAGGTAAGGGTAGGGGATCGACAACCCCACCAACTAATTATGTATAAAGATACGACCACTCCCACAATCTTTCTGCACTTTCACTGACCACGAACGACAAATCTGGGCGGTTGGAACAACTGTCGGGAATGAGTTTTACTTCGGTACGAACCGGATTTGATGCCGGTGTTACGGGTGGACCTGAACCATCCAAACAAATAATCCAGAAGGTTCTTTCATGTTTAGATTATTCTGGTACCAAAACAAATCCTACCGTATCATCCTACCAGTTGCATTTCGTGACCTGCATGAAGTGTTTGCAGAAGTGCCAGAAGATAGCCGGGTGTTCAGAAGGCACCGTTTATGGTTCCCGACGTCTGATCACCTCCAAACCTGGCTCATCCTCTCCGGAACGACCCGGTCTAGACAATGTCACGAGTCAACCATGGTCTGACCCAACTTGCCCCCGTGCCACCGCTTTTTGTACTTTGTCTTGTTGTTTTCGACTAAAACATCGTGACAAAGGAGAAGTAAGCACTATCAGAGGTTCTACGATGGCAATTTGCATCAGACCATGGTTGACACGTGATATTGTCTAGACCAGGTCGGTCCGGAGGGGAGGAGCCAGGTTTCGAGGCGATCGGAGGTTGGGAAACATAAACGGCGCTCTGTTTTTAGATGGGCTCTGCTGTCAAATGAGTATTTTGTGCACTTTTTGGCACTATTTCTAAAATAAAACTTTTTCATTCTTTCGAATATCGGAAAATTCCTGGACACAATTCCTTGTAAAGGTGTCCTCTGTATAGTAACACAATTTGCAAGAGTTGAATACAACTTTTTGCTGTATCGATTTTTGCTCTCCCAAACAATTTGTACTACTAATAACCGTTTTAAACGATCGAAAAAAATTTGTACTACTAATAACCGTTTTAAACGATCGAAAAAAAAGTTGTGTTTCTCAGAGAATTTTTGTTGGCAAACCAAAAACTTTCACAATTTTTTTGGGGACAGTACACGGTTCACACGGGGAATCGAAGCCTGGTCTCCGGCGACTGGAAAAATGGGTTTTCGCATGGATACAAAAAAAAAATTCCAAAAGGAAAAGGGTATGACCCCACACTGACCCCCGGTCCCGGTTCGAAGATTTGTGCCTCGTGAATCACGAGGCACAAGCTTACGATTGAATCTTCGAAATTCGAGGGTTCAGGTCCACCCTTAAAAAAAAAAAGGTGTCATGTAACCAATTTTTTGGTCAGTTTTCTGTAACCGTGACAGTGTCTCCCAGGTACAACAATCAAAAAAATCCAGAATCAACCGGAAACAGTGCCGGTGCCGTGTGTGTACAAGTTGTCAGTGTAAAAAGTGACTGTCAGGGTGGAATCACTTGTACATCGTGACTTCGAGTCACGAACCAACATCAGGCCATGTGATGATGTCGTACTCAAAGAAACAATGGAAAACGGACGTGACGTGCCAGTAGTAAACTGGAGAGTCCAGGTGTAAAGGACAACTCGCAACGGCGTATGTGGGGTTGACTAAAGAGTTTTTATAATGTTTGTTTTGAAGTAAATAGGGGGCGACAGCAGTTGCCCTCTTGTCTTTTAAAGCTCCAGCGTTCTGCTCCGTTCCGACTGAGAGACGCAAAGAGGTAAGAATGACTGGCCAGACTCGTGTAGAGGACAGGGACAGCTTCGCGTAGAAGGTTAGAAGGAAGCAGGACCGTGCAGGTTTCTGGAACTTTTGAAACGAGGCTCCGTGCAGGGGCTCGTTCTCGCCCAAGACACGTACAGTGTACTTGGGGAGCTTGCCGGAGAGCGAGAGCGGAATCGTGCAGATTGCCACCGCAGGGTCATGTAGGCCGCTGTTACTGAAGGGACGCTACTGCGCAAGTAGCAACCCCTCCAACTGCCAGTGAGTTCTGCCAGTGCGGAGGAATCATTGGCATCACTCTAAGACCCGTGCATGCAGCCGAATTTAGCTGCCCGATCACTGATGAGCACTTGCTACAGTCAGCACCAGGAATTCAATTTAGAGGTGTGCCAGTGTCATTACCATGATGGCGTTTTCCGGGCACCGTGACAAGACAATGATGCACACATTGGAAGCAGGGTCTACTATTTCGGCCAAATTGAGACGAGATCAAGGTCTCAATTGTCATTTTATTTTCAATAGTAGAGTCCATATACTCCATAGTTTACTGTCGAACATGAAGATTGAAGAGTCACAGTAATAGAAATTAGAAGATTGAAGAGTAATAGAAAACAACAATCAATTCATTGATTAACAACTTTATTGGTCAAAGATAAGAAATCATGCGGGGAGACGCACAGGACATACGCAGAGACACGAAATGTGTGTACCAACCAAAACCCTGTTGTGGTCATTCAACAACTTCAAGTTCAAGAAAATATATTTATTCCACATCCAATAAATGTAACTTTAAAATAGAAGGCCCCTTCTGAGACTAAAGGTCAAGGAAAAAAACAAGGGCAGAAGCCTGAGGATGAACAAGTTAATGTCGAGGACCGTGACTTCAGTTCTGAGGTTTGTCTGCGGCCCTCTTACGGACTTGAGACCAGGCCTCATGTGAATACACGCATTCCTCAAGATTCTCACACGACAAACTGCTCTGCTTCTTGGTCATCATGGTGTTACTTGAGTCCCGGGTAGGGAAAAAGTGCTCTGGTGAGGCAGATGTGGCAGGAATCGCTAGCACGCGCAGGACCAGACTCGGAAGAGAAAACTATGGGAAGATCTGCAGTGGGGAAAACAAACGTACTGTAGGCCGGCCAAAGGTTAATTAATGAATTAATTCATTGATTAATTAATTAATTCATTCATTAATCAATTAAAAGAAGAAGATTCTGAGCTGAGATTCGTGGAAAACAATTTTCTTACTGCATTAACAGGACAGAGAACCCATGAGGAATTAGTCAAAAAAATCGGCCTGCGGCGCATTTTGTTTGATAAGCATTACCTGCGGCGCATTTTATTTCATAAAAAATCTGGCCTGCAGCGCATTCTTTTCATTAAAAATCTTTTTCTAATCATTCGGGGATACTTTTTATTTCAAGTTTTTTATTCTGTCTAGTAATTTATTAGTAATGAAAATAATTCGAACTCCAATACTGAATGATCACAATCACACAATTTGTACCAAACAGTAATAGTCATCACGAAAGTTTTAAATAACAAACCCTTTCTCAAATCAAACCTCTTGAGATACAAATCGCATAACACCATTGCAATTCCAAAACAATTTATTACAAACAACCTATGTCAACACATGTAACATAATTGTCACAAATAGGGCACCAAGCTCGCAGGTAGGTGAGTCTTGCCCGCCTAACGCTCTTCGTCCACTGTCGCGCCCACCGACGCCTGCGAGCCAATACCTCTGGCAAAATAAATTGATTTAGTAGCTGCTATTACCCCCGTCGCTACTGTCTCCAACTATTTCGTACCGCGACTGCCGGGTGCTCATGCACTCCGCGGAATTAACTGAAACCATTTTTGAGAGAAGCGCTTCTGTTGACATAATCCGAGTCTCGGCTGGCGTGACCGTGACAGTGGAGAGCAAACAACAAGCTTGGACAAAACAGAAACTCTCTCAAAGGTATTTATGTGTGGGGTGTAAACTCAAAAGTGACCAAGCAATCAGATCACTATGTTTGAAAGGACACGTCAGAGCGCGTGGTTCGACGTTGTGACAACACCATTGACAAGAAGCAAGTGAATTCTTGTGTACTAAAACACCTCTTTTTAGAGAGAGTTGAGTAACCAAAAATATCACCAAAAAAACCCGGAAATTCTCTCTCCGACGTGCTACTAATGTCGTGTTTTCAAAATTTCGCGGCTGACGCCGCAAAATAAAAAAAAAACCGCGAAACCGCCGCTTCGCGTGGTTTTAATTAATCAATTATTGAATTAATTAATTAATTAATTCGAATTAATTCGGGGCCAAACATTCTGAGAACTTGTTTTCTTCACTCAAGATCTGGACTTTGAGACGTCATTCACTGAGAGGATGTCTCGTCTCGGGAGTGGGAGGGTCTGATTCTTCCAAACTTGAATGATCTCCCTTCTCACAATCTCGACGCTCATCACGTGAAGTGGTGTGGTGAGCGCATCTGCAGCGGTTGAGATGAAATCAGAGGTACCGTCGTCAGCGTGGTAGTGAGTGTGCGCGTCCTCCGCACCTTTGACTTCATAGACGACCTTCACACACATCTCTTCCACAATCACCCAGACCTTGTCATGTTAGACAAGAGGGGAAAACGGAAAAACAGGAAAATTTCGGGCATCAAAAGGTAGCACTGAGGAGACGACCTGCTCCCGCGAAAAGAGGAAAGGAAAAAAAAGTCAAAAAAATGATGGTACACAGACGACACGCTCCAGTGCGGGGTACGCGCTACATCATCGTGTTGATTAGGTCGCGCGAGCAAATCAATTCTTCTTCAAGCTTGACGGGAGACGCCAGCCCGTCGGCCCCCGTCGGCCCCCTTTTTTATTTTTAATGTTTAGGGTGTAGGGCCCGTTCGAACTTGCCCGCATACGTTTTGAAAAGATGGCGCCAACATATTTTTTACAAGAAATTTTCGTCAATTTGTGTCTGGTACTAATTAGCACCCATAATTTTTCTCTTCCCTTCCGTTTTCGGATCACTAGTTTTACCCGAAATTTCGAAGGAATTTTTGACAATGACTTTGACATAAGATATGTCAATGTATCAATTTAGAAATTCCTTTGCACGTCTTTAAACTGACTTTTTGGGATATGTAAACTGATTCAATCAACCTGATTGAACAGCGGCAAGAAGGTGTACTGAAAATCTATATACAATTACCCCTTGTCTCAAACATATCACAGTGTGGGCAGTGCGGGCAGTGATGCCAGACGGTAACTGTGAAATATGTATACATAGCAATTAATTGCCAATGCCATGTCTACCAAGAAACAACATACGCTTTAAATTGACCAGATTGGAGGACAGGAAATATCTTTTCTTTTTACAATCCGAGGGGGTTAGGATGTCCTACAATACCCAAAGAAAAGAGACAGGAGATTGACAGTCTGAGACAGGGTCAAGACTGCTGACAGGCTTTGACACGATTGTTAAACGCCGAGATGCTCAGGTCTCAGTTCAAATTGGTCGGTAACAGAAAACTCCGCGAAAAAGTCACTAAAATGGCAACAAAATCAGCATGTCGCCCAATGGTATCAATAACATGCGAAGAAGTGCAACTTGGTGTGAGACAATTTGTAGAGTGGGAGCAGAGTCTCATGTGATTATTTCTGCAGATTCGTTCACCATCTCTGGCGTTGCAGTCCGCGGCCGCCACGCCGCCGCTCAGAGCGCTGTTTTTTATTTTTTTGGTTTGCCCCGCCCATGCTCAATTTGACAATACCACTTGAATATTTTACCTTGGGAAGGCTAACCTGATCTCTCTCTTGCAAAGAGATCACCCATGTAAAAAATAAAGAAGTTTTCCATTGTGCTATTCACAGAATAAATGATTAAATCTTAAATTCCTTAACGTGGCACGGAAAAACAGTGTGACCATAACAAGTAAACCGTTGGAATGACGAAAATTATTTGCGTTGTTTGATGGTGGTTACAACCCTGTGATAAAAAAACTCGCCACTTTGTAATTTTGAGGTGAAATTACCAAAAAAATTGCCACATTGTGGGAACAAATACATTGCACAACATAGCTAGACCTGTATTCTTGTGATTCATTAGGTCTGATACAACAGGAACAGGAAAGCCAAGAATTGACCATTTTTGATAATGATGCTGTTCGTTCGTGTTGTGGTCTCTGCGAGGATAATCAATCACATGCACTCAACTGCATGAACAATGATGGTCTAGGGTCAGAGAGAAAAGGTGGACTGTTGGCTGCAGAACAGGTTGTCCAGGCCCGGGCTGGCGCAGGTCCTTGATCAAACCCTCCACATTTGTATACACCACGCACACTTCCCATTTCCTGCCACCACATACACACACACAGACAACATTTAAAAAGTGAACAGACAATTTGAAGTTTTGTATGCACCCTTCTTACCCCTCATGCATCACGCACACCAAACACAAACAGCGAAGGCCCACCCATTTGCAAGCGGCTACCACATGTTCGCGCTGCAAGCACCATGGTCATCAAACAGATCACACCAAAAAGAAAATGAAGCCGCAGCAACGAGAAGAGGATCTCGAACTTTCATATACACACTGCCTGGCACATCATTTAACTGGCTCACGAAACACAGACAATCTAGCCTACCCTGTTGTCTCAAAACAATCACTAACATGCAACAACACTCCCGTTGCAGTGGTAGTTGGAAATATCTATTCTTGTTCCAGTGGTAGTTGGAAATATCTATTCTTGTTCCTTGGTAGTTGGAAATATCGATTCCTGTTGCCACTTATCCTCGAACTACGAGCAAAATTCCCACTCCTTCAATTCCCTCAAATCACTTCGATTGATGACCTCAACTGGATTGGAGCCTTCCTATTTGTCGATGACTTGGTTCTCATAGTTGAGTTCAGTTCAATTCTCATTTATTTTTAAGTCCAATTGGGGCCCGGACCCTTAAGACGCCCGTCCCTTACCCGCGATAGAGCGCTGTTTTTTGTTTTTTTTGGTTTGCTCAATTTGCCAATACCACCTGAATGTTTTACCTTGGGAAGGCTACTTTTAAGCTGATCTCTCTTTTGCAAAGAGATCACCCATGTAAAAAATAAGTTTTCCGCCCAGATATTCCGGCTCTGGAAATTTCATAGGAAAAGTAGTCTTTATTTGCCTTTAGGTTCAGTCAACTTAGTTTAGAAAATCATGGGGACCCCCGATGAAATTTCATCCCCACCGGGTTGAAATCGTGTTTCACCAGTTTCAGAAGTTGCCCCAAGAATTTCAATACTGAGTTGACTGAACCTACAAGGCAAATAAAAACTACTTTTCCTATGAAATTGCAATGGAGCACGCTTCGCAACATGCGCACCTTCCAAGCACAAGCCGCGCCTTTGATCTTGATGCGCCTCAGGATTCTGCAGAGGTCTGTGTTGTCTGTGCATGTTTCTGTGTTTGTTTGGCCTCTCATGACCACATGTATGTGTGTGTGTGTGTGTGTGTGTGTGTGTGTGTCTGTCTGTGTGTATGTGTGTGTGTGTGTGTGTGTGTGTGTGTGTGTGTGTGTGTGTGTGTGTGTGTGTGTGTGTGTGTGTGTGTATGTTCAGCATCCAACAAACAATATTATCTGCCGATGTTTGTGTTTGTGCATGTTGGACAATCCCACGTTCGGCATCCCAACGCAGAAGAATACCTCTCTTGACCCTGGGTGTGTGGCTGTTTGCTACTGTGTGCGTCTGCGTCTGTTGGACAATCCCGTGTTGACAGGTAATTATCTATGAGCTTTGTCGAGCGAAACAGCACTGCAAAAAGCATCGTGGCACTCTCAAACTGCAGCCTATCTTAGGCGGCATCACAAACAAGCTGTTCAAGGCGACGTTGGCAGATGACGATTGCCCGATTTTGATACGCGTCTATGGGGATGGAGGCCTGATTGACCGAGTAACTGAGATCAAGTCTTTCCTAGCCCTGGCGGAGGCCGGCCTGGGGCCAGGGAGCTATGGCACATTTGCAAACGGGAGACTCGAACACTTTTTCGAGGGCTTTCGCACCTTGTCCCCCTCCGACCTTTGTAACAAGGTGCGATCTCTGAAAATCGCATCTCAATTGGCACAGAGCCACGCGGCTATACCTCTCCACCCGCCACCAGGGCAATCACGTGTAGTACCCTCTCTCTGGGGGCAGCTTTCTGAATGGATGCAAGGTGCGCAACAGGCGGCATTTGCAGAAAAGACCCTCGAAGCGACTACATATGCTACCATTGACCTCGTGCGCATACAAGACCATATCGAGGAACTCAAGTCGAAAGTTGAATCCACCTTTGAAATCGTTTTTTGCCACAACGATTTGCTTGCGGCCAACATTTTGGAAGATCCGGTGACTGGCACTTTAAAACTGATAGACTTTGAATACGGTGGAGCGAACTATAGAGCGTTCGACATAGCCAATCATTTCAACGAATGGGCTGGCGGTACTGAGGACGGGAAACCCGACTACGAACGATTACCCACAGAGACACAGAAGTATGATTTCTGTCGTGCATACCTCAGTGAACGTCGGCAACAGCACGAGTTATTAGATGATGATGAGGAGGAGGAGGAGGTAAAAGTCCTGGTAGATCAAGTCAATTTGTTTCTGATTCTCAACCACTACTATTGGGGGCTCTGGGCTGTGAATATGGGATGTACCAAAGGCTGCGAAACATTTCCCTATCTCAGGTATACATGACACGCACGCACATACACACAAACACATACTCTCTCTATCTGTCTCGTTTTTTCCTCTCTCTCGCGCACACACACTCTCTCTCTCTGGCTCGCTCTCGCGTGCCAGCTCTCTCTCTCTCTCTCTCTGTCCTTTTCTCTTTGAGTCTCCTGCTTCTGGACGCACTCTCTCTCACTCGTGCTCTCCCCTTCTCTCTTGCTCTCTCTCTCTCTCTCTCCCTCGCTCTTCCTTTCTCTCTGGCTCTCTCTCTCTCTCTTGCTCTTTGTGTTTTTCTCACACATCCAAACGTATCCCCCCCCGCCTCTCTCTGTCTTCCTTGCACTCGCGCTCGCACGTGCGTACACGTGCGCGCGCGCGTGCACGTGCACGTGTGCCCTCTCTCTCTCCACACCCCCCCCTCCCTCCTCCTCCCCCGTTCTCTCTCCTCCCCCCGCTCTCTCGGTCGCTTGCAATTCTCTCGCGCTGTCTCCTTCCTTCTCCTTTTCTCTCGCCCTCCCTACCTGCCTCTCCCCTTTTCACTCAACTGGTGTCATTCGGACGCTTGCTCGCTCACACATGTTCTCTTTTTTCCTGATTACTGCAAGCAAACCTATCATATAAGAATTTGGTTACGCCTGTACATCGGTAACAATACAGACATATATATACATACATGTATACATAAATACATATGTATATATATCCCTCTCTTTATCTATGTATATATATATATATATATATATATATATAT
>Ga0209491_10010620_pt1 | contig 11009 bp, 3 predicted proteins | sample BON02_FD_187213 | JGI IMG/M metagenome (GOLD analysis project Ga0209491, IMG submission 187213) | Freshwater microbial communities from Lake Bonney liftoff mats and glacier meltwater in Antarctica - BON-02 (SPAdes) (version 2) | ecosystem: Environmental > Aquatic > Freshwater > Ice > Glacier...
TTGTGTTGTGCGTGTGTGTTTTACTTTTTTTATGGTGCCGGGGTTTCCTCGCGAGCCAAGGGGGTACGCACCAACGATCGAGAATCACTGACGTACCTCCGCACCTTGTCCTCCCTTAGACAACCTGGGGTCCACCTCAACTAAGTCGCTGGCTGTGTACCGACCCCCTCCTTTCCTCTTCGACAGACCATAATCACTCCCGTTATTTGGCGGGTTCCTAGAACACATTCTAGAAACCAACGGTTTTCATCATTTTGGTTGGGAGTCTCGACGCCATCCGCGGGAGCGGATAGAGCGCTCGGCGGCAGCAAACCCCCGGCGACTATCCCGACAGGCAGCCCTGTCGCTTTGTTGCCCAAGCTCGTGGCACGATGCCGACGGCGTTCGATGACGAGACGATCGCAAAGCTGGAGAAGAAGCTGATCGCTGCGGGGTACTCAGACGGCGAATGGCGCAGCATCATGTTCAAGTACTATGGGGAGGACTACGAGGGCATGGCCGAGCGGGCCAAGCAGCGTGCGGAGGAGCGCGAGCTGCGGAAGCTCACCATGGACATTTCGAAGGAAACCAGCGTCCTCCCGCATCACGGCGCGTCCGACCTCGACCCTGCCGCTGTGGGGCATACTCAGGCCATGCTGGAGCGGGGACTCGACGGCTATTTCCCTATCAAAGCAGTGACAAAGGGCAACAGGAAGCTGGCCTTTGGGCTGACCAAGAACACCGGCCCAATTGCGCAGACTGTTGGCACCGGCGCACCCGGCAAGGGCGGCCTCACGAGCAAGGGCTACATCACGCTCGCCAGGCCGAAACGTCCCGAGGGCGAGGAGATCGAAGAGGGCGAGGAGGGCGAGGAGGGCGAGGAGGGTGCGGAGGAGGGCGGCGAGGATGGCGGAGGGGCGGCTGCGGAGGGCGCGGAGGGCGAAGATGGAGAAGAGGTGGAAAGCAAAAATGCGGCAGAGGAGGTCATCGACGAGGATGAGCTCATGTTCATTTGGAACAAGCGTGAGGCGCCACAGTACCGACGAGCAAAAGTGGATGTGGCGCTGGAGCAGCGCCTGCAGGAGACTCGTGATATGGAGCAGACACTCAAGCAGCGTCGGGAAGATGTAGCGGCCAAGGACAAAGAGTGGTGGTCCACTGTCGGTATCAGCGAGGAGCACCCAATGGGCACTCTTGCGGGCGGACAGTGGTCGCAGTTTCTCGCGAAGGGCGAACAGAAGCCATCAGCAAATGTCATGGAAGGCCAGCACCAGACGGCGCGCTGGTCGCTGGAGCTTGATGCAGAGGGCCTGCAGCCGGACTTGCGTATTGCGATGCTGCCGATTGGGGCGCCTGACTACGACGAGACACTTTCTGCCGGTGCTGAGCGACAAGGCATGATCATGACGACGCATGACGTAGCTGCCGCCGAAGCCAATATGCTGCGCGAGTCTCTTGGCCCCAGTAAAATGGAGATGCCTCCAGATGTGGACCCGCACTACATGAACACAACCTTTTTCAAAACCGCGCACAACATGAACGCAGCGACTGCTGACGGCCGTCTGGACCAACAGGCTATGGCAAACATGGGCACAGAGACGGCAAAGATGCTGGAGGGGTTGAGAGATGAGACACAGGGTCGTATCAGCAAGGTGCAAGAGCGGCTTAAAAAGCTTGTCATCAAGGATTCTGGCGAACACCTAGATATTCCTGCCATCCTGCTGCGAAAATTCAACTTTCTGCGAAACCCACGATACCAGGGGCTGCCACCCGATTTCCGCGGCATGATCAGTAGCCTTGCGGAGGGCAGCTTGACAGTTCCCGACATTGATGTCATGACGAAAGAGCGGGGCATCGGTGCCAACACCATCATGGGCCAGCCAATCTTTGTGGCCAAGCCTGCAGTAGTTCAATTCACAGATTACGAGGTGGGGCAGGTGTACGAGCTTCCTCTGCGCCTGCAAAACGCCACGGGAATTCTACGTCGTGTGCGCGTGCTGCCTCCAGCCTCGGAGCACTTTTCAGTTTCGCTGGTCAAATATTTAGGCGATGATGGGCTGGTAGCCCCAGGTCTCTACTGCATGGTACACATCCGCTTCCTGCCAGACACACTAGCCGACTATGAGGACACATTGCATGTTGTGACGGAGGAGGGGCTCATGGCAATCCCGCTCCTTGCACGCCGCCTGCCACCAAATCTCACAATTCCTCATACTATAGACGTTGGTAATTGCTACGTCAACGACCTGCGCTCTGTGATTATTCCGTGCAAAAACCAAGGCGGTCGTGGCCGGTTCCTTCTGATCCCGGACTACGAGTGGCCAGAACCACCCGAGGACGTGCACGAACGCGGGCATGTCAATATTTCTCCCTTCAAGATTCAGCCGGCGCGCTGGGAGTTAGAAATGGGTGATTCCATTGATGTCAAGGTTGATTTTGCACCCGGTTTTGAGGGCCGTTTCCAGGTGGGCTTCCGTTTGGTGTGTGACAACTGCTCGGTGCAAGAATACACGATACACGGAATGGGTCTCGTCCCGTCCCTCAAGCTTCTGCGTTTGGATGCTGAACAGATTATGCCACCTCTCGCCGACTTGCTGAGGCCGAATGTTGACCAGGCCTTTGCCGACCTTGCGCCTGGTGCCGTCTCGACTCGTATTGTCGTCCTCAAGAACCGCACAGCGCTTCCGATTCAGTTCCATTGGGCCGTTGAGCACCACCGCACACCACACACGGAGCAGAGCAAGTATGTGACCAAATGGGGGCGGCTGGGCGATACCCATTCTGTCTTCTCTGTTTCACCGGCATCAGGAACGTTTCAGGCCAACCAAGAGATCCAATTTGCAATTTCCTTTTCGCCCGTTGACATTGCAGCGTACAAAGGTGCAGGAGTGCTCATTGCACATACTCTGCCCTCTTCCGCGCGCGCACCGCCTGACGATCCAAGGACTATGGATGCCGAGGGCATGGGTGCAGCTGGCTATGCATACGAAGATGAGGAAATGTCGCGCATCACACTTGCTGGCGCTGGCAGTACCTGTCAAGTGACCATCGAACCAATGGTGCTAGTCGTGTCACAGCGATTAAGTGTGGGTAAAACGTACACCAAGACAGTCAAGGTGACCAACAACAGCGATGCCTCCACAGTGCTCACTTGGGAGAAATATCCTGAACTGCTTTACCAGGCAGTCGCAGTGGTGCCAGACAAGGTGCAGCTCGCTGCACACGAAGAGCGCGAGCTCAAGGTGCAGATCACCCCCAAACTAGTGACACCACTTGAGGTATCGCTCATGTGTCAAGTTATGCATGGGGCCTCACGTTCTCTGTCGGTGCTGGCTCAAGTAGATGGTCCCAAGATGCAAATCGTCGATCCGCAGGTTTGTAAATGTTATCAATTCATCCTGCCCTCAACACACCAGCGTTGAGGTGCAAAAGTGTGTGTTTCTGCTGCTTGTAAGTTTGGACACTGATTCATGTGAAATGGCAGTTGGACTTTGGATTGGTGCGTGTTGGGTGGAAGGTTATACGGCAAGTGACAATTCGCAACACTTGTGACGTGACAGCGCGGTACAAAATGCGACTCATTTCAGCCAACACTGGCGAAGGCTGGGGCAGCACAATGACTGTCACTCCCAGCAAGGGAATGCTCGAGTATGGACGATCGTTGTCATTGACTGTGGAGTTTAGCCCCACAGACCCTCAACGCACTCGTGCAACGTTGGTCCTAGAGGTAGATGGCGGTATCACACAGTATATGACTATTCGATCCGAGGTAGTCCACGCGCAAGTATGCCTCTCGACCAATGTGGTGAGTTCCTTGCCGAACCTGCCCCTTGCAATGTCAAGCTATGCGTCAAGACTGCCAGATTTGTCAATAGATGCGACTCAACTAATTGCAAAATGTTGCATCGTTTTGTTGCGGCTGTGATGTGCAGGTGGATCTTGGCACTATTTTTTTGGCAGTTCCTGTGACGCGGACGATCAAGCTGCGCAATCTTACGCTCCTGCCTTCCACAATGTACCGGTGGGATGTACAATCTGCCAACACGCTGCGTACTCCAAAATCTTCAGCGTTCCGTTTAGAAGTCCAAGCCCCTGATGGCTCGCTGGGGCCTGATGAGGAGGCCGAAGTCGAAATTCATATCGAAGCGCTGGATCTAGGTGAGGCAGTGGGTGCGCAGACATCTCGTCCAGAGCAGTTGGGCTCGGCGGCCAACCCCGGCACACTTCGGGCTCTGGTAGCGATTGACGTAGATGGCATGCCAGTGCCGTCGGGATTCGAGTTGTGTGCCAACGTCATGGGCTTGGCCGTCACCTACCACGTTGGCACGATTGATTCACTTCAGCAGGTGCCTGTGCATATGAAGGGCACGCCATCTGCGTTGAAGGTTGGGATGAAGACGGATTGGCCAAAATGGCTTTTAGGGCCAGATGTGGACGCACCTATTTGCCTCGACTTTTTGAAGAAGGCTACTCTGCAAAAGCATTCGATGACTTTTGTTATTCGGAATCACACTGGCATTGATTCCTCATACAATCTGCATTTTGAGGAATTTGGAGTGCCGGAACATGAGGTGTTGATGCTCAACTACGCAGCACAGCTTGAGGCAGCAGCACAGGCGGCCCGCGATGCTTTGGCGATGCCAAAGTCTCCAAACAAACGCACAGCAAAATCACCGCGTTCAAGGCCTGGCAGCGTAGGACAATCACCACGCACCAAGCAGGCATCAGTCAATATGTTGACGACACAATCGGGATTCAGCGTGGGTAGTGTCCAGCCGCGGCCCTCAGAGAAAGTCACGAAGCAGACAGGCACAATTGCTACAGTACGAATGGGGGCAACAATGGAGCGTGCAGTTGCAACAGGCGTGGCGGGTCGCGTTGTTACGCAGGCAGAGGGTGTTATTCGACGCAACCGTGCAGTTGCCCCACTGATGAAGGATGCGGAGAAGCAGCTTGCACTGGGGCTCCGCAAGGGACACGCAGCTACGCAGCTCAAAGCATACTCTAAACTCCACGAAGAAAATTCTCGGATGCGTTCGACTTCGTTGTGGACTTTACCAGGCGACCACTCGTCCGTTGCGTCGCGTGGGCACTCGGGGGCAGGGATGCGTGCCGGCAAACTGATTTTGTCGGATGAGCATGAGGATGCCGAGCGATTCCGGTCACTTCATGGCCAACAAGTCCTCAATGCACGTAACGTTGCGCAAGAAGCGCAACAGATGTTGGAAGCAGGCAACGGGATTGCATTTACCTGTTCCTCCTACTCGGGCAAGGTGCCTGCATGGGGCGAAGTGGAGTTGCGTGTGGATCTATTTTCGGATATGTGCGGTGTTTTCCGCGATAGATTGATTGTTGACGTGGCCGGGCTGCCCACTGTTCACGTTCCAATCGTTGCCAAAATGACAGGAACGCCCGTTGCGTTGGAGGGTGCTACGCTCGGTCTCAATATGATGGGCGGCGTTGCCTCGCTCGACTTCGGCGATATTTTGCAGGATAATACGGTGCAAAATCGGCAGGTGCGCGTGAGCAACAACGCGCCCTGGCCTGTTGCAATAAGTTGGAAGTTGCTCGAATCTGCCCCGCCTCAGGGTGCTAACTTGATCAACCTCACCTCGAGCGTCGATGCAGACGGCAAGGTTCACTATGGAGTGATTGCGGTGGAGCCAGAGCAGGCCGACAACCCGCCGTACAAGCTGGAACCAGAACGACTCATCATACCAGCCCACTCGAGCAAGGCTGTCAACATTGCGTGCGAGTGGGATACGCCTTCGCACCACGAGAACTTCCTTGTGGGTTCGGTTCAAGTGTTGCCCAAAGATGCTCCAATGCCTGGCGAAGAGTCTGTTGCAGACAAAGGTAGGGTGGTGGAGCCGCTTGATCTGTTGGACCGCGAAGAGGCACAGACTGCGATGCTGCAGGATGTGTCGGCGGGATCGCATCTCGTCGATATGGAGGAGCTAGTGGTAGGTTTGCGCTGCGAAGTGACACGAGCCTGGCTGGAGACGGATTGTAACAAGCACCTCAAGTGGATCTGCTCCACATCACACAACTACAAGACACAAGCCTCCTTTGTCAAAGAGGTGGCACTTTCGAATCGCGGTCGTTGCAACCTGACTTTCAATCTCAAGGTGGAAACACCTTTCAGTATCGACTCGACCATGTGCACTGCGCCCATCCATCCTATGGCGTTGCCGGCCGACGGTGATCTCACCGCCACTATCCGACCGCAGATGTACACGTTGCCACCAAACGACTGTGTGGTTGTGCGTGTACGCTTCACGCCCCCGTCTAAGCACAGGTCGGCAAGAGTGGTTGACGACGTGCTTCTGTATGGCGAATTGGCCATCAATTTTAGCAATGGTGAAGTGCAGAAGCTGCCACTTGAGGCCGGTGTGCGGCACCCACAGCTCAATATGGTTCCTGAGGAGATGGACTTCTCCACGCTGCATGTCGAATCGACAGCTGCCATCACGCTTCAACTCACAAACCCTACATACGCCGACGCAACCTGGAAGATTGTGCATGCGCCAAAGAACCTCGGTCTCACACGCAACAGCAGTATGACGACGGGCACACGCACCGGCACAGCGGTGATCATGCCCAACTCCAACGCCCCGGTGTTCGAAGATGATAAGGAGGTGTTCAGTTTCGAGCCATCGTCTGGTATTATCAAGGGCAACGCCAAGCGCCCAACCATTGGCCAGACCATGGTTGTCACGGTACGGTTTAATCCAAAGCAGAATGTCGATTACAAGAGCCGCTTCAAGGTCGAGATTGAATGTGGCCGCGGTGGCTTCATCAACTTGGCAGGCTCTGGCTCTTACGAAGAGAACATGGAACCAGGAGGTGCTACTGGAGTTATACGAGACCACCCAGGCTTCCATCCGTCCCATACTGGCGTGCGCGGTCCTGTCATCCCAAATGAGCACCTGCACGGCGCGGCGCCAGAAAAGCTGCCGATGCCCATGGCGCTGCCTTCGTGGTATGATATGGACCAGGCTATGCAGCCCCAGCACCTCACCAAGTATACGCTGCGGTGAAGGCACTTGCATTTTTATTTCAATAGCATCTAACGTTAAGTAAAACACATTCAACTCACCTTGTCCCTGTTCTCTTGTTCGCCAGCTGCACCTTCCCCCGTATGTGCCTTTAAGAAATTACTTATGTATTTAGCTCTGTCGCTGCCTTGCTGGGTTACTAGCCTTTGCACGGAGCTGCTTGCCGAGGAGAGGAAAGCGCAGTAGTTGAGAATGGAAAGCTGTGTGAATCACTCTCTTTGTGAAGGAGGAGACTATTGGTCAAAACGCCTCCAACAAGACACATATGCTGATATACTAGTAGTATATATGAACTTAAGTGTGTGTGTTTGAGAGAGAGGGAGCCTGAGTGCACTCTACGGATGAATTTGGCCGCTGAAACATAGCTCCGTGCTAAGGGGTAAGAGATTCCTTGCCAAGTTCCCAGTACAAAATTAAGGACTGATCCAAGGGTTGTTTGTCGTTTTGAGTGTCGGCTACTGAACCCGTCTAGCATCCATTGGAGACAATATAAATTGAGGTACCTTAACCAGCACAAAAGATTTGAATTTTGCTAGCTGGTACGCTGAACGAACTTTGTTTGAGAGTAGAGTTTTTATTGAAAACTGATAGTGGGTATCCCAAGGATAAGGGGGTTATTACAAAATTGCAAATCCTGGGAATCCCCTTCGCTATTTCACCCCTCAGTCAGCTCCACCAGTCTCCGCCCTCGCCCATTCCAGGGGACTGGGCGCGCTGCAAGCGGAGGGGCTTAGGCCGTCACCCTGTGCCACTCTCAGTCAGCCACAGTCAATACGGATTTTCTGTGACAACACTATTTTTTACTAAAAATTTGTATTAAGCCTTCGTCAGGGCTCCTTGTCAGGGCTCAATCCAAAAAGCGCAAGAAGTCGACGTTTTTGCTGAGTTGTACGTGTGCCGCTGAGGCCAGTTCAGCGATTCAGAGCAAATTCACTTTGTTTTTTGGACGGACAAAAAGTCGGATTGAGCCGACTCAATGAGAAAAGGGGGGAAAAAAAAAAGGATGGGTGGCTGAATCCGTGTTTGTTCTTTCTTTCTTGCTTTCTTGAAAATTGAAAGTGGATATACATTTTTTGTCATTTCTTTCTTTCTGTCCTTTTTTTTTTTAATCCGTCTGATATTTAATCTATTTAGACGAGCATATACTTTTCCCGCGCGGGAATATCTTTCGCCGATGCCAAAAGATGCCGTCTTGCCAGACTCTCTTGCCGTCTATCATCAAATGGCGAAGCGTTTTGGAGCCTCAGGATTTAACACGCTTCGTGGAGCAGCGTCGGAGCTTTGATCCTATGTGTTGAACAGGCGCCCCAGCCATTGCCCAGCATCTTTGTAGACGATTAAGATGATCCTTCGTGTCAAGCAACGCCCCCAATTTTCAATACCGGTCCGTTAGCCTAAGAAAAAAACATCCACATAGACCCGAGGGAGAGAGATTCGCGCCAGAGAGATCACGGGACCCACGTCTCTCTATGGCGAACCATGTACTAGACTTGATTTTTAAGCCTCTTAACTCCTGATTCTGGCCGGAATGTTGACCTGATGATCAATGAGGCGGGGGACGCTGTTCAATTGGTGGGGCGTTCTTGAGAGTAGGGCTTCTTTTTTCCCCGGTGACAGAGCGTGGCGCGAGAAAACACAATAAACGAAACGAGAGACTTTTTTCCGGTTGATTTTTTTTGTTGCGGTTTTTTTCTGGTCTCTTTTTTTTGGTTTGTTCATGTTCGATAGATTTTGTTTTCGTTTTCTGTAGCGTTCGAGAGTAGAGTTGCAGAGTAGTGTTTTTGTTGGAAATTTTGTGGGGGGAGCAGTTGGCATCAGAAAACAGAAAAGAAAAAGGTATTGACATTTTTCCTTACATATATATATATGTATATATGTATATCATGATATATATATTTTTTGGGGCCAGGCGGCATTCAACCAGATTCAGGGTCAAGGATGGGCGAGGGAAGGCGGAGGGGCCCCAGGGCCGCGTGGGTTCAGGAAGAGGGGGGGGAGCATAAGGGGCATTTCCAAATCCCAGCTGGGATGGTGGTGAGGGGGGGGAGGAGGTAGTCCATGCCAACAATTGTACACATGTAACAAATTGGCATTTTTCTTCGTCCGAGACAACGGGGCTCTGGCATACTTGGCACTGGGTATCATGTGAGGGGGGGGCTGCCAGTGGAGTTGAGGAGGGGGGGAATATGTGCACGAGAGACTCAGGCTGAGGCTTGTTGCTTGAGGAAGTTGGATTGGACTGAGTAGATGAGTTGTGTGCATGTATTCGAGGTGGAATGGGTGTATCGTATTTGCTTTATCGTATTTGCGGAGAAGTTTAGGGGGGATAGAGACAAGTAGGAGACCAGTTTGTTAGGTTTCTGTGTTGGATAGGGGTATTTGGTTTGGCTACGTTTCCACTGGTGAGTGGAGTATGTGTGTGTGAGCACTCTGTACGTGTAAGTTTGTAATTGCATATGTGCACATGTGTGTGTGTACATGTGTGTGCGTGTGTGTTGATATAGTACATATTTACCTTACGTGAAATATGTTTGTTTATTTTGTCGTTAGGAACTGGCAATGAGTGAACGACTTCAAAAAAAAATTGTGCCGCAGTGCAAATTTAGTACACGGAACAGGTTGAAAAAAACAGCGATTTGGAAAACAGCTCGATAGCAACAGTTTTGGAAGGTATGCAGGAAGTTGTGCCAATATTGAAATTGGATAGGACCCTCGAGACAGCACCACTGCTGACACGAATCAACACAATTCCTCCCTCTCGCACTCTCTTGCTCGCTTTTTTTTGCACACAGGTTCCCTCTTCCAATTGCAAGTGCCAGCCCTTCTTCTACCATCCTTCCTTTTTGATCAGTCTGCTTGCAGTCTTCTCAAGGTGGCTTGCTCTCATATCGAGCCTTCAAAGACAGTTGCTGTGCACGCCCAGCGATGGCCTGCGCAGCTCCTTCCACCCGCGAAGCCTGCCCCGAGTGTCTGTGGTCAGTTTCCCGAAAACACTTCACTGCAATGTGAACACCAAATACAAGAATAATAGATTGAAAATAACGGCGCACGCACTTCTAGAGAGGACACATGCGCACTCTCTGGGAGTCTCGACAATATTGTGACAGGGAGCTGCATGGAGGAAGATATGGTTACCGCTAAGATAGAAGGAGGGACAATACTAGATCTCCCCAGTGTGCTGCTTTTTTGCAAACCTTGTCTTCCTACACCTGGCAGCCCGCCTGTCACAGATCTCCGCTGTATCTCGGCGAGGGCACGACTGCTCAGTCCCCCACCGCCCCCTGCACTCACTCCTCCTCCCCCCCTTGCCCCCTCTGCACAATTAGAGCTACGGAATGTACTTCTGGCCATGAGATCAGATGCCCGTGTGAAGCCGCTGGCTACTATTGCAGATGATCCTCCTGACTTTGTGCTCGTGTGCGTCCTCAAATTTGAACTCGTCTGAAAGCCTGTGATTCATGGGAAATTAGAGCGAAAGAGAGGAGGATCTAGAAAGAAATTGAAGTGAAGGAAAAACACAGGAGAAGATGAGCAATGAGTGTGTTTTGCATGTAATAAACATCAGAATCGATGGAAGGGAAAATATCGGTGTTTCGATCAGATGCTCAGAAATTGTTTTAGAAATACTGATATAAGTACAGTCACGTACATATGTGTGTGCGTGTGTGTGTGTGTGTGTGTGTGTGTAAGTGTGTGTGTGTGTGTACATATATATACACACACATGTATATATATCATATATATATATATATATATATATACGTGTATATGTATATGTATATATATATATATATATACACACATATGTATATATATCATATATATATATATACATATATATACGTGTATATGTATATGTATATATATATATGTATATATATATATGTATATATATATGTATATATATATATATGTATATATATATATATATGGGAATATATATATATATATATATAATAGTGTATATGTATA